>Ga0315296_10000398_pt1 | contig 39929 bp, 37 predicted proteins | sample YL17G14_18_MG_FD_203921 | JGI IMG/M metagenome (GOLD analysis project Ga0315296, IMG submission 203921) | Sediment microbial communities from Yellowstone Lake, YNP, Wyoming, USA - YL17G14_18 | ecosystem: Environmental > Aquatic > Freshwater > Lake > Sediment | place: USA: Wyoming | collected... | reverse complement strand
AGGAGCAGCTTCACCAACCTGTTCTGGAGGTACCTATGCTACCAACCCATGCACGCACTTCTGTGCTGCTGCTGGAGCTGGCGCATGTGCAAGTACAGCTACATGTGTGGGCACTCAGAACATTGGAGGCAGCGTAGTACCGGGACACTGTGATGTACCTGCAGCTGCAGTCTACCACGTCTAAACCTGCCCAGGTTTAAGAGCGAAAGAATCTGTTTAGGGAGGCTTCATGCCTCCTTTTCTTCATTTTCATCCCCTCAAAATGGACCAAAAAGGACAAACGGCCCTTGAGTATTTATTGGTATTAGTTATTGCTGTAACCCTAGTAGTATTCGTGATGATTTGGATGCAGGCAACGGGCACTAGCGTTAGTTCTCAAAGCGTAAATACTACCAATAACATACTTTGTGACCTCAAGGACTGCACAGGACCGTCAGACCCGGTATGTCAAATGTCACCTTGTCCGTCCACTGGCACATGTGGTCTGGACGATACTTGCAATCCCTACTAACGTGCTATGATGAAAGCCTTTGACGCCAAGGGACAAACAGCTTTTGAGTATCTGCTTGTTGTAGTAATTACATTGTCCATAGCAGTACTGGTCTTTATGTGGGTGCAGTCAACTTCCATACACATAGAAACAGTTGCGGGGAACCAGACTGACGAGAAGATATGTGGCCTTAGGGTATGCAATGTGACTGGCGACGTGAGGTGTAACATAGGTGCGTGCGGCGACTCAGCGGGGTGGTGCAATACGACGATACGCAAATGCCAGGCATGTGGCATACCTCCCCATACATGCTAGACATCCTTTTTATGCTGATTCCCATAATTTATTAAAGCAAAATGAACCGAAGAGGCCAAACCGCGCTTGAATACATGCTTATGATATCCGTCGTGCTGGTCCTCCTTGTGCTAGTCTTGGCGATGACCGGATACATTGAGGTGGTCGGGACCAGCCTTGGCGGCACGATAGACAACACCCGCATAGAGGTCATCAACTGGATACTGACCTAACGGCTCATGGCCAATCTTCAACTCGCTAGGGACGGCCTAGAATGGTTTCTGATTAGTTTCGCTCTGACTTCGCTTTCGATATTCTTCTCATATTACATCTTCCCAAGTCAGGCCTCTATACTGGCGATATCATTCCTGGTCATAGCCCTTACTCCGCACTTCTACAACCTGCTTATGAATTGCGAAGAGTCGGCTGTAGCACACAACAAAAAGTCGTTCGTGCAGCGATACGATTGCATTATACTAGCAGTAGTCCTAATCTCCCTGGGCGTATTTCTGTCCTCAGCATTTTGGTACAATTTCCTTCCATCCGATCCCGATTATACAAACTCCTGTTCTACTTCTTTGCCCTGCAGGGAAGCGGTCTTTTCCCTACAGCTTGAGAGCGTCTTACATCCGCGAACTGCCGAGACAATGCTGTCGATAATGGTCCTCTGCTTTGCCCTTTCCCTGTTCCTCGGTGCCGGCGTGATGCTCATAATAGTCTGGGATCTTTCATCGCTGGTAGTGGCATCCGTGCCGGGACATATAAGCTTCTTGGCTTATCTGCCGCAGCTTCTTGGATTCTTCCTGACTGGCCTTTCAGGGGCCCTGCTCTCCTTTGCCATAGTCAAGCATGAGTGGCGCAGTCATGCCTTTTTTATAGTCCTTAAGGATTCCCTGATACTGCTTGGAATATCAGTTCTGCTCGTCGCACTAACCTCTTTTTTATACTCCCCCCTTTAACTTATATTGATGGACCAGAAGGGCCAGATAACCCTGGAAATCGTAATCATGCTATTGCTCGTGCTAAGTATCTACCTGTACGTATCCAATCCCATGGGGGACGTCTCAAGGGCCGCGACGCGCGATGTAGGCGTTGCAGCGCTTGCTGCGCAGACCGTGGACCAGATTGCGCAAAAAACCAACATGGTGGCGTTGAGCGGCAGCGGCTCAAAGGACTATCTTGAAATCCAACTGGTAACGGAATTCCAGCACTTCGAATGCGGGGGCAGAGCGATAAGATTAACTTTTTCTAAATACACGGCCATCGAGATAGACAACCCACCCGGTCTCGGGGTACATGCACTTCTGGAAAAAGGCAATCGGACATACCCCGCATCCGGCATTTTTAATACATACGACAATATAGCTAGTTGCAATCTTAGTTCCTTGCCTACTGGCGAGTATACTGCTTGCGTGTGCTTTAAATCGGAACAGGGAAATAGTCCCCTCGTTGATATCACTGCCTTCCAAAAGCCGCTCGGCGGCTGCAACTGCCCCTAAGATGAATAGAACCAAAATGTCCCGGAAAGCGCAGTTGTCGGTCGAGTCAGGTATAGTCCTATTATTCATGCTGATAGTCCTGATGACGATATGGCTTGGCGGACCTGTCCAACAGTCTACCGAGAAGAGCATCGATACAAATGGCCTACTGCTTGGGCAACACGCCCTTGATGCGATAGCCTCCTCAGTAAAAATAGCTGGCATGTCCGGTTATGGCGTCAAGCACGATTTCACCATACACATACCTTTCAATACGGTGGACATGCGTGTAGGTAACGACACCTATAATATTGGCAATATCACAAAAACCGGGCCGCACATAACCATGACAGTATTGCTGTACAACAATCTAACAAACATTAGCACAGGAAATCCAATCCCCTATATGGTCAATGACAATGGCAACGCCTCTTGGTGTCCGCCTGGCGGCGATCTGGCAACCACCTCGATGTACTACAAAAATCTGACAAAGGCGTTGGATTTTGAGATCCATGACAAATACTTTCCGCTCTGCGAGGTCAAAAAGAACGCCACCCAGATAAGGGGCCCGTCGACTCGCTTCCTTTTTGTCGACTCGTATGGCAATACAAGGTCAATACTCTTATGCTCCGAGGCAGGCTTCAATCTCAATCTCTATGTCGAAAAAGCACCGGCCGATCCAAAGAGGATCGCCCTGCGCTCAAGACAGTACTACAGTCTCCCAGGTAGCTGGACGCTCGGACCATGACCTCGACTAAAACCGACCGGAAAGGGCAGTTGTCGCTTGACCTGGCACTGGCAATCATTCTCGTCTTGGCAATATTCAGCTCCGTATTAAGCTACTCCGAGACTTTGCAGAGCTCAATAGAGCCGGGCAGGACTTTGATGGGCCTTAACATGGTAGCAGACTACACTACAGGCCTTCTTACTACATTCTATAACTCCGTAGTCTCCTTGAATAGCGCAAACAGTTTATACTCCTTAAGGTTCCCTGATACCTACTCTCCAGATTCCAAATATGCGATCGATTATAACATAACTTTCGATTGCACTGGGACTACTTGCAAGCTGGAGTTCAACAATCTCGGAAATGTTGTGAATAGAACTCTAAACTTCAAAATAACTGGGGCAGGTTGTAATAAGTTTAATCTGTCTTTGGCTGGCAATGGCCATTTATTACATCTAAACGAGTGTGGCCTATCTGGGCCCCATTTATCTTGTAACAAATGTCAACTAACATGACCCCCCGAATGAAGACCAAAGGACAGACAGCTCTTGAGACCTCTTTTGTGATACTATTAATAGTAGTTGCCATATCATATATAGTCGTCAAGGCCAATATTCTCACTTACCAGGCTACGACCATGGCAAAGGCCAGAGCTGTTGCCCAAGGAGCGGCCTTCGAACTCTCGATGAGCGGAATCACCACCCATCTCGTGAGGATCGACGAGAATGTGACATCTGGGCTCAAAGCAGACCTGTATGTTGTCTCCAAGGACTGTATTAAAGCGCAAACGAAATTTAATGACAGTCTCGATACAGTTCACGCGGGCATGATGAACAAATGGACGTGCAACGAATCCCTATACTCAGACACCAAATTTAATCCATAATGACCATTAGGACTAACACAAGGAAAAGCGGGCAGGTCTTCGCGATAGACGTCCTCTTCTCAATCCTGCCGATAGTCATGATAGTGGGGGCCAGTCTGCAGTATATGTATCTTGCAGAGGAGAGCGCTATGAGCCTTACACAACATAACCACCTTGAGAATGCAGCGCAAGCAATGGCTGACTATGTGATGTCAGAATTCCAGGGGTCTTGGGATCCCTCTAATCCATCTAGCTATTACACACAATATATTGATAATGCAAATTGTCCAAATCTAAGAACTGCAGTAACGGATTATAACGAAAGCATACTAGGTTCCATGGCCTATAATGTCCGGGTCAGCAGCACCTATGACAATTCAGAGCTGTGCAGGAGCAATACCGCTGGAACTGAGATATGCAGCAACTATCCCTTCTGCCAAAATGGCGATTCACTCGACTTTATAAATGATACGGCCGCATCAGTCGTACGTTTCATGCCCGAGTTTGACCCTTCAGGGAATACACACCAGGGTCGCATAGCAGAAGTCACCTTTACGGTATGGGAAAAATGAGAAATAAAGGACTGGTAGCACTATTGGATGGCCTCCTAGCCTACACGGTAGCCTTTACAGCGATAGGTTTGATAACACTCCTAATGGTCGACTTACATAAGTCTGATACTGATACAAGTTCCATGTTGAATATACTGGCAGAAGACCTTGTGGATGCGATTGGAGCTAGCATGGTGCCTGATTCGGCACAGCCTAAGCTCGGATGGCGAGACACCACAGAGCCCATTGCACTATCAAATCTAAACACGAGCCTGAGAAACATAGCGCTTGAGAGGGGAATCTCAATCAGAGTGCTAAAGAACAACGAGGAGCTTCTACCCGATATCGGCAATGTGGCACTTGCTAAGCAGGTTGCTACTGCCGAGAGATTTTTGATGAACGTTAACAGCACTATGGGCCCGGGAGGAGGTACAATATACCAGCTAACCGGCAATGTGTCCGTATTGACGGTAATGGTCGGTATTTAAAATTCAATGTTAAAATGTCGCCAAAAGGCCTTAAAATGGGAAAAAAGGGATACGTGTTCAGCCTAATCGTTTTCCTACTTTTTGTTTCCACCTTCGTAGTAGTGATAACGAATCTCAAGTCCGTATCTATAATCCAGGATTCCAACTATGACAAAACTACTATAGAAAAAGGCTCAAGCATGTGCAAAAATATAGAATATCTACTAGCTTCTGGGATGGATTGCACTGCCCTTAACGCGAAAATAAACAACGCAAAACTGCCCTTTACCGTCCTACTAGATTGCAGTAATCCCATGAAGCCTCACTTCCTGCTTGATTCGGCCTCAAACAAATACCTCTGCGGTCATACGGGAAGCTTTAAGTATTGCGGTGACGGAACAGTGGACACGCCAAACGACTTTGGTTTCAATGAGATATGCGACTCGTCCAATGACGCGGCATGTCCAGACCTATGCCGGCTGAATTGTACCTGTGGATAGCATTAATCTCGCTCGGTTGTAACTTATGGAACGAGAAACAAGTCGGATAATTGCATATGGCCATCCCAATATTCTAGCCGCCCATAGGACTACTATAGAACTGACCCGGGAGGACTTTCTCAACAAGACGGGCGATTGTATAATAGGGGTAAGGGCTGATAAGTCGCTGGCCGATTTAGACAATGGGTTTAAGGAGTTCCTTAAACAGGGCAAAAGGATAAGGATCTCCCTCGAGTGTAATGGTGTGACGGATAAGATAATTGCCCGTGGCGACCCGAGGCTAACGTTTAAGGACAAAACCTCGATGGTAATAAGGAAAAGCGATTATGTCTGTGGCAGGACCCTATGTGTGCGCGCAGACAAGGCGGCAAAGGATTTAGACCGAAGACTCGTAGAAGAACTTAAGAAAGGCGGGGAACTCCATGTCGACCTGGAGATCCTTTAACCGCCTTTCACAGCCCAACGAAAGCCCTACTTCTTCCTGAAGTATCTTAAACCGAGGAAGACCGCTACTATCAGCACGAGGGCCGCCACCAAGATAAGGGCCTCGTTGCCTGCAGCTTTCCTTGGAGTCTCTGGTGTTATCACAGGCGGGATAACTTCTGGTATCTGGCCTACTTGTACCCTCTTGCTCCCGGATATTATATCGCCGCCCGAGGTCGTAATGGTGTAGGAGATCACATAAGCGCCGTCGTTTAAGGAAACCGACACTGACACGTGCTCATTGTAGCTCGATTCCTTTATGCTTATATACTCCTTGACTTCCTTAAGCACTCCGCCCTGCAGGTCCTTTACCTGAATCACGACCTCGCCGGAGAGCTCCTCCTTTGCCAGTTTAAGGGCGTTCACGGTGAAATCCACCGAGTTGTCGCCAACGACTACCTCCCCTATCCTGACTACCAGCTTGTCGTTTATCTGTATCTGGTTCTCATCCGAGTGCCCCCTGATGTTCTCGTCGTACATGTTCCAGGCAGTTGCTGGCATCACATGGTATGATCCTGGGACCTCTGCCCGCAACGTATAGGAGATCTCGTTCTTTCCTGGATGCAGATAAGTCATGAAATAGACCACCTTTTCGTCTCTTACCTCCCGCTCACTGTACCAGTAGGACCAGTAATACCCATATTCCCAGTATGGACCTACCGATTGCGGCTCCTCCACGACCTCGCAGCCAGCTGGTATGGGATCCTCCAATATTATATACTCCAGGTCGCTCGGCACGTCTATGCTGAGGTTCACTCTTATGTAATCGCCGCTCCTGGCGCCTGTCGTGTTGTATGTTCTCTTCACGGTTATGCCAGAACTCTTGGCCTTTATGTTTTCCTCCTCCTTGAAGTACCTGAGGAAGATCGCATAGTAGAGCTTGCCGCTGCCCTCCTTGACTATCCTCAGCTCGTTGGTGCCCGTCTTCGGGCTAAGACTTATCTCGTTGTCCATATCAAAGGCATCGTCCTTCTTGACGCTCTTGACCAATTCGCCGTTCAGGTATATCTTAGCCACGTAGTTAGGTGACAGCTCCCTTGATATCTTCAAATACTCCGCCAATGCGAAGACGGCAGTGGCAGTGTCCTTCGTTGACTCCCATCTCCTGCCGTGCCTCTTTGACACGAGCCACCTGACTGCAGGCTCTATTTTATTGCTGTTCGGGTTTGTCTTTATGAGCGCCATCAGGACATATGACGTAGTTTCGATGTCGTTGCTGTTCCATGAGTAATGGAAGGTCTCAGCCGACCAGTGGCACATAATCTCGTCGCATATTGCGCTCTTGTCTAGCGATGTCGGGAACGTTGTGCTCTCGCCGGTGTTCAGCATTGCCAAAGTCTTCAGCGCCTTGCCGTAGTCGCTCAGCTTCTCGTCCTTTGGATATGATGTGGGCTTCTCATGGAACGAAAGCGCATATGCCATATATGCCATAGTGTTTGCGTCCGCGCTACCGCTCGCATATTGCTCCTTGAGCGATCTGAGGCCGTTCGCAAGAACGTTGCTGTCTACGGCAAACCCGGCCTTCTTGGCCTGTGTCAACCCATAGACGACATAAGCGGTCATATATGGGTGCGTCTCGTCGTTCTCCCACCATCCCCAGCCGCCGTCGGAGTGCTGCAGCTTGTACAGGTTCTGCAGCCCCTTGCTGACCATGTCCGGCAGCTCCTTCTCCAGCTTGTCATTGTTTATGTCCAGGCTCTTCAGGACCTGCGAGACATACACATCTGGCAGGAAAGCACTCATCGTCTGCTCGACGCAGCCATATGGATAAGTCGCCAGGTACTCAAGTGCGTCGAAGGCCGTAGACGCTATCGACGGTGATATCATTATGCTGAGATTCGTCGCGCTGTAGATGCTGTCATCAGGGACTATTATGTTCTTCGTCACAGTGTTGCTGCTAGAGTCGCTTATCGAGCCAGCCCAGGAGTCCTGCTCCTCTATGCCGTGGGGCAGTATCGGTATCAACGTCTCCATCGCGTCGCTCTCCTCGTTCGTGAGCGCTCTTACTGTGAAGTTTGCTTTGCAGCAGCTGTTGGCCGTCACCTGCCAGTCGACACGTTCGTCTGCGCCTGGAGCTACAGAGATGGTTTGTGTTGTCTCTCCTATGACATCCACTCCTGTCGCATTCAGCTCGACAACGACCTCCTTCGTGTTCTTCAAGTAGTTGTGGACCACTGCTGAGACCAGTAGTTCGTCATTTTGCGTCAGGAACCTCGGGGTCTCCATACGCACGACAAGGTTCTTTCTCGTTATCACCTTGTCGGTGTTCTGGCCTACACGGAAACTCTTGTCCACAGCCCTCGCAGTAGCGCGCCAAGTGGTCAGAGAATCAGGCATCGTAACCCTCACAGTCGCGCGCCCGCTGCTGTCGGTAGTCACATGAGCGTGCCAGAATGCAGTGTCTGGGAAGTACTTCCTTGTCTGCGGGGTGACAAGCCCGCCTTCGCCAGATTTCATTGCCCTGTCAGCAAGGCCAATATTAGCCGACGGGGCGGATGCTGACTGTACTGCGCCAGCAGCGGTTTCTTCTAGAACCCTACCGTATCCGGTCCACGAGTTCTGCGTGCTGACGCTGCTCCATCTCAGCCCGTAGAAGAATTTCTCGATTTCCTCAGTGCTCTCCTCGACTATCGCATATATCGATTCATCGACTACACCCAGCGAGAGCTCGGCTGCTACAGGGTTGCCGTCGTTGTCCTTTGTCACTATCGTGAACACGGCCTCGTCCCTAGGCATATAGCTCTCCTTATTGGTTATTATATCCACATTGAGGAACTTCTCCTCTGGAGGCAAGATAAGCCTTGCCGATTGCGAGTACTGTGTCATGTTCGCGACAACAATAGCGTATATATCGACGTTCGGTTCATATTCCGCCTTCACAGGTATCTCCAGCGAGCCTGTAGTGCCGTTGAACGTCTTGACGTAGTGCTCATACAGCTTTGGCCCTTCGACAGTCACCAGGACTGCGAAGTTGGCCACCGGGGATTCTATGGTGACCTTTGCGGTGTCACCTGCCTCATAGGCGTCCCTATCGAGCTTGACATCGAGCTGCGACCAGTAGTCCCAGCGCGGCCTTTCGTCGCTGACGTAGAAATACCCATCAGCGCTTATCTCGTTGCCCCTCGCATCGGTGCCGTTTATTGTTATGTAGAAGCTGCCTGCCACGTCAGGCACGAAGTCTATCACAGCCTCTCCAGAGCTACTAGTCTCGACATCTTGTTTAAGTATCGTGGTGACCTTTTCCTTACTATAACCCCTATCCCACTCATGCTGCTCTATCGTGAGCTTTCCGAAAGCGGATACAGGCTTGTCGTTTATGTCTATGGACTTCACGTTTATCCTGACATGGTCTCCTTTCTCATATGACCACCTGTCCGTCGTTATATAAAAGTCGAACTCGCCCTTTGAGACCGTTGCAGAGGCGCTGCTAGTAACCTCGCGTCTGCTCTTGTCGGTAACCTTGGCCTCTATAGTGTAGATTGAATTGCGGTCGGCTTGCGGCACGAGAGTCACTCTGAACTTGCCATCTGCCCCCGTCTTCCCAGTGCCTGTCGTCACAGTCTCGCCGTAGTAGTACGGCCGCATGCCAATATCCTCTGCATAATAGCACCGATACCCCCCCCAGCACGGCGACCACCAGTCGGACTTCCTTATAGTGTACTCAACGTCTGCATCGACAACAGGGCTGCCGAAGTAATAGGTTGCTGTTATGTCGGCGTTCATGGTGTCGCCACTGACATATTGCTCCCTGTCCATTGTCACAGAGACCTGGTATTCCGGTTTTTTGTACTCCTCGACCTGGAAGTTGCCATATCCAGTGTCAAGGTCTTTGATTTCGACAGCTATGCCGTAATAGCCCAACGGGGGTTCATCGCTGAGCTTGAACTTTCCTGAGATGGAGCCAAAATCGTTTATCGTCATGTTCTTGTCATACACCACGTTACCCTTCGGATCCTTTATCTGGATACGTGCGGTCCCGTTTGGGATGGAGTAAGCTCCACCATTCACTTTCCATGTGATTGCTTTGAAGTACACATCCTGGCTCGGCCTATAGACCGGCCGGTCCGTGTACAAGTAGGTCTTGGAGGTCTCGCCCCCATACCCATAATAGTAGTAGGGTGATACAATTGCCAGGTCATCCCCCTTCTGCCCTATCACGACTAAACTGCCTTCATCCAACCCTGGCTGGTTGAACAATCCATCGCTGTCAGTGGAACCGCTTGCCTTTAATTTACCGTCCCAGTACAGCTTGAGCGATACGCCCTCGACAGGCTGGCCGCTCACCAGGTCAATCGCGTAGGCAAGGGTTTCTCCATTTTTATCCTCAGTCCACGACTTCGTCACAATGCCGAGCTTTGAGACCAGCAGGCCCGCTGTCTCGTTCTCCTTGCCGCTCTTGCCGTATATGGCATACATGCCCCTGTCAAGGACCGGCAATTCCACAGACTCACAGCCGTCTAGGTTCTTGATAGTCCTCTTGAAGACCGGAGTCGTCGAAAGAGCACCCTTGAGCGTCGCTGCATTATTCTCGGATCCGGCAAATTCATAGATCGAGCCTGTGTCAATCTTGTACACAGCTAGATCGACGTTTGTTATGCTTTCATCCCAACCGCCGCACACCTCTATGTGCGCCTTTTCTCCAGGGAGCACGTTAGTGTCTCCGTATATGTAGAAGTATCCATCAACAACAGAGCAAAGAAACAAAACTGCCAAAAAACCCGTTACTAGATATGCCTTGTCCATTTTTATCGTCATTTTGACTTCTTGTAGTGCCAGAACCTTACTGCCATCACTGCTGCAATAAGCACTATGACTGCCGCTATCAAGATCTCAAGTTCCCCAATCTTCTCTTCCTTAGACACTTTCACATTAGCCTTGCAGTCGGCCGGGCAGCTCGATGTCCCCTCGCCGGATTCGCAGATGCCGTTCCCGCATTCTGCCTGCTGCTCGGTTGGGATACCGCCCTGTAACAAAGGCCTCCAGTTCGGATTTGCCACAACTGCACAGACGCCGTTGGCACAGACGCACCCACTCACACCAACCTCGTTGGGGCAATCCTTAGCTATCTCACATTCTGCGAAAACATCCTTATTCATACACGTGCAGCTGCAGGCATCTAATTTGCAGTCGGGATCTACAGAACACTGTTTCTCTACCGAAGCTGCTTGCCCCATGGCAGGGATGGCGTCTTCGACACCATTATACTCCTCGCTCACCTTTATGCAAGTGGAACCGGTGCAAACAATGACGTTCTTGCCAACCGCGAAGTACTGGCCCAGTTGTGGATTGTTAGCCAAGGCATTGAAATACGCCTGGCTGCCATATTTAAGGTTCTTTGTAGCATTGCCGTCAACATAATCCGTGTCTGTCATGATCCCGTTCTTCTCGATGAACGTCTTGCTGCCGACATACTTTATCATCGTCTCCCCGCCAGGCCCGCTTATTGTCTGCTCAGCACCTCCCGAAGACTGCGCAGATTTGTAACTTCCTATATTCTGGCTAGTGTCGACTGCGCCTGCGCCACTCGTAGGCGCGAAGGCCTCACCTAGCCTGTGACCAGCACTTGCCACTGGTTCGTCTTCGAGTATAAGGAATGAAGTATATGGCGTAGCAATGCCGTACCTCTTTGACAGCGTTATTACCTCGTTGACCAATTCGTCATTTTCGCCTTCAAGCCGTATCTCATCCAGCAGGTATCCGATCTTCCTCGTGGCCCACAGGCGCGGCAGGAAATCGTTGTCGCTCTCCGAATCAGGGAACTCTCCCGTGTACCCAACGATATTCACAACGGCATTTATCTCACCTTTGAGCTCTATCACGGCCTCTCCGCTGCCTTTGTATTGGCCGAATACCAGCAGCTGTGTGCCTTTAAAGATATCAGGTAGTTCTTTTGGATACATCTCCATCACGCTCAACGTTGAGGTGCCCCAACCCTGAAATGCATTTGTATCCGTAATAGTCACTGACACATCGAAGTCCGAAATAAATACCTTCGTATCCGTAATCGTCACTGACACATCCGAAAGAACGGGGTTCTGGACCTTCTCATAGAAATTGCTGACCTTGATTTCTATGTTCTCGCCCTCGACGACGTATTCGGACGTGCCGTGGTTGTCTAGCGAGAGCTTGTCGAGCAGGTGGGTATTCACATCATAACCTACGCCGAATATGAATAGCTTTGCGCCTGCCGTGTTCTCAGTCGTTATATCCTTTATTATTTGACTTATGTCAGTGACACCCACTGTCGGTTCGCCGTCCGTCAGGAAGATTATTATCTTAGGGTTGTTGTCGGATGGCAACATCTTCATCGCCTCAAGAAGTGCGCTGTCTATATCTGTGCCCCCGAGTGCTTCTATCTGGCTGGCAAAACTGACAGCTGCCTTGATGTTCTCACTCGTAGCGGTTTCCATCTCCCCCCTATAGCTATTCACACCAGTGCTGAAAGTCACTATGCCGAATTTGTCGTCCGGATTCAGGTTGTTAAGGCAGAACTTGAGCGCCTCCCTGGCCTCGTCTATCTTCTCGCCTGCCATCGATCCAGATTTGTCGAGGACGAAAACTATGTCCTTGTTCTGCGGCAACTGGTCCATTGCCACCTTTGGCGCGAGCATCAGCAGGAAATACCCAGTGTCTCCATCCTTGTGCGTCATCACGTTAATGCCAATGTCATCCCCGGACAGCGTGTATATGAGCTTGAAGTCGGTGTCCGGCTTCACGTCCTTTGCCTCATAGCTGACCTGCACTTCATAGTCGCTTATCCTCTTGATCTCCATATTATGGCTGGGTGAATAGACGTTCTTTATGGCGACATTCGATTTTATCATCACATTGACAACGACGCTCTCAAGGTTCTTCGAGGAGAACTTCTCGGTGTTCAGCGGGTAGGTATACTCGCAGATCCCGCTCTCGCATGATATGACCTCCGAATAATCGAGCTTCACCCGCTTATCAGAGTTCTTTTCTATTGGATAGACCCTCGCCTTGAACGTGTTCCTGTCGACATATTCCAAAAGACCCGGGTCGATCATCTTCCTTACGAGGTCCTCGTATGTGCTCCGTGCTTCGCTGGCATCAAGGACTTCGCCTTGGAGCTCCTTCCCGTCGACGTACATGGAGAACTTCTGTATAGAAGCGCCTTCCGGGAGCGGGAAGAGATAAGTACCCTCGATATCCCAGCTGTTAGGGTTGTGGAAGACCTGGTCGATCTGCGTTTCAGTGAATTGATTGTTTATACTGACATTCACATGGTGGTATTTGACCTCAAGCATGTCCGGATGCGGATGCGGTGGCATCGGCTCAGGTATTATCATGCCGTCCGCATACACACTGACACTGAACAGCACCAGACAGAGCGCGACCAGCGCTATCATTGTTTTCATTTTCAATTAGCCTGAGTAGGATCCACCACCCTTCCCATGAAGAGCACCTGGTCGCCCTTCATTATCAGGAATATGAATGGGTGGTCCGCACGGAACTCCACTGTGGGCATGACTGCTGTGAGTTCCATGACGACAGCAGTCGCAGCTGCCGCTTCCGTGCCCTTCTCGTTGACGTCCACATAGGCCTGGTGTATGACAGCACCTATGAACAAATCGTGCGTCCCGTCCATGCCTGAGAAATCAGCCGCGCCTGAGAAAGCAGTCGGCATCCCCATCTCTGAAAGGACATCGTTCAGCCCGTATTTCTTCTCGAATTTGAACTTCGGGATATAGACCGGCAGCTCCCTCTCGCTCTCTGCAGCCCTCCAGGACTTCAGGCTCTCTTCGCTAAGGGCCGCTTCCGCTTCGGTCAGCGAGACTTTCGGCAGCAGTATCACCATCGACAGCTCCCCGCCGCTATAAGGCATCTCAAGTAGCTGGAGCATGTCGTTCTCACTGTAATTGAAAGACGTGTCCCCCATGGACATCATCTGAGCTTTGACTGTCTCTGCAGGGCTCTTTCTGAAATCAGCCTCTTGCGTCCGGGACTTGTCAAATTGTATCTCCCAGGTGCCGTTGAAATAGACCGCGTTGGTCAGCACCAGCCGGGTCATAGCGTCTATGACGCCCTGTGGTATCAGGTCCTTTATCTTGTCCCTAGTCTGCTGCGCGACCCAGGAGTTTATGGTCTGGCGCGAGTCCTCTGCGTCGTTGACGAAATCAACGCTCTTTGTGCCCCCGCCGTAATACTCACCGACAGTCTTGGTATAATTCTCAAGCAGACCGTAGGTCTTTTCGACCCAGAGCGCATTGGCAGTCGAAAGCGTATATGCCTTGCCGGGCGCGTTTATCCCGTTGAAAAGGCTGGCGAATGCCGGGCCCCTGACGTTCAAATCCGCCGGAACCTTCAAAACAGACAGCATCTCATCGGCCGTCTGTCCTCTTGCGCCCTCATAAGTCATCGAAAGGGCAGATTCGAGGCTCCATGGCGAGAAGAATACATTCCCATTCTCTGTTTTAGAAACCTCTTTATAGAAATCCATCGCGAAGCCGTTGTTCGCGGAGATCAGAGCATCCACTCCTGCTTCCGTCGCCTGCGATTCATTCAGCATCTGCTGCGGTCCGGGAGATGGACCGGGTGAAGGCCCCGGTGACGGCCCTAGCGGGCTCGTGCCTTTTGGCATCAAAATCGCAGCACCAACTATTATAACGGCCACCATGGCCATTACAATAAATATTCTTTTGTCCATCTTATCTTTTCAAAGCTTTTGCAGATTATTGCTGGGAACCATACTAAAGCCTTTACTGGAACGGTTCAGCGGAATGGTTCCAAGGGTACAAAATGACACCTGGGAAGCGCCAAGCGCTATTATGCGTATAATCCCTCGAGAACTACATGTCACCTTACTTATAATGTCTAGGGTAATTAAAATACACCGTTTTTTATTACATAGCCATCTAATATCGCAGTATCTCTTTTCTGAAATGACTCAAGATAAAACCAGAGCCCACGTCTTCATTTCAGGGGGCGTCCAGGGCGTCTTCTTCCGCGCGAGCACTCGCGACGAAGCGAGGCATTTGGGTCTAAGAGGCTGGGTCAAGAACACGCCAGACGGCCGGGTCGAGGCTGTCTTTGAAGGGGAGAAGATGGCTGTCGGCGAGATGCTGCGATGGTGCACGCACGGCCCTCCTGGCGCGCAAGTCACGGACGTGGAGACGAAATGGGAGACCCCTGAGAACAAATACGATTCATTCAACATAACTTGGTGAAAAAATGGATACAAAATCTTTCATAGACGAGAAGATATCTTGGATAAAGAAAACAGTTGGAGATAAGAAGGCAATATGCGCGCTTTCTGGGGGGGTTGATAGCTCAGTGGTCGCAGTCCTGGCGCACAGGGCTGTAGGAAAGCAACTGAAGTGCTTCTTCCTGCAAGACGGGCTGATGAGGCAGGGCGAGCCAGAGTGGGTGAAAACGACATTCACAAAGGTAGGAATAGACGTTGACGTCGTCGATGTACAAAAGGAGTTCTTCACTGCGCTGAAGGGTAAAGAGGATCCAGAGGAAAAGAGGAAAGCCTTCAGGAACTGCTTCTACACGGTCCTTGGCAGGATAGTCAAGCAGAGCGGAGCCAAGTTCATGTTCCAGGGTACTATTGCTCCTGACATCAAGGAGACTGCAGGCGGCATAAAGTCGCAGCACAATGTGCTGGAACAGATAGGATTGAACCCAAAGAACTGGGGGCTCGAAAAGGTGATGGAGCCTCTCATAGATCTCTACAAGCCGCAGGTCCGAGAGGTCGCGAAAGCGCTTGGTTTGCCCGAGTCCGTCTACAACAGGATGCCTTTCTGCGGGCCCGGTCTGTCTGCGCGCGTGCTTGGTGAAGTAACGCCCGAAAGAGTCGAAACACTAAGAAAAGCAACGGCGATTGTCGAAGAAGAGCTAAAGAACTCAGGAGCATTCCAGTATCTTGCAGTCCTGTTTAAGGACCAGGCAACTGGCATGACTGAAGACAAGAAGAGGAGGTTCGGCCAGATAATCGCAGTCCGATGCGTCGAGAGCAAAGACGCGACCGTTGCGGGAGTGACAAAGCTTGGCTGGGACAAGTTGGAGAGGCTGCAGCAGAGGATCTGCAACGAAGTGCCGGGTGTCGTCAAGGTTGTTTATGACCTAACGCCAAAGCCGCCAAGCACTATTGAATATATCTAAGTGAAATGGTCGTAGCCGGTGGGTCTGAGATCCACCGAGCTGCCATCCTTCTTAACCAACTTTATCTTGTTACCTTTAGTCACGACGCCGATCTCCCTTAAACCCGGCAGCTTTCTCTCGAGCGCGTCGAATTTCTTCGGTTTTATCGTGCACAGCAGCTCGAAGTCCTCGCCTATGTGGTAAGCCAGCAGTTCCTTATCCAATCTGAACCTGTCGCAGACCCTGTGGAACTCCTTCCTTATAGGGACCTTCTGCTCATATATCTCAAACCCGCAGTCGTTCCTCATGTAACCTAGCGAGAATGCCAGTCCGTCTGAAATATCGGTGCATGCTCTCACTGCGCCGCTTTTTGCCAGGATCCTGCCCTCTCTCACGCGTGCCTTTGGCTCCAGGCAGGCGCGGACTATGTGCTTCTCGATCCTTGTCCTCTCTTCAATGCTGAACTTCCTTAAATCGAGGCCCTTTTGCTGTATCTGCCAGCCGCATGCGGCTGAGCCAAGATATCCTGTAACCGCGACGATGTCGCCCGGCCGCGCGCCCTTCCTCTTCATGATCTCTCTCCTAGCAAGAGTCCCGAAGGCGCACCCGTCCATCAGCAAAACGTCGCCCTTGTTCATGTCACCCCCAAGGAAGAATGCATCATAATCCTTGCAGGCTGCCTCGACCCCGCGCATTATGTCCTTAAACTTCGAGAACTCCTCGTTCTGGCCGATGCTGAGCGAGAGCAGGAACCCGCGGGGCAGCGCGCCCATTGATGCAAGGTCGGAGAAGTTGACGACAGCGACCTTTCGTCCGGCTTGATAGGGCGTCATGCCCTTGTATATGTCATGACCGTCGTATATCATGTCAGTGCAGATGGCAAGGTACGTCTTGCCGATTCTTATGACTGCAGCATCATCACCGACTCCGACCGTGACTCCCTTCGGTTCTCCTAGGAATGCCTTGATCCAAGAGTGTATCTTCTCTTCCCCCAGTTCTTTCAGTTTCATCTCACATATTTATCCAAGCATCAAATAAATTCACATGACAAAAGTCCTCGCCACAGGAGTGTTCAACATTCTCCATCCGGGCCATCTGCTGTTCCTGCAGGAGGCCAAAAAGCTGGGCGACGAGCTTGTGGTGATAGTAGCCAGCGACAAGATAGCCCATAAGACGAAGAAGGGATTCATACTCCCGCAGGAGCAGAGGGCCGAGGTAATCGGCGCTCTTAAGATGGTCGACAAGGTCTTCATCGGCGACGAGAAAGACACTCTTGCTCTTCTATCTGTGATAAAGCCCGATGTCATCGCCCTCGGTCACGACCAGAGGGTAGATAAAGAGAGGCTTCAATCCGAACTTGTCGCGCGCGGCCTGAGTGCGAAGGTAGTCTGGATAAGACGCAAGGAAGAGGGCGAGTTCATGTCAACAAGCAGCATAATAAAGAAAGTTGGCGAGTTCTTTTCTAAGCACTGAGCTCCTTAAACCAGCCCGGACTTGTCAAGCATCCAGGAGAAGAAACCAGACATTATCTTTATTAGTATTATGAACACCTTGACTATCGCCAGCAGCACGAAAGTCGCTGCTATCGCGAACACCACCTTGCCGCTAATACTCCCAAAATACGTATCAAAGAATGGGGTGACGAATTTGTCCTTTATGTCCGTTTCCGTCGACTGGGCTTTTACATTGTTGACTATAACCTCCCTCGTTGTATCGCTCCCGGCAATCGCCTTTGTGAATTTGTCCGCAGTGTCCTGACTAGTCGATAACTCAAGGAAGACTAGCAGGCAGAAGAATAGGACTGCCACTGTGAGCATCTTATCCGCGGCTTCCGATCCTATCCTAAACGGCTTCTTTGATACAAACTCCGTTTCTTCCTTCTTAACAGTCACCGTAGCCACGAGTATCCCAAACACGAGCCCCACCAGGAGCACTAGATATTCTAGGCTAAGGAATATCACCATCCCCGGTATCATGCCAAGGAAGCCGAAACCAAGGGACAAAGCTATCGCCTGGTTGCGCTCCATATAATACGTCGCGCGCGAGAGTATGCCTATCCCCACCCCTAGCGCAATGACAATAAGAGATAGTATCACGCCGTTGTTCAGCAGGAATGAGCCGACGTCCAATATCGCCAGGTCCTTTTCATAATCCAGTCCGAGGACTGCCAGCAAGATGCTCATCGCAGCAAGGCTCACTGAGAATATCAACAGATATGGTATGACCGCCCCAGGCGACATCTTGACGAGCTTTGCCTTCCTCGCGGCTGCCTTCTCTGCTGCGAGGACCTTGCGCCTTGAGCCCCAATAGTGGCGCGTTATCTCGAATAAGATTATCAGGAGCGCTATCCCAATCGGTATGACAAAATAGCCCATCAGTATACCCTCGACGTTGCTCTGGCAGTCATTAGAACAGGTCTTTGACTCCCCATAGTCGCATATGCCGTCGCCGCAGACCGTGCAGTCCTGCGAGCAGGTCGTCTGGTGCAGGCTTGTAATCTCCTGCGGGTCGCACATGTCGTCTCCGCACTTGACGCAGTCCTGCGGGCAGCTTGTTTTGTTCTCGCCGTGCTTGGTGTCGCACACGTTATCGCCGCAGACCGTGCAGTCCTGCTGGCATGTGACATTTTCGCCCGGACTACAGATGCGGTCGCCGCATACTGCACAATCGTGCGGACAACTGCTGAAGTTCTCATACGGGCTGTCGCATACCCCGTCCCCGCACTTTACACAATCCTGCGGACATGTCGTATTATGCAGCCCAGTTATCTCTTGGCAGTCACAAACCCCATCGCCGCAAATGACGCAGTCCTGCGGGCAGTTATTCTTATTCTCATTTACGTCGCACACCCCGTCGCCACAGTGGGCGCAGTCCTGCGGGCAGCTGGCCCGGTCCTCACCAGGGTCACAGACATCGTCGCCGCATACTATACAGTCATGCGGACAATTCTCCTTGGTCTCGCCAGCATCGCAAACCCAGTCGCCGCACTTAGAGCAGTCCTCAGGGCAGTTTATCCTGTTCTCGCCGGACGTGCACCTGTCGTCCCCGCACTTTGCCAGAACATTAAAGTATATATACCTGCCGGAGGTCGCCACGGCGTAGCTGCCGCTGTCTTCGGGAGTGAATGTCGCTTTCCCCTCGCTGTCCGTGTAGATACTATAATCCGATACTGTCTTGTTGTTCTCTATGAGATAGATGAGTATCAGCCTGTCATTTGCCGGCTCCTGCTTTTTTTGTATCTGGTAAACATCTATTATGGAAACAGTGAACTTCTTCCCGACATACTTCTCTGGCGGCATTATTGTGACAGTCGAGTATTCGGCCGGGCTCGTGTCGCCCGTGTATGGGCACGTATAAGCTACTATGCTGGCTGCTAGCATCAGGATTGCCAAGACGCCGAATACAATCAATCTTTTCATTTTTTTGCCTTCTCTATGAGCTTCTCAGCCTCTTCCTCCCCAAGGCCGAATTCCTTGAGCTTCTCCCTCATGTGCTTCTCGGAAATGCCACTATCCATCAGCTCGACTATTATACCGTTTATGTCCTCGTCCTCTTCGACAGACTTCTTCGACTCTTTGGTGCCCGATGAATAAGAGTGTCGGTGCTCGCGCTTGTGCCCAACTGGCTTCTCCGACTTCTTCCTCTCAAAGATCTCGGGTCTGTACTTCTTGAGGACGATTACCACTATTACTACAACGGCAATTAAAATGGCCCACCAGTAGGCTGAGATGAAATCCCCCGAAGCTTTTTTGTCATCATTGGTGCCGTCGTATTTGCAATCCTTCGGGCAGGTAGTGCTGGTCTCATTGTGCGCCAGGTCGCATATCCCGTCCCCGCACTTGATGCAGTCCTCAGGGCATGAGCAGCCGCCCGGCCAGTATTCGGGCTCGTCGCAGTCGCCGTCCCCGCAGATTATGCAGTCCTGCGGGCAGTTGTCCTTATCCTCAAGCCCTTCACATACACTGTCCCCGCAGGTGGTGCAGTCGACCGGGCAGTTATCCTTGGTCTCTCCCTTGTCCAGTTCGCATATGCCGTTGCCGCAAACTGCACCTAGCTCAGAGGCGCTGAGTTGTCTCCACACATCGAAGGTCGGTGCCCTTCCTGAAGACTCGACCTTGTACTTTCCGACTTGTGTCGGCGTATAGTAGTACTCCCCCTTGCTATTGGTGTTCCCGCTGGCAAGTCGTGTCGTGCGCGTGCCGTTCATGAGGTATATGGTCACAGTCCTGCCGGCTAGGGGCGTTTCCACTTGACTCTCGACCCTTGTGACCTTGACGGTGAACTGCTGACCGACTAGCTTGTAACCCTTGGGCAGCACCTCAAGTTTGTTGTACGGGCCGATGTGAGCCTGATTGGCCGGGCATGCGGAAGTGGCCTGGGCTATCGGCAGAACAAGAAAAACTGCTAGGGACAGGGCTACTAAAATCCTGAAATCCATGGGTAGGACTATTAGGAGTCTATAAATATAAATCAGGGGTTGAATCCCCCCGAATCTGAAAAATCCTAGCCACCCATGCAAAGCGAATCGACCTTCGGCAGGTCCTTCAGGGCCTTGTCGATGTTCTCCTTCGGGTACTCATAGTCTTTGAGCTTCCCGGAGAAGTACGCGTCGTACGCTGTCATGTCAAAGTGTCCATGGCCTGAGCAGTTGAAGATTATCGTCTTCTCCTTTTTCTCTTTCTTCGCCTTCAGCGCCTCATCTATCACGACCTTCACGGCATGTGACGTCTCTGGGGCTATTATCAATCCTTCGGTCCTTGCGAAATCCACGGCAGCCTTGAAGCATGCGAGCTGGTGCTCTGCGCGCGCCTCTATGACCTTCTCATGTGCCAGTAGGCTGACGAGCGGCGCCATGCCGTGGTATCTCAGACCGCCGGCATGTATCCCCGGCGGTATGAAGCCGTGGCCGAGCGTGTACATCTTCACCAGCGGGGTCAACTTGGCTGTGTCGCCAAAGTCGTAGGCGAATGGCCCCTTCGTTATCGACGGGCAGGATGCCGGTTCGACGCCTATGAACTTTATGTCCTTCTTTCCCTTTAGCTTGTCCTTCACGAACGGGAAGGCAAGGCCGGCGAAATTAGATCCGCCGCCGATGCAGCCTATGACGATGTCCGGATCTTCGACACCAGCCATCTTCAACTGTTCCTTTGCCTCCAGCCCTATTACTGTCTGGTGCAGGAGCACGTGGTTCAGAACAGAACCCAAGGAATAGTGCGTCTTTGGATGGGTCACTGTGTCCTCGACAGCCTCGCTTATGGCAAGGCCGAGTGAACCGGGGCATGATGGGTCCTTCTTGAGCATCTCCCTGCCTGCATTCGTGTCAGGGCTCGGCGAAGCGACGCACTCAGCACCCCAAATCTGCATCATGAACCTTCTGTAAGGCTTCTGGTCGTAGCTGCACCTTACCATGTAGACCTTGCACTTCAAATCGAACATCTTGCAGGCGAACGCCAGTGCTGAGCCCCACTGTCCGGCGCCAGTTTCAGTCGCCAATCGCTCGATGCCCTCCTTCATGTTGTAGTAAGCCTGCGGCACTGCCGTGTTCGGCTTGTGGCTTCCCGGCGGTGAGACACCTTCATACTTGTAGAATATCTTGGCTGGAGTACCAAGGAACTTTTCCAGCCTGCGAGCGCGGATGAGCGGAGACGGCCTCCACAATCGGTAAATGTCCCTGACCTCTTCAGGTATGGGAATCTCTTTGTCCATGCTGACCTCCTGTTTTATCAGCTCCATCGGGAACAGGGGAGCGAGGTCCTGCGGCCCCAGTGGCTTAAGGGTCCCCGGGTGCAGTGGGGGGTCGAGAGGCTTCGGCAGGTCCGGCAAAATGTTATACCACTTTTTAGGAATCTGGTTTTCGTCTAAGAGATATTTTGTTTCCATTCTCACCACGATTAAAAATAGGTTAAACTTATGGGATGTTGGTTTAAAAGTTATCGGTCCGCTATTTTCTCCCATAGCTCCTATGGAACTGCGGATAACCTGGTAACTAACAGACGAATTTTTATATCTACCTCCCTTAACTTAGCGTGTTATCCCGCAGGAAGCACGGCCGGACGCGGCTCTGGACCTCAGTAGCTTTGTTATTGTTATTAGTTTTAGCGATAGCCGAGCCCCAATTGCTCAACATCCTAAACCCGTTCTCCAACCTGACCAACGGGACGTGGATCCTAAACTTCACGGCCAAGGGTCAAGCGGACATTAATTTCTCCCTCTCGGGCCAGCTTTATTGTGCAGACAACGAGTCCCAGTTCTCAAACTACACCTGCCCGGGCACCGGCCATTTCCTGACTGAAGTCGGGTATGGTAACCACACCCTTGACGTCACCTTCGGCAATGAGTCTGCCACTGCGCAGGCATATTATCCAGAGCCGGCACCAATCCCGAACGGAACGACAAACTCAACGAATCAAACTGTCAATATAACTGAGTGCGAATCCCCCTGCGACGACGACAACACCTGCACCGACGATTCCTGTATCAACGGCTCTTGCGTCTACACCAACAACTCCAACAGCTGCGACGACGAGCTGTTCTGCACAGTCAACGACACCTGCTCGGACGGGGTCTGTTCTGGCCTCCCGCTCAGCTGCGACGACGGCAACTCCTCGACGAACGACTCCTGCAACGAGGGAGCGGACGAGTGCGCCCACCTGCCGGCAGAGACAAACCGGACCCGGCCGGAAGACGGGACTCCCGCCAATGCCGTTGGCTTAACGCAATATGGCGCCGTTTTGGGCAGGCCCGTGAAATGGGAGAAGAGATTAAAAATAATTGCCGATACAGACAGCCTGGCGGTCAGCCTGCCGGATATCGCCAGGAACGTCTCCGCCAGGCGGATTGACGGGTCCGGGACTGCAACGGAGCTCAATGCAAGCGTTGAAACCAAGGCCGAAACGATGGCCGTTGCCGGTGAGCCTATGCGCATCGACATTGGAGTCGATAGCGCCTACGCAGTTGAAGAGACCGCCGGAAACGTGACGGTCGAGGTCAGCGGCGGACTGAGGGAGAACGACACCCTGGTCGTCGAGTACTATACCGAGGCCCCGAGGGCGAGCGAGATTTCCTTGTCCAACAACAAGAAGCGAGTGACGGTCAGCGGGCCGGACTACGTCCACTACACGAATGTCAGGGCCTTCTCCGATTTGCCGATAAATGTCTCGGACAAGGCGGAGATACTGCTCTACAAAAACTCCAGCGAGGCCGATTTTGACGCAATCGATTCCGACGGCGACGGTTTTTACGACCGGATAGAATGGACGGTCCCGCACCTCTCGAACCAGACCTACGACATCATCGTGATAACAAAGGCCATGCACCTTGACGAGAATCGGAGTATCATCGAGGACATCTACGACAAAGTCAAGGGCCGTGATGATGTTTGGTCAGGCCCGATACCCGAAGGCCACTATGTCAGGGCGACCTTCCGGAGCCCGTTGGACCGGACGAGGGACATAACTGTTTATGCGCGTTCAAATTCTACTGCAAGGATTGAGGTCTATCACGAGAATGACAGCATACTTGTGGCCGTGATTGACGGGATAGGCAGTGAAGGCGAATACAGGACCTACCTGACCGACATGATTGGCGCTTACGACACCTTTGACCTAAGGATAGTTGGTGACTCAGTGGATTTCGACCACATAATAGACCCGATACTTATACTAACAATCAACTCCGCGCAGAACACTACAGTCGCCGACGCGTCGCAGCTTTTCAACATAACGACATCGCAGAACGCGAACTGCACCCTGCACCTGAACGGGACGAGTTATGTTGATGGGCAAAATGTCCTCACAAACCTGAGCGCTACAGACACCGGCGACTGGATGGGCACTTCTGCCGTTTATTCCGCAGCCTATGACAGCACCCACGACTTGGTGTATCTAGGTATTGATGCTGGGAAGTTCGGAGTGTACAACCGAACAAGCGGTGTCACCACGAATTTGAGCGGCACAGACACAGGAAACTGGATAGGCACTAACTATGTCTATTCCGTAGCCTACGACAGCACCCATGACTTGGTGTATCTGGGCATCAATAAGGGGAAGTTCGGAGTGTACAACCGCACAAGCAATGTGACCACGGATTTGAGCGCTACTGACACAAACCCGACGGCGAATTGGATAGGTACTTATTCTAGTGTTCGTTCCGTAGCCTACGACAGCACCCACGACTTGGTGTATCTGGGCATCGGTGAGGGGAAGTTCGGAGTGTACAACCGCACAAGTAATGTCACAACGGATTTGAGCGCTACTGACACAAGCAATTGGATGCTCGAGGAGGGTGTTAATTCCGTAGCCTATGACAGTACCCACGACTTGGTGTATCTAGGCCTCAATACTGGGAAGTTTGGAGTGTACAACCGCACAAGCAATGTCACCACGGATTTGAGTGCCAAGGACACCGGCGACTGGATAGCCGCTTCTTATATTCGTTACATAGCCTACGACAGCACCCACGACTTGGTGTATCTAGGTATTGATGCTGGGAAGTTCGGAGTGTACAACCGCACGAGTGGTGTCACAACGAGTTTGAGCGCTACTGACACAAACAACTGGATAGGCACTTCTAATGTTCGTCCCGTAGCCTATGACAGCACCCACAATTTAGTGTATTTAGGTCTCGCTGCTGGGAAGTTCGGTGTCTACAACCGCACAAGCAATGTAGCGACAAACTTGAGCGCTACCGACACGGGCAATTGGATAGGCACTTCTGTTGTTAATTCCATAGCCTATGACAGCACCCACAATTTAGTGTATCTGGGCATCAATGATGGTAAATTCGGTGTATATACGCCACAAGAAACAGGACACACTTGGACAGAGACCCTCTCAGAAGGCAACTACACGCACATAAACTTCACCTGTCAAAATCTAACAGGCTCATCAGTGACTTCGGGGACTTATTGGCTAAAGGTCGACACCATCGCACCGACAATAACCATCACCTCAGTACAGAACACCACCATAACCACCAGCCACACCTTCAACGTCACGCTGTCCGAAAGCGGCAACTGTTCGCTGTACCTCAACGGAACCTGGTACCCCAACTCTACAGTAGGCACTAATCCGCGCTGGGCAAAGACCCTGACAGAAGCGAACTACACGGGAATTTATTATCGGTGCAAAGATGTCTATAACAATTCGGGAGACAGCGGGACTTACTGGCTGAAGGTCGACGCCACCGCACCGACAATAACCATCACCTCAGTACAGAACACGACAATCACGGCCACAAGCCATACATTCAACGTAACAATCAACGAGGCTGGAAACTGCTCCGTTTACTACGAATCCGCTTGGCACACTATGAGCGGAGCTACCACGATAAAGACGCTCACTAATAGCTCGATGACCCAAGGCAACCACTCGGGAATCTACTACCGTTGCCAAGACACGGCGGGCAACAAGCGTAACTCCAGCACCTATTGGCTAAACGTGGATAGCATAGCACCGACAATCACCATCAACTCCGCCAAGAACACGACAATAACAACCACCAGTCACACCTTCAACGTCACCTTGAACGAAACCGGCAACTGTTCGTTGTACCTAGACGGAATCTGGTACGCCAACTCCACGCCAGGCACGAATCTGCGCTGGGCAAAGACCCTGATAGAGACCAACCACACGGGAATCTACTATCGCTGCCGCGACGTCTACAGCAACTACAGGATCAGCGGGACCTACTGGCTTGCGGTCGATTTCTGCGGCGATGGAACCTGCAGTGGCGAGACCTGCAAGACCTGCCCAGAAGACTGCGGCAGATGCTCAGGGACGGGCGGAGACGGAGGCGGCGCAATCGGGGGCTATTCGTGGCCGAGCGGAACGAATGTGCCACCGCCCATCGGTTCCGGGCCAGAATCTCAGCAGCTGACGATGGTGTTTGGTTCTGGGATACTGACAGTAGGCGATACTATTGTGATAAGCATAACCTACCCAGATGGCAGCCCCGCTACAGGTATAATAACGGTAACATCACCAAGCGGTTATGCCTACTCGATACCTCTGGTCGATGGCATAGCGACAACAGTCCTAAGCCAGTCAGGTGTTTGGTCCTTCAGCCACACCGACCCAAACGGAAAGACGACCATGAGGACTGTGAATGTCACAGAACCCGCCAAAGAAATACAGCCGGGAGGACAGCCGCCCAAAATTCCCGGAGAAAAAGTAAATCCAGACCCCACCATTTGGATGATCGCAGCCGCAGCCATTATAGCAATATTAGCCACCTTCTTCATATTCATGAGGAGCAAGAAATCCAGTAAATAAACTCCCTGTCAAAAAGGTGCGGTTCCGACAATAGCGCTAGACAGTATGGCGAATATCATCGCAAGCAGTAAATACTTTCTGCTCAATATCCTAGACGTTCGAGGGTAGGAAGCCTTCTTTATCCTTTTCTTTCCTTATCTCCGAGCTTTTGCTCAACCAGCTTCAGCCTTTCCTCGTATTCGCTTATCTGTTTGTTTGCCACTTCCTGACTTACCTGCCTCTTGTAGAACTGTAATTTTGTCCTCTCTATCAGGTTCTCGAGTTCCACTTTCTGTGCGGAGAGCATCTTGACCTGCATGCTCTTATATCTCTTGCGACCTAGCAGGTATCTGATAAGGGAGAAACCTGCAGCGGCCCCAACCCCAGTAATTGCGACAATTACAATACTATCCCAAGGAATCTTGAACTCTCCGACTTCCTCAAAGAAATCTTGTGGAAGTTCTGTATCCCCCTTGTTGCCGTAAGCATCCTGCAGCTCTATCTCGGCGCGCTCGTCGCCCTTCTTCCTTTTGTAGATGCCGATGTAGAAGTCGCCGTCCTTAGCAAGTTCTACCTGCTGCTCACTGCCACTCGGATAACTGGTTATCTTTGTGGAAACCACGGAATCCTTTATTATCGGCCCATCCTCGTTAACATACCTTATCTCAAGCGCGAATACGCCTGTTTTAACATCCCGTTTGCTGGACTCAAAATCAATGTATAACTTCGGCTTCCTTATTAGCTCTATGCGCTGGTAGTTGTCGCTTTCATTGCCGTTCACAATGGCCTTCGCAAGCACGAGGAAGTAAGCAGAATCATACACATTCTTCGGTATTGTTATATCCCTTGAGTAAACCCTGCCTTTCGGCTCCATACCAAAAACCTCGCCAGTCCTTTCATCTATCACTGAGACGTTCTCCAAGTCGAGTTTATCCGAAACTGCCGCCTTTAGTATCTCTGCCTCAAAAGTCACGTCCTGCCCGGGCGCGACGTTTGCGTTGTCCAGCGGTTTGTTTATCCTCAGCGTGAAGCTTGCCTGACTGCTGACCCTAAGGTATTTGGTCTCATTTATCGTATTGTTCTCGATTGTGACTCTGACCAATATTGGCAGCAGTCTCTTCTCTCTACTGAGGATTCCATAGCTCGTGTCTGAGTAATACGCGCCGTCGCCTGCCGCAGTGAAACTTAGGTTGGCCCCGCTTCTTTGGTTGCCATCTATTCGCCCCATAACCGATGCACCCTCGACAGGCTCACCGTTCTCAGAGACAATCACTGTTATCCTCTTGATTTCGGCACCTGGCAAGTACTCCTCTTGTTCAGGTGTGACGTCTATAGATACCGATATATTCTTTTTCTCATAGGTCACAACCTCTTCGGCTTCTGTCTGGGCTGTCTCGTTTTCTTCTTCTTTCTCTTCAATCGGAATATTGACGCACACGTTCTTCACGCATCTGTCCTCAGTCCTGTCATCATTGTCATCGCATTCGCTGCCGCTCTCACATTCACAGACGTTGTCACCTTTGCATTCTCCATCAACACATGTATCATTCTCAGTGCAATCGTTGCCGTCGTCGCAGCCTCCCCCAACGTTTATATACTCGCACTTGTCGTTCCTGCAGGAGGCTGCTTTACACTCATTGGGTGGACAATCTCCAGTGGTCCTGCACTCGCATATGAATCCGCCTGAAACACATGTGCCGTTTTCGCAGCGATCGCCGCCGGTGCACGGGTTCCCATCGTCACACTCTGTCCCACTCTCCGGGCTATACTCGCACCTGTAATCAGCGCACTTGACGCTCTGGCACTCCTTTTTAGGGCAGTCGCCATAGTTGCCGCACTCGCAGTCGCGCTCCTCGTCGGGTTTTGGACCGCAGTCGGCAGTCTGTTGGCAGCCGCATTTGCACTCTCTTGTCTGCTTGCCGTTTTCACACCCGCCCCAATCGCTGCATACCCAGCCATCGGAGCAATGGCTCGGTTTCTCAACATCCCCATCGCTGGTGCCTGGGTCTGTAGTTCCACCATTGGAGGGAATTGTACCACCGTCACTTGGGGGATTAATAACGATGGGCCCGCCTGTAGGCGTATTATCCCTTCCACTATTTGATAACAGCACAAGAGCAAGCGCTAGCAGACTTATCATAGACGCAAAGACCAACATCCTCACTTGGGGCCTCATTTTGGATATTACTTTGAAGCTATACATTAACTCTATTAGTATTAAAATATGATAACCGACGTTATTGGATCCTTCCTTATTTTTAGCAAGACTATTAGTGTATGTACTATTCGCGCATGGATGGGTGGGAATGGCATTGCGGCTTGCTTCATTGCAGCACTAGTTGGGACTATCTTCTACATGCCAACACTTCTCGAGGTTCCAATAGTAGGCACTATACTAGGTTATAAGGCCGGCGTAATAGGTGCCGGCCCAACACTCGCTCTGTTATTAGCAGGTCTTGGTGTCTCGCTGCCAAGCTTACTGGTTACGCGAGGGATTTTGAGCACAAAAAAGACAATGACATACACCTCGCTAGTTGTTTTTTATTCAGCACTGGCAGGTTTCATCTTTGGCAACATGTAAAAAGATTCGATTTCCTCAAAAGATTCGACCCCCTCCGGAGGTATTCGCAAAAACCAGCAATATTCGGGGCTATTGATGGAGCGAACCCGACGGATTCTATGGGTGCTTGGGTGCCTCTATAGACACCGGGCCCTGGCCTAGATTTTGCAAGCAGTTTTGTTTTTGGTTGCTATTTGTTATTTTATTGCAATATGAAGAATCCCGAGAGCGCTGTGCTATGTCCAAATAACACCTATCCTTCTGATCGGCATATACAATGTTGTCGCAGAAGATTGGATCCCCTAGCTGAGAAGCCAGGGTATAATAACAATTGTCCTTAGTACTAACAGTTATAATTTTACTACAAACAGAACCATTCCTTTTATCCTTTGCATACTGCTCATAGCATTGGTCTTCTTGGAATTCTGCTTCTGAGCATACATCAGGGTCGTTTTTTACTTCAGCGACTAATGCATAACAGGTAAGGCGTTGATCCCTAACCACTCTCATGCACAATGAAGTGTCTCTATGTTTTCCGGCAAGCCCAATTATGCATGTATCCTCAAACGAGATTGTCTGGGTCGTCGGCATTCCGGAGCAAACCTCCAATTCCGACTTGTATATCGTTTCAGTGTCTGGATTTTCAACTGTGCTGGCTCCCGGGACTCCAGTGGCGCATAAAGCGCTGTCCGTCACGGTCTTTCCATCCGGGCATACATACTTGGTTGCTGCTGGCGGTAGTAGAACAAAAGTCACTATAAGCGCAATTATAGCCAACCCCAATGCTCCGATTACTATGTATGGCTTATCTATTACCATATTATGCTATTTAAGGGTATTGCTTAAAAAGCTATCATGAGGGTTCTTCTCTGTCCGTGATGGGCCAGTTACACTACTAGGCCGCAGACAGCAGACTTCCCAGAAGTTGAGCGGGCCCGACGGGATTCGAACCCGCGACACCCTGATTAAAAGTCAGGTGCTCTAACCAGACTGAGCTACGGGCCCAGAAAATGATTGTGCCTAGCCTTCCGAATAGAGGGACTAGGGCGTCTATTTAGCTGGTTTGCTTTAAAAAGGTTAAAGCGTTATTCTAGTCCCGCAGACCTGACAGAAGCTGTCGCCGTTCTGCGAAAAACTGCCGCACTTCGGGCACTGGCGGACCATGGGCTGATTTTCAACTGCGTGATAATACATTGCCTGCTGGCTATACTGCGCCGCTACGTTCTTGTCCACCGGAGGAAGCTTCTGCAACTCGGATAGTTTCGGCGCGCCTGCAATCATGGCTATGCCGGCGAATATCTTAAGGAACCCGCCTATCATCAGCAGGTAGGCGCCGAGCCCGAGGCCCCACTTTATGTCAATGTTGGCGTATCCGCCCATGGGCCCTTGATAGCCGCCGGAGAATGGCGATGATGCAACACTCCGCAATAAACTCGCAGTCTCAGGAGGCACTCCTTCCTTGCCAAGCAGCGGCGTCATGGTGCTTGAGAGTATTGAACCCAGGGACGCAACCACTATTATTATAATTATGAAAAAGGCTATCGGCATCACCCCACCCAATGCGTATTTCATCCCGAGGCTCTTTCCGTGCTTTGCGCCGATTATGTCAATGACAGTAAATATCACGCCCGCAAGTATTATCAAACCGAAGGGCATCGTTGCGTTGAACAGGCTTGTCATGCCTGCCCCCTTCTGGAGCGTGTTGACCTGCATGCCGTTTATGCCTTCTATGCTCATGAGCGGGACATTGCCTTGGGTGTTTATATCAGAACTCTGGATGCTGCCGCTGACACTGTACCAAGGCATCATTATGCCGACGAAGACTATCGCGGTTCCTACTATGCCGAGCAATAGCCAGACTACAAATGCAGAACCAATGAGTTGCTTGAACTGGAACCCTTGCTTCCTTGACACCCTATAAACCCCATAGATCTTTATCACTAATCGTGTTACGAGATAGATCGCAAAGATGAGCACGAAGTTGTAGATTATCCAGTTGAGTAGGAACGTGCCGCCATTGGTCTGGGGCTGCGAGTCAGACCACGCAACAGGATTGTTCCAGGTCTCTGCGTGGTCGCCTGTTTTCGGCCCGAAGGGGCCGTTCGAGCCTGTCACATCAGCAGCGATGCCGCCTCCGGACTCGCCCCACCTGCCGCCGTATGCGGTCCAGCTGTTGTCCGAGTCTAAAGAAACGATGTCCATCTGCTCAGACGTTATCGTCATGCCAGCACCCCCGACATCGTCATTCTGCGGGCCGAACTTGCCCTCATAAGAGCGGAAATAGTTTGCATGCGAGCCGCGTCCTACATAGACTACGGGATGTGTGCCCACCTTCTCGACGTCCGCCCATGCTGCCCTTGAGCCTCCCTGGTGCTCTGAGTAGGTCGCCCATTGCGGGGTATCGCCGCTAACTATGACAGTTATCTGCTCCCAGTCGGCCTGGTGGTTGTTGAGCGGGCCGTTGTTGAAGGCATAGAAGAACCAGTATTGTATTGCAGTGTAGCCGCCGATTTGCGAGACGTGCGCGTATATAGTCGGCTTTAGAGAGGATATCTTCGATTTGTAATCAGCGGCTATCTGTTCGAACCACCCTAGTTTGTCGTTGAGGTAATAAGTGTCGTCGTACCTGGTCGAGATTGACTCCAAAGTCGGATTCGGGTCGATGAGAGCGCCATTTGACGTCTGCTTCAATTCAGAATCTGCGATGAAATAACTGACGGGTGTCGGATAGAAGATCTCTCCGTTGTTGAATTTCATGACTGGGGCGTATGTCTGTATCAGCTGTTCATACTGTGCTGAAGCAGTAGGTAAAAGCACGGAAAGAACAAGTGCCAGCAGGATAAGCCTTTTGTCCACCTTGAGATTCTATTAAATGAGACCTCCTTAATAAATCTTAGGCAGACATGAGGGGTAGTGGACTGGTGGGTTCCAGCGCACGGACAGGTTGTAGTGTAAACTCTCCGGCTTGTCGAGTGTCGAGTTACCCCTTTTTTCGAATGTTCCCAAGAAGTTTCTCTATCTGGTTCACAAACTCTTCGGCAGTCCTGAGGGTGTCTTCGGCTTCCGTGTCATCAGACCTCTTGACTATGCTGTACTGGTCCTCGTGGCGGAGGTCCCGGCACCTGTCAAGCAGATTGACCCAAGACTGCTCAAGCAAGCCGGCCCGGACGTATTTGGCCTCAAGGTATCTTGCGACGCAGGCGTGGCTCCTTTCCCTGAAGCCATCAAAGAATAGTATTGCCCTCGCTGAGTGAAACATCGCTGTGTAAGAGCTCAGTATGCATGAGTTGTATGCGCGCGCCTCGAGGTTCCTCTGCGCTTCGCCGAGCCACTCTTTAGCAGTGCCCATGCTCCTTTCAGCGTTCTCCGCCGAAGGCGGGATCTCCTTAAGCAAACCCTGCTTCAGGCACTCCTTGAAGTCAAACACCAGTTTCGCCATATACGATTATCGAGCCGAAGTATAAAGAATAGTAGAAGACCGGGTTGTCCTTCTTGAGCCGCTCTATCTTGTCCTTGGTTAGAACCAGTATGTTCGCGTGCGGGAATTTCTTTTTGATCTGGCTGTTCATCAGTGCGAGCTGCTCTTGGTCGGCGTTCTTGACTTTGACCCACAGATCCATATCAGAATTCTCGGTGTTCTCGCCTTTGGCGCTGCTGCCATACAGGCCGGCAGACTCGACAAAGCCGTACTTCCTGAAGAGGCCTTCATTGAAGTCAGTAAGTGCTAAGAATAGCCTAAGGGCCCTTGTTCTGTTACCCTTTTTCACAAGGAACTTTGTGCCTTTCCTGCTTAGGATGCCCTGCCTTTCGAGCAGAGCCAAGTAGCGGGATACAAGCCCCTTGCTAGCTTTACTCTCCTTGGCGACGGCACTCACGCTGATTGCACCCTCCTTGAGAATTGCGTTCCTCAAGATGTCTAATCGCTCATCTGTCGACGGCAGGTAGTTAACATTCATAGGCTATTTAGAAGTTTATGATTTATAAACCTTTCGTTTATGAATTGTAAACTATTTGTTCACGTTTCATAAACTATTAGTCGACTTCAGCATATACGTTTTACACTACCCTTTATAAATCTTGTAGTGTAAAAATTGGGCGAATCTTTCAGGTTTGTAGTACCTAACCTTTACACTACACAAAATTAGCGATATCCGAACCTCCGTTCGTACTCTTTGTGCGGCATCCACTCCAATATGACTGACACTATTAACAACTTGGAGCCAACTATGGTATAGATGAGTCTCCACGAGTCGTTAAGATCGTATCTCTTGAGATTGTCCACGCCATACTTCTTGACGTACTCCTTGGGCACAAGCTTCCGTGGAACAGTGTCGCCGACGAAGGGATCCTTCTCAAGTTTGTCTATGGCCCTGATCATCATCTCATAGACCTCGCGCTCCTCGCCCCTGCCTTTTGCCAGGGCTTCGAATGCATCCTTCAGCTTTTGGTCCGCAAAGTGGACCTCTATCCTCTTGCCGAACGCAGTCATCTTGCCTTCACGGACCTTTCCAGCAGCTTCGGGTTGTGGGTCCAGAGTATAGCTCCGTCCTTGTCTATCGCTATCTTGCCGGAATCCTCCAAGTAGTCGATTATCAGGTTGAAGGTTTGGTACATCATCTTCCTCGGCAGGCTCATCCAGAGCTGGCGCTTGCTCGGGTACTCTTCGCTCTTCCTTATTGCATCCTCCACCATCATGACCGTGTCGAGGCGAGGGTAGTGTAAAATAGTTTTCATGTTGTATAAACGTATATATTATATAAGTTTGTATATAAAAACCCATATTAGAGTGGGAGGCGGACTTAAAGGGGTTTACGCTACAGACGCCTTACCGAGATAGATGCTTCGGACAGTTTCCTCTCTCAGCAGACTGCAGACACGATGTTCGGCTTTGCCGAACCTGTGCGCAGGGTCCTGCAAGGACCCTCGCGCCGCAGACAGAAAACTCACTGAAGGTGTAGTGGACTGGTCGGGATTTGAACCCGAGGCCTTCCGCTTGCAAAGCGGACGATCTACCGAACTGATCTACCAGCCCGTGTGGCCTAAATTGAGATATTATGAATAAAAGTATGTTTTTGCTTTTTATTGCTCTTTTCCTTAAACTATTATGGTTGAGCCTGTACTGAAGCACACAGTGAGGGGCATCGCGAACTTTGCGATAAACGCGATAGAGGCGGTCGACGACAAGTCGATAGAAGAGCTTCTAAGGGTCATAATTTCCGCCAACAGGATATTTATTTACGGGGCCGGCAGGAGCGGTTTGGCTGCGCGCGCCTTCGCGATGAGGCTCGTCCACCTCGAGTTCCAGACTTATATAATAGGCGAGACGATAACCCCGTCTACACAGGAGAACGACCTGTTCATATGCATCTCTGGCAGCGGCGAGACGTCTTCGGTGATCGACTATGCGCGCTCTGCCAAGAAGGCGGGAGTCAAGATAACTGCAATAACCTCATATCCTCAATCGACCCTCGGCAAGATGTCCGATTTAGTCGTTACCGTAAAGGGAAAGACAAAGCTTGACATATCCAAGGAGGATTACGAGAAGCGCCAGATAGAGGGGCAGAGCGTGACCCTTGCCCCCATGGGGACCCTTTTCGAGGACACAGCAATGATATTCTTCGATGGCCTGATAGCAGAGCTGATGCAGCGCCTCGGCAGGAGCGAGCACCACATGATGAAGCGGCACACCTGCGTCGAATGACGATAACAAAATGAAGTTCATCGGCAAGGTCAAGGGAGAGCTAAAGATACTGTCTGAGGTTGACGAGAGCCAGCTGCAGAAACTCCTCACAGATTTTTGCTGGATAGACATAGACCGCATAGACCCGGTAACCGAGCTGGCGATGAAGAACCTGTTTGGGATAATCTCCTTAAACGAGTCCGGGCACCCGACGATAACACCGCACGATAAATATGACCTTGTGCTGCTCAATTATTACTACCAGCAGACGAAGAGGGAGCTCCAGGTAATGCTGACGAGCAAGTGCATAATAACGGCCCACTCCGGCTCCGATCCTGCCTGCGATGAAGTGACCGCGTCCTTGGACCAGATGCTCATGTCAGGCGCTTTGAACATCGATGGGGTTCTCTACGGCCTGTTTGAGGCGATAGTGCGTTTGAGTGTTGACCGTCTGAGGGGCGCCCAGGAAGCCATCAGGACCTTGGAGTTGCAGATGAAAAGCGGTATCACGAGCATACAGCACTTGTCCCAGCTGAACAGGGACTTTAGGGAGCTGAGGCGTGTCTTTTATGAGACTGAGGGTCAGATGGCGGACATAATATCAAAGACGATACCGCTGAGAGGCGTGGGGGACACAGCCCAATTTACTTTTCCCTACAGCAGGATGAAATCGCTGTCAAAAATCGCAAATGACTTGCTCGAAATACTCGACGATTATTCGAGCGATTTGTTGCCGGAGATGTGGGCTCAAATAAGCAGGACTAAGAGGACTGCGCTGGGGCTGTCAATACTCTCGCTTTTTGTGGGCGCTTCGGCCCTGTTCATGACCATGTTCAAATCCGGCTTCCCGGGCGTGCCGATTGCGCCGGAGTTTATCGCCCTGGGTCTTCTCGCTATTGGCATGATTGGCTTGGCAGCCGCGCAGACCAAGCCGAAGTTCAGGGTTTCTTAAACCTTAGGCAGTGCCCGATAGGTTTTTATTATAGATTATTATAATATATTACAATTTGTAATATGACTCAAACTTTGCTAAACCTGACAAAAAGTGAAGACATTGTGGTAAACATAGTCAAGGGAAAGTTCGCTTTAAGGAACAAGAACGATGCCATAAGACTGATAATAAACAAGTATCGAGAGGAGTCTCTAGAGCCTTCCCTGCGCCCGGAATATGTGGAAGAATTGAAAGGAATAATGAAACAGAAAGGGAGAAAATTCAGCTCTATGAAGGACTTTGACAGCTACTTTGAGAAAAATGTATGAGTTTGAGATAAAGCCTCCCCTTGAAAAGAAACTCCACAGGTTTAAGGCCAGGGACATCACGACCTACAATAGGATCCGATCAAAGATTGGCGAGGTTATACAAAATCCGTTGCACTACAAGCCTTTGTCGTATGATTTGAAGGGCATGAGGAGGGCACACATAGGGCATTTCGTCCTTTCATTCTATGTGGAAGGAAACGTGGTTCACTTTGTGGACTATGAGCATCACGACAAGGCATATCTGTGAGCGTTCAGGGGTTTTTTTAACAAAGGTCGCAGAACTCTCCTGGCATTAGCCCGGGATGAATGCGACCCTAATTATACATCACTACAAATAAAAACATGCGTGAGTAGACACTGCTCAGTGCTCACAGTGAGGTCAGCCTTTTCTACCCAAAGCGGCATGTCTACCGAGATGGCATTGCGCAGTTACAAATTCAGGCTGTACCCGGACAAGAAAACCGAGACCACGTTAATCCGGACTCTGGAGTCCTGCAGGTGGCTCTTCAACCACTTCCTCGAGCGCAGGAACGAGGGCTGGAACAAAGGCAAGATTCAGTCGGAAATTCCTGAACTGGTAGAGCAATATCCGTTCCTTGCGGAAGTCCACAGCAAGACCCGCCAGTATGTCCTCTGGCAGCAGAGCGCCAACTTGAAAGCGCTGAAGTCACTGAAGGCCAAGGGAAGAAAGACAGGCACACTACGTTTCAGAGGCAAGGGGCGCTTCAAGACCTTCGTCTATAACCAATCCGGATTTGAGATTTGGGAAAACAAACTCCACCTATCAAAGATAGGCGACATCTCCATGAGGCAGCACAGGGAGATTGAGGGAGACATAAAGCAGGTCTCCATCAAAAGGACCCCGACAAACAAGTGGTACGCCATCCTCACCGCCGAATGCGCACAGCCTACGCCCTCTCACAAAACTGGGGCGGTGGGCATAGACTTGGGCATAACCAAATTTGTGACTGATTCTAACGGTAACAGTGTCGAGCACCCACATTCGCTGAGAAAAAGGCTCGATAACCTCCGCAAGGAGCAGAGGAGGCTGAGCAGGAAGAAGAAAGGTTCCAAGAACCGGAAAAGGCAGCGGTTGAAAGTCGCCAGGGTCCACGAAAAAGTGGAGAACTCGCGGAACGACTTCCTGCATAAGCTGAGCAGGCAGTATGTCAACAGCTACGGCCTCATCGCAGTCGAGGACTTGGACGTCAAGGGACTTGTAGAGATGCAATACAACTCGCTCAACGCATTAGACTCATCATGGTCTACATTCATCCACATGCTGGATTACAAGGCTGAGAGTGCCGGAGTCTGGTTGGTGAAGGTCGACCCCAAAAATACCACGCAAGAATGTTCTGTCTGCAGCACTTATGTATACAAACCACTCTGGGAGCGAACGCATAGCTGCTCTCAATGCGGTGTAGTAATAGACAGGGATTATAACGCCGCAAAGAATATATTAACCAAAGCTCTAGAATGCATAGGGCAGGAACTGCCCGAATTCACGCCTGTGGAGATTGGACCTCTACCTCTCGGGGCAAGTCCTGTCGTTGAAGCAGGACGCTCCGGGCTTTAGCCGGGGTAGTTCACACCTTAGAATTACCAGCCTATGGTCTTTGTCGTAGGGGTTGAGGTTTATCTCCTCTAGGACATCAAACTCCTTTTCCAGCTTCCTTTTCTCTTCCTTAAACACTTCGACAGGTTCTTTCACCGTGTCTATGCTGCGTGCCTTTATGCAGATTATTGCGAAATCTCCCGGTTTAAGGAATATGCGCGCGTTTTTTGTCAAGATTTCCGACTGGCCCGGTTGCGCGACGTCCTGGTAGATGACATCAACATCGCCGACTAGGTATTGGTATGCCTCCGGGTTTCTCGCGTCTTGTAAAAGCGGCGTCATATTCTTCCTGGATTTTGCGAGCTCCAGCAGCTTTCTCATAGAAGTCTCAGAGAATTCTACTGCGTAGACGTGGCCTTTCGTGACGACGTCAGAAACGTGGCTTGGTGTAGTCCCGGTAGACGCGCCCAAGTATAACACATTAGAATCCTCCTTAAACGGGAACTTCCTTAAACCGTTCATTATCGCGGCTGCTAGTTTACTTCTATAGGGGTTCCACATGCGGTAGCCGTCTCGGATTTCCTCGCCGTAGACACTGCCGGGGGCAAGGGCTTTCGTGAACAGCGCGCTGCTTTTCCTGAACACTCCCGGGAAGATCTCATCCATCGGCAGATATTCCTGTTGAAGGGATAAAAGTCGCTCTAGAATTCGCCTATCCTCGCTTGGATTTTTCCTGAGTTCTGTACTTCGCCCCTCAACCAGCCCATTATGTTGTCCACGAGCATGTCCACCTGCCTCTCGCTGGGCTTCTTGCCGCAAGATATGTTAAAGTTCCTCTCAAGGCTTTTGCCGTCCTGTGCGCCTATGGCGCGCATAGCCTTGAAGACCGGGTGGCCCTTATTCGGTATCAGTTCACACTTAACCAGTTTGGTCCTGACGAAATGGTATGCAGCCTCCTTCGTCTTCTCCACTCCGGCTGCCTGGAGGAACTCTATCTCACTCTGGCTCAGGTGTATCGCCATAATTATATAAGGAAGGAGCGGTTAAAAAGCTTTAATGTAACCTTTTTCTACCTTTATCCATTAAACTAATGCAATGCAGATGGCCATAGCTAAGATAGTATTAGTCTCGCCTTTGTTGCTGTTCGTAGCCCTGCTCTGTTTGGTTACCTTCTCAGCAGCTGCAGTAGACGGCGGCATATATGAGTATTACTACAACGAGACCCCTGGAGGGAACGGGTCCTTCGGCGGCGGTAATGGAACTTTGCATAATTATACTGTGAGTGGGACAGGAAGTTATAGTGTTAATGTAAGCGGTCTAGGTACTAATGCTTGCGGGACTTTAAGTACGGCAGGAGAAACTTACACAATGACTGCAAATATTGTTAATAATTCTCTTACAGGGCCTTGCATAAACATAACCGCACAAAACATAACTTTGGATTGTGCTGGCTATTATATTAGCAGTGATGATTCTCAAACCGGGATTTACAGCAATCAGATTAATACAACAATTAAGAACTGTAATATAAGTATGGGGAGTGGGAGTGGAGGTTATGGAATTAAATTAGTAGGGGCAGATGATTCTTATGTTTTTAATAATACTTTGAATTGGCAGTATTATGGGTTGTATTTGTATGATAGTTCTAATGTAACAATATCAAATAACACTGCAAATTCAAATATCTATGGAATCTATCTTTATAATCAAAGTTCAAACAATATACTGACAAACATAACAGCAAATTCAAATATTTATGGAATCCGCCTTGAATCAAGCTCAAATAACACTATAACAGGCAACACAGCAAATTCAAATTCTGCGACTGGAATCGTTCTTCTCTCAAGCTCAAATAACACTATAACAGGCAACACAGCAAATTCAAATGTTCTGTATGGAATTTATCTTAAATCCTTAAGCTCAAACAACAATCTAACCAACAACAATATTTGGGATTGCAGTTTAGTAGGAGATAATGGTTGTATTTATGTTATAGCAAATAACAACATTTTTAATAACAACAAAATAAACAAAAGCTCTGAATATGGAATAATAGTTGATGGAGATAATAACTTATTTAAAAACACAAATATGACAAACATAGATGGAACAAGTGTTAGTATTTATACTAATGAGATAAATAATACTTTCTTAAACTTTTCTTATAATAATGAAAGTGTGGCTTCCGGAGGAGAGCTCATCAGAAAATGGTACTACCAAGCATATGTCAATGATACTGCTGGAAATAATGTAACAAATGCAAATGTAACAGCATATAATGTTTCTGGAACTTATAATTTTAATTTAACAACAGACACCACAGGCTACACTTCTTTAGGAGAAATTATTGATTATGTAAATACTGGGACAAGAACTTATTATTCTAATTATACTATTTATGCAACTAATTCAAGTTATCTGACCGGAAGCCATACCTATAATGTTACAAGTAATGAGAATAATTACAAAGATGTGTTTACTCTTACTTCTAATGTTGTTTCTGAATGCACAATTTTAGACTCTCCTGGAAATTATGTAATGAACCAGTCAATTACAAACAATTCTCTTACAGGGCCTTGCATAAACATAACCGCACAAAACATAACTTTGGATTGTGCTGGCTATTATATTAGCAGTGATGATTCTCAAACCGGGATTTACA
>Ga0315296_10000397_pt1 | contig 40019 bp, 21 predicted proteins | sample YL17G14_18_MG_FD_203921 | JGI IMG/M metagenome (GOLD analysis project Ga0315296, IMG submission 203921) | Sediment microbial communities from Yellowstone Lake, YNP, Wyoming, USA - YL17G14_18 | ecosystem: Environmental > Aquatic > Freshwater > Lake > Sediment | place: USA: Wyoming | collected... | reverse complement strand
GCTCGCCGGAGGTAACTCGGTGTCGCACGCGGCAGTGGGCGGCCCTTGCCACCCGGCCGCTGTCTTCGCGCCAGATCTCAGAGGCCTAGATGAGATGGGCAGGGGGGATGCTTGGCGCGCCAGCAGGGCATTCCGCGCAGCCTTGTGAGCCATTCAGCGCCGCGTAGCGGAGCAGACCGGTGCACGTGTGAGGCCAGCTCAGGGAGCGTGAGCGACGTGGTCAAGCAGGGTCGAACCTGGGAGTCCGTCGGCCGCTCTGGAGCACATGATAGCCGGCGCTCCAACTGGCGTATGCAGGAAGGACGCCGGCAGTCATTGTTCGGTTGAGATCCAGTACCTCAGCCCGTCTGTAACCAGTTCCACGCTACCGTCCTGATCGGTGCGGTAGGTGGGTATTCCCCTCAGCTTCTGCAAAGTGAACTCATCTGGATGGCCGAAGCGGTTGTCGGCGCCCACGGAGATGACGGCCAAGTCGGGGCCAACCGCTTCTAGAAAGGGACGGGTTAGCGAGGTGTCCCCGCCGTGGTGAGGCACCTTGAGCACCAGGGTGTCCAAAGGTTGTCCGGAGGACAGCAGCACTTGCTCTGCCTCCGCCATAACGTCCCCAGCGAGCACCGTGGAGAAACGGCCGTACTCCAGACGGAGCACCATGGAGTTGTTGTTGATGTCCGACGCGGTGTTGGTCATCAGTGGGGTGGGTGGGTGCAAAACGTCGAGCCGTACACCCTGGCCCAGTTCCAGCTCCATCCCCGCCTCCGCCCTCCGGTAGGGAATCTCCTTCTCCTCGATCAGGGCTGTCCAGGCGTCGCACGTGGCACTGCTGCACCCTTGGCCGGAGTCCATAACCAAGCTCACGTCGTACCGCGTCAGCACTTCTACCAGTCCGCCCAGGTGGTCTTCTTCAGGATGGGTGAGTACGACCAGGTCGAGGCTGTGGTCCCAGAACGGCATTCTTCTACCCAGGTGGGAGAGCAGCACGGAGGGTTCAGGGCCGCCATCGACCAGGATCTGCTGGCCATTGGGGCACTGGATGAGGATGGCATCTCCCTGGCCTACGTCGAGGAAGAAGACGTGTAAGCGTCCGTCGGGCATCTGGAAGGCGGCGATCCAGGCCAGGATAACTGCGAACGCCAGTCCGGCGATCAAGAGCCTAGTGCTGAGTAGATGGGTGAGGCCTCCCCAGATGTCTCGAAGGCGAGAGCGTTTCAGGTGCACCCGCGCCATAGCGGAGGCGAATAGCGCGTAGTACAGCCACATAGCTCCTGCGCTGAAGCCGCCCAGCTCGATGCTGGTCAAGGGGAGGCGGGCGGTGAGTTCCACGACGCCGATGGTGTAGGCCAGGAATAGCCAGGCCACCCAGGCCACAGGTTGCCCCAGGAGCGGATGTAGCGCGCCCAGAAGGGTGGCCAGGCCTCCGACGATCATCACCGCCGGCTGGCCGGGAGTCAGATTGTCAGGATGTTGGTCTTACGCCACCTCTTTCAGTTGAGACACTGCTTGAGGTGTCGCGGCTGCTGATGGGTGCAGATTGGTGGTGCCCGGCCGAGACTACCTGAGTCAGCGGGGGAGAGCGCAGGAGGGGCATGCGTACAGCGCCGGAGGTGTGAGATGGCAGAATACCACGTAGAGGACAGCCTGGTCCCAATCACCAAAGGCAAGGAGGGGCTCCGCGGGTTTGGGTTCGAGCCCGCCTTCAACGAGTTCTACGACTTGTATGCCAGTGACAAGGTATTGAGCAAGCCGATCCTGCGCCTGGAGGACATCGCCCTGTATCTCTATCTGCGCAAGTGCGTCAATGTGGAGCAGGATGACTGGAAAGCGCCGTCGGTGAGGCATTTGAAGCGGAAGTTCAGGATCGGAGCAGACACGCTCTACGGGATACTTGAACGGTTGGAGAGAGCGCATCTTCTACGCAAGGTGTCCGGGGTAAGGGAGAGCGGGAACATGCCGAACCAGTACAACTTGTTTGATCCTCTGTCGGAGGAGCAATTCGTCAAGGCAGCAAAGGCAGGGGCGTTTCCTGTGCCCACGCGCGATGATTTGCGAGATGGGGAGCCGAGGAAGGGCGTTCCTATCTCAGGAACAGGGGTGTGCCCATCTCAGGAACAGGGGTGTTCCCACACCAGGAACATGGGTGTTCCTGTCTCAGGCACACGAGGTGTTCCTGCCTCAGACACAATAACAGACTTGTGTGAAACAGACTTACTAGAAACAGACTTAGAACAAACAGACACGATTGCGGCTGTTTCTGAACTGTTGCTGGATTTTGCTGATGACTACGATGAGCACCTAGGGAAAGAAGTCGCGCTGAAACTGGCGGAGCGAGCGACTTTGGAGCAGGTCGAGGGGTGGCTCGACTACGTCGAGCACAAAGGGGACAGCTTGACATCGCCGTTGGGGTTCTTGATCTCGAAGTTGAGGAAAGGGGAGCCGCCACCGGATGTGAGGACCTATCGGGAGTTGACGTTTCGGGACGCCGCCGAGACCATCAGGATGGGGGCGCTGCGAGATTTGCAGAGAGGAGTCCTGGAAGGCCGAGGGGTCCTTCCGGAGAGAGTTGAAGGGTTGCTGGATCTGTGGGGGTCGGTCTTGACGAGCGTGCGCAACCAGACTACAGCCGAGATCTTCAATGTCTGGTTCTCGGAGACCGTGCTTCTGGAGGAGGGAGATGGCCGAACTGTCATCGGCGTGCCCAGCGATCAGCATGAACACCTCCTGGGAGACCGGATGCGTCCGTTGATCGAGAGGGCCTTCAGGTACAAGGGGTGCGAGATAGGGGAACTGGTTTTCGAGGTCTATGACCAGGGGGGTGAAACGTGGACGTCATAGCCATTGTGAACAGGAAGGGCGGATCGGGCAAGACCACCACCGCCTTCAACCTGACCGGGGCGCTGGCGGAGCGAGGGTTCAGAGTCCTGGCCGTCGATCTCGACCCGCAGGGCAGTCTGAGCAGGCAGGGGTTCGGCGTCGAGTCAGGGGAACTGGCCCTGTCCCAGGTCTTCGACCAGAGAGGGGAGGGATTCCCACAGTTGTTACAGGCCGTTGATGGCCTGGAGAGAGTCCACGTTGTGCCGGGAGACCGGGAACTGAACGCCATCGACAAGGGGCTGAAGGAGATGGTGGGCCGGGAGTTCGTGCTGCGCAGGGGCCTACAGCAACTCGATGGTCTCTTGGAGGGAGGGCATGGGATCCTCGATTTCATCTTGCTGGATTGCCCCCCTAGCCTGGGGTACTTGACCGCCAATGCCCTGGTGGCAGCCTCGTGGGTGCTGGTCCCCATGGACACCTCGCCCATGGGTCGAGATGCCTTCCTGGACAGCATGAGCATGGTACGGCAGGCCCAGGACGGGATCAATCCTCAATTGCGGACACTGGGCATCCTGGTCACCAACATCAACCCTCGAACCGTTTTCGAGAGAGAGGTGGAGGAGGTGCTACGGCAGGAGTACGGGGACCTGGTCTTACAGACGGTGATCCCTCATTCCATCAAAGCCAAGGAGGCCATGGAGGCGCAGCAGCCCTACGTCTTGTATGACCCCCGGGGTCGCCATTCACCTCTCGCTGACAGGTACAGGGAGCTGGCCACAGAGATCGTGGAAAGATGCGGGAGGGAGCAATGACGAAGGGGAGAGCTTTCCAGCTGCGGGAGATCAAGGCCAGGGAAGTTGCCGCTGGTGACATGGAGATGCTGAGTCCCACTGTGGACACAGGGGTGAGCAAGAGCAGAGCGGTGGTGCTGGAGATAGACCTGGAGCGGATCAAGCCTGACTTCAACCAGCCTCGCCGGGTGCTACCGTCCGATCCCCACAACGCCTTGCGGGAGGGGAAGATCGGCTGTCGGGAGGCCATAGAGGAACTTCTTCGCCGACGGAAGAGCGACGATGCAGCCCGCCTGATTCTAGAGGGCAGCCAGGAGGCCAGCGGATTGCTAGACCTGGCGGAGTCCATTGGCGAGGTAGGGTTGAGACAGCCCATCAACGTCTACGAGATCGCAGATGCTAGTCACCCCACGGGTGTTGGCTACCGGATCGGGGAGGGCGAGCGGAGGTACTGGGCCCACTGGATCCTGGTGCTGGGCGGGCGTGAAGAGTTAAGGAGGATAAGGTGTGTTGTGGAGAAAGGGGTTCCGGACGATCTGAAGGTTCGCATCAGGCAACTGGCTGAGAACGCGGTACGGCATGACCTGCCAGCTATGGCCAGGGCCCGGCTGATGCTGGGGTTGAAGACAAGTTTGGCCCGAAGAGCAGGGATCGAGGTTTCCCCTGATGCCAGTTTGCAGGACCTGGGGGATGCCATCACCAAGGCTCGGTACAGAGGTCTAGGGACGCGCGTGACCGAAGGAGTGGAGATTGAGAAGGAGGCCGAAGGAGGTTTAGCAACGCGCGTAGCTAAACTGTCGGTGCCTGACAGCAATGAACTGGACGATATGGTGGGGCAAACGTTGCGTCGGTACAGTGGGAAGGCGGTGAGCGGGCAGATGGTTCGGAACTACCTGGCGTTGCTGCGCCTGCCGCGAGCGGTTCAGGAGTTGGCCGATGCAGCTGGCCTGACCGAGTTCCGCCTTCGTCCTGTCGTCAGCCTTGATAGGCCTGATCGGCAACTGAGGATAGTGGAGCGGATCGTGGAAGAGAACCTATCCGGTCGACAGGTGGATGCCCTGGTGAAAGGAGCAGCATCTCGCGCAGATGAAGGGAAGAAGACGGTTGGTCAGGCCAGGACGAAGGGCCCGACGCCCCGGGGCTTGAAGCGCAGGCTTCGGTCCATCGTCACCTACTTTGAGAAACAGATGGGGGAGACGGGCGGGGTGTCTAGCTTCTCAGCCAAGCTGCGCGGAGTGGAAGAGTACAGAGAAGCCCTGGACGAAATGGTCAACCTGCGGGATCTCCTGAACAGGATTCTGGAAGAGATGGAGATCTAGGGGCACACACCGGGAGCCAGAATGCGGTCCAGATAACTAGCGAATGACTGACTGCTGGCCGGGGAGGTGGCGCGACATGTGCCCCGTTTGTTGTAACAGTCTGTAGGTCCGTGAGAAGCTCGCTGAGCGGTCTTCTGGACGCTATCTGGGTTTGGGTATAGGTAGTCAGAGCGTCGGTACTGTAGTGCCCTGGCGGACGCTGATGGAACACGCAGCGGGAAAGAGGAGGGGCGGTGGGGGACGGCCGTGTCTGCCACCTTGGTCGGAGCGCGAACTCCGCGAATTCCGGGCCCGGATTCACAAGTTGATGGAGATGGTGGCCTACAGCCCTGAGGAGCTGGACTACGCCCTGGGATACAGCCCGCTGGGGCGTATGACTAGACAGATTCTTGGAGGTCGGCAGCCCTCCCGACCTTACGCAGAGAAGTTCGGGCGGCTGGAGGCGGAACCGCCTCCTCCCAAGCCGGAGTGGCTGCCGCAGGCGCCCAAGGTTCTGACCGGGGAAGCGATCCCGGCCTTCATGGTGGAGACGGAGCGAAGAGAATGCCTGGAGTGTCTGGTACTTCAAGCAGAGGGATGCGAGGTGAAGCAACCTCATTTCTTTGCGGGCCACCCCCGGCAGAGGGTTCACAGCCGTTGCCGGCCCGGCTGGCGGCGTAGGCGAAGATGGTTCCGTAGGTGCGGGGAACTCGACTGCCCCTACCTGACGATCCTGAGCGAGAACTGGCTTCCCATTTGTGAGAGTCGGGATGGATGCGGTTTGAGAAGGAAACCCTGGCGTGAAAGCGGATGACTGGACGTCCATGGTCATTGTATGCCTTCTCACCAATCAATGTAGTCTGGCCCTCGACTCAAGAGACAGGACAACAAGTGATGGCTAAGGAAACTGCATTCAGCTACACATCCGGCCGAGCTTACCACGAAGGGTTGTGCGCGAATTAGAATCGCGGGGAGAGCACTACCTGCAAGTACTGTCGAGTGAAGTTGGTGTTTGGCTGGGCCTGCTGTACCCGTAAATGCCTGCCAACTGGGCTCGAATACGGTGGCAGCAGGTCGATATCGTGGCGCCGGTAGCCATCGTCTCACTCCAACCTGCGAATACGCAAAGACCTTGGCGTGAGCACGGCGGAGGCACCTGGCAGTTCTCCGCTATGCTGATTGACGGCAGAAGCAACGACCTCTGCCTTTCGTGCTGGTGATAGACCCGCTAGCCGAACAGGCAAGATGCCGGGCGCGAGCCGACCTTGACGGAACACCAACTCGCCAAAGTCCGCTCCCAGTCCTTTTGCACGGCCCATCGCCCGCAAGGGCACAGAGCATGCCAGCATTTCAGGCGTCCCCTGGCAAGGGGGGCCGTAAGCCATGCGCCGCTGGTGGGAAACCGCCCACGACCATCAGGCACCCAGGCCAGGAAGAAACCCCTGAATCGTGGGCTGGCGGCGCTGAGTGAAGTCGACCAACAGCTTGTGCTCCCTGCCGCGACGCCCACCCCAACTACAGAGTAGGAGACACCTCCTCTTCCCTGGCCGCCGGCTCTACATCGACTAGAATGCGCTCCAGGTCGTCCCGTGTGAGCCGGTTCTTGGCCAGCAACTCACCGGAGAGCCAATCGAGCGCTGATTGTCGATCCTGGAGTAGACACAGCGCCCGGTCCAACTGGGCGCGCACGATCTGTTCGGCCGCCTGAGTGACCTTCAGCGCCAGGGGGCCGTCCTGCAAGTACTGTAGATCGACGAACACCTGCCCGATCTCGTCGCTCATGCCAAACTCGCGGATCATCCCCTCTGCCCAGGCGCTGGCATTCTTCAGGTCACCGGCCACGCCAGTAGACAACCCCTCGGCCTCGCCATAGTACAGCAACTCGGCGGCCCGTCCGCCCATAGCCCCGCAGATCAGGTCCTCCAACTCGGCGCGCGTGTAGAGGATCTTCTCTTCCGCGGCTTCCCGCTCCACGTAGCCGCCGGCGCTGCCGCGGCCAACGATGGTGACCTGGACAGGCGGGTGGCCGGTGAGCCAGCCGACGAGGGCATGCCCGCCCTCATGGCGGGCGATGCGGGCCAGCGTCTGGGGGTCGGGCGCGGTTTTGGCCTCGCCCATGCGGACCTTTTCGAAGGCCTCCTCGACGACCTCGTCGGTCAGCGGGCAACCGGCCCGGGCGGCCATGACGGCCGCCTCGTTGACAATGCGGCGCAGATTGGCGATGGTCATTCCTGCCGAGCGCCCGGCGAGGGCTTCGATCAGCGCTTCACTGACCTCTGACGTCTGCCGGCCGAGCAGCTCGTGGCGTAGATAAGCCGCCCGTGCGGCCCGATCGGGCGGGGGCACCTCGATCTCGCGGTCGAAGCGACGGCGCAGGGCCTCGTCCAGGTGTTCGGCCAGGTTGGTCGCCGCCAGCACGATCACCGGGCGCAGGGTGGGGTCGCCAAAACCGTCCATCTCGCTCAGCAGGGCGTTGAGCGTGCTCTCCTCGGCTCGCCCGGCCCCGCCCATCCCCATGCGCTTCTTGCCGATGGCGTCGATCTCATCGATGAACACGATAGCCGGCGCGTAGCGGCGGCCGCGGTTGAACAGCTCGCGCACGTTCTGCGGCCCGGAGCCCTGCCAGATGGTGATAAAGTCTGTGCCCGAGGCGACCAGGAAGGCCACATCCGACTCGCCGGCCAGGGCGCGCGCGAGCATGGTTTTGCCTGTTCCTGGCGAACCGGTAAGCAGGATGCCGCGCGGCGGGCGCACGCCCAGGGCCGCGTATTGGCGCGGGTTGTGGAGCCAGTCCACCACGAACTGAAGGGCCTCCTTGGCAGAGTCGGCGCCGAACACGTCGGCAAAACGCACCGTGGGCCGCTCAACCTCCGACAAAACCTCGCTGGCGTCCTCGGCCGATACGGCTCGCGACAGGCGCAGGTTGCGCAGGCGGATGCTGACCCGGCCCAGCATCGGCTCCACGGCGGGTACCGTATCGAACGTCAGCACTTTGTGCTGCTGGCCCAGCTCGCGCGCCTTCTTCTCGCGGTACATGCGCAGAGCTACCTGGTGCAGCTCGCCCGCGAACTCGTCGCGCGCTTGCTGCCAGCCCGGCAGGTCCTCCCCAGTAAAAGCGCTGGCCACTACACCCCGCGCGCCGCCGCTGCGCACGCAGGCCAGGAACAGGTTCTCGTCCACCCGCCCTGCCGCGCCCGGCTCAGCGGCGATCGAGAGCAAGTACACCGGCAGGTCTGACAGGCGCGTGTGCACGTGCTCCAGCACCTGCTGGCCCTGGGCCAGGGCGCGCGAGCCGAGCGGGGCGTAGTCGAACTGCCCAACGGTGCCGGTCAACGTCAGCGTCCCTGGATCGCGCCCCAGCCAGATATCGAGCAACACGGCGTCCACTTCGGTGGAGGCGAGCAACTGCATCGCGTCCTGGGCAGAGCTGGCCGTGACCCACTCCACCTCGGGCAGGTGCCTGCCGTACAGGTCAGCCAGCTCGGGCAGAGCCACCAACAGGAGTTTGATCCTGCCTGGCGGATTGAACAGGTCGCGGGTCTCTTCTGGCTGTTCCTCCGGGTCAAAGCCGAAGTGCAGGCCGTTGACGCCCGCCCACACGTGCTCCAGTCGCTGGCGGGTGAACGTATCGGTGAACTTGAACAGCTCGGTCTGTACAAAGATGCCGCTCTGGGAACGGACGGCGCGGGCATCGGTCTCGGCACCCTCCCGAAGCACCAGCGCCAGGGGCAGGCAGTCATCGTAGGTGATGGCCTTGAAGTACTGCTGCTGCAACAGGTCGGTCACCCGGTCGACCTCGGCGCGGGCGATACGCTCCAGTTCGTTGATGCCGAGGTGGTTGAAGAGGAGCGGGTAGCCCGTTGCCAAGCGGGAGCAGATGGCCGCCGGGAATGCCGGCCCGCCCCCCGGGGCCTTTTCATTGCGCAGAGCGTCGAGGATGGTCTGCCGGTGGAAGGAGGCGTTTGCGGCGTGAATGCCGGTCTCGTTGGGGCGGTCGTAGAGCGATGCCCCGGCGTTGGTGGTGAAGATGAGTATCGTGTCGCGGAAGGAAACATCCTGCGCGGTGAACTTGTCCTCGAGCCGCCCGGCGTCCAGGATCTGCAGGAATAGGTTGACGGTGGTCAGATGCGCCTTCTCAATCTCGTCAAAGAGCAGAAAGGCATCCGGGTTCTGAGCCACAAAGCCGGTGAGCAGGCCCTCCGTGGCAGCCTGGAAACTGGGTGGGAAACCGACCAGAGCCATGTAAGCCTGATGGTCAGAATAGGCGCTCATATCGAAGCGTTTGACCGGGCGGCCCAGGTGCTCGGCGCCCAGCTCGGCCAGGAAGGTCTTGCCCACCCCCGGCGGCCCGGCGAAGGCAAAGATCGCCATTGGGCGCTTGCGCTCCACATCGGCGTGGGCGACGATCTCGGCATTGAACAGGCCTTCCACGAAGGCATGTACGGCGTGGTCTTGCCCAAAGACCTTCGCCAGCAGGGCGCTCCGCAGGGTGCGCAGTTTCTCCGCCAGCTCACCCAGGCCGGGGATCTTGCTCTCTTGCTCGAACCACTCACCCAGCTTTTTCAGGGCATCCTCTCGGCCAATAGGGCTGGCGCCAAGGACGTTGCAGGCTTCAGGTGAGAGCGCCAGGGCGAAAGCCAGGTGGCGGACGGACACCCAACCCGGATGGACCAGGTCGGGATGCAAGGCCGCCAGCTCGAAGGCCTGGTCGAACACGGCCTGGACCGGGGCTTCGACGGCCAGGCTGGCGGCCAGCATCGTCCCGGAGAACCCGCGCTGTGGGAAGGCGGCGCTCAGCTTTTCCAGCGGCAAGTCCAGGCTGCGGCCCAGGAAGACGCACCCTTCGGGATGGCGGGCGACAGCGGCGGTCAGGGCTGGCAGGGAGAGGGAGTCCTGGCCGTCGCCCCAGGCATCGCGCTTGGCTTCGGCCAGGATATTTTCAACGGCACCAGTAAACATAGCATAACCTCCTGCGGTGGATAGCCCAGACCCTCATACCGACTCCAGGTGGCGGGTGGCGGGTAGCTTGTGCAGCCAGACGGTGTGGACGTCGCCGGGCGGGAGAATGGGCGCGGTATCATAGGCCGGGCCAGAAGGGGGACCGCCTTTCGCTGCACGGGCGACCGGCAAGGCCAAAACCAGGCCCGGCGCAGTCTGCGCCAAGGCGCCCTGTAGGGCGCGCAAGACCTCGGCCGCAGGTGTGGTCTCCAGGCCGCTCAGGTCGAAAAAGAGGTGAGTATCGCGCTGGCCGCGGTACTCGGTTGCCAGAGCAGAGAGCTGCTCGCCTAGTGCGGCGCCCTCACCGGCCCTGCGGCGCAGGGCGGGCACATCCGCGGCATAGATGGCCCGGCCCTCGCCGAGCTGCTGGTCCACCTGGCCGAGCAGGTCAAAGACAGGAACGTCTGCCTCGACCAACAACAGCAGGTGGTGTGGCTGGGGCCGCTTGAGAAGGAGCAGTAGCGCTCTCACCTGGGGCGCGTTGGCTTCCGGGACCTGGAAACCGGCAAGCGGATCCAGCCCTGCAATCGGGCGGCAGCGCCAGTCCTGCGGCGGCGCCGGAACCGCCTCCTTGTCCGGGCCGAGGCGCGGAGCTACCTCTGCCACTTCAGCTAGGAAGGGGGCCATCGCGGCGGTAGGTTGCTCGAGCACGGCGGCCAGCAGGTGTTGGGGTTTCAGAACCCCTCCGTCGCCGGCAGCCTGACGGGCAGCGCGTTCGAACAGCTTGCGTCCGCCAGGCGAGCGATGCACCGTGCTCCCCTTTGGGGCAGCGCCGCCCTTGCCCAGGGCCTGGCGCAGACCGCGGCGCGCCTGGCGCGAATCGATCCTACGCGCTGCCAGAAGCTCGACCACTTTGGCCTGCTCGGATCTCAACGCATCCACAAGCTGGCTGGAAGGAGTCTCCAGCAACCCTGTCAGCTCATCGGCTGAGAGCTCGGTGAACTTGAGCAGAGCGCAGAAAAAGTGCTCCGGCTCGACCTCTGCCATTTCCGTCAGCACGGCCTCGCGTGCCGCCAACGACCAGACCAGTTCAGTTCCAGGGGAAATGTCCATACTGACACCTCGCTTATAGATTCGCTGCCATCTTCTCCAACTCCCTCCGCACCCCCTCCGGCCGCAGCCAGCCATAACCGGCGCAGCTGAGGATGTAGAGAAGCTGTTGAAAATCTTCCTCCGCCCAGTCAGGTTTACCCCGGCGGGTGAGGGCCAGGGAGATCTCTTCTTCAGCAGGCTGGCGGTCTTGGGGTAGCTCGGCCGCATAAGCGGTGTGCCGGGTGATGAAGACCTCCAAATAGGGTCGGGCGACTTCGTCCCAATCGACCAGGTCATACGCTTCAAGCTCCCAATCCAGGCACCAGATATTGACCAAATCCTCAGCACTGTGTGTCAGGACATATTGGCCGTCTTTACTGCTTTCGCTGTAAACGATATGTGAATAATCCCTATCGCCATCGGCAGACTCGGCCTCGCGTGGTTTACTCAGCGAAAAGGCGCGTTCTTTTCTTCGCAAATCCCAAACTTGAAGTTCGTCCCAAACGCTACAAAATGCAAAATTACAGTCCAGGCCAAAGCATACATGTTGCGCCGGGAAGGTATCTATTTTCACAAGCTGGAGGCAATCTCCCGAATCCGCAGACCATTCTCGAACAGCGAAAGGATCTGCGGATAGGATACGACGACCATCCTGGCTCCAAGACAGCCCAATTATCTCTCTAAGATGTCCCTCCATAGTACGAAGGCAGCACCCGTTGGCTGCCTCCCACATTTTGACAGTTCGGTCCCGGCTGCCAGACAGGATGAATCTCCGATCTGGACTCCATATCAACCTGGTGATCCCACCGGTATGTCCCGTGAAAGCTCGCAGACAACGATTGGTGTGCTCATCCCACAATTCGAAGATTGGATCATCCGGGTCGCGTTCTGTTCGTGGTAGTTTGTATCCGTGGACGTGTACCTCATAGCATTCATGCTGCTCCAGAGGACCCAATGCATTCCACAGTTCTGCTTTGCTCCCAAATTCGGCGATCTTCTTTTTAGATTTGATGTCCCAAGTTTCATTGGCGTACTCGCCTGATATGATCACTTCATTTCGACGAGAGAACGCAACATCGTCGAGGTCCGAATCGAAACCCAATGATAACGCTTCCCAGGCGCCGCGCAAGCCAGAATGGGGCAGCCGGCCAGACAGGCGGCCCCACAGCTGTAAAGATCGCTCTTCCCTTTCGAATCCAGGTTTCGATCTAGCCTGACGGAGTAACTTAACGGAATCTGCAAAACGCCCATCCACAAATGACTGTTCCGCGCGCTGTAGAATTCGCTCTACTTCATGCTGCACAGATTGGAGAATATCGCTGGTTATCACCCTGGACAGCAAAGGAGGCAGGCTGATTCTGTCTGCAGCCATGTCAACCTGCCAAACGATGGGTAATCCGGCCGAACTGATCGCTAGACGACCGTCTTGCCGGATATCTATTGCGTGAATATCGCCCTCATCACTTCTCTTGATCGTGCGGAAACACTGACCGGTATCGATCCGCCAAAACCTGAGAGTCTTATCGTCAGATCCGGATATGGCATAACGTCCAAGCGGGTCAATCGCACCAGCCATGACAAACCCAGTATGTCCTTTCAGAGTTCTTAAGCAGTTCCCCGTAGCGAGCTCCCAAACTTTAAGAGTGTTATCCCAACTTGCTGACAGTAAGAGACCATTATCTCGAGTCAAACTGAGCGAGGTGATTCCATCAGCATGGCCTTCCAAAACCCTTAGACATTGTTGGGTATGTGTGTCCCATAACCTAATGGTGGAATCACCCTCGTCGCCAGCCAAGATTGCGTAATGGTTATTGCTAGACAGACAGACGGCGTTGACAATGCCCGAAGGTATACGGAATTCGCGTATGATCTTTCCGTCACTGATGCGCCACAGCAGGCAATCGCGCCCATGTGCAATAAGGGCATATTTACCATCTCTGCTCAATGCGGCTGGACCGTGGCCAAGGTCGGTTTCTAGCATAACACTGCCACTTTCGATTTGCCACAGTTTTGTATTATCCGCGCTGGAAAGAAGCAAGCGTTGGTCCGCACTTAGACTGACCGACTTGATTTCCTTGCTGTGACCAAGGAGGCTCTTGATCTGCGATCCATCTGCCAAATTCCAGATTATGATTCGATGATCACTATCACCAGTCACAACCATCTTGCCGTCGGTGCTTATACAAAGGCAATCTACAGGCGAATAGTCAATCACCTGATCATCTTTGAACCTGGGCAGGGTGAAAATGGGTCTTATCTCCTTGGAGCGAATGGCCAGCAATTGCCTCCGAGCATCAAGCACTTCCTCGTTCTGCATCTGACTAGCGGGGATATTCTCCAGCGTTTGACCTGCAGATTCATAATCACCACGTTCGATATGGACACATCCTAATACGTATTGCGGCTGCCACGCATCAAGATTCAAATCCCTTTGCTTTTCGAGCTTCTTGACCAATTCTATATCGTTGATTTTTCCAGAACGCCAGCGCAGGAGATCCAGATTGAGTGTCGAATGCACGTGGGCAGGATCGGCGTTCAAAGCTTGCCCTAAAGCTCTTTCCGCTTCATCAGTTAGTCCCAAATCCAGCAAACTCAGTGCCTTGTTATTCAAACTGTCAGCGCGTAGTTCAAGTGACTCTGGCATCTGGCGCGAGTAAGTTCGGCCAGTTTCCTGCTCATAGATCGACTGCAACCGCCCCGTCACCTCGAGCATATCTCTCGGGCGCTTGTCAGGCTCGTATTGAAAACACCCATGCAGCATATCCGCTAACGCAGTTGGCATTGGGATGCGTGCAGGGTCAGGGTGTCCGCTTTCCAGGTACTCCTCCAGCGCTTCACCAGCAGCCACACCGCTGTACCACGATACCTCACCGGCGAACATCTCCAGCAGTGAGACAGCCCAGCTCCAAATATCCGTTTTGAACGATAGTGGCTGCCGGGCGTTCTGCTCAGGCGAGCAGTAGGCGGGGGTCAAGCCGCCAAAGCTGACCAGTGGGCTTTGCATGTCCCCCGCGTCAGATGGATCCTCCAGCATGGCGCGCGCCCTGGCCAATCCAAAGTCCGTTACCTTAGCAATGCCATCCGGGGTCAGCAGTACGTTGGCAGGCTTCACATCCTGGTGTACTAGCCCCTGCTCATGGGCATAAGCCAGACCCCAGGCAAATTGGATGGCGATATCCAGAATACGTTCCAGCGCTTCTTCCTTCCCGCCCTCATATAGCCGGCGATCTCGGCTGCAATGAACTGCCTCGATCCAATCCTTAAGACTGCCGCCTTCCACGAACTCGGCAAACACGCGCGGGATGGCGTCAATCGTACGCACGTAGTAACAGGAGACGATGTGGGGGTGCAGACCAAGATCGACCCAGGTCTTGGCTTCACGCACGAAGCTTTCGGCGCCGCCCGGGCGGCTGAAGATCTCGGGCCGCGGGCTCTTCAGCGCAAGGTCGATGCCCCAGCCGCGATGGTGGACCCGGTAAACCAGGCCCATCCCGCCGCTGGTGTAGATATGCTTGACTTCGTAGGTGTCCAGGATAATGTCGCCGATCTGCCAATCAGACCTCACCTCCAACCTCTCTCCCGCAGGAAGGGGAACATCTTTGAGCTGGGGGGGTAGGTCTGATAATGGTGTGCGATCTGCCTGCTGAGAACCCAAAGCTTCCGGCGGTGCGCTGCAGGCCGGGCAGATGGTTATATCTCCATTCACGGGCTGGACAGCATTCCCGCAGATGGTGCAGTAATGGGTGTTCATCGCTCTCCCATAACGTAGGCCTCAATCTCGGGCAAGGAGAGATAGGCATGCGGGACAGTAACCGACACCTCTTGGCCCTTGAACCAAATCACCTCCGCCTCATTTTCCTTATCCAGAATGCCGTATACTCCCTGGCAGGTTTCGAGCAGGGCGATGAAAGCCTGACGGATGGACTTCGACTCGACAAATAAGATGCTCATTGTGGTGCCAGGGGTATCAAAGTGAAACAGGACCAGGTCTGGGTCGTAAGCGCTTTCGGTGAAGGCCTGCATGTCGAAATAAACCGACAGGTAGATGATACCGATCCCGACTCGCCCATAGTTATCTAGCTTAAGCCCTTCATCCCTTTGCTTGTTGCGGTATGAGGCTAAACGGTCAAGGTAATCGACAATCGCTTCATCCAGTTCAAAGCGTAACACAGTCATAAAGTCCCACTTCGGACCAGGATCATCCCAGGCAATCTGGCGGCCCGTATCCAGCCAGCCTTCGAAAGGAAGGACCTTAACCTGGTCGGGTAAAATCAAAGCAGTTTGTCGAGTGATATCGAAATCAGCTATCTCAGCCAGACCCTCCAGCACGTCAAAGCGCGCACTGCGCTTGAAAAACAACAGGTAACCGAAATCCAGCCCCATGTTTAACCTTCTAAATTAGCCATCTTCTCCAGCTCCCGCAGCACCCCCTCCGACCGCAGCCAGCCGTAGCCGCGGTAGCCCAGCTCGGTGAGCAGCTGCCGGAAGTCCTCTTCTGACCATTCCGGCCGCGGATGCTCGGACCGCCTCTGCGGGCGAGCCGTGTGCAACATCAAAAAGCTCGCCAGGTAGGGCCGGGCGCCCTCGTCCCAGTCGGCGGCCGCGGGGAACTCGTAGTCCCAGTCAAGAGTCCACTGCCGGATCGTACCGCCACCGCTCGACAAGAGGTAGCGCCCATCCGGCATGATCGCTATAGCTCCATGCCGTTCTTCCACAACATACAGGCAGGTTCCACTGGGCAGGTGCCACACCCGCATCGTGTCGTCATCAGACGTCGATACGGCCCATCCCCCATCGGGTGTCACGGCGACGGGCCCCACCCAGTCGGTGTGCCCCTCCAGGGTCTGAACGACCGTCGCAGTTTCGAGATCCCAAACCTGCAGCGTCCCACGCTCGCCAGGAGCGAAGCCCTGGCGGCCATCCGGCGTGATGGCCAGAACAACCTCTGCCCTCCACTGGCTCAGGCGCTTGCCGCTGAAAAGGTCCCAGATGCGCGTCCACCCCCGGCCTGCAAGAGCGCGGCGCCCATCTGGGGTGATGATCACTCTTATCACGCCCCCTCGATGCCCCTTGCAGGTCCGGAGGCATTTGCCGTCCGACAGATCCCAGACACGCAGGGTCTCGTCGTCACTGCCCGAGACGGCATACCGTCCGTCTGGGGTGATGGCCACTGTGTTCACGATGGACTTGTGCCCCTGCAGGGTGCGCAGGCACTGCCCACTAGGCAGGTCCCACACCCGAACCACCCAGCCCCCAGCGGAAAGGGCCAACCTCCCATCGCGGCTGATGGCCACTCCGTTCACCCCGTTCTCCTGCTCCACGGTGCGCAGGCAGGTGCCCTCCAAGGGGTCCCAGACGTACAGCTTCTTCCCGGAGCCTGAGACGGCGAGACGGCCGTCGGCCGCAACTGCGAAGACTTCCGCGTCAATACCTTCCAGAACGCGCAGGCAGCGCGGCACCAAGCGCAAACCGATCGGACGGCCAACCCGCCGGCCGGCCGCATGCCACAACTCTAACGCCGTCGCGTCGCGCTCAAAGCCGGGGATCAAGAACACTTCTTTCAGAGCCGATGCAGCCGCCGCCGGCTGCCCGCTCGCCAATGCCAATTGGGCAGCCTCCAATTGGTGCTGAACCCTGCTCTGGGCGATCTGCAACTCGCGCGAGGCGGATGGCCGGCTCACGATCCACGCGTCAGCCGGGTGCTCTTCGGGTACTTGCCACACCCGCACCGTGTTGTCATCGTCAGCCGAGATGACCCTGCGGCCATCCGCGCTCACGGCGACCGCGTGTACTGCCTCGGCATGCCCCTCAAAGGGATAAAGGCGGGCGCCGTTGGCCAGATTCCAGGCTTGCACCGTCTTGTCCGCGCCCCCCGTGATGGCCCAGGCCCCATCCTGGCTCAGCGCGACGGCGGAGATCCGTGCGGAATGCCCGGCATCTGAATCCTCCTTCAGGCTGCGCTGGCGGGCCCCACTTCGCAGATCCCACACGTCGAGTCCAGCCGAGACCGCCAATCCCCCATCCGATGTGACCGCGATCGCATGTACCCGCCCCCCCCAAAAGCAGCGGAGGCAGGTGCCGCTGTCCAGGTCCCAGACCCGCAGATCTCGATCAAGCCCTCCCGAAACAGCCCACCGTCTGCCCTCTGCGAGGGCGACGGCGGTAACTGTGTCGTAGTGTCCCTCCACGTTGGGAGAGGGCTCTTCCCCTGCCAGGGAGGGATCGTAGCCCTCCTCCTGCTCCTGAGTGGCAGCCCGAGCACGCCGGCGGCGCCTAGATGTCAGATTCAGATCAGGAGGGATGTGCCGACGCACGTCCTCCCACACCGGGTCCCTGTTTTGGGGACTGCCCAGGGTCCACAGGCATCTTCTGTTGGCCAGGTCCCACACCCGCACCGTCTTGTCGCCGCCGCCCGAGACGGCGAGGTGCCCATCTGACGTGACGGCCACGGCATTTACCGCCGCCACATGACCTGTGCAGGTGAGCAGGTGCCTCCCGCTAGGCAGCTCCCATACGTGCACGATCTTGTCATCACCACCCGAGACGGCCAGACGTCCGTCCGGCGTGATGGCGGCGGCGGGCGCCGCCCCCTCATAACCCTCCAGGCGGCACAGACACTCTCCGCTGTCCAGGTCCACGAGCCGCAGCACCCCATCCTGCCCGCCCATCAGGGCCCGCCGGCCGTCCGCGGTCATGGCCAGGGGACCACGTCCATGAAGGGTGCGCAGGCAGGTGACCGGTGCGACTTGGTCCAGGCGCCGCAGGGCCGCCTGCACCTCCAGGGCTCCCGGCGCCAACCGGGCCGCTTCGTCCAGTGCCGCCCTGGCCGCCGCCCGGTCTCTGCGTTCCAGGCACGCCGACCCCAGGAGATAGCGTGGCATCCAGGCCTCGGGTTGCCTGTCCGCCATCTTCTCCAGTTGCTCCAGCCAGGCTTGATCGGTCTGCAGCCCCGCCGCCCGGCGCCACAGCCCGAGGTTGTACGCCGCTTCGGCGTGGTAGGGGTCTACCTCCAGCGCCCGCTCCCAGGCCGCGGCCGCCTCTTGCTCGCGTCCCAACTCCAACAGGCTGAGCGCTTTGTTATTCAGGCTGTCGGCGCGCAGCTCGGCCGCTTTGGGCTGCTGGCGGGGGTAGGCGCGGCCGGTCTCTGCGACATAGATGCCAAGGAGCTGGTCAGCCAGCTCCGCCATGGAGGCGGGCCGGTCGGCAGGCTGCTGGCGCAGGCACTGGCGCAGAAGGCGCACCAGGGCGTGGGGTATGGGGGGCATCTTGGAGTGGGGCGGGCCCATTTCGAGGTAGGCGTCCAGCGCCTCGGCAGCGACCTGGCCTGCCAGCCAGGTCACCTCGCCGGTGAACATTTCCAGGGCGGAAACGGCCCAGCTCCAGATGTCGGTCTTGAGCGAGACCGGCTGGCGGGCTGCCTGTTCGGGCGAGCAGTAGGCCGGCGTGTAGCCGCCACTGCTGACCAGGATGCTCTGCCCACCCCCGGCCTCCGGCCGCTCGCCCGCCGCGGCGCGGGCCTTCGCCAGCCCAAAGTCTGTGACCTTGGCCACCCCATCGGGCGTCAGCAGCACGTTGGCCGGTTTGACGTCCTGGTGCACCAGCCGCTGCTCGTGGGCGTAGCCCAAACCCCAGGCGAACTGAATGGCCACATCGAGGATGCGCTCCAGGGCCTGGTCTGGCCCCCCGGCGTACAGGCGGCGGTCGTGGATCCAGTCCTTGAGGCTCCCTCCCTCCACAAACTCGGCAAACAGACGAGGGATGTCGCCCAGGGTGCGGACGTAGTAGCAGGTGACGATGTGGGGATGGAGGCCGAGGTCGACCCAGGTCTCGGCCTCCCGGATAAAGTCCTGCTTGTGGGCTTCTGTTTGAAAGTACTCGGGGCGGGGGCACTTGACGGCCAGGTCGAGGTTCCAGCCGCGGTGGTGGACGCGGTAGACCAGGCCCATTCCGCCGGAGGTAAAGACCTGCTTGACCTCGTACAGGTCGAGGATGGTGTCGCCCACCTGCCAGGCCAGGGGCACCGCCGACTCGGCGGCTCCCACGTTGGAGGAGCGGCGGCGCGTCACCTCCGCCGCGGAGGGCTCCAGTTGCGTGGCGCCGTCATCAAGCTGTGTGCGATTCATGGGACTGCCTCCAGCGCAGCCACGAACTCCTCCACCCGCTGGAATCGCTCGGCCGCATCCCGGCTGACGGCCCGGTCGACCACCTGGGCCAGCTCGGCCGGTAGGTCGGGCCGGCGCGTGCGGACCGGGACCGGCTGCCCGTGATGAAGGAGGTTCATCAACTGGACGAAATCGGCCTTCCGAATCGAGCGCAAAGGCAGGTTCAAGACCAGCTCACCGGTCAGAAGCAGGTAGAGGACCTGGGCCATGGCGTACAGGTCCGCGGCGGGGGTCCCACCGTACAGGCCGGCCAGCCTTTCCGCGCCGCCAAACGTCGCCGCGATCACATGTTCCTCAGTAGGCAGAGGCTCCTCGTACGCCTCCGGATCGAAGGTGTCGAGCTCGTAGGAGAAGCCGCGGCTGGCCAGGCAGATCCGTGCCCGCCGGAGGGCGCCTTCCGGAAGCAGGATGTTCCAGGGGTGGATGTTGGCGTGCGTGATACCCAGCGCATGAATCTGCCCCAGCCCGTCCAGCAGTCCGCGCGCCACCTCTACGGCCAGGCGCGCCGACGGCACCCGGCCCGGCCGGGTGACGTAACTCCATAGGTTCTCCCCTGGCACATAGGCCGATGTGACCAGGAGCCCCGCCGGCGAGGCGTGCACGTCGAGCAGCCGGGACAGGTGGGGATGGGCCAGGCGCAGCAGCGGCTGCACCTCCTCGATGTAGCGCCGGGTGTTCTCCTCATGTCGCTTCCAGAACCCGATCTGCCGGCCGGCTAAGACCCGCCCGGTGGCCGGTTGCCACATCAGCCAGGTGTCGTGCAACCCACGGCCGAGATGGCCGACGGACTGGTAGGCGGGATCTGCCGGCCAATCCCTCCGCCCCTGCCGGGCGGCGCAATCCGGACACCAATAGACGACCGCGGGACCCAGCTCGTCGCCCCGCCCGTCGGCGTTGGCCAGGTCCCAGAGGTCACGGTCGCAGTGCTCACAACGGGCCGTGCCCGGGGGAAACCGGCTGACGCCCCCGGTATCCACGGCCGTGTAGGCCGTGGTGGAGCCGGCGGGCACCCCCTCCGTGTCATCCCAGGTGCGTTCGTCGCTCATCTCAACCTCCTCGCTGGGCGGCCATCTTTTCCAGCTCGCGTCGCACCCCCTCCGGCCGCAGCCAGCCGTACCCGCAGTAGCCCAGATCGGTGAGCAGCTTCTGGAAATCCTCTTCTCCCCATTCGGGCTTCGGATGCTGCAACCCACGTCGGGGAGGGGCATGGAGCGCCAGGAAGCTCTCCAGGTGCGGCCGGGCGCCTTCGTCCCATTCGGCCGGTTCGGGGAATTCGTAATCCCAGTCCAGGACCCATTGGTTGATGGTTCCATCAAATCTGCCTGCGAGGAGATGGCGCGCGTCGGGGCTGAGGGCGAGGGCCACCACCTGCTCGGTCGTGGGCTGTACCGCACACGCACACGCCGTGCTGTTCAGGTCCCACACCCGGAGCGAACCGTCCTCATCACCCGACACGGCCCAGCGACCGTCCGGCGCGACCGCGACGGCGCACACCGCCGCGGTGTGTCCTGCGAGGGTGCGTAGGCAGGCGCCGCTGGCCAGTTCCCAGAGGCGCAGGCTGTTGTCGTAGCTGCCCGAGACCGCCCACCGCCCATCGCGGGTAATGGCGACGGCCCGCACCCAGTTGGCGTGTCCCGCCAGGACGCGCAGGCTGGCGCCGCTGGCCAGGTCCCAGACGCGCAGGGTGTTGTCCTCGCTGCCCGAGACTGCCCGGCGCCCATCGGGAGTGACGGCCACGGCGTCCACAGAGTCGGTGTGCCCCCGGAGAAGGCGCAGGCACCTGCCGCTGGCCAGATCCCACACGCGCAGGTTGCGGTCCGCGCAGGCCGAGACGGCGCACCTTCCGTCGGGGGTGACGGCCACGGCCTTCACCCTGGGCGCGTAGGGGTCGTAGCCTTCCTCCACCTCCTGGTGCCGGCTGGCCCATCGGCCGAAGGCCAGCCGCGGGGTGGCGCGCTCTCTGAGGATGTGCAGGCACCGCCCGGTGGCCACGTCCCATACCCGCAGCTCCTCGCCGCTGCCCGAGACGGCCCGCTGACTATCCGGCGCGGCGACGGCGGTCACCCAGTCCGCGTGTCCCTGCAGGACGCGCAGGAGCCGCCCGGAGGCAAGGTTCCACACCCGCAGCATCTCGTCCTGGCTGGCCGAGATGGCCCAGCGACCATCGGGGCTGACGGCGATGGCGGTCACCGTACCCGTGTGCCCCACGAGGTGGCCCCGGGGGCGCGGCACCATGCGCAGGCCGTTGGCGCGGCCGCACTGGCGACCGGCCGCGTGCCACACTTCCAGCGCCGCCCTGTCCCGCTCGAACCCGGGGGTGCGGAGCACCTGTTGCACCGATGAGGCCGCCGCCACCGGCTGCCCGGCGGCCAGGGCTGCCCTAGCGTCCTCCAGCTCACGGCGCGCTCTGCCTTCCGCCGCCTGCGCGTCGCCCCCCCGGGCTGGACGGCTCAACATCCAGGGCAGCTCGACGTGCGGAATGGCGATGCGCCACACGCGCAGCGTCTTGTCGCAGCCGGCCGAAACAGCCAGGTCGCCCTCTTGGTTGAGGTCTATGGCGTTCACGGCCGCCGTGTGCCCCTCCAGGGTGCGCAGGCAGACACCGCTGTCCAGGTCCCACAGCCGCACCGTGTCGTCACCGGCCGAGATCGCCCAGCGCCCGTCCGGGGCGACCGCGACGGCGCAGACCGCCGCGGTGTGTCCTGCGAGGGTGCGTAGGCAGGCCCCGCTGGACAGGTCCCACACGCGCAAGGTATTGTCCGCGCCACCTGACACGGCGCACCCGCCATCGGGGGTCATGGCCAGGGCGTATACTGCGTCGCTGTGCCCGGCCAGGGTGCGCAGGCAGGTCCCGCTGGCCAGATCCCACACGCGCAAGGTATTGTCCGCGCCACCTGACACGGCGCACCCGCCATCGGGGGTCATGGCCAGGGCGTGTACTGCGTCGCTGTGCCCGGCCAGGGTGCGCAGGCAGGTCCCGCTGGCCAGATCCCACAGCCGCAGTACCCGGTCCGGGCCTCCGGAGATGGCCCGGCCGCCGTCGGCGGTCATGGCTACGGCGCGGAGCCCCGTGTCCCAGGGTTTTTTCCAACCCGTGTGCCCCTCCAGACTGCGCAGGCAGGCACCGCTGTCCAGGTCCCACAGCCGCACCGTGTTGTCACCGGCCGAGATCGCCCGGCGCCCGTCGGCTGAGACGGCCACGGCATTGACGAAGCCGCTGTGTCCGAGCAGCGTGCGCAGGCACGTGCCGCTGGCCGGGTCCCAAAGTCGCAGCGCGTCGTCCCAGCTAGCCGACACGGCCCGGCGTCCATCGGGAGTGAGGGCCACGGCCCTGACCAGGCCAGAGGGTTCCTCCAGCGCGCGCAGGCAGCCCATGGGCGATAGCTCGCCGAGGCGGCGCAGGCTGGCCTGCACCTCCACAGCCCACGGCGCCAACCGCGCTGCTTCTTCCAACTCGGCCCTGGCCGCCTCCAGGTCCCGGCGCTGCAAATGCACCTGCCCGGTCAAATAGTGCGGCAGCCAGGCCGCCGCTTGGCTGCGGGCCACCGCCTCCAGCTCGCGCAGCAGGTCCTGGTCGGTCATCCGCGCCGCCTGCCAGCGGTACAGCCCCCGGTTGTAAGTGGCCTCGGCGTGGTAGGGGTCGGACTGGAGGGCCTGTTTCCAGGCCACCACAGCACCGTCCCCACGCCCCAAGTCCAACAGGCTGAGCGCCCGGTTGTTTAGGCTGTCGGCGCGCAGCTCGACCGCTTTGGGCTGCTGGCGGGGGTAGGCGCGGCCGGTCTCTGCGACATAGATGCCAAGGAGCTGGTCAGCCAGCTCCGCCATGGAGGCGGGCCGGTCGGCAGGCTGCTGGCGCAGGCACTGCCGCAGAAGGTCGGCCAGTGCAGGGGGCATGGACGGCAGAGCGGCGTTGGGCGGGCCCATTTCGAGATAGGCTTCCAGCGCCTCGGCAGCGACCTGGCCTGCCAGCCAGGTGACCTCGCCGGTGAACATTTCCAGGGCGGAAACGGCCCAGCTCCAGATGTCGGTCCTGAGCGAGACCGGCTGGCGGGCTGCCTGTTCGGGCGAGCAATAGGCCGGCGTGTAGCCGCCGCTGCTGACCAGGATGCTCTGCCCTCCACCGGCCTCCGGCTGCTCGCCCACCGCGGCGCGGGCCCGCGCCAGCCCAAAGTCTGTGACCTTGGCGATGCCGTCGGGCGTCAGCAGCACGTTGGCCGGTTTGACGTCCTGGTGCACCAGCCCCTGCTCGTGGGCGTAGCCCAAACCCCAGGCGAACTGAATGGCCACGTCCAGGATGCGCTCCAGGGCCTGGTCTGGCCCCCCGGCGTACAGGCGGCGGTCGTGGCTCCAGTCCTTGAGACTGCCGCCTTCGACGAACTCGGCAAAGACGCGCGGGATGCCGCCCAGGGTGCGGACGTAGTAGCAGGTGACGATGTGGGGATGCAGGCCAAGGTCGACCCAGGTCTCGGCCTCCCGGATGAAGTTCTGCTTTTGGGTTTCGGTGCGGAAGTACTCAGGGCGGGGACACTTGACGGCCAGGTCGAGGTCCCAGGCGCGGTGGTGGACGCGGTAGACCAGGCCCATGCCGCCGGAGGTAAAGACGTCTTTGACCTCGTACAGGTCGACGATGGTGTCGCCCACCTGCCAGGCCAGGGGCACCGCCTCCTCGTCAGCCTGGCGTGGGGTGGCGCCCGCAGGAGAGGGTTCGAATCGCGTCGCTTCGTCTTGCGTCATGTCTTCCTCCATCAGCGCTCCCGGGCCATTTCCTCCAGCTTGCGCCGCACCCCCTCCGGGCGCAGCCAGCCGTAGCCGACGCAGCCCAGGGTGTGGAGCAAGCCCTGGAAATCTTTCTCTACCCATATGGGTTTGCCTTGCCGACTAAGCGCCAGGGTGATTTCCTCTTCGGTTGGTTTGCGGTCCCCGAGCAGCTGAGCAGCGTAGGGAGTGTGCAAAGTGAGGAAGGTTTTCAGGTGAGGTCGCGCACCCTCGTCCCAGCCAGCAGGATCTTTTTCCTCCAGTTCCCAGTCTAACTGCCACAGCTTCAACACCTGCCGATAGCCCCCGCTCAAAGCAAAACACCCATCGGCACTCAAGCAATCCGATTTGAGCCGTCCTTCATTTCCGCCGAGGATATACATGCTTTGACCTGCTTTCAAGTCCCAAGCGGTTAGCTCTCCGGCGCCGGTGGACAGGGCAAAACGCCCTTCACGGCTTAAGTACACCCGTTCTATGCTTTCCCTTCTCCCGGGGAAGGTCTTTAGACACTGCCCGCTACGCGCATCCCACAGGCTGAGATTGGGCGGGATATACAGGTCCCAACTGCTGGAGAGAACGAAGCGTCCATCTGAACTTACCTGCACGGATTTGACCCATCCTTGGGAGCCTTCGATGGTGCGCAGCCAGCGACCGCTGGCTGTTTCCCAAATATTTATGATTTTGTCGGTGGAACCTGACACGAAATATTGCCCATCGGGTGAAAAAGATAGCGCAATCACCCAGCCTTGATGACCTCTAGAAATTCGCAGACAGCGACCGCTGGCGACATCCCACATACGCAGCGTATTATCTCGATGCCCCGATAGAACAAACTGACCATCAGGGCTGAAACAGGTTGAGTATACCTCGTCGAATTGGTCATGATGCATCGTTTGCAGGCACTGCCCGTTCTTCAAGTCCCACAAGCGAAGTCCCCGTCCTGCAACCAGCGCAGTCTTCCCATCGGGGCTGAAGCATAGGGCGTGGATTTCCCTTTCCTTCGTCTCCATGGTCTGCAAACACTCACCACTGCCAGTATCCCATAACCTCAGTACTGCAGGCTCTTCCAACGAAAGCGCATGGCATCCATCGGGACTGATGGTCGCATCGAAACAAGTGTTGAAGGTACGTATCACCCAGGCGTTCCTGAGTTTCTTCTTAGGAAGTATTGCATAAAGTTGTGTCCAGGCCTGCATTGCCTGGTCATTTTGCTCATGGCCTTCCAGCTGGCGCGCATGCTCAACCCATCTTGCCGCAACCAGAAATTCGCGACGATTGATTGCCTCATCAGCTGTTGCCAGTGCCTGGTGGAATAACTCTGGGATTTTCTTTCTGTGCTGGACGATCTTTTCCAGCTCCCTTTGAACTATTTTTGGATTGAGACATCCGTATCCCCGATAACCCAGATCCATCAATAGCTCTTCAAACTCCTGTTCTGTCCAGCCAGGTTCCCCAGTGCGTGAGACCTGATCTGCGCCAATGTTGCATTGAGTGGATAGGAAGTTTTCAAGCCATGGGCGCACGCTCTCATTCCACTCAGATGTTCCCTCATCCAATTCCCAATCCAGCTCCCAGACTTTGAATACACCATCCTGGCTGCCAGATAGCACGTAGAAACCGTCCTTACTCATGGAGACAGAGCAAATGGGGGTGCGATGACCTTCAAAAGTACGCAGGCAGCGCCCGCTGGCGATCTCCCATAATTTGACGGTATTATCCTGGCTGCCCGAAAGCACATAGCGCTCATCGGCGCTCAACCATAATGCGTCAACCGGCTCAAGATGCCCCTCGAATGTGCTGGTACACTGTCCCGTGGCCAAATCCCACCGCTTCAGAGAACCTCTTTCCCCGCATGTGACAGCATATTTTCCAGCGGCGCTGAAACGCACTGGCGCTTCTGCATTCTCCTCATGATCTTCATAATATCCGACCATGCGACGCAGATTTTCAGGTTCTGACAGGTCCCAAAGGTCAAGCCAACCGCCCCATCTGCACAAGGCCAGGTCTCCACTGGCATTCAGCGCGGCTGAATCGATCCATGTGTAACGATCCTGAGTCAATTCAATACTGCGCAGGCACTTGCCGCTCAGCACTTCCCATAACCTGATTGAGTGATCAAAACTACCCGTGAGAGCAAAGCGCCGGTCCACGCTCAGCGCCGCACAGGTAACCCCCTCTTCGTGGCCGCTGAAAGTCTGCAGGCATTGCCCTGAGGACAAATCCCAATATTTTGCCAGGCAATCTAATCCACCACTGAGCGCATATTGACCGTCTTCGCTGACAGTGATGGAAGTAACCTTGCCCGCGTGGCCTTGCCACTGCTGCAGGATATTCCCAGCAGGATGAGCGAGGATCATGAGATGACCTTCTGAGGCCCCTCCCAGGATGAACGATCCATCCGCATTTAGACAGGCTGCCGTAACGGTTGCCTGAAAAGAAGCGATTTCGCGGCTCTCACGCAACTCCTTGCGGGCGAACCGGTGGTACAGTTTTCGCCATAGCAGGAGTGCCTCCGTAGCATGTTCAAATCCTGGCAAAGAGCGCACAGTGCGAAGATGTCTCAGCGCGTTAGAAAAGTCATCGCGCACCATTGCCTGGCGCGCCTGCTCGAGCGCATTCACAAAAACTGTCTGGTTGGCAGAGACGGTTTCGCCAGCAATAATGCGAGCAAGCATGAAAGGAGCAGGCTCTATAGGTGTATCAAAACCAACCTGCCAGCGGACAAGCGCTTTGTCGGCACCAGCGGAAAATAGGATGCGCTCGTCTGAGCTCAGGCAGATGGCATTGACATCGCCGATATGCCGCTCGTAGGTGCGCAGGCAGCGACCAGTGGTTACTTCCCACCGCCTGATGGAATAATCGCGGCTGCTGGAAAAAGCATGCCCGCCATCTTTGGTCAGCCATACTGACAGCACCGCTCCTGTATGACCCTGAAACACGCGTATACACCTGCCGGTATCCACCTCCCACAGGACGGCGGTTCCTTCTTTGCAGCCTGAGAGCGCTACTTTCCCATCCGCGCTGAGAGACATTGAGGAGGTTTCACCTAGCGCAGGACCCTGGCAAACCTGGATGCACTTCCCACCCGGAACTTCCCAGATGCGAAGCTGGTTATCCTGGCTGCCGGAATAGGCATATCGGTTATCCTGACTGAACGAAGTAAATATGATCGTCGCAGTATGCCCGTTCAGATCGCACAGCTTCTTACCATCCACCGCCTCCCATAACACAAGCTTTGCATCTTGAGGGGACGAGTAGCTGTATGATGCTCCACCCGTTAATGCGTACTTTCCATCCTGGCTCAGACACAGGTTACTGACCCAACTTGTATAGCGCCCAAAGGTATGAATGACATTCCCGCTTTCTAAATCCCAGCAGCGGGCACTTGATCGATTCGAATCGCAGCCAGACAGCGCCAGGTGCCCATCTCCACTGATCGATACGCTATTGATATAAGCATCGGAACCTTCGAGTGTACGGATACATTCGTCGCTTTCTGTATTCCATAGTTTGACTTTTGCATCCCGGCTACCAGTCAGGACACGCTTACCATCCAGGCTTACCGCCACGCAGGTCAGCCCACCGTAGTGTCCTGAGTACTCTTCCAGCAACCCCCCCGAACGGCGGCCGCGATCCGTAACTTTTTGATAAACACTGGCAAATTCAGCCTGGTGAAGCATATCCTGCGACAGATTTTTGAGAATTAAGAAGGCGGAAATACAATCGTCACGTTCCAGGTGCACGAGCAGCAATAGATAAAGAGGCAGCCAGTCCCCCGTATGGGAAGCAAGAGCTTCACGAAGGTTCCTTAGCAGGATATCATCCGTCATCCTGGAAGAACGCCACTGGATGAGACCCAGGTTATACGTAGAGAGAGGATGATGCGGTTCAATTGTCAAAGCCTGCGTCCAAGCATTTTCAGCTTCTACCTGCTTCCCCAGGTCCCACAGGCTGAGCGCTTTGTTGTTTAGGCTGTCAGCGCGCAGCTCGACCGCTTTGGGCTGCTGGCGGGGGTAGGCGCGGCCGGTCTCTGCGACATAGATGCCAAGGAGCTGGTCAGCCACCTCCGCCATGGAGGCGGGCCGGTCGGCAGGCTGCTGGCGCAGGCACTGCCGCAGAAGGTCGGCCAGTGCAGGGGGCATGGACGGCAGAGCGGCGTTGGGCGGGCCCATTTCGAGGTAGGCGTCCAGCGCCTCGGCAGCGACCTGGCCTGCCAGCCAGGTCACCTCGCTGGTGAACATTTCCAGGGCGGAAACGGCCCAGCTCCAGATGTCGGTCTTGAGCGAGACCGGCTGGCGGGCTGCCTGTTCGGGGGAGCAGTAGGCCGGCGTGTAGCCGCCGCTGCTCACCAGGATGCTCTGCCCACCCCCGGCCTCCGGCTGCTCGCCTGCCGCAGCGCGCGCCTTCGCCAGCCCAAAGCCGGTCACCTTGGCCACCCCATCGGGCGTCATCAGCACGTTGGCCGGCTTCACGTCTTGGTGCACCAGACCCTGCTCGTGGGCGTAGGCTAAGCCCCAGGCGAACTGGATGGCCACGTCGAGGATGCGCTCTAGCGCCTGCTCCGGCCCCCCGGCGTACAGGCGGCGGTCGTGGGTCCAGTCCTTGAGGCTGCCGCCGGCCACGAACTCGGCAAAGAGGCGGGGGATGCCGCCCAGGGTGCGGACGTAGTGGCAGGTGACGATGTGGGGATGGAGGCCGAGATCGAGCCAGGTCTCGGCCTCCCGGATGAAGTTCTGCTTTTGGGTTTCGGTGCGGAAGTACTCGGGGCGGGGGCACTTGACCGCCAGGTCGAGGTCCCAGGCGCAGTGGTGGACGTGGTAGACGAGGCCCATGCCGCCGGAGGTAAAGACCTGCTTGACCTCGTACAGGTCGAGGATGGTGTCGCCGGGATGCCATTCGAGCGGCACCGCCGACTCGGCGGCCGCGTGCGCCTCCGGGCCTGGTTCCCCCGGCAGAAACTGCTGGGTCTGGTCATCGCTGGCCAAGATGCACCCCCTCGGCCATCATCGGTTGACCCACACCGTCGCGACGATGGCCAGGATCAGCGCCAAAAAGCCGGCGGCCAGGGCCACAACTGACCGCCGCATGCGGTGTTCGATCGCCCAATAGGCCCCCAGCGGCCAGCCCACCGCCGCCAGGGCTCCGAGCGAGGCCCGCACCCAGGGCGCCGGAAGGGCCAACCCGCTCCCTTGCATCACCAGATTCCAGATGTCCACGAAGCTGTTGAAGATGGTGACGGCAGCCAGCAGGGCGGCCGCACCGCCCATGAGGAAACTGGCCCGCTCCAGGCGGGCGGTTTCCACCCCGCGCTGGATGTCCTGGAAAACGTACGTGCTCTCCGAGACGACGCGCGCGTTGTGCAGATCGCTTTCGAGTTGCTCGACCTGCCGGACCAAGCGCGCCACCTGCTGGGCGTAGTGTGGAGTGTTGAGCCCGACCCGCGCCAGGTGTTCGCTGAGCGCTTGCAAGTTGCTGCGCAGGCTGTTAAGCACCACCTCGGTCTGAGCTCTCTGTGTCTGGAACCGCATCAATTTCTTAGCAATCCTGTCCAGTGCTACGTGTTCTCTGTGCATCTGGTCAAACCCCGCGGGGCGAAGGGCCGCCGACATCTCAACCTGCAACGCAGCCATGGCCCCTTCCAGCGCAGCTCGGACTGCTTCGTGTTGCCGGGCGTGGTGTGCACCCTTGTGCAGATAGAGCTCGATGCGGGCCAGCCCCTGATTCAGAGGCTCCAGAAAGTAGGTTTGCGTCGGCTCCGCCCGATCTTGGGGGGTGAGGAGGAGCAGTTCGCGCTGCCACAGCGCCGCCTGCGTGCCCGCCTGGTGGCTCCAGCCCTGGCTCCGCACCCACAACCAGCCATAGGGGCTTGGGTCGACCTCGCCCGCTGCAGCAGGGCTCATACCCAGACTGGCTGGATCGACCATGAGCGCGTTGGCGTCGGCGGCGTGGGCACCGGCGGGCAGAACGCCATGCACTAGGTAGGTAGCAGCCCAAGGCGACGAGACCTGCGGCCTCTGCGAGACGTGGGCCGCTACCTCGTCGAGCGAGCGTCTCAGCCTAGCCCAGGCGTCCGGCGACTGGCCACCCGGCAAGCGCAGGGTCAAGCGCAACAAATGGGTATCGTGGGCCAAGCTCCAGTCCAAGTGGCAAGGGATGCCCTCGCGCGTCTGACCTGCATACTGCCGGCCATCGGGTCCATCCGATACGACCTCCAGGGCCAGGTCTGGGTGCCCCGTCCACGACTGGCAAAGCGGTGCGGCCTCGGTGGAGCGAACCGCTTCGACCGAAAAGAGAAACAGGGTGCTGACGGCAGGTTCATATAGATCAGCCATGCTTACTCTTCGTCCCTTTCGTCCGCTGGGAAACAGGCCTGCAGGTTGGCGACGAAGACGTTGTAAAGCGTCTTGAGCCTATCGGGGTCGTCGGGGTCGGGCAGGTCCTCCGGCAGCGGTGGTAGAGCCGCCACTGGTTCTACGTCGCGATGGGCGCGTGCCTGCGCGGCCGTGGCCTCCAGGGTGGGAACGCCCTCCGCCGCCAGGCACAACAACTCCCCCTCGCTGGCCGCAGCCCCCAGCCGGGCAAGCATGCCCTCCAGCAGGGCCAACTGGCGGTCTCGCTCTGGGGCAGCGAGACGGGCCAGGCCGGTACACAAGTGGCGGATCTCTTCCTGCAGGCCAGAGAGGATTTGGCGCACCGCCTCGTCGCCGGAGGCGACGCCACCGGCCATGCGAAAGCAGGCATGCCGTCCCAGCCGCACCATCATCCCCTCTAATAGCAAGGTTGGCTGGTTCGGAAGGAGCTGGCGCTCGGGACCGCCGGGTAAGGACGCAAAGGTCCCGCGCTTGCTGCCGAGATCCTCCAGCCAGAACAGCCCGGCGCGGCAGGTGAGACGGGCATGCTGGCGCGAGATGCTGGCGTCCCAGTTCACGACGATGGAGTTGGACGGGTGCCGGCCCAGAGTGATTCCGGCCGGATCAAGGTCGAAGGAGCGACCCTCCTCGGGTCCACCCACAGCAACCAAGCGAGAGACACCATTCACCCCTTTTCCCTCCTTGGCCTGGCACCGCATGCGCCTGACGCCTAGCCGAAGTCCACTACCAGCGCGGTGATGTTGTCCGGGCCCCCCGCCGCATTGGCTGCGGCCACCAGCGCCTGGCAAGCAGCTTCCGGCTCGCCGCAAGTGGCCAACAGCTCGGCGATGTGCCCGTCAGAGAGCGGCCTGGTCAGTCCGTCGGAGCAGAGGAGCAGCCGGTCACCGCCCTGGAGCTGGATGGTCTGCACGTCGGCGTAGGCCTCACCCTCCATCCCCACGTAGCGGGAGAGCTGGCCGCGGGCAGGATGGCTACGGGCCTCGTCAGGCGTGATGTCGCCGTCTCGCAGCAGCAGGGCAACAACCGAATGGTCCTCCGTCAACTGCACAAGCTGTCCCTGGCGAACCAGGTAGATGCGGCTGTCGCCCATGTGGGCCAGGTGGGCCACCCCCGCCTCACACAACCAGACCAGGGCCACCGTCGCACCCAGGCCCCGCAGGCCGGGCTGTCCTGCCGTCTCGGCCCTCAGCCGCCGGCCCAAGTCGAGGATAGCCTCGCGCAGGATGAGCTCGGCGAGCCGACTGCGGAGAGAAGTGACGCCGGCTAGCTGCCGCCGGATGAGCGTAGGCAGGATGGAAACGACCACTTGCGACGCGACCTCGCCGGCCTGGTGCCCTCCCATGCCGTCCGAAACGATGAACAGGTCCCGTTCGGCTGCCACCAGGCAGCGGTCTTCATTCTGGTGGCGCTCCCGGCCCACGTCGCTGGCGCATGCGGCCCGCACCGAGTGGCCATCGGTGCGCCCCGGGGCGCATACACCGCGCGTCGCTTCTCCTTCAACCATCGCTCTCTCCCGGCGCGGGCCTGTCGCCCTTCTGCTGGGTGTGCCCTTACAAGACTCGTTCCAACGCTTTGAGCAGTTCGCCTGCGTCCTGATACCGGTCCCTGGTCTCGAATGCCAACGAAGTATCAATCACCTTCTCCACCTTGCGCGGGAGGCCCACCTTGCGGTCGCGAATGGGCACGGTTTTGCCCTGTAGGATTACCTTGATGGGATCCTCGCCGCGGGGAAAGGCGTAGGGGAACTGGCCGGTGAGCATGTTGTAGAGGGTGGCCCCCATGGCCCATACGTCCGTGACCGGCTTGGTATACTTGAAGTTGATTACCTGTTCGTGCGGCATAAAGGGACCGGTGCCGGCGTATTGACCGGTGATGGTGTGGCCACTGAGGCCTGCCTCCTCAAAGCTCTTGGACAGGCCCATATCGGCCACCTTGGCGGTCCAGCTTCCCTCACGGCCGGTCAGCAGGATGTTCTGCGGCTTCAGATCGCGGTGCACGTACCCCTCGCTGTGCGCATAGGCCAAGCCCGCCAGGGCCTGCAGCATGATGGGACCTGCCTCCGACAGTTTCAGTTTGCCTCCCCGGCGCTCCATGAGCTTGTCTGTGCTGCCACCGGGGCAGAATTCCATCAGTAAGTAGAACACCCCACCTGCTGAGCCCTGATCGTAGAACTCGACGATGTTCTCGTGGCGCAGGGCGCTCATGACCTCGATCTCGCGCATGAATTTGTCGCGGGCCTGCTCGTCGACGGCTACCTTGGGCAGCATCACTTTGACTGCCACCGGCTCTCGTGTCCGTTTGTGGCGTGCCAGGTACACGGCCCCCATCCCGCCTCTGCCCAACTCCTTTTCGAGTTCGTAGTCGGGGATGTTCAGCTTGGCGGGAGCCTGGGGTTGCAGCAAATCATGCAACAGGGCCGCGAACAGGGCCGACGGGTCGTCGAGCACCTGGCTTCGGCAGTCCTGGCAGACATAGTCGCCGCGCCGGGCCTGGCCCACCTCGGCCGAGACGTCCTTCCCGCACCGTTGGCAGCGCACCGGTTCCAGGGCTTGGGGGTTGGGTTTGCGGGCTACCTCCCGTTTTTTCTGGCATGCGGCGCAGAGACAAATTCCCCCAGGCTGCGCGGCCTGGTCACGGGCGTCCTCGGCGATCTCAGTGCCACAGTCTGTGCACAGCACGGGCTGTTCGATAGCCACCCGGAATACGGTGGCGCCGACTTTGATCTCATCGCCGTTGCGGAGGTCGACCTCGGGATACTTGTGCTTGGCTCCTTCCTCAGGGGTTTCGCCTTTCTCGCGCCCGCCGTGCTTGGTCTTGTTGACGTAGGTGCCGTTCAGACTGCCCAGGTCGCGGATCCGTGCATCCGGGGGATTGGCCTCCAGGATGAAGTGGTAGCGGGACAGAAACTCGTCCTCAGGCAGGCACACGTGGCAGTCTTCCATGCGGCCGAACAGAAACGTGTCGTGTTCGCTAAACACGAACTCTTTGCCACTCTGGGCGCCCTCAATCACTTTGAGTGTCACTTTGCCTGGCATCTATCATCCTCCTTCCCTTTGGGCATTGCCTGCTCATTGTTTCGGCATAGCGTAGGCTGGCAGCCAGCCCCGCATTCGCCCCAAAGCCCAGATCCAACCAACAGATGTCCAGGACGCGCGTCGTGCGTGTGAAGAGCGTTGTAGTTATGGGCGTCGGGTACGAGGTGGCGATTCGCGGACTCAGGATTTCAGCACAAGCGGGATTCGTGCCCCACCAAGTCACTTGGTGTTTGTTGACGCCTCCATGCACCCAGTTGGCCCCGAGAAGAGACGAACAATACCGGCGCTGTGCAAGGCGGGCTTCTGCGAACAGGAGACGAAATAGTGGCACCGCTTTGCACCTTCCACACGCATTATAGCACCTGTCAATAAACCCAGCAATGGGAATTCGGTGCCATTGGAGTGCGCAGGGGCTCGTGTTGCGAAAATGGCATTCTTGGCTCGGAGGATCACGGGTCGAGGTCACAGAAGAACATCTCCACTCGGGACCCCGCTTCCCTGAGCTTGTCCTTGTCAACCTCGATGGCTATGCCGGGGAACAGGTAGTAGACGATCACCCTTAGCGATTCTCCCAGGGCCATCTCGATCGCGTCCTGGTAGAGAGCAAGCTGGACCAGGTATTCCTGCGTCCTGTCGCCAACATCCTCTGGCCTGATTCTATCGGTCTTGAAATCCACTATGGACCAGTGGCCGTCTCTCGAACGGAACAGGGCGTCCACGGCGCCGTGGATCACTCTCCTGTCCAGGCTGAAAGCGAAGGGCACCTCATGTCTGCGAGTCGGCGCGGTGCCCATGTCTACGAAGAGGGCGCTGGCTTTGAATCGATCCAGGAGGTGCATGGACCGCGTCGCGGCGTCGTTTATGAGAAGGTGATCGGAGAGACCCTCTTTCACGGCCCAGGTACGAACCATTCTGGACACCAAATCCTCGTCCTTCAGGATGTTCCATGCCTGTGTCGCTTTGTGGGTGATCTCGCCGACGATCCAGGCTGGCGCTCGCTCCCCGGGCCTGCGGCGAGTGACCATATTGATACGCTCCGGTAGCCCAGCAATGTAGCGCTGGAAATGGCGTTCTCGACCATCCTCACCCTGGAGCATCCGGTTCAGTTCGGTAGCCGTGAACTCCGTCTTCAGGGTCAGCGGATCTATGGCCACGGCTTCGACGAGGGGAGGACCGAGCGCTGCGACCCCGGCCATGGTGCCATGTTTAGCCTCCGCTATTTGGTCCCAGAGGGTGATGATTGGTTTTCGGGCACCAAACGCCCTTTCCCTGAGATCGAGTGGCTCCTCGTGCTGCCTGATAAGGAGTGTTCCGCCAGGGTAGTTCACCTCGCCGTCGTAATCCAGGCTCAGTTCCAGGGCAGACAGAATCGTGCTCAGCCAATCGGTGCTGCCCTCTTTGGCCGGTCTCCGACCCGACAAAATGACGTAGTCGCTGGCTCTAGTGAAGGCCACATAAAGCAGCCGCTTCGCCTCGGCTGATTCCTTCCGGCTCTCCACCACTTTCGCCGACGAATAAGCCGCAGTCTCCTGCCATTGGGCTGCGTCATCTCGCAGCTTTAGAGCGACACCGTATTCTGGCCGAGCCAGGACTGGCGGCGTGCGTCCCCCGGTGCCACCGGAGGCGTTGGGAATGATGACGATAGGGAACTGGAGCCCCTTAGCTTTGTGGACGGTCATGATCCGCAGAGCGTTCTCTACCTCCACGACCGCCTCGCCCTCTCTTACCTCTTGAGTCCAAAGGTCGCCTAGATAGGCAAGAAACTCGTCCAACTGAATGCGGTCTGAACGCCGGGCCATCTCCAGTAGCTTCTCCACATTGGCCCTGCGCCTGCGGCCGTCGGGCAGGGCACTTAGGGTGGCCAGATAGCCCGTCCGCGCCAGAGCCTCTTGTGCCAGCTCGGCAACTCTCACGCGCCCCACTAGGCCGGTGAGATCGGACATCGTCTCTCTGGCAAACTCAACATTGACCTTTTGGCCTTCTTCGACATCTGACAGGTCACCCCCCATGGCCTCCCAAAGGATGTCGCTCTTGGAGCGCAAGCGGAAGAGAGTCTCGTCGCTGACGGAGAAGAGAGGGGAGCACAGAACGCCCGCCAGCGAGAGATCACCGTAGGTGTTGTTCACCACCTTGAGGAGGTTGATGACGTCCATGACCTCCTGGCGCCCGAAGTATCCCTTGCCGGCATACGTCATATTCGGGATGTCCCACTCCTTCAGGGCCGCCTCGTAGATCTCTACGGGGGTGAAGGTTCGCAGCAGAAGGGCGGAATCTTCGTAGTTGCAGGGCCGCCATTCCTCTGCGGATCTGTCCCACACCTGGAACCCGTCGTTGACCAGATTTGTGATTCGCTCACCAATGATGTGTCCCTCCCATTGCCGGGCATCGGCGGCGTTGATCCGGTTACCGTCCGAGTCTTCCAGCGGAACGAAGTGTATCTCGGCGGTGGTGTTCCGGGGAGGTTGATCACGGACGGCTTTCATGCCTTGGTAGGGCACTTCAAAGTCCTCGAGTGCGCTGATGTCGATGCCAAAGATGGGCTGGAAAAGGTGATTGGCCAAGGCCACGAGGCGCGGGTGCGATCGAAAGGATTCGGGGAGGTGGATGTCCTTGCCCCCGCTGGCAAGAATGTTCTCCTCCACCTTGCGGAGCACGGAGACGTCAGCGCCTCTGAACCCGTATATGGATTGTTTTCCATCCCCCACGAGGAAGAGGCGTCCCTGATCCGACCCCGTTCAGAGCATAGATGATGCGTCTCTGAATCTCGTTGGTATCCTGGAATTCGTCGATCATGATAGAGGACAGTCGACGTCTGTAGCGTTCCTGTATCCCTGGGTGGCCCTTGAGCAGTTCAACCGTCTTGATCTCGAGATCGTGGAAATCCAGGGCGTGGCGCTCGTCCTTGGCTTGCCAGTAAGCGCTCTTCGCCTGTTCGTACAGGTGCCGGAGTTGGGGCAACAACTCGGCTGCCTTCGCGTCCAGCTCATTGAGCTGCAACTCCAGGGCCTTCTTCACTTCGTCGTATGCATCTCTCATTCTCTTGATGGCGTCCTTCACCTCCGCCAGCGGCACCTCGCCCCAGGGAGCTTTTCTGCCGACACCCACGGCCATCTGGCTTGTGGAGGCCCGAAGGAGCTCCACGCATCGCCTAGGCTCCGAGTTGGATGCCTCCTCGAGCAAAGCTAGCAATCCTCGTCGTTGTTGCTCCATCTTGTCTGAAGGGTCTGAAGCGGCGTGACATCCCAAGACGGATATGCACTCTTGCCACTCATGATGTGCCAGGAGTGAGCTAACGACGGCGCACTGCTCCGCAATCAGATTGCTCTCCCATAGAGAGAGAATCTCCTGCGGAGTGTCCGGAAGGGATAGCCAGGCGCCATCGGCCACGTTGCGGTCGGAGACCAGCGCTCTCAGCATGTCAGCCACCGTCGGCGCCCCGAGGGCAAAGAGCAGCTCGATCTCCTGGCCGCCCTGCCGAAGAACCTCTGCCAGCAGGTCATCGATGGTTTCCGTGAGCAAGACGTCGGTTTCGACCTCATCGAGCACCTGGAACTGGGGATCCAGCCCAGCCTCGGCTGGGTTTTCCCTCAAGAGCGTCGCGCACATAGAGTGGATGGTCCCGATCCGGGCGGAGTCGATGCGATGCCGATGATCCTGCCACAACTGCCGTGAAGGGAGATCCTCGGCGCCAAGCAGATGCAGGTCTATCTCCTCCCTCACTCTGTCACGCATCTCGCGAGCCGCTTTCTCGGTGAAGGTGACAGCCATGAGGGACCGAAAGTCCCGATTGGGGCTGGAGAGCAAGCGCAGGAATCGCTTCACGAGGACGAGGGTCTTCCCTGAGCCAGCCCCGGCGGTGACCACCAGGTCTATGCCGTCGGTCTCTATGGCCTGGCGTTGGGCGGCGGTGAACTCAGGCATCCCCGGACTCCGAAGGCAGCTTCTTCTTCTCACTGACCGACATCTTGCGGCAGATGTCGGTGAAATCGCAGTAGGTAGGGCAGTCGCCCGAGCCCAGTACAGGGAACAGTCCCGCGCGCACCCCTTTGACGTATGCAGCAACGTAGTTTGTGGCGCGATCCAGCATCTCTTGCCACTGGGCATCAGGCTCTCCCTTCCTTGTGCTCCTGAGGATAGTGGAGCGCTTGGCAGCGTTGATGCTGTAGTAGAACGTCTCCAGGACTTTCTCTTCGGGCAGCACCACTTCTCTCGCAGCTAGGACGTAGAGAGGCAACTGAAGGTCGCGTCCCTCTGCGATTTCCTGCTTGGCAGGGGCTTGACCCGTCTTGTAGTCCAGGATCCTCAATCCCTCCGGTGATCGATCCACGCGGTCGATGCGACCAGCGATGGCTATCTTCCCCGCAGGGACATCAACGACTAGGGGTTCAGCGCCCCCGTAGCCGAACCTGGCCTCGGTCATGATGGGTGCGAACTCACTATCGTCCTTGTCGTTGTAGTTCGCCTCTGTTGCTAGAAGGCGCTCCACCTTGGTGAGAATCTCCCCCCTCTCCAGCTCCCACAACGCTGATGGCCGGAAACCTTCCTGGGGCGGCGCGCTTTCCAGCACCTGGGCGCCGACTTCCCGGGCGATCTCCGGAACTTCATCCAGGTTGTCGAGGCCCACAGCGAGATCCCTGTCGATCAGGGTCGCATAGACCCTCTCCAGGATGGTGTGGTAGATGGATCCCAGCTGAAGGGCATCCAAACCCACCTCTGGCTCTTTGGGCTCTTCCAGACCGAGGAGCCGCTGGGCCAAGAACTTGAAGGGGCAGGTGCCATACTCCGACAATGACGAGGGGCTCCAGAGATGCGTCTCGCCGTACTGCGTTTGCAGAGTGGCAAGAATGTCCAGCGAACCCAGGACGCCATCGAAGGGTCCAAAGATTCCGGGCGACAGTCTTGTCGCCTCCAGTTCGCGACCCTTGAGCACTGCATGCCAGGCAGGCAGAGCTATCAAGGCGTTGTGGGCTCTCAGGCCGAGTCTGTCATTCTCCTCAAGGGCTTCGGCTGCAGCGATACAGAACTCGGTACCTGAGGCGACTCCATGCAGAGCCGTGGACGAGCCCAGGCGCACACGAGCTGGAGGGTCAAGCTTCAAGAGCCGCGTGATCTCGCGCAGATAGGGCGAAGGGGGGAGGTCCCTGCCCTCGTCGTCCAAGTAATGATAGGAGAGATACAGCCTCTCCGTGCCGCGGGTAATGGCCTGATAGAAGAGATACGGCTCGTCTAGACGGGGTCCCAGCTCCACGGGCAGGCCGGCAGCGTGGAGTTCTTCGCGTTCCCCCTCGTCGTACAAGATATTGACGGGCGTGCTCTGCGGGAACTCACCTTCCGAAAGACACACCAGGAAAGCGTAGCGGTAGGTCAGGCCACGGGCTTGGTGCACTTCCTGGGCCACTACCCGGCCGGCTGGGCTCTGGCGCAACGTGTAGCGGGAAGCATTCAAGACATTCCGGAAATCACTGAGGAACTGACTCCAAGAGCCGGTCCTGTTCCCAGTCAAGCCGGCCGTTTGCGTCATGCTTCGCAAGCCGGCCTTGACCTCCTGAAGGGCGCTCAGGTCTCGGACCGCCAGTTCAAGAGGGGGCCGGCCATGGCCAAGTCCTTGATTAATGAGAGGTTCAAGCGTGTTGCTGCTCTAGGTATTCAGATTCACGGTGCTATTGGCTTCACAGAAGAGCATGACTTGCCTCTTTATTTCAAGCGCGCCAAAGCCTGGGAGATCAACTTGGGCAATACCAGCTTTCATTTGGACAAAATAGCTAAGGCGGCACAGGTTTAGATCAGGAAAGAATCGTGGCATGTAACTAGGAGGGAACAACTTAGGAGGAATGCGTTGAGCCAGTGTTTCTTGCCTTTGAGCCTGTGCCGGGAGTTCCAGGTCGTCGCGCAACCTGAGCCTGAGGCCGAAGAGGAGTTCGTACCCGAGCCTGACACCATGCTGCTCCTGGGGAGCGGTCTGGCTGGTCTGGCAGGATGCGCGAGCCTTCGACTCCGCTCATGGCAGGCCCTTCACTGGAGGACGAGAGAGTAGGAGTCTGGTTGCACCTTACGTGTGAGAGGGCTGTCCCTTTGCGGGATGGCCCTTTTCTCTTTGTGCGGAACTTAGCAAAGGTAGTCTGCTCAGCGCTGGGTTACAACCCAATACCGCACTCCGTCGCTCGTCACTTCTATGTTTCTCTGTTGATCCGTGCGGTAGGTGGAGATGCCCTGCAACTTCTCGAGGGTTACCTCGTGCGGATGGCCGAAGCGGTTGTCGGCCCCCACGGAGATGATAGCCAATTCCGGGCTGACCGCTTCCAGAAAGGGCTGTGTCAGCGAGATGTCCCCGCCGTGGTGGGGCACCTTCAGGACCAGGCTGCGTAGGGATTGACCTGCGGAGACTAGCACTTGCTCTGCCTCCGCCATTACGTCCCCTGTCAGCAGTACGGAGAACTGACCGTACTGCAGGCGCAGCACCACAGAGTTGTTGTTGATGTCCGACGCGGTGTTGGTCATCAGTAGGGTGGGAGGGTGCAACACGTCGAGCCGCAGACCCTGGCCCAGTTCCAGCCTCATCCCCGCCTCCGCCCTCCGGTAGGGAATCTGTTTCTCCTCCATCAGGAATCTCCAGGCCTCGCAGGTCGCACTGGTGCATCCCTGCCCTGAATCCAGCACCAAGCTCACGTCGTACCGCGTCAGCAGCTCCAGCAGTCCGCCCAGGTGGTCCTCTTCAGGATGGGTGAGTACGACCAGGTCGAGGCTATGGTCCCAGAAAGGCATCCTCCTG
>Ga0315296_10000396_pt1 | contig 40075 bp, 61 predicted proteins | sample YL17G14_18_MG_FD_203921 | JGI IMG/M metagenome (GOLD analysis project Ga0315296, IMG submission 203921) | Sediment microbial communities from Yellowstone Lake, YNP, Wyoming, USA - YL17G14_18 | ecosystem: Environmental > Aquatic > Freshwater > Lake > Sediment | place: USA: Wyoming | collected... | reverse complement strand
TCTGACAGAGCGGAGCGAATAGCGGAGAAGGAGCTCACATGGCAGATGATGGAGATAAGGGAGCTCGAGCACGTCTCAGTTTACGGCCTGACGGATAAGACTCCCGCCACGCCGGAGTGATTCACCCGGGATGGCGCTCGGGTTCGCTGACCGGCTCGCGTAGGATGGCCAGACGGGCTGACCTCGCCCGCTCGGAAATCGGGAGCGGGAGATCTTCCAGCTGGCGCAGAACCTCGGCCGCCTGCAGGATGGTCCGCTGAAGATCCCCTTCCTCGCCGCCCGACTCCACCACGAGGTCCGCCCAGTTGGTGCTCCCCTCGGCCCACCTGAACACCACGCCCGCAACCACGTTCGCCTTGCTCCTCCAGCCGCCCTCAAACACTTCACCGAAATCTGACTCCCCCACCCCACGTTCCCTCCCTTTCGCGTTCAGCTCGAATGCCAGCCTTGCCAGAGGTTTCAGATTCAATTCCACCACCATGAAACGGGGGGCGCGTTCGGCCGTGAGGGCCCCCACCCATCCCGCTAGCTCCTCCGCGTTGAGCCCGTCCATCATCCCGCGCCTGATTGCCTCGGTGATCAACAGCGAGCGCTCGTGCCTGATCAGCACCGCCCACTTGCCCGTCTCGGTCAGCGCCCAGTTCTCATCCAGATACCCTAGCTCCTGCAGGATCTTCGCCCGGTGCCTGAACTCGGAGACCAGCCTCCGCCTGACGACCTTTGCCCGGCGGCGGCTCCTGCGTGCCATCTGGTACACCGCGAGGCTCCGATCTACCACCGTGAGCGCCTCCTCAAAACCGCGGGTGGCGAGCAGGTTCAGCACTTGGTAGTACTGCACGCGGAAGGCCGACAGGAGCTCCTCCGGCTCGCTCTCCGCCAGTTCCCTCGCCTGCACGAAGTCCTCGTGGCTGCGCGATGTGACGAGCACGAACCCGACTTTGTCCATTCCCCGCCGGCCGGCACGCCCGGTCATCTGGTGAAACTCTAGGGCGGTGAGCGGGCGTTCACCCGCGCGGTCCCCAACCCAAAGAGTTGGAAGCACCACCGTCCGCGCGGGGACGTCAAGGCCGGCCGCAAGCGTCGTGGTCGCGAAAACAACTCTCACCAGTCCCTCCCCAAGCATCCGCTCCACCGCTATCTTCCATGCCGTGATGTGGCCTGCGTGATGAGGGGCAACGCCGGCGTCAATCAGGTACCGCGCCATCGGGTATTCGGAGAGCCTCGGGAAAGATGTCGCCAGCCTCGAGAACGCGGCCTTCCGGACCTCCCACCCGCTCATCCGGAACCGACTGAAGACGCGCGCGGCTCGATCACAATCCCGCCTGCGCGGCAGGAAGACGATTGCTGGCAAAAGGTTGTGCTGCTGAAGCATCTGCACGACCCGCACGGGATCGACCTCGCGCCAGAGGAGCTGTCTCAACCCCTTGTGGGACAGTCTGTTGACCACCTCCAGCGGAAGGGGCCTGCCGAAGCGGTCCAGCACGCCGTGGCGCAGAGGCACGGGACGCTCCTCGCTGCCCACCATGATTAGGCTGGGTCTTCTTCCACGCACCTCCTTCATCCACTCCACGAGCTCCTCCGCGTTCGCGATCGTCGCGGACAGTAGGAGGAGGCGGACCTCTGGCGGCGCGAAGATGATTATCTCCTCCCACGTGACCCCCCGTTCCTCCTCGGCGATGTAGTGGGCCTCGTCCAGCACCACGAGGCGGGCGTCCACGTCCCCGCCGTACAGAGAGTTGCGGAAAATCTCGGTGGTCGCCACGAGGAGGGGGGCGCGCGAGTTCTCACGCCGCTCTCCCGTGAGCAGCCCAACGTTTTCCTCGCCAAAGAGCTCCCTGAACCTGTCGTACTTCTGGTTGCTGAGGGCCTTGAGGGGGGTCGTGTACCAGCACCGCTCGCCCCGCTCCATGAACTTCGCGATCGCGCGCTCGGCTATCCAGGTCTTGCCGCTTCCGGTGGGAGCGACCACGACGGTGTCGCGCTCCATCACCGAACTGAGGGCTTGCGTCTGGAAAGGCGATGGGACGAACGGCTGCGGTTCGGCCTCGCCCATCCCGGCCAGGAACTCCTCCACCAGCATGTTTAGATCGCGTCGGTTTTCCATGTGTTCATCCCGCATGGTTTTTCCGGAGAATGTAATTAACTCATCCGTTTGTGGATATTTATGGTGGGGCCAAAGCAAGAGAAACCAGTTCGGCGTATAGAGCTTTGCCGTTATTCATCGCTATTGCGGCTATGATAGCGTCGGTTCCAACAAAACTGCGCTAGAATTCAGCTTTTACCCAGAAACTCCTGCCCCTCAACTTCCTTGAGCTTCGCCGGCAGGTACTCATTGACCACGTAAGCCAGCCCGTACTTCGCGAAGGCCTGCTGCTCCGCCTTCTTCCCCAGCTCCAGCATCTTCTTTATCTCCGACTGCCAGAACTCCGTGTTGTAGCGCGGGTCCTTCTGCAGCTGCTTGAGGCGCGCGATGTCGAGCTCGCGCAGCTTGTCGGTTGGAAGCTTGTAGTTGACGATGTCGCTCGCCGTGACCCCGATATACTTCGCGTCTGGCACAGCGAGCTCGTGGTTGATGTAGGCCAGCTTCGCGCTGCCCGAGATCACGACCATGCCTATGTGAAATCCAAAGGGATCTCCGTCTGTGAAAAGATAAACTGGCAAACCGAGATCTTCATTCGCCCTCCTCAGAAATCTTCTCGTCGCCCTCGCCGCTTGCCCCTTAAGCCCGACCACGAGTGCGTCGAACTTCTTCCAAGCCTGTTCCTGAACAAACCTGTGATACATACCCATCGTCTCTATCGCTATTACGCGCTTGGCCTTGCACTTCAGGAACTCGACATCATCAATCGTCGGCGGGATTGTGTACCCTCCCCTCCCGGCCTTGGTGGCATCAATCACTGCATCTTCTTCTTTGACTACAAGCTGCCCGTAAACAGCGGCACCGTCCTCCTCAGGCACCAGCCCGAGATCCTCACGCTTGAGCCCAAAGGTCGCCTCGAGATCCTCCACCATGAGGTCGGACTCTCCTTGTTCGTGGAAGGGGCCTGTGTCCCATCCCTCGGCGGTGTAATACATCTCCCTAAGCGTCGCGAATTTTCCGTTCTCGATCAACTCCTTCGCGAAATCCGCCGTGCAGAGGAGCTGGGCGAACTTCTTCACCTGCTTCATGCTTGCAGCCGAGCGCACTCCGTAGCGCGGCCCCAGCACGAAGTACCTGTGTTTCTCGTCGTAGAGGATGTTTGATGTGCTCCGAGAAGGTATCTTGAGCTTCGGCGGCTGGGCTTTCTCTATGTCCTCCACTATCTCTCTGCCCATTTCGGCGAGCTTCCCCAACGCCTTGCCGCCGTGCGCTCTCTTCTTCTTAACTGTCTCCGGCATTCTCAACACCAGCTACCTTTTTCAGGAGAGGTTTAATATCAGGCTCTCTCAAACCTGCCAAACTCGCGGCTCTTCTGGCGATCACTGGCAGATACTCCTCGAAAACCCCTGCCCGCTCCTGTCTCTCCTTGAGCCTAATCTTGCGGAAGAGGAACTTTCTGAGTTCTCGCGCCGCCTCCATGATCGCGGTTCTTAACTCTGCTATGATCTCAGACTCGTCCGCTATGGACTGCTTTCCCGCCGATGTGTACGGGACATAAGCCGATGAAACGTTCACGAAAAGAGTGAGCGGAGCTATCGCGGGGTCAATCCCGTAGCGACGCCATTCGATGTTCCGCGCTGCAGCGGTTATTGCGCAGCCGCCTTGGTCGAAGATGAGAGGGGCACGATTTGCGAACCTGATCAAATCCATTCCCGCCTCCCCCTCACTATCATCATCCTCTCCCTTGCCCTCCGCTAACCTGCCGACATTTCCACCGTAGGCTATGCCTATCTCGACCACAAACGGAAGGCCACCGCGGTAAACCTTCGGCGGGCGGGTGAGCGCGTATGCGAATTCGGGATTCAGGATCTGGCGCATGCCCTTCTCTATGTCAGCCACTCCTATCGGCCGCAGCCCGGACGTCGGCGGGGCCAGGAGCTTGACCTGCTTGAACGCAGAGACTATATGCTCGGCCTCCTCCCACGTCAGTTCCAGGGGCTTCTTGTTCGTGGGCACTCCTGCGAGCTTGCACACCTCCTCAGCTTTCTTCCTGCTGACACGGGAGAGCTCAGTTGAGAGGAAACTTACAACGTTCCTGCCTTTCGTGTGTTTCGCCAGCATGAGCAGGTCATCTGACATTATTCCCCACGGGTGCAACGGCATGGACTTGGGCCGCTCAGGCACCTTGTCTGTAGCGTTCTCGAACACCGTAAGCGCGCCGTCGGGTTCCACGAAAGTCAGATGAACGTGAGGGTTTGCGATGGCAGTCATGCGGAGGTAGTTGAACGGGCCGTAGCGGGAGCGCATGTACGAGACATCTTTCGCCTCTATCTCCACACGGGTGCCCCGCCATTTGCCCTTGCGCTTCTCGCTCCTGACGATCTTGCCCTCGTTCTTGTCGACATCGATCATCACGTCTGTCTGCGTGATCTCTCCGTTCCCGGTGGAGGTCATCACGGTCGCCGGCTTGCCGCTCGTAATCTGACCAAACATCACCGCTCCGCTGACGCCAATCCCCTGTTGTCCCCGAGATTGCATGGAGCGGTGCAGTTTCGTCCCCGCTAGCATTTTCCCGAACACATCTGGGATGAATTTTTCTGGGATGCCCGAGGCGTTGTCCTCGAAAACGACCTTGAAGTGCTCGGGCTCCTCGTTGACTTTTTTGATCGCGACATACACCTTGGGCAGGACCCCCATCTCCTCGCTCGCGTCGATGCTGTTCGTGACTCCCTCATGAACTATTGTGGTGAGCGACCTGATTTTCCCGGTGTAGCCGAGCATTGCCGCGTTTTTCCTGAAGAACTCGCTCACGCTGTGCTCCCTGAACTCCTTGAAGAGTTCATCGGCAACAGTCTTCATTTTGACCCACCACCTAACCTATGATTTAGCATGATCGATCAGCTCCCTTATGGCCTCGTCCATAGTAATCCTCTTCCCCTTCTTAAGCTGCAATTTCGACACCACTTCCAGCAGTTTCCTGTGAGTGGTGTCCTTCACCTTGAGAGTAACTTTAGTCATCATAGTGTGATTAGTATCTATAGTATATAATTGTCTGCTCCTACTGGAAAACCTCAACGGTAAAGCGACCTTTGAACGGGGGCCCTCTGTTTACTTCCAGAGCCGCCCTGCCTTTTGCCCTCCTGCGGGCTCGCTCGAGGAACTTGTAGACGGTCGAGTGCTTTGCCCCTCCCAGCAGCAGCTCTATGGCCTCACGGACGACAGCGAGCTGCTCGGCCGTCCCGATCGTGGCGATTGTTTTTCCATAAACCGATATGTAGGTGCCCGTGCTCTCCTCAACTATTTGTCTCGTCTTTCCGCGCTCGCCTATCACCCTCCCCTTGAGCCTGACCAGAGCACGGTCGGAGTCTCCAGAGAAATCCCTGATGTCGGTTATCTCCAAAAGTTGATCGTCCTCGAACAGACGAAATGCCCGCTCCGCGCTGAACCCCCGGGCTATGGCCGTTACCACCTCTCTCGCCTTCAGAGCACCTAGTGGGTCGTCGCCCGGTTCTATCCGCACTTCTCCGGTCTCGCTGTCGAATGTGAGCTTGGTGCCCGTGCGGCGTTCGATCTCCCGCTTCGCCTGTCCTTCCGGGCCCACCGCGACCCCTATCCTTTCCTTGGGCAACCTAGCGTACATCTACCACACCAACCTAACGCGAACCATCATTATTTTCAATTATCTTCAATATAGAAAGAATCATGTCTATCTCAAAATCTTGTTTCACCGGTGGACAAAAACCTTGCGGTGGATGGACTTACGGAAAAGCGGTTATAACTTTGGAACGAGGGTTATTTGGTGCCGGGGTAGCAAAGCCAGGTAATGCGCACGCCTTGAGAGCGTGTGGCCCTCTGGGCCCCGGGAGTTCGAATCTCCCCCCCGGCGCCACACGACTTTGGTGACAATTTTTGTTAGAGTTATGCGTCTTCTTCCACACTCCTATTCTGCCTCACTTCCCAACCCTTCGAGCGATGTGATTTCTAGAGGGTGGGGAAAGGGCCAAGCGCAACTATTTAAAGAATGTTACATTTAATTATTTGAACACCATGGCAGTTAATCTTGAAGAAATATGGTATGGTAAAAAGAAAAGACCAACTGACTTGTGGGGGAAAACTTCTACTCCTAAGAAAAGATCATCATGTCCAAAGGCTGTCAAGGAAACGGTTTGGAGGAAATATTTTGGAAATAAAATGACTGGAAAATGTTACGTGTGCCAAAAACCCATACTTTTCACAGATTTTGAAGTAGGACACAATAAACCATTTTCTAAGGGGGGCACTTGGAACATAAACAATCTTCGTCCAATATGTAGAACTTGTAATCGTTCAATGGGATCTATGACAATAGAAGCATTCAAGATAAAATATTTCACTAAGAAACATGTTATAAAGAAAAAAATGAGGAGAAAGAAGAAAACACAGCCTAAGGGAATGTATTGGGTGAATCCTTTTACTGGTAAAAAGGAGCCGATTATCTAATATTGATAAGACATGGAGAGAGTTTAAAATGGCAAAGAAAGGACCAAAAACAATGCGTGGAATGATAAGGAAAGATTTCGCGGGAGACGGTAGGAAAAGATTGGATACTGTTATACGCGAAGAGTTTTTTGGAAAAAAGAAAAGAAAGGGCTAAGAAAAGACTTTCAACCCAGCACCATCATATATCCGCTTCAACCGCTCGGGACTGAAGTTCGTGTAATGCCTCGCCAAGACCGACCTCGGAACCCCGACAAGGCCGGCCAAATAGGTTAGCAGGGCTTTTTCTCTTCTTCTTACTTTTTCTTTACTTCTTTCTTCTTCGGCTTCTTCCCCTTTCTGAACATAGATTTCACCGTTGGAACATCATGTTCTGAGATTAAAAGGTTACCTTAAATTTATCACCTGCTTCGCAATCTCATCAATTTTCGGGCGCGGCCCACTCATCCGGTCCGATCTCTACTCCCAACTGAACCCTTCGCATGACCTTACCTCTGATATTTTCGGCGTTTATTCGAGCACCCTCAGCCCGGCGCCATCGTAGATCCGCTTCAACCGCTAATTTTGTACGCCTGCTCTAGAGTTATCCAATCTTGAATTTGAAACCTGTTCTCCTCAAGCAGCTGCGATGTCTGGGCGGGACTCGAGCCAGCCTGACCTAGCCTGTTCGCGTACGCCAAATCCACGAGCATGTAGAAACCATCATCCCTCTGGTAGTACACGATTCCACCCAGGTAATTCGCAGCTTCTTGAACGTCGTGGTTATCCGTCCGATGTTAACGGCGCAGGCAGCATGGTCGACCTCCGCACTTCCCGCGTTGACGGTCACCATGTAGGCCGAGACGTTGTAGTGGCGGTAGAAGGCGACGCTGAAAATGGTCATGTCCTCGCAGTCACCCATCCTCTCGTCGTAAGTCTCGATGGGCTTCTGCCAGTAGTCCACTCCGGGCCGACCGTCGCCCACCGTGATGCCGTAGACCGGGTTGGCCTGATTTTCGTCGTCGTACCTGTACGGGATGTGCGCCTTGCACCAGTTGTAAAAGGTCTCCGCTTCCGCAATGCTGATCTTATTGTCGTGGTTCTGGTCAAACGTGTTGAAGAACGCTGCCAGATTGGTCGGGACCATCTCCTGCATGCTGGGCTGGGTGATAAATGGTAGTAACATAAGAACGTCCACGACGACGATGACCGGAATGATAGCCAGAGCCAACCATTTTTTGCTTACCATCAGAGATAAGTTGGTTTCTAGTTCTATTAGTTTTTCTCGCACTGCCGCTCACGCAACCAACGTTAGAAAATATTAACAGGTGCCAATCTGATTTAACATAGTGAACGGTATGAAGCGCTTTGAGTGGGTCGAGCACCCGTCGGACATCGGTTTCCGTGCGTATGGCCGGGACCTAGCCGAGGCCTTCGAGAACGCTGCACTGGCGCTGTTCGAAATTATGGTCGACACGAGTAAGATCGAGCCGCGTGAGGAAGTCAAAATCGAGCTGGAGGCCGAAGACGAGGGGGCGCTGCTCTACGACTGGCTCGACCGGCTGATCTACTTCCACGATTCCAAGAACATCGTGATGTCGAAGTTCAGAGTGACAATTTCCCGCATCAAGAGTGGCTTCAATCTCAACGCTCAGGCGTGGGGGGAACGATTCGACACCAAGAAACATCCCGAGCGGACGGCTGTAAAAGCCATGACCTACCACATGATGGAGATCAAGCACGAAAAAAATCGCTGCTCGGTGCAGGCGGTCGTGGACATCTAGGTGTGCTTTTGAACCAAAAGGTAATTTAGCACTTCTACGACCTGTTATAAGGTGTACAAATGACGTCGACAGGTGGGATAAAGCAAATAGACGAAGTTCGCTGGGAAATCCCTCAGGACTACAAGCGTGGCATGCGGGTTCCGGCGCGCATCTACGCGGACGCCGAGATGCTGGAGGAGATGAGCAGGGATTTAACGCTCGAGCAGGCCGTAAATGTGAGTTTCCTACAGGGCATTTACAAGTATTCCATCACGCTCCCGGATGGGCATCAAGGTTATGGGTTTCCAATCGGTGGTGTCGCGGCCACTGATGCTGAAACCGGTGTCATTAGCCCTGGTGGAGTGGGCTACGATATCAACTGTGGGGTCAGGCTGTTGCGAACCAATCTCGAAAAAAAGGATGTTGCCCCAAAACTTCGCCAGCTAGTCGACGCCCTCTTCCGAAATGTCCCTTCAGGCCTTGGAAGCACGGGGCAAGTCAAGCTCACCCCTGTCCAACTCGATCTGGTTCTGGAGAACGGCGCGCGCTGGGCCGTCGAGAACGGATTTGGTTGGAAGGAGGATTTGGACAGGCTAGAAGAAAGTGGCTGCATGGCCGGCGCCGAAGCCAAAAAACTGAGTGCAGAGGCGAAGCACCGCGGCTTCCCGCAGCTCGGCAGCCTCGGGAGCGGCAACCATTTCCTTGAGGTTCAGACAGTTGACAAAATCTACGAACCCGAGATTGCGCGCAAATTCGGCATCGACCACGAGGGCCAAGTCACAGTGATGATCCACACGGGCTCCCGAGGGCTCGGCCACCAGGTTTGCTCCGACTATCTCAGGTTGATGGAGCATGCTATTCACCAATACAAAATCGTACTACCAGATCGAGAGCTCGTAAACGTTCCATTCACGTCACCGGAGGGGCAAGCATACTTTTCAGCGATGGCGTGCGCGGCCAACTACGCCTGGGCAAACCGCCAGATGATCGCGCACTGGGTCAGACAGAGCTTCGAGCAGGTTCTCGGACGCGATGCCGAAAGCCTGGGCCTCCACATCATCTACGATGTCGCGCACAATATCGCAAAACTCGAGAAGCACCGCGTCGATGGCGGGGATCGTAAAGTCGTGGTACACCGAAAAGGGGCCACGCGGGCATTCGGACCTGGGCACCCAGATATCCCGCCGATCTACCGCGATGTCGGCCAGCCCGTGCTGATTCCAGGGGACATGGGCACCGCCTCCTACGTTCTCGTGGGGACAGAGCAGGCGATGCAGGAGACCTTCGCCTCGACCGCGCACGGCGCTGGTCGCCGCATGAGCCGTACTGCATCGCTGAGGCAGTTCCGGGGCGAGGATGTAAGGAGAGAACTCGAGTCGAAAGGTATCATCGTGCGCGCGGCCAAGATATCCGTGATAGCGGAGGAAGCGCCAGGTAGTTACAAGCAAGTGGATCGGGTCTGCGAGATATCCCACAAGGCGGGAATCGCTCGGAAGGTCGCGAGGCTAGTGCCGATAGGAGTTACGAAAGGCTAGAGACATGATATCAAAATCTCACATTTCAGTTCTACTGCCGACATCGTTAGCGGCCGACGCACCGGACCTCCGCCAGAAAACTGTAAGAGTGGGTTCGATCGGACGCGCGCTGGCCGTCTTTCGGGTTGAGAGAGTTTGTATTTATTCCGACGATGACCCAAACGTGAGAAACCAAGCAGCCGAGGCGGAACTCATCACCATGCTTTTACGCTACATGGAAACGCCGCAATACCTGCGCAAGCTGCTTTTACCCCACACCGAGGAACTTCACTATGCCGGTTTGCTCCCCCCTCTACGGACACCACATCATCCACTTCAAGGGGAGAAGATCAGGCCCGGAGATTATCGCGAGGGAGTCGTTGTTGAGACCGGTAAAAACCAAAGCCTGCTGGAGATCGGCCTGCCTGAGAAAGCGGTAATCGGCGAGAGGCTCAGGATGGGCCAACGGCTGACGCTCAAGCTGGGCAAAAAATCCGTAAACCAAATACTTGCCACGCCGGTAACGCGCAGTGAAATTTCTGAGTACTGGGGCTACGAAGTCCTGCTGGCGAAAAGCCTTGCGGAGGGCTTAAAAGTTTTGAAAGCTGATTGTTCTATCGGAACTTCGCGGCGCGGCCAAGATTTAAGTGCCGTGCATGCGATAAAGAGCGATAAACCTCGCAGCGTGGCAGTAGCCTTCGGGGGTCCCTATGCGGGGCTCTTTGAGATATGCGAGCGCCAAGGCGTCGATGCGAACAAGCTCTTCGACGCCATGATAAATACGATCCCAAACCAAGGTACTGCGACAGTTCGAACGGAGGAGGCGCTTATAGCCACGCTTGCGGTACTAAACGTGTTCAACGAGGGATAGAATGGGAAAGAGAAAACATCGACCGAGGCGGGGTTCGCTCGCGTACATGCCGCGAGTGCGGGCCCCTCGACCGGTAGCCCAAGTGCGGGCTTGGCCAGCGGAAGCTAGGCTGGGTCTGCAGGGCTGCGCAGGTTACAAGGCAGGAATGATTCAAATTTTCATGATTGACGACCAGAAGGGAAGCCTCACGTCAGGTCAAGAGATATGCTTTCCCGCAACAGTTATAGATGCCCCGCCCATCGTCGTTTGCGCGGTTCGCCTTTATACTTCCGACACGCATAGGCTGAAGAGCGAAACTGAAGTGTGGGCAAGCGAACTTCCAAAAGAACTCTCGCGCGCTATAAGCCCACCAAAAAAATACGATGCGCAGAAAGCTCTTGAGCGGGCCGAAGCCCTGGTTAAGGAAGGCGAGGTCGAGGACATCCGAGTTATCATTTGCACCCAACCTTGGGCCACGAACCTCTCGAAGAAAAAACCTGACCTGTTCGAGATCCGCGTTGGAGGGAGTTCAGCGGAGGAGCGGTGGAATTACTCAAAGGGCCTGCTTGGCAAACAGATCCGAGCCGGAGATGTGTTCAAAGAAGGGGAATACGCCGATGCACTCGCAATAACCAAGGGTAAGGGGTTCCAAGGGCCGGTCAAACGCTGGGGGATCAAAATTTTACCAAGAAAGAGCGATGAGGGGCGCCGCCAAGTTGGGACGCTTGGGCCCTGGTCTCCCTCAAGGATAATGTGGACGGTTCCGGCTCCCGGGCAGATGGGCTACCACCAACGCACCGATTTCAACAAGAGAATTTTGAAGCTGGGAAACAACGGCAAGGAGGTCACGCCGAGTGGAGGTTTCCTACGTTACGGTCCGGTCAAAGGGGAATTCGTTGTGCTGGCTGGCTCGGTCCCCGGACCTACAAAGAGGCTCATACAGCTCAGGCGACCCATTAGGCTGCCGTCGAGTGCTACGACCCAGCCGCCATCCATCACATATATGAGCACGACATCACAACAGGGGGCGTAAATACGAAGGTTCAAATTATGTCTCTAGAAGGCCAGCCGCTCGAAGAAATCGAGCTTCCGCCTGTCTTTGCCACGGAGCTGAGGCCCGATGTCATAAGACGTGCTGTGCTGGCTGCCCAGACCGCTAGGCTTCAACCGTGGGGAGCCGATAAGATGGCGGGTAAAAGGACGTCTGCGGAAACATGGGGCAAGGGTTTTGGGGTTTCTCGCACGCGCCGGGTAAAAGGGAGCAAATCGCCCGCCTCGGGCATGGGCGCATTCGTACCCCACACTGTGGGTGGAAGACGGGCGCATCCGCCAAAGGTCGAAAAGGTGCTACGCGAGCGCATAAACAAAAAGGAGCGCCGTCTCGCGATCCGTTCTGCCATCGCTGCCACTAAAAACAAAAAACTCGTCGCCTCTCGAGGCCATGTCGTTGACCACATCTCCGAACTTCCGTTAGTCGTGGACGATAAGTTTGAGGAGATGAAAAAGGCGAGCGAGGTAAAGGTCGTGCTACAAAAATTGGGACTTTGGAACGATGTCGAACGTGTGAGCAAAAGCAAGCGGGTGCGGGCGGGACGTGGTAAGATGCGGGGCAGGAAGTATAAACGGGCGGTTGGGCCGCTCATTGTAGTCGGTGAGGACAGAGGAATCGGCCTTGGGGCCAGAAATTTCCCGGGCATCGAGGTCGTGAGGGTGATCGGACTCAATGCAGAGGCACTTGCCCCTGGAGGCTCACTGGGCCGACTAACACTTTGGACTAGGGGGGCAATCAAAAAAATGGCTGAGGGGTTATTCACATGAAAGATCCGCAAAAAGTACTGCTCTACCCGCAGGCCACAGAGAAAGCCGTGAAACTGATCGAGTCTGAAAATAAGCTCGTGTTCATCGTGGCTAATGATGCGAACAGAACAGACGTCAAACGTGCCGTGGAGATACTTTTCGAGGTAAAAGTGTACAACGTGAAAGTGGGGATAACTCCAGATGGACGGAAACGCGCTTATGTAAGGCTTGCGCCGGAGTTCAAGGCGGATGAACTAGCTGCAAAACTGGGGATGATCTGAATGGGAAAAATAACTAGAGCTCAACGACACGGAAAAGGTTCTCCAACATATCGGGCCAAGTCGTGGAGAAGTCTGGGCGAAGTGAAACTGCCTCCACCCGAGGAAACCGGAGAGGCGGTGGTGGTCGACATCCTCAAAGACCCTGGCAGGAGCGCTCCCGTTGCCAGAGTGAGATACGGTGACGATCAAGAGCGTTTGGTCCTCGCGCCTGAGGGAATAAAAGTAGGAGATAGAATAGTGGCTGGTGTCTCGGTTCCGGTCAAGCCGGGGAACACGCTATCGCTGGCTGAGATTCCCGAAGGAACCCCAATTCACAACATCGAATCCCGACCTGGCGATAGAGGAAAATTTGCTAGGTCGTCCGGTACTTACGCTACCTTAATCGCCCACGATATCGGACGCGCTACTATCCAGCTTCCATCTGGAGAAACAAGAGACCTTAACCCACGCTGCCGCGCGACCATCGGAGTGGTGGCTGGAGGTGGGCGCATGGATAAACCGTTCATCAAGGCAGGTAAGCGTCACCATGCAATGCTTGCAAGAGGGAAGCCGTATCCTCTTGTACGTGGCGTGGCGATGAACGTCGTCGACCATCCATTCGGAGGAAGGGGAAAACATGCTGGTAGACCAAAGACCGTTTCCAGAAACGCACCTCCTGGCCAAAAAGTAGGGTTAATAGCAGCGAGGAGAACTGGTGAGAGGTGAACTCATGCCGAAGAAGTTTACATTCCGGGGTTACTCAATCGAGGAACTCCAGAAGCTCTCATTGGACGACTTCGCAAAGTTATTGCCAGCGCGGCAGAGGCGTTCGTTCGCAAGAGGACTCACGCTCCGAGAAAAGAAACTGATCGAACGTACAAAGCAGGCGAGGGCAGCTAGCCGGGAGAGCCCTATCCGAACCCACTGCAGGGAAATGATTGTTATCCCGGAGATGGTCGGCTTAAAGTTCGCTGTTCATAACGGAAAAGAGTTTTTCACCGTTGAAGTGAAGCCTGAGATGATCGGCCACCGCTTGGGGGAGTTCTCCCAAACGCGGAAGAAGGTCACCCACGGCATGCCGGGAATAGGCGCAACTAGGAGTTCCCTGTACATACCACTAAAGTGATTGTCGATGCCAAAGTTAGGTTACTCTGCTAAAATTAAGGAGCCGTGCGCAAAGGCTTTCGGAAGGGAGATGCGGGTTTCCCCCAAGCATGCCATGGAGGTCTGCCGAGCGATACGCGGCATGCGCCTGAACGTTGCCAAAGAATATCTAGAAGCAGTCAGGGAAAAGAAAAAAGCTGTTCCTTTCGTGCGCCACAGAAAGAAGCTCGCCCACAGAAGGGGAACTGGTGGCAGCGGACAATACCCCGTCAAGGCCGCTCGAGAAATCTTAAAGGTACTGAAAAATGCGGAGGCCAACGCTAGCTACAAGGGGCTTGATGTCGAAAAACTCAGAATTGTACACGCCAGCGCCTACAAGGGTATTATCATCACAGGAATTTTGCCACGGGCCTTCGGGAGGTCGACACCTTACAACACGCCACTCACGAACTTAGAAATAGTCCTTAAGGAGGCATCCTGATGTCAGTGCAGCAGATTTTTATAAAACGGGGGTTGAAGCGCGTCGAGCTCGAGACTTTCCTCGCGCAAGAACTGGGTTCGGCAGGATATGGGGGCGTGAACATCAAGCGCGCACCTACTGGCACCCGTGTGACTCTATACGTGGAAAAACCCGGGATGGCGATAGGGCGCAAGGGAAAGAGCATCAAACAGCTCACCGACGACCTCGAAACAAGGTTTGGGTTGGAAAACCCGCAGATTGAGGTGGTCGAAATCACAAAACCCCTGCTATCTGGTCCGATAATGGCGAAACACATCGCCTTTGCCCTCGAGCGCGGGATAAGCGCGAGACGGGTTGGTCGCAGCACGATCCGTAGGATAATGGAAGCTGGCGCGCGAGGGGTTGAAATAATAATCTCCGGAAGGATAGCCGGAGAAAGATCGAGAAGTGAACGATTTTACAAAGGTTACCTCAGCAAGGCAGGCGAGCCAGCTGAGACACTCGTGAGCCACGGCTACGCTGCTGCCAAACTGAAACCAGGAATCGCTGGCGTCAAAGTCAACATAATGCCCCCAGATGTGCCGCTGCCTGACGAAATCAAATTCAAGGAAGAAACCAAACCAGCCGAAGCGGTGGTCGTTCCCGCAGCAACTGGGGAACAACTTGAAAAGGTGGAAGAACCAACGCCAAAAGAAGGTGGGGAAAGTGGCGATACTACGAACTGAAGAAATTCGCGGGATGAGCACAGAAGAAATGCTCGAAAGACTCAAAGAGTTCCGTACCGAGCTGGCTCGAGCACGAACGACCGCGGCTGCAGGCGGCTCGCTTGAGAACCCGGCGCGGATCAGGGAACTCAAACGCACCATAGCAAGGATACTCACGATAATAAAGGAAAAACAAAAGGGAGGTGCATAAGCTCGCAAGAGATATGCAAGGTCTGCGGTCTACCTAAGGAACTCTGCGTCTGTCAGGAGATGGCACGCGAGCAACAGCGGATAAGCGTGTACTCAATAAAACGAAAGTACCGCAAATTTGTGACCATCATCGAGGGGCTGGACGAAAAACAGCTGGACTTGGACGGACTGGCTAAGATCCTGAAATCGAAACTCGCGTGCGGTGGGACTTCAAAGAACGGACGCATCGAACTCCAAGGTAATCATAAAACACGCATCAAAGACGTGCTCGTGGGGATGGGATTTTCCCTCGATATGATAGATGTAAGGTAGGTGGTGAGATGCCGATGATGAAGCAAAATATAATGCGGCACGAGCTCATTGGGCTTGAGGCTAGAGTCATGAATAGTTCGGACCATACACTACTCGGCACCTCCGGAAAAGTCGTGGATGAAACGCGCAACATGCTGGTGATAGAGGATGGGGAGAAAGCCAGAAAAATATCAAAATCTAACTCAACTTTCCTCATAACCTTGCCCGATGGTGAGAAGGTGACCGTCGATGGCAAAAAACTGGTTGGGCGGCCCGAGGAGCGGGTCAGGCGGAAGCGGTGAAAATATGGTCGGTATGGGAATCGAGTCTCCGAAGGAAAAGTGTTCCGATGTAAATTGCCCGTTCCACGGTAAGCTACCGGCCCGGGGGCGAGCGTTCGAAGGCATGGTAGTGAGCGACAAAATGGCCAGGACGGTAACTGTGGCGCTCGAGCGTATGCAGTACATTCCAAAGTACGAAAGGTATGAACGTCGCGGCTCAAAATTTCATGCACACAACCCACCATGCATCGCGGCAAAGACGGGGGATAAAGTCAGGATCATGGAGTGTCGCCGGCTGAGCAAGACCAAGGCATTCGTCGTCGTTCAGAAGCTGGAGGGGTAAAGGATGGGAAAGAAAGGTGCTGGTACTTCGGTGGGTGTATCTGCAGTGACTCCCACTCGTGCGCTGCCTGTGGGGGCGAGACTCAACTGCGCAGATAACACTGGGGCGAGGGAGATCCAGATCATAAGCGTCATGGGTTACAAGGGGAGGCGCGCGCGCCTGGCAAGCGCTGGTGTCGGTGGCCGGGTAGTTGCGTCCGTCAAGAAAGGCACGCCCGAACTCCGAAAGCAACTCGTCCAAGCTGTCATCGTCAGGCAAAGAAAAGAGTACCGCCGTATGGATGGCATGCACATAAAATTTGACGACAACGCAGCTGTGCTAATCACGCCCGAAGCCGCGCCACGAGGCTCGGAGATAAAGGGCCCCATCGCGAGGGAAGCCGCCGAGAAATGGCCACGGGTTGCCGGGATAGCTTCAACTGTGGTGTAAATCATGGTAACTAAACAACCTCGAAAGCAACGTTTAGCGCTTTATTCCGCTCCCCTGCACTCCCGCCATAAGCTTCTCTCGGCGCCCCTCAACCGAGAACTCAGAGAAAAACACAAGATCCGCTCCCTTCCCGTCAGGAAGGGCGACAAGGTGCGAATCTTGCACGGCGACTTCAAGAAACTCGAGGGTGATGTAATTAAAGTTGACACAAAGCACCGATCCATCCAAGTGAAGGGAGCAATTGTGACCAAAGCTGATGGAACAGAAGTTCCCCGGATGATCCGGCCTTCTAATGTTATGTTGTTGAAGTTGACCGAGGACAAGGAACGCACACAAGTCATCGATAGGAGGTCTAAAAGTGGCTAAGAAAGGCGGAAGCAGACACATGAAGCGATACGCCGCACCGCGGGCCCTCAAACTGCCCAGGAAAACACACGTATGGACGACGAAGGCCGCGCCCGGACCGCACCCAACTGAAAGATCCATCCCACTCCGCTCCGTCCTGCGTGACTATCTATCCGGGGGACGGACCGCCAGAGAGGCCGACAGCGCCCTCTCCAAGGGAAATGTCCTGGTAGATGGAAAAATCAGGCGGGAACCAAGCTTCCCGGTCGGCCTGATGGATACCGTGCAGCTGCCCGCGCTCAACCGCAGCTATCGTGTGCTATTAGACCACAGAAAGCGCTTGATCCTGAAGGAGATAGACCCGGCTGAAGCCTCCATGAAGCTTTGCAGGGCGATGCACAAACAAATCGTGCGAGGAAAAAAGGTTCAACTGACGTTTCATGACGGGAAAACTATTGTCGGGGATCTGAACGAGTTCAAGCCGGGCGATGTGGCTAAATTGGCCTTGCCAGATCTAAAGGTGTTAGAGCGCCTCCCATTCGAGGTGGGTGCGACGGCGCTGGTCACCGGCGGCAGCAACGTCAGCAAGATCGGCAGAATAGCCGAAATCAAGCTGATCGCAGGGGCCCAGCCAAACATTGTGATTCTGAAAACGGGCGAAGAGAGTTTCCAATCCCCAGAGCACTATGTGTTCGTCATTGGCAGAGAGAAGCCATCTATTTCGCTGCCGGGTGTGAGCATATGAACCCAATGCGCGACATCAGGATTGATAAAGTTGTGCTGAATATGGGCATAGGTGAGGGGGGCGACAAGCTCACCAACGCAGAAAAAGTGCTCGAACATATCACCAAGCAAAAACCAGCGCGAACCTATGCAAAAAAAGCTGTAAGAGACTGGGGAGTAAAGCTCGGGAGCCCCATAGGCTGTGTGGTCACCCTGCGCGGTAAGCGGGCAGTCGAGACACTGAATCGGCTGCTCGATGCAGTCGAGCGGCACGTGAAGAGGAACTCCTTCGACAAAGACGGCAACTTCGCTTTTGGCATCAAGGAACACATCGACATCCCTGGTATTTCTTATGATCCTGAACTAGGTGTATTCGGCATGGATGTGTGTGTCACGCTGATTAGGCCAGGTTACAGGATAAGACGAAGGAGACGCTTGGCCCGCCCCATTCCACCGCGCCATAAGAGTACCAAGGAGGAAGCGATAAACTTCGTTACGAGCAAATTTGGAGTTCAGGTGGTCTGATGGCGAGGAAGAAATTTGGGAAAGGCGCACACAAATGCACGCACTGCGGTAGTTACGGGCACGTTTACCAACAGCATGGGCTGAAGCTGTGCCGGAGATGTTTCCGGGAACTCGCCCCGAAGATAGGATTTAAAAAATACAATTAGGTGTGAAGATGTTGCTTGACCCACTCGCCAATGCCCTTTCTAAAATACAGAACCATGAGCTGGCCCGAAAGCGGGAAATCGTCCTCTCCCCCGCCTCAAAGCTGATCAACGAGGTCCTGCGCATCATGCAAGCGGAGGGATTCATCGGAGAATTTGAATTCATCGATGACGGGAAAGCGGGAAAAATCAAGGTTGCGCTCCAGGGAAAGATAAATGGATGTGGAGTGATAAAACCGCAGTATTCCACGAAGCGCGACGAGTACGAAAAGTGGGAGAAGCGGTACCTGCCAGCGGCGGGCTTCGGGGTGCTCGTGGTCTCAACTCAGCAGGGGGTAATGACACACAAGAAGGCGATGGAATTAGGGCTGGGTGGTCGACTTTTAGCGTATGCTTATTAGACCAGACCTCTGTTTTCATCATACTTTTAATTGAGGAAAGCTGAAGATAGACGGAGCAAGTTTGGAGTTCGTTGCCGATGATGCTTGGTGCAAAAGAAGAGTTCGAAGCGCCCGAAGGCGTGGAGCTGAAGCTCACGGGCAGAACGGTTGAGGTTAGTGGATCAAAGGGCAAGCTCACGCGAACGTTCGACCTCCCCAAGATAACGCTGAAGGTTGAAGGGCGAAAGATTTTGATCGAATCAGATTCCGCGCGCCGCAAAGACAAGGCCGCCGTCAGCACCGTCAGAGCTCATATATGGAACATGTGCAAGGGAGTTACCGATGGCTTCACTTATAAATTGCGCGTGGTGTATTCCCACTTTCCTATCACCATTAAGGTTGAGGGCAAACGTGTCATGATACAAAATTTTCTTGGGGAGCGATCCTCACGCGTGGCAAAAATTGTCGGAGATACCAAAGTTGAAGTCAGCGGGGATGATCTCATCGTCAAAGGGATAGACAAGGAAGATGTCGGGCAAACAGCTTTCAACATCGAGCAGGCCACTTCTATTAAACATCGCGACTTGAGGACATTTCAGGACGGTTGCTACATTACGGAGCGAGTGTGAATCAAATGAAGAAAAAAAGTTTGCCGAAGTTCAGACGTCAAGAGTGGTTCAGATTCAAAAGGTTAGGTGAGAAATGGCGCAAACCTCGAGGGGGAAACAGCAAAATGCGCATTAGTAGGAGCGGGAGGCCTCCATTGGTTTCAATTGGATACAGATCCCCAAAAGCTACTCGAGGAGTTCATCCTTCAGGACTGAGAGAAGTTTTGGTCAATAACCCGCGCGATTTAGAAGGTATCGACGGGCGCAAGCAGGCCGTTCGAATCGCATCAGGAGTGGGGAAACGCAAGCGGGAACAAATTATAGCCAGAACAAAGGAACTCAACCTCAAAGTACTCAATGCAGGAGTTGAAAAACGTGAAATTGAACGCAAAGAAGAGGCTAGCGGCTAAAATCCTTAAAGTGGGGATAAACAAGGTCTGGATAGACCCGACCCGCGCTGAGGATGTCTCCGTCGCGATCACCCGCGATGACATCAGACGCTTGATCAGACAAGAGGCCATCCGCGCAAAACCAGAGCAAGGGACGAGCCGCGGCAGACATAGGAAGTTGGCCGCCAAGCGCAAGAAGGGAAGACGAGGGGGAGCGGGGAGCAGGAAGGGCGCAAAACATGCGAGACTGTCGAAAAAGGACAACTGGATCAAAACAGTCCGCCCATTACGTTCGAGATTGCGGGAATTAAAAAAAGAAGGGATAATCGGGTCACGAGATTACCGCAAGCTATACCGCATGGTTAAGGGTGGGGCATTCAAAAGCAGAGCCCACCTCGAGACCCATCTCAAGGAACGAGGGTTGTTGAAGGGGTAGAAATGCCAAATATGGGACCTCGCTATAGAGTTCAGTTTAGGCGGAAACGGGAGGGAAAAACTGACTACAGGCACAGGCTCAAATTGCTACGGTCGGGGAAGTCGCGCTTGGTAACACGAATTTCGCTCAAGCATGTCATCGCCCAAGTCATACGAGCCACCCCTACTGGAGATATGACCTTGGCCTCCGCACACTCGAAACAACTGGAGAAATTTGGGTGGAAATGCCATACATCGAATATCCCCGCGGCTTACCTAGTCGGGCTCCTCTGCGGTTATCGCGCGGTGAAGGCTAACGTGAAAGAGGGTATACTTGATATCGGGATGCGTGAACCCATCGCCCGAGCCAAAGTCTTTGCTGTGCTTAAAGGCGCGCTCGACGCCGGCTTACATATCCCGCATGACGATGGTATTCTGCCTGATGAGAACAGAATTAGTGGAACACATATCTCCCAGTACGCTGCCAAGCTGAAGGAGACGGATCCAAAAGCCTACCAAGCTAGGTTCTCCGGATATCTTGCGCGAGGCCTTCCTCCTGAACACATATCGGAGCACTTTAATGCCGTTAAGCAGGCAATAATTACGCAGTTCAGTTAACGAGATGAGGAAAATGAGAAAACCAACGAGAAGACCAATGAGAAAATTTGAAAGAGTGTTCAGTATTGACATGTGGCAACCGCGCACGAACATCGGACGAGCCGTCAAAGAAAAGCAGATAACTGAAATCTCCCAAATCTTGCGGCAAGGAACCCCTATCAAGGAGGCTGAAATTGTCGACGCTCTCGTGCCCAATCTCGAGGAAGACATTTTAAGTGTGGGTATGGTCCAGCGAATGCACAAGTCAGGACGGCGAGTCAAGTTCAGAGTTGTGGCAGTAGTCGGGAACAAAGATGGGGTAGTTGGCGTAGGACACGGGAGCACGAAGGAAGTAAGTTCCTCTATCAGAAAAGCCGTGGACACCGCGAAGCTAAATTTGATAGAAGTCGCTCGGGGCTGCGGGAGCTGGGAATGTGGTTGCGGCCGCCCCCATTCAGTACCTTTTAAAGTCAACGGAAAAAGCGGGAGCGTCGGCGTGGTTATAAAACCCGCGCCTCAGGGGCTGGGCTTGGCTGCGGCTAAAGTCCCAAGAATAATTTTACGCATGGCGGGGGTTAAAGACGCTTGGACCCGTTCGGATGGACAAACGCAGGCAACCCTGAACTTCGCCTTCGCCACATTGGATGCCCTCAAGCAGACGACGAGGATGGCCCTGCGCGAACAGTTCAAGGAGCACGTTCACATCGGGAAGGCTGGTGAGGTACATGAGTAAGCTAGCCGTAATCAGGATCCGCGGGGGCATCAAAGCGCGGAACGTCACCAACAGAACACTAAAGATGCTCAATCTGACGCGCGTCAATCACTGTGTAATAGTCGGTGATGATCCCTCAACTCTGGGCATGCTCCAAGAAGCCAAGGACTACATAACTTGGGGTGAAATAAAGCCCGAAACGCTTGAACACCTGCTACGAAAGCGCGGGAGGCTACAAGGAGATAAACGTTTAACAGACGAAATCGTGAAATCCGGAACCGGGTTTTCATCCATCGAGGAACTGGCCACCACCATATACGATGGGAAGACGGAACTCAAAGCGCTCACGCAGCTGAAAAAAGTTTTCAGGCTTCACCCGCCGCGAAAGGGTTACAAATCAACGAAACGCCCGTTCAAGGATTTCGGCGACCTCGGCTACCGTGGCGAACGGATAAACGAACTGATCCTCAAGATGGCTTAGGTGAGAAACATGGTGGTGCGAAAGCATAGAAAGGTAAGGGCCCAGCGGGGCAGGCGCACTTACGGGAGAGGATGTTCGAAGAGGGGACGCGGCAGCGGGGAGAGGGGAGGCACAGGACTGAGTGGGGGGCACAAACAAAAGTGGTCGTACATCCTGAAGTACATGCCCGAACACTTTGGAAAACATGGTTTCACGCGCCCGTCCGCGGTTCAGAGGGAGGTCAAGGCCATAAACGTCGGAGAGCTAGATGAACGCTTGGAAGAACTCCTGCAACTAGGCGTCGCGAAAAAAGAAAATAAAAAATTTGTCGTCGATGTGGGCAAACTCGACTTCGAAAAGGTTCTGGGTGGAGGCCAGGTCACGCACCCTTTGGAGGTTATGGCCCAAGAATTTGTCGAGTCTGCCAAGCGAAAGCTCGAGGAAGCGGGCGGCAAGGCGATTTCGGGTGAAGGCGATGGAAAAGGAAGAGAAGCTGCGGTCTAAACTCTACGCCTTCGAGCCCATTATCCGCAAGATGCCGGAAGTCGCGGTTCCCAAGCGGCACGTTTCCTTCAAAGAAAGATTCATGTGGACTGCGATAGCTCTCATTGCGTTCTTCGTCATGACCCAGATCTCGCTTTATGGGATACCCAAGGGCCAGCAGGTTTCGGAGTTTTTTGGGCAACTGAGATTCGTGCTGGCTAGCCACTCGGGAAGTTTGATGGAGCTGGGAATAGGTCCCATCGTCACCTCCGGCATCATCATGCAGTTGCTCGTAGGTGGGAAAATTATAGGACTCGACCTCAGTGAGCCGGAAGACCGTGCTCTCTTCACAGGGGTTCAGAAGCTCTTGGCAATCATCATGGGGCTCTTCGAGGGAGCCATGCTTGTGATCGCGGGGCACTACGGTGTCGGGTTCGGGAGCGCGGCTGGAATCTTCATCCTCATTCAGCTTGCTCTCGGCGCAGTTGTTGTGATTTTCTTGGACGAGTTGGTCTCAAAATATGGGTTCGGCAGCGGGGTGAGCCTCTTCATAGCTGGGGGCGTCGCGATGACGGTAATATGGCAGGCTTTGAACCCGTTTCCCCCCATGAGCGGAGCCATCCCGAACTTCGCGGGGGCTCTTCTTGGTGGAGAAAGCTTTGTAGATGCTTTCTTCAGGACGGGGACGACCTTACCGAACATGATGGGTGTGGTAGCAACGATACTGGTATTTTTCATCGTGGTCTACGCTGAAAGCATGCGAATTGAAATCCCCCTCGCTTACGGCACCTACGGTGGGGTAAGAGGACGTTATCCAATAAAGTTCCTTTACACTTCAAACATACCCGTGATTCTGGCCATGACGGTCTTCGCGAACTTTAGGATAATCGCAGCAGTCCTTAATGCCCCATGGATTACTACCTACACTTCCGCACCAAGTGGACTACCCGCGGTGATAGCGAATCCCCTTCAAGCCGTCATATACATGGTAATTCTTGTTCTCGCTTGTATGGGCTTCGCTTGGCTTTGGGTAAATTTGACCAGCATGGGTCCGCGCGATATCGCAAAGCAGCTGAATGAATCGGGCATGCTCATCCCGGGCTTCCGCCGCGACATAAAGGTAATGGAGTGGGTCTTGAGCCGGTACATCATGCCTACGGCTATACTCGGAGGAGTCTTCGTTGGATTACTTTCGGCGGGCGCTGACTTCTTGGGCGCCTTGGGCAGCGGGACCGGAATCCTGCTCACAGTCGGTATTATGTATAGTCTCTACCAGGAGATAGCGAAAGAGCGAGTAGCGGACATGTTCCCTGCCGTCAGGAGGTTTCTTGGTGAGTGAGAAAATAGTCGTGGCAACTGGGGTGCCTGGGTCTGGGAAAACCACAGTTATAGAAGGGGCTCTCAAAAAGCTCAGGGCGCAGGGAATCGCTTACGAAATCCTGAACTACGGCGATGTCATGTTGGAACTCATGCGCGAACTGGAAGGTATCAACGATCGCGATGAGATGCGGAAGGTTTCAACAGACCGCTATCGTGAAATCCAGCGTGAAGCGGCGAGGCGAATAGCCCGCGCATCCGAACAGAAACCCATCATCGTTGACACTCATTGCCTCATCAAAAAACCGGAAGGATATTATCCCGGTCTGCCCCGCTGGGTGCTGGAAGAGCTCAAGCCGGAATCCATCATCATAGTCGAGGCAACGCCTGAGGAAATTGCTGGGCGGCGCGCCAAAGACACCACGAGACGAAGGGACAGGGAACTCAGGGAAGAGATAGAGGAGCACCAGCTGATGAACCGCGCGACAGCTGCCGCCTATGCTGCCCTTTCGGGTGCCACAGTAAGGATAATCCAGAACAGGGAAAAAGGATTAAAGAAGGCTGTGGATGAAATGGTTGAAGTGTTGAGGTGATCACCATGAAAAAAGAAATGATAGTCCTGCTCATCGTGGTTGCGCTGTCGTTTTCCATTCTCAGCACAGGGAGCGTCCGAGCCCAAGGGGAAAATGCCCAAGCGACCGTGACGACACTAGTGAAAACCCTTGACACATCAGTCTCATCTCTTAGGAAGGGAGATACGGAGGGCGCCAAGAACCTCATCGAGCAGGCTTTAGGCGAGTATAATGATCACTTTAGCTCCGTCGATAATTCGCTTGATAACAAAATCAAAAATGCTTTCACCTTGCTTAAAGAAAACCCAGTTGAAGAGAACATCTTTACCCTGAGGGCCACTATATTGCAGGTCGCTTCTCCGTCTCCTCTCTACGCGTACTCGCTGTTCATCATACTCGGGATAGCTGTGGTAGTGTCCCTGCTCACAACATTGCTGAACAAACGCATGGTCAACTGGGATCTGGTCAGGAAAAACAAGGCGGAGATATCCAAGTACCAGAAGGAGCTCCGCGAGGCCATGAGCAAAAGGGACATGAAAGACGTACATAAGCTTCAGCAGCGCCGAGGTGAGATATCAAAGCTTCAAGGAGCGATGTTCACGCAAACGTTAAAACCTACGATTGTCTACCTCATCCCCATGATGTTCATCTATATCCTCCTGTTCAACTTCTACAGCGGGTGGGTCGTCGCTTGGCTGCCGTTCAGCATAGATCTACCGTTTTTAGGGCGGTTGGTCGCCTTTGGGGTGGGGTTGTGGTACTTCATCACTTCCTTTGGGTTCTCTCAAATATTCCGAAAAATTATGATAAGGGACTGACATGCCCGCGCGGAGATACAGATCCAAAAGTTACAAGCAGCGTCACGTCCGCACGGCTGGAGGACGGGCAAAAGTCCACTACAAGGAAAAACGCGCGAACTTGGCCAGCTGCGCCTCGTGCGGCCGCCCACTGGGAGGCGTTCCTCAGGTGAAGGCAAGCAGGCTGCGGTCCCTTCCCAGAAGTTCTCGCATGCCCAATCGCCCATTCGGTGGTTACCTGTGCTCGGCCTGCACGCGCCAAGCGATAAAAGAAGCTGCTAGGGCGTGAAAGTGTGGTAGTTGTCGCGATAAGCGGCTTACACGGTGCTGGCAAGACCACAGCCGCCAAGGCTCTCGCGAAGAAGTTTAAACTCCGGTATGTGTGCGCGGGTTCTGTGTTCAGACAAATCGCAAAGGAACGCGGGATGACTCTCGACAAATTTTCAAAATACGCAGAACTCCACCCGAACATCGACCGAATGATAGACCGCCGCACCGCAGACGCCGCGAAAGAGGATAACGTGCTCATCGACGCCAGACTCGCGGGGTGGATGGCGAAAAAAGCCGACATAAAAATCCTGCTCACGGCCCCGCTCAAAGTTCGGGCCAGGCGGATATCCCGGAGAGAGAAACGCGATTACAAGGAAGTTTTGAAAGAAACAATGACACGGGAGCGAAGCGAGGCCAAGCGTTTCAAAAAATTGTACGGTATCGACGTGAACGACCACTCGCCCTTTGATATCGTGCTCAACACTGAACGCCTTTCGATTCGTGAGATGGCCGGGACACTAGAAGCCGCGATTGGTAGCATCCCCAAAAAAGATTTGTAGAGGAACACATAGGTTGAAGAGCAGAAACCAACTGAGGTGTAGAGATGGTCATGGAATTGGGAAGAGTCTGCGTGAAGCTCGCGGGGCATGATGCGGGAAAGCGGTGCGTCATCGTTGAAGTCATGGACGGCACCTACGTGGTCGTGGCCGGGCCGGGAATCAAACGAAGGCGCTGCAATGTCTCGCATCTCGAGCCCACCGACAAAAAATTGGATATCATGAAAGGAGCCTCAGATGAGGAAGTGAAGCGGGCGCTTGAAGCTGCGGGCCAAGCTGGTGTTGGGATTGGGCAAACTCCCTTATGATATCGAACGCGAAACGCTTGTCAGAGCTCATGATACAACTGATCCAGACCACGGATGCGAGCCGTCCAAGCGTTCGATCCAAGAACACATACGCTTGGGAATAATCAACCTTGACAAGCCACCTGGGCCGACCTCTCACGAGATATCGGCCTGGGTGAAGCGCGTGCTCGAAATCCGTCGAGCTGGACATGGCGGCACCTTGGACCCTGGGGTGAGCGGGGTGCTTCCGGTTGCGCTCGAGGACGCGACGAAAATCGTGCAAACTTTGCTTCCGGCGGGCAAGGAGTATGTTTGTGTGATGCACCTGCACGGCGAGGTTCCACAGCATCTGCTTGAGCGGGCTCTAAAAGAGTTCGGGGGTGAAATTTACCAGAAACCGCCTTTGCGCGCGGCTGTTAAAAGACAGTTGCGAATCAGGAAAATCTACTACATCGAACTACTCGAACGTGACGGTCGCGACGTGTTAACACGCGTTGGGTGCGAGGCTGGGACCTACATACGAAAGCTTGTCTATGACCTGGGAGAGGCATTGGGGTGCGGTGCTCATATGCACGAGCTACGTCGAACACGGGCCGGACCGTTCAAGGAAGAAACCGCTGTGAAGCTCCACGACCTCGCCGATGCGTACGCATTCTGGCGGGAGGAAGGGAAGGAAGACCAGCTGCGCAAGGTTGTTCTGCCCGTAGAAGCCGCGACACAACACCTGCCAAAGATAGTCGTGCGGGACGGGGCTGTGGACGCGCTCTGCCACGGGGCGAGCCTGGCGGCGCCAGGGGTGCTCGCGGTCGATACCGGCGTTTCTCCGGGAAACCTCGTCGCGCTCTTCACGTTAAAGAATGAACTCGTGGCTCTGGCCCGGGCGACCATGAACTCGAAAGAAATTTGCGAAGTGGAGCACGGGATCGTGGCGAAACCCGAGCGAGTTGTGATGTCGCCGGGCACCTATCCGCGGAAGTGGAAATAACATCCCACAGACATCCGAAGAAAGCGGATATAGGATAGTTTTCCAATCTTACTTGGTGCCGGGGTAGCCAAGCCAGGTTTACGGCGCACGCCTGGAAAGCGTGTGGTCCTTTGGGCCTCGGGAGTTCAAATCTCCCCCCCGGCGCCATGTTCTACCAAAATCAGCACACAAGAACGCTTAAATAACTGTAAACAAAAATGTTTACTTGAGAAAATGACTCAAGTTCAGTTGAGGGTGCCAGAAGCGGCCATAGATGAGTTGGACAAGTGGGTAAAAGAAGGGAGGTTCAAGAGTCGCAGTGATGCCATCAAAACTATTATCGCGCTTTACCAAGAGCGCGAGAAGACCCGCAGTTTTTATAAAATGTTGGCATATCGAGGTAAGGAAGCCAGAGAAAAACCAGAACTCCTTATTCCGTTAGAGGAATTGAAGTGAAGTATCAGGTTCTTCTGCATCCAAAGGCGGCCAGAGCCCTGCAAAAGTTAGACCGACAGATCACAACTGAAATAAAAAAGAAGTTGAGGGATAACCCACATCTTGGAAAACCCCTGAAACATTCCAATTTCTCAAGTCTTAGAATAGGAGACTATCGGGCGATTTACGAAATCAGTCCGAAGGAAGAACGGGTCATTGTGTTGTATATTAGCCACATGAAAAACGTTTACGAGGATTTCACGAAAATGTTTTGGGTATGATATCAGACGCGCTTTGCGAGTCGGGCATCCGTCAGTCATCGGCCTTTTGGTGCACGTTGAGTTCACGAACCTTTGTACTATACTGGTGGTTTGAAAAAGAGTGGACTCTGACATTTAACTATGGTTCCAGAAGTTTCGTATACATGTCGCAAGGCCGACCAAAAGGACGGTTCCCACCCGGAGCTATATTTCGAACGGCTTAATAAACCCCTCCAACAAAGGTAGAAAAGGTTCGGAATTAGTATGCCGGAAGAATTCAAGCACTTAGCGCGAATTGCGGGAAAGGACCTGTCGGGCGAGAGGCAGGTGCAGCTGGCGCTCTCGGACCTCAAGGGTGTGAATGTCACTTATGCCCGCGCCGTGGCCTACGTGGCCGAAGTCGACCCTTTTGAGAAGCTGGGAAACCTTACCAAGGAAAAAATTGATCTCCTCGAGAAAATCCTCAAGAATCCATCAGAACACGGAATCCCTATCTGGATGCTGAACCGCCGGAAGGACTACGACACCGGAAAGGACCTCCACCTGATCGGGGCAGACGTCGCCGTCAGCGTGCGCTCCGACATCGGCAGGGAACGCCGTACCCGAAGCCGCAGGGGAATCAGGCACGAACTCGGATTACCTGTTCGTGGTCAACGCACGCGGACGACGGGAAGAAAAGGACTGGTCGTCGGTGTGAAGCGCAAGGAAATCAGGATACGCGAGGATGCAGCTAAAGCCACGAAGGGCAAGAGGGAGAAGCCAGAGGCCAAGGGGGAGAAGAAAGAAGCTAAGGAAGAAAAAAAGGCTGAGACCAAGGAGACCAAAAAATGAAGCGCCAACGTAAGAAGTACCGCAGGCCCTCGCACCCCTGGGAGAAGGAACGCATGGACACCGAGGACAAGATGCTCAAGCAATTCGGGCTTCGCCGGAAAGAGGAGATATGGCGGACTCAGACTCTTCTCAGAAATTTCAGGGGGCAGGCACGAAACTTGCTCGCAGCATCGGGAACTCAGGCCGAGCGAGAGACAAAACAGCTCTTGGATCGGCTACAGAAGCTCGGGCTTGTAGGAGCAGGTGCTACGCTCGACGATGTGCTGGGATTGACCATCGAGAAACTCATCGAACGACGCCTGCAGACGCTCGTTTGGAGGAAAGGTTTGACCAAGACTCCGCGGCAGGCTCGCCAGTTCGTACTTCATGGTCACGTCACAATAGGGGGCAAACAGGTGAATGTGCCCAGTTATCTGGTTCCGGTTGAAGAGGAGCCGCTGATCGGGTATGCGGAAGGCTCGTCCTTTAAATTGAAACCGCCTGAGGCTCCAGCCATCCCAGCTGCTGAACCAAGTGAGACGGAGAAAGCTGAAGCCGCGCCCGAGCAAGCGGAAGAAACTGTTAAGGAAAAAGTGGAGGGAGGCGCATGACAGACGGAAAATGGGGGGTAGTACACATTTACTCATCATTCAACAACACCATCATCCACATAACAGACCTAACGGGGGCGGAGACTGTGGCCCGCTGCTCGGGAGGGATGATAGTGAAAGCAGACAGGGAGGAATCATCGCCCTACGCGGCAATGCAGGCGGCGATGCGGGCGGCCGAGGAGGCTATGGAGAAGGGCTTTAGTGGGGTGCATATAAAGGTCCGCGCACCCGGTGGAAGTGGATCAAAGAGTCCCGGCCCTGGTGCGCAGGCAGCAATCCGGGCGCTCGCGCGGGCTGGGCTTCGGATAGGGCGTATCGAGGACGCAACCCCCGTACCAACTGATGGGTGCCGAAAACCTGGCGGGAGAAGGGGACGCCGCGTCTAGTTCGCTAAAATGGTTATGAGCAACATTTAAACTACTTAAACCTAAAATCATCTAGCAGACAATTTTGGTGATCCGATGCAGCTTGAAATCAGAAAACTCGAAGGCGATGAGATGGAGTTTGTGCTCTTAGACTCAACCCCGGCCTTCGCGAACTCTTTGCGCCGGATAATGACGCGCGAGGTGCCGGTCATGGCCATAGACGAGGTAGAGTTCAATGTCAACGATTCTGCCACGTACGACGAGATTTTGGCTCATCAACTCGCCCTCGTGCCGCTACGGACCCCGCTCAAAGGTTACGTCCTTCCCAAGGAATGCGGTTGCCGTGAGGGGCGTTGCCCGAAGTGCAGCGTGGACCTAACACTCAAACTGGAGGGACCAGCCACAGCCACTAGCGGCGACCTGAAATCGTCAGACGATGAGGTGAAACCTGTAAGTGACTCGATTCCTCTGGTCAAACTTGAAGAGGGGCAGCGATTGGAGCTGACAGCGATTGCCCGTTTGGGTTTGGGCAAGGAGCATATGAAGTGGCAGACCGGAATAGTCGCATACAAGTACATGCCTGTGCTTGAGTTCGACCAGAAGGCCTGTAATGCCTGCGCCGAGTGCGTCAAAGCATGCCCTAAAAATATTCTTGAGGTCGCGGACGGGAAGACCAGGGTGAAGGACCTGACGCTCTGCATAATGTGCAAGGCTTGTGTCGAGGAATGCCCGAAAGACGCTGTGAAGTTGACATGGGACTCGACTAAATTTATCTTTCGCATTGAGTCATTTGGCGCCTACCCGCCAGAAAAACTCCTCCTCCAAGCGATAAAAGTGCTCCAGGATAAGTTCGAGGAGTTCTCAAAGCAGGTGGGCAAACTTTAGGTCTGTTTTCAACCCATATCTCAACTTCTGCAGCGGAGTTGAGTTAGCGAAAGGTTAAAGGCGGCCCCTGACTATCGCCGAACAGTGGTGGCTATGGTCAGCGGAAAACTCCCTGCAACATTCTTCTGCGTTTGGGCAATGTGGATTGTATTAACGGCTTCACTTGACCCCCAAGAACTCGCCGTGGGTGCCGTTGTTTCGCTCCTCGTCGCCGTCTTTTCCTATGATCTCCTATTTCACGGGAAGGTAAGCGAAAAACTGCAGCCTAAGTGGTTGGCCTACGCCATCGCATACGTGCCAGCCTACATATGGGCTGAGATCAAGGCACATGCCGACGTCATCTACCGCATTCTGCACCCTCGGATGCCGATAAGACCTGGCATCGTCCATGTGCCAACAAAGCTGCGGACCGACCTGGGGATAACCGGCCTAGCCAACGCCATCACAATGACCCCTGGCACCCTCAGCATAGAGGTCAAAGAAGAGGAGCCATCCATCTACGTGCATTGGATTGACGTGAAGACGGTCGAACCTGATAAAGCCAGTGCTGAGATCGCCTGGCCGTTCGAGCGCTTCCTGAGGAGGATATTTGGATGATCCTGATCGGAGTTCTTATAGCTATTTTCGGCGCGTGCATGATATGCGCCGTCCGTGCGGTATTGGGCCCAACAGCTCCCGACCGTGTCGTCGCGATGGACGCTATCGTGGCGCTTATGACGACCTCTTTAGTCCTGCTGGGGGTTTATTACAATGCCTCGATTTACCTCGACGTTGCCCTCGTCTACGCATTTCTATCCTTCCTCGGCACGCTCGCCATCGCCAAATATCTGGAGGGAAAAGAGGTGGAGTCATGATCGAGCTGATAGCCTACGCGTTGCTGGGAATAGGTTCAGCCTGCGCTTTGATAGGGGCAATGGGAATCGTCCGCTTTCCCGATGTCTACAACCGTATCCACGCCAACACCGTGGTCGTGGTTGGAGGGGCCATCCTGACGATGATGGGCGCGGGCATCCTTGGAGGTCTCAGCATCTTCACCCTCAAAGCCATTGTGATCATTATCTTTCTCTTCCTGACAAATCCTGTCAGCGCCCACGCCATTGCTCGGGCTGCGCACCGCTCCGGGGTAAAGCTATGGCGGCGAAGCGTGGTCGACAAGCTGAAGGAGGAAAAACCGTGATCGAAGTCGTGATCCAGAATGCGTTGCTTATTTTCATGGTCGTGCTTTATGTGTTGGCAATCGAACTCAAGGACCTTCTCTACTCCGTAATCGTGCTGACGGGGGCCAGCATCACCCTCGCCGTGGTATTTTACATGCTTCAGGCCCCGGACATCGCGATCACTCAAGCGGCTGTTGGAGCGGGTTTGACCACGGTGCTTTTCGTCATTGCGATAAGCCGAACGCGGAGGAAGGAGTAGATGGCGCGGGTTCAACAGGTTCTGGCGCTGGCTATGGTCATAACGGTCGGGGCATTGTTAATTTCGACCGTTAGTTTGACGATGCCCACCTTCGGGTCCTTCCCCCAACGCCAAATCGGAGAAAATGTGGAAAATGCGATAGGCCAGCAAATTCTTGACAATGCCCCGAGACAAACTGGCGCCGCTAATGTGGTTACAAGCGTGGTCTGGGGCTATCGTGGGTATGACACCTTGGGTGAATCAACCGTGCTATTCACAGCCGTGGTCGGAGTCGTGATGGTTTTCCGCGCCGTGAGGAGGCATGAATAAATGGCGGGTATGACCATCATCGTCCGGACCATCGCGAGGCTTCTCTTCCCGTTTATGTTTCTCTTTGGAACATATGTGGTGACGCACGGGCACCTTACCCCTGGGGGCGGCTTTCCCGGTGGGGTCATCATCGCCGCCTCATTCGTCATGCTGATCCTGGCATATGGCATCGAACAGACCCAAAAACGGGTGGGCTTCATGAATGCCGAAGTGCTGGACAGCATCGGGGGACTAACGCTGGCTATCCTAGGGCTGCTCAGCCTCCTTATGGGTGGACTCTTCCTCCAAAATGTTTTCCCGCTGGGGGAACTTGGACATCTCTTCAGCTCGGGTAACCTGCCTCTGCTCTACTTAGGTGTTGGAATAAAGGTCGCGGCAGGTATCCTGCTGGTCTTCTACGCGATGCTGTTCGCGTCTCGGGGGGAAAATGAATGAGCTTAAACTACATCATTGCGATGCTGCTTATCACGCTCGGGCTCTACTGCCTGTTGTTAAAACGCAACCTGATCAAGATGATTATCGGGCTCTCCGTACTGAGTGATGGAATTCACCTCTTCTTGATAAGCATGGGCTACCGTGCGGGCGGTATAGCGCCAATTGTAACAGGAGAAACTATTTCAAACCTGCCAGGGTTTGCTGCCAGCGCCGTCGACCCTATCCCCCAAGCGCTGGTGTTGACCTCTATTGTCATCAACATCTGCATCTTGGCGCTGGCGCTTTCGTTCTCCATATATGCGTATCGCCACTACGGCACACTTAACCCATCTGAAATAAGGAGGTTGAAGAATTGATTCCCCACGCACCAATTCTTGTCATCGTACTGCCTTTGTTTGGGGCATTTTTCATGCCGGTGGTCGGGATTTTGGCGAAGCGTTACAACCTCAAGAATGCGGTGGAAATTTTTGCTATCGCGATAATGATCGCGGTTTTTGTGATGGTAGCCACCATGGCGCCAGCGGTGTGGGGTGGCCAAATCATCACTTATCAGCTCGGTGGTTGGAGCCCGCCTTGGGGGATAAACTTGGTGGTGGATGGGCTGACCATTCAGATGGCGCTCATGATCTCCGGGCTCAGCACGCTTGTGATAATTTATTCCGCAGCTTACATGAAACGGGACAGCGGGCTGAGTTATTTCTACGCTCTGGTACTGCTTGTCATCGCCGGCATGATGGGGACGGTCCTGACTGGCGATATCTTCAACTTCTATGTATTCCTTGAGATAATGTCCGTCGGGTCGTACGCACTTGTGGCTTTCAGGCGCAACTCAGAATCCATCGAGGCGGGCTTGAAGTACCTGTTCATCGGCTCACTCGGCACCTCCCTCATACTTCTCAGCATCGCTATGCTCTACGGAATTGTTGGAAGCCTCAACATTGCGGACTTGGGGGCGAAGTTAACACTTTACGGTGGCGCTGTGCCCACTGGTCTGGTCGTGTCGCTAGCGCTCTTCGTGACCGGAGTCATGATAAAGGTCGCGATGGTCCCATTCCACGTGTGGCTCGCGGATGCCTTCACGGCCGCCCCAACCGCCATCAGTGCCCTGCTGGCCGGCCCCGCCGCAGTCGTGGGGATTTACTGGGTCGCGCGCCTTCCCTACTTACCGTTCGGCATGCCTGTTGGTATCATCCTTGTCTCGCTCGGCCTGCTCAGCATGGTCGTCGGGGTTCTCATGGCGCTCACCCAACGGGACTTCAAGCGTATGCTCGCCTACCACGTCATAAGTCAAAAGGGTTACATGGTGCTCGGTATTGGCTTGGGCACTTTTGGGGCAACGCTCGGTGCTCAGGGGGGCCTATTCCACCTCCTCAATCACTCGATATACAAGAGCATGTTGTTTATGTGCGCCGGTGCAGTACTTTTCCGCACAGGGAGTCAAAAATTAGACGAACTCGGCGGCCTCGGAAAGAAGATGCCGATAACCGCGCTGGTATTCCTCATAGGAGCTCTCGCCATATCTGGTATACCGCCCCTCAACGGCTTCGCGAGTAAGTACACAATTTACTTGGCTGGCATGCAGGCTGGCCAACCCCTGATTACCGCAATTGCCGTTCTCGTGAGCGCTTTAACATTTGCGAGTTTTTTCAAGGCCTTCAGCTCGGTTTTTCTCGGTCAAGAGCATGAGCGTTTTAAAGAAATCAGAGAAGTCCCCAAGTTGATGCTATTTCCGATGCTCGCCATGGCTGTGTTATGTATAATCATTGGTCTCCTCCCGGCATTGGGGTTCAACATAGCTGGCCCTGCCCAAGCTGCGGCAGAAAACTCAGCTGGGTATATCAGCCATGTTATCGGAGGGATTTGATGGTTGAGTTTATCTGGGATCCCATCGTCGCTACCGCTGCGATCTTGCTCGGTTCACTCATCGCCTATGGTTTATTGTGTATGGGGCGCAAGATTGTCAAACCGAGATTGACCCCTGAAAAAGCAAAGACCTACACCTGCGGCGAGGAGCTGAAACCTGAAGAAATGCACGCGGACAGCGAACAATTTTTCTCACCTATACGCCGAGTCCTCGGGTCATTCTACCGCTACATTCAAACCGCACACACCGGCGTCCTAAACACATACTTGCTCTGGGTAATTGTGGGATTCATCATCATTCTCGTCATAATCCTGCTGACGGTGAGGTGAATATATGGGACTGATCAGATTCTGCAGGAAAAAATCACCTTGGCTGCTCCATTTCAACACCGGAGGTTGCAACGGATGCGACATCGAGTTACTCGCAGCGTTTAATCCCCGCTACGATCTCGAGCGCTTCGGCATCCAGCTTCGGGGTTCCCCCAGACATGCCGACATCTTGGTCGTCACCGGCCCCGTGACCAGGCAGACAAAGGATCGGCTCATTCGAATTTATGAGCAGATGCCCGATCCAAAAACTGTCGTCGCGATTGGCTCCTGCCCCATCTCGGGCTGCGTCTTCTACGACTGCTACAACGTCCTCGGCCCTCTCAACAAATTCGTACATATCGATGCCTATGTCCCGGGTTGCCCGCCCAAACCCGAAGCCATTATCTTCGGGATGGTGAAAGCCCTGCAGAAGGTGTGAAAATGAACTCAAAAGAAGTCGCTGAACTCATCAAGACGCATGTTGGTGATGTGAAAATAGTCAACGACCGATGCCTTTTCGCCACTAGCGACAGAGAGAAATTCAAAGACCTCCTGCGCACGCTGAGGGCGGCAGGAATAACGCACATTTCAACGATTACTGGGTTGGACTCGGGCGATGTGGTGGAGGTCATCTATCATTTTGACTGCCGGCCGACGATGCTTAACCTGAAAATCCAGCTCCCCAAAGATGGTCTAAAAGTCCCGACAATAACCGATGTCTTCCCCGGGGCAATCCTGTACGAGCGTGACCTCATGGAGATGCTCGGGGTGAAAGTGGAGGGGCATCCTGACCCGCGCCGGCTCTTTCTGCCTGACGATTGGCCGGAGGGGGTCTACCCGCTGCGCAAAGAATTCAAGGAGGCGCCGAAATGACATTCATCTTACCTATAGGTCCGCAACACCCATCGCTGAAGGAGCCAGAGTTCTTCAAATTTGAAGTCAAGGGTGAGGAAATTGTTGACGTTGACATCCGTTTGGGCTACGCACACAGGGGGATTGAAGAAGCACTATCTCGGCGGAACTACAAACACAACATTTACCTCGCCGAGCGAATCTGCGGTATCTGCAACGTCGTACACTCGACTACCTATTGCCAAACGGTTGAACAGTTAGCCGGCGTGGAGCCACCCGAGAGGGCCAAATACGTCAGAGCGATTATCATGGAGTTCGAGCGAATTCACAGCCATCTGCTCTGGCTGGGGGTTGCGGGGCACCAAATCGGCTTCAACACGCTGTTCATGCTGGCCATGCGTGACCGAGAGCATATCATGGACCTGCGGGAGCTGATCTCGGGGGGACGGGTCCACTCCGCCACGAACACCATCGGGGGAGTTCGGCGTGATGTGAGAATCAAGCACGTCCCGACAATCTTGCGGGGCTTAAATAAACTTGAAAAATCGGCCAAGTACTATGTCAACCTTTGGAGATCCGACCGTACTATATCTGCCCGTTGTAAAAATGTGGGAGTTCTAAGCAAAGAAGATGCGATAAAATTCTGCACGGTTGGGCCGGTCGCGCGCGCTTCGGGTATAAAAATCGATGTCCGAAAGGATAGCTCATACGGCGCCTACGGGGCCCTTTCCTTTGACATGATAACCGAACAGGAGGGGGATGTCTGGGCAAAGGGTATGGTCAGATTACGAGAAATATTGGAGTCAATCAAAATTGTACGCCAAGCCCTGAAGGAGCTCCCGAGCGGCACGCTCAGAATCCCAGTCGACCTAAAAATTCCGCCCAACGAAACCGTCGGACGCACCGAGGCTCCGCGCGGAGAACTCATCTACTACATCCGCTCGAACGGCACCGACACGCCAGAACGTGTGCGAGTCCGAACCCCCACTTACGGGAACTTCGCCTCGATGAAATCGATGTTTGTCGGAGGCACTGTTGCCGAGATTCCGATCGTGATGTGGAGCATCGACCCATGCTTCGGCTGTAACGATCGAGTCGCGTTGGTCGACTCACGCACGGGGAAGACTCAACACCTCACCTGGGAGGAAATCAAGAGGCGACACCCATGATGGAAGTCGTTAATTTCTTATTCAATTCCTTGGTGTTCCCGGGGCTGCTCTTCGCCTCACTCTTTGGATTGCTCTACATCGGCATCGATCGAAAGGTGACCGCACACATGCAAAATCGAATAGGACCACCGATCTGGCAGGAATTTCTCGATTTCGGCAAGCTGATGGGCAAGGAGGATATAACGCCGAGCGCCGCTCAACCGCTGGTGTTCAACGCCGCCCCCCTCATCGCGCTCGGCGCGGTGGTCATGGTGATGCTCCTCCTACCGATAACCTCGCCAATGCCTGCGCTGACAATGGTCGCAGACCTGATCGTCATCGTATACCTGCTCAACATCCCCGCGATCTGTCTCATGCTGGGGGGCTACTCATCCGGAAACCCGTTCAGCTCAATCGGGGCCGCACGCCACGTTGTACAGTTGTTCGGCTACGAGTTCGTGTTTATACTCGCGATAATCGCTGTCGTCACTCGGGCAGGGTCACTAGACCTGACAACGGTCGTGAATTATCAGGCCCAGCGAGGTTGGCTCATTCTGGATTGGCGCCTCCTGCCTGCAATGATCGCCGCGTTCATCAGCGCCCAAGGAAAACTCATCCGCGTTCCTTTCGACATACCTGAAGCCGAAACCGAAATCGTGCATGGAACTCTGACCGAGTACTCCGGCCCGAAGCTCGCGATCTGGCGCTTGGTGTACGATATCGAAACGATCGTGGTCGCTGCCTTTATCGCCGCCCTCTTCCTAGGTGGACCTGTCGCATACACAATAGGCGGAGTACAGATTCCAAGCTTGGTGGATTTCCTCATCAAAACTCTCGCCATCGTGCTGCTGACGACCACCATCCGGAACGTCATGGCTCGCCTGCGCATAGACCAGGCCCTGAAGTTTTACTGGACGTTCGCCGCGTTCCTCGCTTTACTGAGCTTCGCGCTCGTGCTGGTGATGCCCTGATGCCGCGAATCCTGCCCAAAGTACTCGGGAACTTGTTCCGCAAACCAGCGACGGTGAAATACCCGTACGTCAAGGTGGAGCCGCCAGAGGGCTACCGCGGCAGGCCGGCCATCGACAGGGAGAGGTGCATCCGATGCTGGCTGTGTATCCGCGCGTGCCCAGACCGAGCGATAAGTATAGACAAGGAGACGAAGACGCCGACCATATGGCTGGGGCGGTGCACCTTCTGCAGCGAGTGCGCTGAAGCATGCCCGACTAAAGCTATCACCATGACCAAGGAGTTTGAATACACCACGCTGTACGAGAAGTGATGCAGTTTGTTTTTTGATGACACACATATGTCATGTCAAAAGTGGAATTCTCTCAGCAGAATTTCCTCAACCCGCTTGACCGAATCTTTCACAGCTCCGCTCATCTCGGAACCCATCCGCGCCCGCGCTGGCTGAATTCCTAGCAGCGCTATTTTCGCCCCCGTTTGTTCTCGAAGGTATTTTGCGAGTATTGAAAGCGACATGGTGTGGGTCGAGATGGATTCCCCCGTTATGGCCTCCGGCTCAGCTAGGACCACTTCGCCAGGTTCAGCGCCGAAATCGGTTGCATCGATGAAAATAACGTGGGAGGGTTGGAACCGTCTTATCTTTGAGGTGAAATTCTCCGGCGCTACACCTCCCTCAATCAAAAACACGTTGGGGGATTTCAACACTTTCCGTAGCCTCCGAACGACCTCCACGCCTGCTGCATCGTCCCCTCGCATCTCGCTCCCGACGCCCACCACCACCACACGAGCCGCGCCCTCAAGAAAAGACGATAAATCAAACGGCAGGGGCTCACCTCAAGAAATCGTCCAAGATCAAATCCTCACGCTTAGCCCCAACCCTTTTCAGCGCCGCCAGCGCCCAGTCGATCCTGCCCACTTCCGCAAGTTTATGAGCGTCCGAACCTATGCTGAATTTTACCCCCTCTTGAAGACACAGCATTAAAAACCCATCATCTGGAACCTTGTACTTCAAGTTTAACTCCATCGCGATGCCGCGGTTGGTCGCCAGCCTCACGAAATCCTCAATCTCCTCACGGGAGAGATAAGGAAGTAAACTCTGGTGAAAGAAAAATGGATGGCCCAGCACGTCAACCTTTCGATGCTCGATTGCTTTGGTGATCCTCCGCAGATATTCCCGAGCCACCTCCACTGGATCTATCAAGTTTCCTAGCGTATGGATGCTCACGATGAACAGGTCCAACTTCCTAGCAAACTCCTCATCCACATCAACCCTACCGTCACCATCTACCACGTTTGCCTCGATTCCGGCCAATACTGGTATGCCTGCGTTTCCGCGAGCGAGCTCGATGTCTTGAAGCATGGCGGCCAGCTTTTCCCGGAAAATCCCCACGTGCAGCTCCGGCCCGTGATCCGTCAAAGCCACCGCCTCAAGACCACGCGCCTCCGCTGCCTCCACCATCTCAATGGGTCCACTTGTTCCGTCCGAATAGTGGGTGTGGACATGAAAATCGAATTTTGCCGGCATATAGCTCAAATTAATAAAACCCAATACCTGAAAAAGCTAATTGCAGAGGGTAACAGGTGGATAAAGATGTGTCTGGCTATTCCGGGGAAGGTCCTGAAGATAGAGGATCAGACCGCGACTGTTGACTTTGGCGGTGCGCGGCGAGAGGTAAGGCTCGACCTGCTCACAAACGTGCACAAGGGCGACTATGTGCTGGTCCACGCTGGGTACGCTATTCAAACTGTGGACGAAAAGGCCGCCCTTGAGATACTTAAGTCTTGGGAGGAAGTTGCTCGAGGCGAGGTCGATGCACGAAGTTGAGTTGGCGACGCGGGTGTTGAGTACCCTACGCCAGATATCCGCCGAGAGGAAATCGCGCGTTCTAGAAGCAAACCTTAAGGTGGGAGAGATAAATGAGCCCAGCTCACTTCACCTCTGGCTTAAGAAGCTGGGTGGAAACGACTTCCGCCACACAAAATTCAAAATAACTCAGGTCCCAATCAAAATCAAGTGCGCCAAGTGCGGATATTCGGGTAATGCCAAGTCCATCGACACCCATCTACCGGATCCTAGGCTTGGAGTCGCCTGCCCAAAGTGCGGCGGCCACGACCTATCTATAACCACCGGGCAGGAACTTGAAATAGTTGACGTCAAACTAGAAGGGGGGCTAAAACGTCTGAAGAAAAAATCTCGCTAGCTCACGGGGCCGGCGGCAGGGCCATGATGAAGCTGATATCAGACATCTTCCTTAAGGAGCTGAAGCTGAAGAGCGCCGGCGAGGTTGGGCTCGATGCTCTCGACGACGGGGCCACGATATCGA
>Ga0315296_10000395_pt1 | contig 40100 bp, 27 predicted proteins | sample YL17G14_18_MG_FD_203921 | JGI IMG/M metagenome (GOLD analysis project Ga0315296, IMG submission 203921) | Sediment microbial communities from Yellowstone Lake, YNP, Wyoming, USA - YL17G14_18 | ecosystem: Environmental > Aquatic > Freshwater > Lake > Sediment | place: USA: Wyoming | collected... | reverse complement strand
ATCGTGGCGGGCGAGCCGCCATGATCCTCACCCCCGTTCCCCCTCTCCACATGTGGAGAGGGGGCCAGGGGGTGAGGTATTGTGGAGAGGGGGCCAGGGGGTGAGGTATGGTATATTCTCCGGACGTAGATATGGAGGCTGATTGATGAAATACACGAAGAACGCCGGGTGCGCCGCTTCCGGGTGCGCCGCTTCCGGGTGCGCCGCTTTTCTAAGCGGCATTCTTAAGATGCCGGCTCGAAAGCCGGCCGGGTGCGCCGCTTCCGGGTGCGCCGCTTTTCTAAGCGGCATTCTTAAGATGCCGGCTCGAAAGCCGACCGGGTGCGCCGCTTCCGGGTGCGCCGCTTTTCTAAGCGGCATTCTTAAGATGCCGGCTCGAAAGCCGGCGCACCCGGTTACGGCGCACCTGACATTCATCCTCGCGATCGCGATCATGCTTTTCTGCATTCCCGCAGCGTATGCGGAGCCGGAGGATGAGTCCGACTTCACGATGAGCGTGCCCGGCGTCCGGTCGCTAACGATCGATCCGGACAGCCTGCGTTTCGATCCCGATCTCGACCAGATCACGAGGGGCTATACCGACGAGGAGGTCGTGATCGCGACGGTGAGCGCGAATGTGGGCTGGGTGCTCACGATCACGGGAAGCGCTCAAGTCTGGGAGGGACCGTGGCAGAAGCCCGTCGGCGACATATACTGGAAGTACGGCGGTGGGGAAGCCGGATCGATCGGGACGGACTCGGGCGTGGCGGGCTACCAGTCGCTGACGACCCTGTCCGCAGTCGTCGTCTCTGGCGGCCCGTGCAACCAGCACACATATCCGATCTCCTTCGGCGTCAAGCTGGACATCGAGAAGGATGTCCCGGGGGAGTATTATTACGCGTATATCGTGTTCGAGCTGACAACGCCATGAACCTCACCCCCCTACCCCCTCTCCACGGGATGGAGAGGGGGTGGCGAAGCCGGGGGTGAGGTCTGTGACAACGCCATGAACCTCACCCCCCTACCCCCTCTCCACGCGGTGGAGAGGGGGTGGCGAAGCCGGGGGTGAGGTCTGTGACAACGCCATGACCCTCTCCCCCCGACCCCCTCTCCACCATGTGGAGAGGGGGCTAGGGGGTGAGGTGCTGACAACGCCATGAGAACACCTCGCCACATACTACAGGACATATCTCAGGACATATCGCAGAACCGCGACCGTCAGGGAGCGGTCATCTGTCGGGTGCCGCGCTGCTGGAGCGCATGCGTCCCGCCTGCAGGTCCGCTCCCTTACGGTCGCGGCTCAGTCGCGCTCCCGCTCTTCCTCGCGATCGCCCTCCTCCTCCTCGCCCCGACCGCCGCGCGCGCCGACCAGTCCATCACCGTCAACAACATCAACCTCGGCATTATCGGTGAGGAGGATTTCCTCGCCGGCTACGCGCTCGCGGCATCCCAGGCGATATTCTGGGAGAGCGACGTCCCCTGGCGCATCACCGTCCGCTCGCTCGATCCCGACCTGGGGACAAGCGACGACGGCTCGTACATCAAGCCGCTTGAGGACCTCCTGTGGAAGGTCTCGGACGAGGAGACATGGATTCCGATGACGCGGGAGGTCGAAGAGATCGAGTGGTCCGGCGGGGCGGACGAAGGCGCGGTCGGCCTCGGCGTGATCTATCTCGACTTCGTCGCTCGCCTCGATTGGGAGTCGGACATCCCGGGTCAGTACCGGGCGAGATTGGTTTTTACGATCGAGGGATTGTAGGGGCGGACCCGCGTGTCCGCCCTGAGGACGAGAGCCGTAGGGGCGGACCTGTGTGTCCGCCCTGAGGAAGACACCGGTCGGGGCGGACCTATGTGCCCGCCCTGAGGACAAGACCCGTAGGGGCGGACCTATGTGTCCGCCCTGAGGACGAGACCCGTAGGGGCGGACCTGCGTGTCCGCCCTCGGGACAAGGGCGCACACGCAGGTGCGCCCCTACAGAACGGCAAGGCCTGCCTTGCAAGACGTGGGAGAAACACATATGAACGCAAAGATATCAGTCAACCATGGAGTGAGAATCATCGCGCTGTTCGCACTTGGGCTGCTTTGTGTTGCGGTGACGCCATCCCGCAGCGAAGCTCAAGGCTTCTCCCTGTCGTTCACAACCTCCCAGTTCACAGTATCGCCAGGGGATACCTTCATCGAGACAATCTTGGTCAGCAACACATCAGAAGAGCCGCAGGCAATGAGGGTTTACCTAGGCGACTGGGTCCGGGTTCCTGGGCAGACATCGGAATACTCTTTGGACGAGGAAGGAGGGCTCGAGCCCCGGTCCTTTAAGGACTGGATGGTTTTCAGCCCGGAACGAATGACAGTTGAGCCCGGGGAATCCCAAAACCTTACCTACGAGGTCAGTGTTCCCGATGATCCCGCGCTCGAGGGATCGTACTGGGCTGTCATTTTCGTCGAAGGGGTGCCGTCGGAGGAAGCGGATATCGTAGCAACGAGCGAGGAAGGTATGGGGATCGGCATCAGGACTGTCTTCCGGTACGCGCTCCAGATTTTCGCGACGATCGAGGGCACCGAAATCCGCGACGCGACCTTCACAACGATGAGCATGGACCCGGCACAAGGGGGCTTCAACGCGACCGCGGTTTTCGAGAACAGGGGCAATATCTACCTGAGGCCGAAAGTCTGGCTCGAGCTTCGGGATGTGACGGGCGAGACTGTGTACACGCAGGAGCATGGAGGGCAGACGGTGCTTCCGGAGAGCGCGCGCGATTTCGTCTTCGAATTGAGGGACCTTCCGATCGAGTCGGGCGAGTATCTCGTGATGATAATAGCGGATTACGGCATGCCGACTCTTATTGCCGCCCAGGGCCGTATCAATCTCACCATCACACCACCCTCGGAAGAGGAAGCCGCACCCGAGGAGGAGACTGGTGAGGAAGGGGCTGGGGGCGAGGAGCCGGCGGAGCCCGAGGGGACCGAGTAGGGCGCGGATCGAACCTTATGCCGGGAAAGAACCATGCGTTTTCACCTTAGCCGGCTTTTGACTTCAGCGAGGGTGAGGATCATCCTCGTTTTTTCGATTCTGACGGCGTGGCCGGTCGCGGCGCAGGCGGGGATCGAGCTTCTGTCGGCGGACGTGGTGGAGGCGCAGCCGCGTGAGATGCGCACGGTCAGCGTGCGCGTCACGAACGACTCGCCTGAGCCCCAGGTTTATCAAATCGAAGCGGACGTGCCGTCGGGCTGGGGGTATGTCGCCATGCCCGAGACCGTGGAGATCCCCGCAGGGGAGTCGACCGTCGTCTTTCTTTCGATAAACCCGCCCGCGGAGGCGTCGGCGGCCGATTATGCCGTCGTCCTGAGCGCATACCCGGAGGGGAGGCCGTCTGAGGCCTCCCTCGTCCAGTTGACGGTGAGGATACCCGCGGTGACGCTGCTCCAAGTCCGTGCGCTGCGTAATGAGCCGCCGCCGGCCTACTCCGGCGATGAGATCGCTCAGGTGTTCGTTGTAATGAATTTAGGCAACGCGCGCACCCGCGTGGCCATCAATACCGAATCGCGCGAGGAGTGGTCGCTGGCGGTCGATCCGCCGGACCGTCGGCTCGATCTTGAGCCGAATCAGAGCGGGCGGGTGACGGTATCGACGGTGATTCCGGAGGAGCTGATTCAGTCGGAGACGTACCGGCTGACCGTGGTCGCGCGGTCGCTGGAGGCGGAGGGGCAGGAATGGCGGGCGTCGACCTCGACCCGGATCATCCCGCGGCGGCTGTCGGCGGGATCGATATACGCCACGCTGGACGGGAATGTCGAGACGCAGACGTCGTGGCGGGACGATGAGGACATATCCGCGATGCTTTTCATCGACACTCTCGAGAGCGAGATCATGGAGGGCAGGCGCGTGAGCCTCGGGCCGATCAATCTTCCGATCACCGGTCGCGGTACGGGGAGTTTCGGCCGAAGTCAGTGGATCTCAGCGGGATATGAGGATGTGGAGCTGGGGTACATCAGGGCGGGCGATTTTTCGATCGACTTGATGGCGCCGCTGATGGGGCGGTACATGTCGGGTCGCGGCGGGGATGTGCTTTATCGGAGCGGGGAGATGGACTATCGGATTTTCTACACGCGGAGCCGCGGGAGCATTCCCGAGGAAACCATGGGTGTGCAGGTGGCACGTCGTGTGGGCGAAGACACGGTGGTGCGTCTGACGGCAATGCGGGATGAGGAGCTGTCGGTGCCGGAGGGGTACGACAGGGAGGCGGAATCATCGACCAATCTTGGGCTTTTCGTGGAATATCAGCCGTCGGAGGATATAGAGGTGACAGGAGGGATAGGGCGATCGAGCGTGTCCGGATCCGGGTCCGACAACGCATGGCGTCTCAACGCCAGGTACGAACTCCAGCGGTTCTCGGCGAACTGCGAATGGCTGCGCGCTGGGGCGGATTTTCGGGGCGGATGGACGGACACCGAGCTGAGGCGTCTCAACCTCTCCTGGAGCCCGCTGGAAGATGTGAACATATGGGCGAACTACAGCCAGACGCGGCAGAATCTCGAGGCCGACCCGGAGGAGGAGGGACGTCGCGACAGGAGCATGGCGTTCGGGGCAACATGGAATGTGGAGGGTTTCGGTCGGCTGCGCGTGTCCCACAGGATAGACCGCACCCGGGATATCGTCCTTGAGGACTTCGATCGCCTGACAAAGACGACGGAGTACTCGCTATCCAGGGACTGGGGGGGATTCTCCCTCTCCGCGTCGTGGCAGGATCGCTCCGATGAGGACCAACTAACGGGTGACCGGGAGACGGATCGGACGCTTCGAGTCGACTGCGCCGCACGCCTGAATCGCAGCGCATCCGCGAGGATCGGTTACTCCTCGGGCTGGAACCGCAGGGAAGAAACCGTCCGCACCACAAACATCAGCCTCAGCGGGGACGTAGAACTCGGCAGCGATTGGGACCTGTCAATTGGTGTCCAGAGGAACCTGGGCGGCCTGCAGGGCCGCCGGACAAGCGTCAACGGAACGTTGAGCTGGGACATGCCGGGGGATTCCACTCTAAATCTCCGTGTCAGGAGCTATACGGGCGGCTACGGCGGCGATACCGAGGTGGCGCTCGGGTTCACCTACCCGCTCAGTATTCCGCTGACGATGTTCCCGCGCAAAGGAAGCGTGGAGGGAAGGGTGTTTCTTGCGGACGATCCGGCCCATGGTATCGCCAATGTGGGCGTTTCGATCGGCCAAATAGAGATGGTGACGGATGACAACGGGAACTTCAGTTTCCCCTCACTTGACCCCGGCGAATACCAACTGACCTTGGACACTACATCCCTCGGGGTGGGTATGACCCCCCAGGTCGAGCTTCCGCTTGTTTTTGCTGTGGAGGCCGGCGCGACCGTCGGGCTTGAGATTCCGGTGATGCAGTCGGTGGCGATCGGTGGCCACGTCTTCCTTGAAACGCCCGGTTCACCGGGAGAAGCACCATCGAGACGACCGCTCGCCGAGATGGTGGTGGAGCTACAGGCCGAGGACGGCAGCTACTATCGCTTCACAGACTCGTACGGGCGCTTCCTCTTTGCCGACCTTGTCCCGGGCAGATATACGGTCTTGCTCCGGAGTGACTGGCTCCCGCAGTGGCACGAGATCCTCGGCCCGGCGAGCTTTGAGCTCGAGCTGGCTCCGGGGGATTCGCGCAGAGATCTGGAGTTCACGGTTGCGCCGATGGAACGTCAGATTGAGGTCACCACGGAGTTCTCAAGTGACTAGGTGCAGGTCTTTCATCAGTGCAGATGAATGCTTGCGGTATGCTATTCTGATGAAATCATAGACACTGCGCAACAGGCTCCTCCACTGACTCGCGGCTGACGGAACCTTATGTCAAACGATCATCATGTGGTCATAGTAGGCGGAGGTTTCGGGGGGCTTTACCTCGCCCAGTCGCTCAGAAACGCGCCCGTGAGCGTCACCCTCATTGACCGCAGGAACTTCCACCTGTTCCAGCCCCTTCTCTACCAGGTCGCGACGGGAGGTCTCTCGCCCGCCAACATCGCCGAGCCCCTCCGCTCGATTCTCACGAGACAGAAGAACGCTCAGGTGCTCCTCGGCGAGGTGATCGGATTCGATCCGCAGAACCGTCGTGTGATCCTCAACCGCGGCGAGCAGAGCTACGACACCCTCGTCGTCGCCACCGGCAGCGATAATCACTATTTCGGCCATGATGAATGGCTGCCGTACGCTCCCGGCCTCAAGACGGTTGAGGATGCTCTCGATATCCGAAACCGCATCATGATGGCCTTCGAATGCGCCGAGAGTGAGCCCGATCCGGACATCAGAAAGCAGCTCCTCACCTTCATCGTCATCGGCGGCGGCGCGACCGGCATCGAGCTTGCCGGAGCTTTGGCCGAGATCGCGAACTACACCCTCAGACACGATTTCCGCCTCATCAATCCTGCGGACTCCAGGATCATGCTTCTGGAAGGCGCTGATCGTGTGCTCCCGACCTGGCCTCCGCAACTCTCGGCCCGGGCGCAGCGATCCCTCGAGCGCCTTGGCGTGACCGTGACAACCGGTGCGATGGTGACCGAGATCAGGCCGGACCGTGTCCTGTTCCGCTCCGGAAACGATATCGAGAACATACCCTGCCGGACAGTGCTATGGGCCGCAGGAATCAAGGCCTCACCCTTGGGGGAAGCCCTTCAGGGCTCCACCGGCGTCGACCTCGACCGCTCAGGCCGGGTGATTGTCGAGCCCGATTGCACCATCAGAGGATTCCCGGACATTTTCGTGATTGGCGATCTGGCCCACTTCAAGGGGCCCGACGGGAATCCGCTGCCGGGCGTCGCGCCGGTCGCGATGCAGCAGGGCCGCTACGTCGCCGGGCTCATCCGCGCCCGTCTGCAAGCAAAGCCGTTTCCCCACTTCCGATACAAAGACTATGGAACGATGGCGACAATCGGGCGCAACGCCGCGGTCACCAACATCTGCGGTTTCCGCTTCTCGGGATGGTTCGCCTGGATGGTCTGGCTGTTCGTCCATCTCATGTACATCATCGAGTTCGGCAACAAGCTCCTCATTCTGCTGCAGTGGACGTGGAACTACTTCGCTCGTAACCGCTCCGCCCGCCTGATTACAAACCTCGAGCCGGACCAGCTTTGCCTCTATGAGGACGACTCAAGAGGCCGACAACAGGCCACCGACGATCCCGACGGCCGCAAGCCTTGATTTTCACCCCTTCCCGGAGTATATTCCGGTGCCGCCCGAGATGCGCCAGGCGCTGCTTTGTGCGATAATAAATGAGAATAGCTAGACGATCCCCGCTAGCTCAATAGGTAGAGCAATCCGCCGCGACGGATTGGTTCCTGTTCTGTGAGATAATAGACGAAAACAAAGAGACGATCCCCGCTAGCTCAATAGGTAGAGCAATCCGCCGCGGCGGATTGGTTCCTGGGACGAAGTCCCGGGGCAAGACTCGGTCGCTAATGCCCTCTGATTCCACCGGCAACCGCTGTTTCGTCTACGTGCTCGTCAACCCGCAGGGCGAGACCTATGTCGGCCACACGGAGAACCCTGATCGCCGTCTTGCGCAGCACAACAACCCCCTGTACCGCGGCAGCCTGCACACGAAGCGACATGGCGGACCTTGGACCCTCTTGCACACCGAGACATTCTCCAGCTGCTCCGAGGCATTGAGACGAGAGAGAGAACTGAAGTCGGGGAAGGGCCGAGGGTGGATCAGGCAGACCCTGCAGGGCAAGCCTTGATTTTCCTGAGGTTGTGAAGTATATTCCGATGCCGCTCGACGAGTCCGCAGGCGGGCTCGACAAGCGATATTAAGTCGATCCCCGCTAGCTCAAATAGGTAGAGCAATCCGCCGCGGCGGATTGGTTCCTGTGCTGTTCTGTGAGATAATAGACGAAAACATAGAGACGATCCCCGCTAGCTCAATAGGTAGAGCAACCGGCTGTTAACCGGTTGGTTCCTGGTTCAAGTCCGGGGCGGGGAGCCAGAAGACAATCAAAGCCCTTCTCCATCACGGAGAAGGGCTTTTTCTTGGTGCTTGCCGGGTTTCAGTGCTACACTGCCGCAGGCCGCCTTGTTATGGGCACCGCCGCCCTCTTGACGGACGAAACAGTGCAAACGGCCCCTAAATTGCACTTAATCGGATGCCAGGGACATATGCGACTTTTGTGTGTCATCGTTGCCACGCTCTGCCTTTGCCTGCTTCCCGCACAGCGGTCGGACTCGACGGCTGACTCAATCCTGGCCGCCCTCGACCTCGAGCGCCCGGTCAGCGTGACAGCCTACGAAATCGAGGACCTGGACGGCGACGGAACCATCGAAATCGTCGCCATAACTGCTGAAAGAACCGTGGCGGACCGTCACATCGGAGGGGAGATAGTCGTGCTCAGGGAAAGCCGGGGAGAGCTGCGGCCCCTGTGGAGACGAGGAGGCCTCAATCCCTGGAAGCTTCAGATCGGCGATGTGGATGGCGACGGCCCCAGGGAGATCGTCTGTGGTGTGTGGAAAAGAAGCCCGTTCGATCCCGTCATGGCCAATCGAGCCTTCGTGTACTCCTGGGACGGTGACGAGGCGCGCCCGAAGTGGCTTGGGTCGAGGCTCAGCAGGCGCTTCGATGATTTCGTGCTGTGCGATGTCAACTCGGACGGGTGGGATGAGCTCATTGCGCTCGAGATCGGCGATGCCGAAAAGCATCGGGTCGCTGTCTACAGGTGGGACATCTTCGGTTTCGAATGGCTGGGCTGTTCGGACGAGGCGGCGGGGATTCGGGGACTGAGTGTCGAGGATGGGATATTGTGCGCTGTCACTGCTTCGAGCCAACTCAGGATATACCTTCTCAACGACCGTGTGGAGATAGAGCCTGTCGAATAGGAGAGAGAGATGACCGAGAAGACAGACATCCGATGCATGCTGTCCGCCGCATGCCTGGCGCTGCTTGCGGCAGCCGCAATGATCGACGCGGGCAATGCCGCCGCTGTTTCCACGGGGGAGCCCGACTCCCCGGACACATACGCCGTGCTGGAAAGCGAATACCTTTCGCTGAGACCGTCGGTTCCGCTGTATTCCATCGAGCCCGACCTGTCGAATGTTGTGAACCTCGAGGATTTCGCTGAGGAGCTGACGGACGAGCAGATCGCGATGATCGCATCGAACGGCTTTGTCGTGTCACCCTCAGACAACAAGCAGATCTTCTGGATCTACGAGAGAAACGACTACGCCGATCCGAAGATACCTTCCTTCATCACGACCGACTCCATGCTTCACACGTACCATTTCTTCTTTGACTACGTGCTGCGCGAGGTGGAGTCGAACAAGCTGATCCCGGTGCTTTCGGACCTGACCGAAGCGATGCTGCGCGCATCGGAAGATGACCTTGCCGCCGCGCAGAATCCGGACGTCCGCGACGCCGCGCTTCGGAATGTGGCCTATTTCGCCGTCGCCCGATGCCTTCTCGACGGCACACCGCCACCGGAGAGCGTCGAGAGCATGCTCTCAGTGGAGCTCGAGAGAATCGAGATGCATGAGAGTCGGACCGCCTCGGCGATCTTCGACCCTGTCCTGATCGACTATACGCAGTTCGTCCCTCGCGGTCACTACACTCGCTCGGAGGAGCTCAAGAGGTACTTCAAGACAATGATGTGGTACGGGCTCGTCGGATTCCCGATCCCCAGCACCGAGATCGGACCGCAACCCACCAGGCAGGCTCTCATGATTGTGCGTAATCTCGCACATGCAACCCATGAGGGACAGTCCGCGGTGGACCTCTGGCAGACGATCTATGAGCCGACCACATTCTTCGTGGGCGCATCCGACGATTGCACCTGGCAGGACTACGAGACGGTTATGCACGAGGTTTACGGCCCGACACCATCGCTTGAGGATCTTGCGGATGAGGTTAAGCTCCGGGACTTCATTTCCAGGGTCAAGGCTCTTCCTGGACCGGGGATTGAGCAGTATGTGCCTCTTACTGAGGGAGAGGAGGGCCTCGGTGAACTCACGCTTGGCTACCATCAGTTCAGGTTCATGGGTCAGCGTTTCATTCCCGACTCCCGGATATTCCAAGAGTTGGTCATCCCGAAAGTGCAGGACCGGTTCTTCCCGACCGGGCTCGATGTCTTCGCCGCGCTGGGAAGCGACCGCGCGCTTCAGCTTCTGAGGGAGTACCACGATGTAGACAACTGCCGGGGATATGATTCCCAGATGCAGAAAATGCGGAACGAGATTGACGAGATCTCGCTCGAGAAATGGCAGTCGAACCTGTACTACGGATGGCTCTGGAGTCTTCAGTCGATAATCGAGCCGGCGCTGGAAGGCTATCCTCTCTTCATGCGGAACGACGCATGGCTCGACAAGTCGCTCTTCACGGCGCTCGGCTCATGGACCGAGCTTCGCCACGACACGGTTCTCTACGCGAGGCAAAGCGGTGCGGAATGCGGCGACGATCGGGATGAGGTCCCGCCGAAGGCCTACGTCGAGCCGAATGTGGAGTTCTGGACCAGGATCCAGTGGCTCATCGAAAGCACCCGGGACGGCCTGGCCGGACGCGGTCTGTCGGATGAAATGCTCTCAGACAGGTTCGACCGGCTCGCCTGGCTTGTGTCCCTCTGCCGCACCGCCGCCATCAAGGAGCTCACCAACCAGGAGGCGACCGAAGATGAGTACGCGCGACTAGAGTATTACGGCGGCTATCTCGAAGGCCTGATGCTCTCGTGCGCAGGGGGAGACGTTCTCAGCGAGGCCGACAAGGACATGGCGGTAGTTGTGGACGTTCATACCGTCGGCGGCGCCACTGTCCTTCAGGAGGCCACCGGGCGCGTCGGAATCATCTACGTCGTCGTGCCCATCCAGGGCGAGCTGTATCTCACCCGGGGAGGGATCTTCACCCAGTACGAGTTCACGCATCCGGCATCCGACCGTCTCACCGACGAGAAATGGCGGGAGATGCTGGACGCCGGGCAGCAGCCTCCCCTCGCGGAATGGACCGATAGTTTCTTTGTAGACACTCAGGCGCCACTGACATTTCGACAATGGGACTCCGGATGTTGATCCATGAATTCTTAACAAAAACTGATTGCCTGGTCCGTATGCTGTTCGCAGTCATTGCGCTGCTTCTGATCTCGCTGGTCGGCACGGGCGCGGAACCCGTTCATTGCTCCCAAAGAACGGTCTCTCTGGCGGCTGTCGGCGACGTCTTTTTCTGTCGCGGCGTGGCTCGACAGATGGAGCAGCACGGTCCCGACTACCCCTTCGAGCTTGTCGCCGACATCCTTGACCGTTACGACCTCGCATTCTGCAACCTGGAGTGCGCGCTCTCGACCCGCGGAACACCGCAGGACAAGAGGTTTCTGTTCCGGGCTGATCCGTCGTGCGCCCATCTCCTCAGCACCGCCGGATTCGATGTCATCTGCCTGGCGAACAACCATGCGCTCGACTTCGGCCCCCTGGCTCTTCTGGACACGGCGCAGGCCGTCGAAGACGCCGGAATGACGCCGATCGGAACGCACTCGGCAGCCTCCGATGAACCCGGCATCTCGGTGATTGAAAAAAACGGACTGAGAATCGGCTTCCTTGCCCTGAGCGATTTCGATGTGACCTATGATGAGACCCCTGAGGGATATTCTGTTGATGAGTATCCCATCATCAATCATGTGGACATCGATCGGCTACCGCAGCAGGTGGCGGATGCGAAGGGCAGGTGCGACACGCTCGTTGTCTCGGTGCACTGGGGGATCGACAACATTGATTTCTGGACGGAACGCCAGCGTCTGATCGCCCGGACATGCATCGACAACGGCGCCGACCTCGTTTTCGGACATCATCCGCACGTTCTGCAGGATACAGAGACATACGGGGGGAAGCTGATAGTCTATTCCATGGGCGCTTTCGTCTGGGACTCGGCGCTCCCCGAGGCCAACGATAGCGCCATCTTCGTGTTTGAGCTCAGCCCCTCCGGCGCCGCGCTTGTCGAGACCGTTCCGGTGAGAATAGTGAACTGCCGTCCGATCGTGACCTTGACAGAATCCGAATCGTGGTAAAATGTGGTTAATAAGAGCGGCATCCGATTCGGCCTGCCGGGAAGGCTGAAGGAGGTATGAAGGATGAGCCAGCGTCTCTTCGTAGCAGCCCCAACAATGGTGGCGCTTCTCCTGTCGATCTCGTGCGTGGGGGTGAATCCGGCGACAAGCCCTGCGGTTCCGACATCCGTCGCGAGTCGGGAATCGTCGCCGGGATCACTTATCCGACAGGGCGGACACTTCCTGTGGGCGAGTTATCTCGTCTATTACGATCCCGCCGGGACGGTCATGGAGACGGTCCCGCAGCGTGCGGCATCGGCCCACTGGAATGTCCTCACGTTTCTCGAACAGGGCACCTGGCCGAACTGCATCACGTTGCAGGGCATAACTCCCAACCCTGACGGCAGCTATGACGTCTATGTAAACATAAAACATCCGTTCTTCAGCCCTAACCTGACCGGATTCGATGTAAGAGGCATAGTGATGTTCAACGGCAGCCATCAGTTTCCCGCGTCCGGCCTCAGCACGTCGGATCCATCGAAGGATGAGGGCGCCTTATTGAATGCGGATGGATTCACGACGCTGTATAACCCGGCCACAGCGCTATATGCGCCGTTCGAGGGCTACGTGAAAGGCAAGTTCGCAATGGGCGAACTGCTCAACGCGCAATTGAACGGCTATAAGCGGTTCATCTCAAATCCGGCCAAGCCGAGAGCGGTGTTCGGCGCGGGCGCTCAGGTCACAGTCACATACAAGCTGCACCTGCCGCCCGCTCCACTGGTGTTCGGCTACGCGGTGGATGCGAGCTGGGCGCCCCCCATCAACAAGCCTGTGACTGACCCATGGAGCGATTTCGGACCCGAGGCGAACTGCCCGGAACCATGGAAGATCCTCGCGACCGAAGTCCCGAGCGGCAACCTGACCGAATGCGGAGGCTCAACGACACTTGTCATCGATGTTTACGACTGGCAGGGCAAGGACCTCAGTCATCCCGTGCTGATAGAGTGCCCCGAGCTCTTCGACGGCCGGATAACGGCGGCATGGAAAGAGGATGGCCCGGATTATACGCGTTACCAGGCCACCGTCGAGAATCTGAACTACCCCCCCGCCGGCAGCTACGCATGCCTTGTCAGCAAATCCGAGGACCCTCCCGCGGACAAACCATGGATGGACCCGACCGCATACCAGATACGCATGCTGAACGTCTCCGAAGCCGGCGAGCCGACCGATCCTGTCGTCCTGAAAAGAGTGGCTACGCCGGACGGTGCCTGGGATGTCACCGCATCCGGCGGATATGCCTATGTGCCGCTCACCGAAAGCCTCCTGGTGATCGATCTCGACCCACCGGAAGCCGCACAAATAGTGAAGGCTGTCGACATCCCGATCGGGCTTGGAGAAGTGGTTGTCTGTGACGGCTACGCCTACGTGGCCGCTGGTTCGGCCCTTCACATTGTTGACGTGGACCCGCCCGAAGAGGCCGAGGTATTGAATACACTTGTTGTCCCCAGCTCCGGCCATTTGGCTGTATCAGGCGGATTCGCCTACGTGACAGGCGGCACAGGCCTTCTCATCGTTGATATAGATCCCCCGGAGGAGGCCGAGTTCGTCAATGTGGTCAATACACCCAAGAACCTGGCCGCCGTGGCCGTATCAGGAGGGTATGCCTATGCGCCGGACCTAGATGGTCACCTTGTCATTATTGACGTGGATCCTCCGGAATGGGCTTTCATCGAGAATAGGTTCGAGTTGGCCGGCGGGCTCCTTGACGTTAAGGTCCTGGGGGGCTATGCCTATGTTGGAGCGATGGCCGGGCTCCTTTCCGACGGGCGCCTCCACGTAGTCGACGTGGATCCGCCACAGGATGCCTATAAAGTCAAGAGCGTCCCCCTGCTGGACCCTGTCCAGAGCGTGGCGTTGTCCTGCGGATACGCGTATCTTGCGGTCTCCGGCCAAGGCCCGGAAACCGCGAACGGCGTGGCGATAGTTGATGTCGACCCGCCCGAAGAAGCGCACCTCGTGACCACGGTGGTCCATCAGTATGCCAGCGGGGTCGACGTTTCGGGCAGGTTTGCATATTCTGCGGCATATGAGGAGCTCATTATCGTCAAGCTGTGGTGAGCAGAGCCGGCATCCGGGCAGTGCGAGGAGCCCCGTAAACCTGGACATCAGAATCCCGCGACGGTGTCGCGGGTTTTTGTTTCAGCACTACGCTGCCGGACCCGAAGCACGATCCTGCTCCGCGCAGGGACTCCAAGCCTTCGATGATCGGTTGTGTCGCGGGGGAAAGTCGCCCTGAACTTCAAGCCGAGAGAATTCCTACAAGGCTAATTGTCGTTGAATCTGCGGACCCTGATGGCAGTGTTGCACTCGAACGACTCCACGGTCAACACGACATCGAATCTCTCGTTCGTATGGCACGTCAGCTCGACCCAGCCGACTATCCCCATCCTCCCGCCCGGCAGATAGTACCGGCTTCCGCAGTGCTTCAAGTCCTGCGGATCGCAGATCTTCGAGCCGTAGTCCCGCCAATCTTCCTCCTGCTCAAACTCGAACGGCTCATCGCCCCAGAAGTGGACCACATCAGCGGGCTCGGTCTCCCATGAACACTTGAGGAAATCGTCCGGACGGTAGCTGTCGATCACGACAAACAGCCTCACAATATCTCCCTCGCGAAGCTGGTCCTTTCCGTAAAGGTCGAAAACCGTCATGTCGAGCCACGGCTCCTCCGGCGCTTCCGGCGGACGAGGCTTGAGGCTGTCGAACCCGGACCAGTATCTCGCCTGGAAGATCTCAGTCACGAACAGGCACGGGTATTCGACCGTCTTCAACAGAACCAGGAAGGTGTGAGGCCCGCCCGGGCACTCGACCCTGAGCTGGAGCCACGTCTCCATATCGAAATTGTTGGCGATCAGCTCCATCAGCTGCCAGGTCCATTCGCCGTTCTCGTCGCGCGTAGGCTGGAGCGTGCCGGGATACGGCGGCGGCAACTGGCCGAAATAGGGCATATTGTGGTCCCAATCGTCGACCACGCTCACCGACCAGTTATAATGCCAGTCGGGATCACCGTCGGGAACGCTGTAGTAGAAGACATCAGTGGTCGCTTCAATCACCTGCGTCGGGCCGACGATTGCGCTCTGCTCGTACCAGTGGCTGTCGACCGGCTTGTTGGTCATATCGAGGATAGTGATGTCGATCGAATCGAGGAGTTGCGATTTCCAGAACACAGAAATCATCGCGGGCGTGTCCGCCTGGACCTCCGACGCCCTGAAGAGCACATCCGGAGTGTATGTCGACGTGATGTAGTAGTCTCCGCCGGCCTTGCTTCCCATCGCGACCATGAAAGTGCCGGCATAGATCGGGTCGCATTCCCATCTCAACGTCATGGGCTCATCAATGAGAATCCCGAGATAGGCGTCGGTGTCGATCGCGTATGTCACCACGGTGTCTTCCTCGACTATGGTCGGCGCCTCCACCCAGCCTACGGTGGGGCCTGTGGGATGGATCGCGATTCTTTGGGTCCTGACCTGCGGCTCGGAGTTGTCGGAAGTCACCGTCACGATGATGTCCGCGATCACCGACTTCACCATGGGGGACTTGAGAGGAGATGCGGTGAAATTGGCGGACGGCTCGTTCATGAAGTCGAAATGGCCTCTCTCCGGGGGATCGACGCTCCACTCGTACCGGATCCCCGTGTCGCCATGCGCGGTCACGGAGTACGATACGGTCGAATTCTCGATCACCGCGGCGGGTCCTGTAATGTTGCCGACCGCGAGACCGGGAGGCGTCGCCTTCCCGGGCGCAATCGCGATGCCGAGCGTCTTCGTCACAGGCTCGCAGTTGTCGGAGGCGACTTCGACGCGCAGACTCGCGGATCGCTCCGATTCAACGGCCGTCGCGGCGAAGTTGGTGTAACGCGATTCGGGGTGCGTTACGGTCCCCACGCTCGCGGGATCCACGCTCCATCTGCATCTGATCCCAGTATCGCCGCTCGCCTCGACCCCGTAGGTCGTCCAAGTGCCTCCCGTCACAGTCGCGGGGCCGATGATGTCGCTTACGATGAGCTTGCCACCGGTATCGTCTTCAACCCGGCAAATAACGACTTCCAGCGACCTTGACTCCGGTCCCTCATAGGCTGATTTGACAGACACGCGGATGGTGACCTGAGCATCACTGAGCACCGACGCCGGGCAGAAGGTCGCCCGGCCTGATGTTGCGTTGGCGAAACAGCCCGCGTTCGCGGGCTCGACGCTCCATTCATACGAAATGGAGGTATCGCCCTGAGCTTCAATACTGTAAGTGCCGAAACTGCCCCCGTTCAGCCTGTCCGGACCCTTGATCTGCCCGACCACCAGTTCGGGGAAAACCGGGCCGTCTCCTCCGCCGCATCCGGGCAGCAGAGCGAAACAGAGTGCCGCAACAGACAGAACTGCCGAAAAGCGGGATACGAGACTCATAACACTTCTCCTGAGATTAAGTTGTTGGGTGAAAGGGGAATACTGCTGGAGGTTATCCACTATCCAAATACCACACAGTAGTGGCGGCCGCAAGGAGCCAATTAGAAGGAAAATTGAGCGCACCAGTTTTGCGCGAGCTCGGCCGCCGGTTCGAACCGCAAGTTCAGATCGGAGGCTTGTTCAGAATCACGACACGGGTGAGTTCCCTGCCCTCCCACATCCCGGAGACGTGCGAGCGGACGTCAAAACCGAACCCTGCGAGGATTTCATCAACCCATGGCTTTGACTGGTCGTCCCCGCGGCTGCGGTACTCGGCGACAAGAAGCCTGCCGCCGGGGCTGAGGAGTTCTTCGAGAAGCCGCACTACATGATCGCGCTGCAACTCATCCGGCACATCGCACAGTTCCGTCCGCACGTAGTCGAATGCCCTCGGCGGCCGCCACGTGAGCCCGTTCCCCACATGCAGGTTGTCCGAATAGTGGGGAAGTCGCTTTTTCGCCAGGTCCACGAGCTTCTCAGACAGATCGAGACCCCATGGCTCGACCGCGACGCCTCTCTCTTCCGTCCACTTCAGGACGCACTCCAGCAGATAGCCGTTCGCGCAACCGATGTCGAGAAATGAGCCGTCGGAATCGATGCAGTCGGCGATCGGGCGGCGGCATGCATCCCATCGCTCCATTGGTCCGGAGAAGCCCGATTGTTTCCATGGCTCATCCGCCGCCAGATACGCCGTCTCCAGCGTCTCCTTAAGCGACGAGAACCATTGCTCGAGGTCTTCCACCATGAGGTCTGTAAGTATAGGCGAACGAGACTCCTTCGTGCAGCCAACCCGTTCCTCCAAATCCCCCCTACCGTGCGAGCTTCGCGTAGCTCTCGTAGCGCGTCTCCGCGATCTTCCCCGATTCGACCGCTTCCTTGATCGCACAGCCAGGCTCGTGAACGTGGGTACAATCCGAGCCGAACCTGCATCCGCCGATCAACGGCCGCATCTCCGGGAACAGGTAGGCGAAATCAGCGCCCGCCATGCCCCAGAAGCCGAATTCTCTCATGCCGGGCGTATCGACCACACTCCCGCCGATGTCGAGTGGGAACATCTCGAGATGGCTGGTCGTATGTTTGCCCTTGCCGGTGGCACGACTGACTTCAGTCACGCGAAGCCCCAGGTCCGGCTGGATTGCATTGAGTAGCGTCGTCTTTCCCACTCCCGACTTGCCCACAAACACCGAGACGCGGCCCACGAGCGCATTCTTGAACTCGTCGAGGCCTCTGCCGTCCTCGGCGCTCGTCAGAATGACGGAATAGCCGATATCGGTGTAGGTCCTCATGTCGTTGCCGATCTCGTTCTCGTCAACCAGGTCCAGTTTCGTGATGCAGATCAGCGCCGGGATTTCCGCGTACTCGGCTTCCGCCAGGTAGCGATCCAGAAGAGCCCACTTCGGCCTGGGCTTGTCGGCCGAGAGCATCGGAACGACCTGATCCACATTCGCAACAATCACCTGCTCCAGAGGCTTCGCGCCCGCCGCCCGGCGGCTGAGCTTGTTCCTCCTCGGCAGGACCTCGGTGATCAAGCCCGTGCCATCGCCGGCCTCAATGAAGCGGACCTCATCGTTGATCGCCACGGGATCCACAGCCCTTATGTCGTCTACCTTGTCGACCGTCGGCCTCCTGGATGACGGGTCGGCAGCCGGATATATGAGCACCTTCCGAAGCCTGCTCGAGATCGAGCAGACAACAATGCTATCGTCGCATTGCACGAAGTAGCTTCCCAGGCTTTTCCGGAAGACCCTCCCGCATCTGGAGTCGCCGTTGTTGAGATTCCGATCCATCTGATGTCGTCTCCAGCTTTCTTCTTGTCATATCTCAGTCTGACCGGGCTTCACGTCATTTCTCAAAGAGAGGACATGAAGCAGGGAAATGCTCGGTCACGACCGGCAGGCGTTCCGAAACCGGAGATGAGTCCTCCGAAAACGAAAACAGCCGCCCCGTGGGCGGCAGCCAGGTTTCAGCCTTGGGATTGTGGCTTTAGTGGCGAGCCCGCCGGAGGCGTGACGATACGGTTATGTCTATACTCTCAACTCTCATATAACACGCCTCCTTTCTGCATCGAACCGGTTTGGAGTGCGATTCGAGGGCGTACGAATTATAGCAGACTTGACGCACTCGTCAAGATGGCACATCGCGGCAGACCCGATACCGCCATGAGTCGATCTGATGTCGGGGGGAACAGGCCGCAGGCAGCATGTCAACAAGTCATTTGACCAACCTTACCACCAGGGTTGGTCCCGGAAACCGCATGACAATCATCAAGGAGTCGACAAGACGGCCAAACGGTCGGAGCAAGCGAGGATAATAGAAATCCAGTTGACCAACGCGCGTGAAGCCGATGAAATCGGCGCTGCTGAAATCGTGTGTGTATCTCAGGATTTGTCGCGGCGTGTTCGCGCGATAGTAGGTCGGGTAGTTCTTGTAGCGGTCGACACATGACTCTCCCTGAATTCGCGTGAGATACCTGTCCTTGATGCCGAGTCGCGACGCCCAGGTTGACATGAAACAGAAATAATGGCGCGCATCCAAAGTAAGAGCCCAGAATACTCCGCCGTCGGCAAGCACCTCGTGAAGCTTCCTCCAGAAGCTCTGCGGATCGGCCACATGTTCGAGAACCATCACCGCCAGAGCGATGTCCACGGACCCCGGCTCGACATCCGCCTCTTCGAACGCGCACCGATGCACCTCGCGAATGAAGGGAGCCACCTGTACCTCCGTGTCCGGCTCGACTCCGATGTAACGTCCCGCCCGCGACGCCAACTCTTCCTGCAGTCCCGGATTCCCGTCAAACCCGCTTCCGCAACCGATGTCCAGGAAAGTAGGTCGATCGCCCCAGCGCAGGACATCCTCAAGAATCATGTCATGGAAGATCGGCGATCGCCATTCCCCGCCCCGGTAGCGAGCGAGATACTCCCCCCAGTGTCTTTGGCCTGATGGGTCTCGACCGCGGTTCATTATTGTCACACGACCCGGAAACCGAATCCGCCGCAATTGTATCCGCCCAATGACGCTCAGGCAACTTCATCCACGCAATGACCAAGCCCCCGGAACATGCGGCATGCACCATTCTTCACGTCTTCCGCCTCATGAGCAAGCCGGATCGGTCTTCGCGACGGATCTCGAAACCGTATTCCTCGTAGAAGCCCGAAAGCTCCCTGGATGCCACGAGGCCGATCCATGCACCTGGCGGCGCATTGGCGTCGAGATAGCCGACAATCGCGTCCATCAGGCGTCGCCCGATGCCCCTGCCCTGGAACTCCGGCAAAACCATGATCTCCTGGATGTAGTAGCGCACGCCCTCCTCACCGGCCACCCTTCCGAAGCCGACGACCTCGCAATCATGAAGAACGCAGACATCGTACAGAATGTCAATGACGGGAAATCCCAGTTGCTCTATTTCATACCTCACCCAGCCCACCGCTCCTCGAAGACTCTCGAGCTCAGCATGTGTCGGGGAGCGTTCAACAAGTGCGAAGTCATCCATATTTGACTCTCAAGCTCGAAATCCCCGTCGAACAGGAGACTCGAACAAGGATGGATCGGGCCGACCGGTCGGTCGGCGACTGACTAGAAATCCAGCTCGTACAGATAAGTTCCGCCCACCAGCCTGGTTTTCACTTTCAGCCCGCTTCGATCGAACACAGCCTGCATCGCCCTGTTCTCCGCGAGAGTCTCGGCGGTGAAGCCGGCGATCCCGCTTCTGCGGGCGATGTTTGTCAGGTGCTTCAGAAGGAAAGACCCTATGCCCCTGTTCTGCCAGTCATCCCGAACGGTGAACGCAACCTCCGCGCGGTTTGTATGAGGATCGAGATAGTAGCCACCCATGGCGATGATGTCTTCCCCGTACGGCTCGGGAATGGTCCCTACAATCACCACCTCGTTGCGGTGATCGATGTACACGAACTCCTGAATCTGCTTGCGCTGAATCCGCTTCATCCGCGACATGAACCGCATGTAGACGCTCTCCTGGGAGAGCGAATAGAAGAGGTCCTTGATGCGGTCGGGATCGGTGGGATGTATCGGCCTGAAATTGAGCTGCGTCCCGTCATCGAGCACATACGACCCTCTCAGTTCCGCAGGTCCGACAAGAATCCTGCCCTCCACATCCGCCATCTCCGGCGGAAGGTACTTCACCTTGATCGCTTCCCGAAGAAGCTGCGGGCGGAAATCGGGATGCGCGATACTTATGAGCGCCAGCGCGCGCTCCTGAACGCTCTTGCCGTGAAGATAGGCGACTCCGTACTCGGTCACGACATAATGCACGTCCCCGCGGGTCGTCACCACTCCCGCGCCCGGGCTGAGCTGCGCCACGATCCGCGACACCGTCCCGCCCTTCGCGGTCGAGGGAAACGCGATGATCGCCTTGCCGTTCTCACTTCTCGCCGCGCCCCTGTTGAAATCCACCTGCCCCCCGATCCCGGAGAAGAAAAGCGAGCCGAGGGAATCGGCGCAGACCTGGCCGGTGAGATCGACCTCGAGCGCCACATTGACCGCAACCTGCTTGTACTGCCGGCTTATTATGTAAGGATCATTCACGTACTCCGTCGGATGGAACGAGAATGTCGGGTTGTTGTCGATGTAGTCGTAGAGCCGCCGCGTGCCCATGCAGAAGCTGGCGACGACCTTCTCGCGATCGATCGACTTCCGCTTCCCTGTGACAACGCCATCCTCGATCATATCGATAATGGCGTCGGTGAACATCTCGGTATGGATGCCGAGGTCCTGCTTGTTTTTCAGGAACTGCAGAACGGCCTGCGGTATCCGCCCGATGCCCAGCTCGATCGTCGACCCGTCCTCGATCAGCGCCGCGATGAACTCGCCGATCCTCTGCGCGATCTCGTTCTGCTCCGGCGGCTGGACTTCCAATAGCGGCATATCCACCGGCACCAGGTAGTCGATGTCGTGCACATGGATGAAGCTCTCGCCCAGCGTTCGGGGCATCTGCGGATTGACCTGAGCGATCACCATCGATGCGTTCTCGGAGGCGCTCTTCACGATGTCGACCGATATGCCCAGGCTGCACATCCCGCGCTCGTCCGGGGGTGTGACATGAATCAGAGCAGCGTCGAGGGGCAGTCTGCCCGAGCTGAATAGACCCGGAATGTCGGAGAGCATGATGGGCGTGTAGTCTCCGAGCCCTTCCTGGATCATGTGCCTGACATTCTCAGCGACGAAGAATGTGTTGATTCGGAAATTCTGCGCCAGCTCTTTCTGCGCGTACGGGGCCTCGCCCAGGGTGAGCAGGTGCACAAGCTCTGTGTCGGCAAGCTCGTGCGACCTCGCGGCGAGTGCCCTGACAAGCTCCTGCGGCTGACCGCAGCCCGTGCCGATGAACACCCGATTGCCCGGCCTTATGTGCGACACCGCCACCTCCGCCGTCACGATCATGTTCGAGTACTTCTTCCGCCAGTCAGGATCATAGGAAATCTTCTTTTCGGTCACTTGAGCTCGCCCCCTTCCGCAAGAATCATGCGCGCGTCCGCTACAACCGGCTCCGTGCCCACCGGGCCGACAATGTACGGGTTGATGTCGAGCTCCTGGATGATGGGAAAATCAGTCACGAGCTGGCTGATCCGCTGCAGCCCGCGCGCGATCGCCGATAAATCCACCCCCGATTCCCCCCTCGCGCCCTTCAGCAATGCGTACGACTTAGTCCCCTCCAGCATCTGCATGGCCTCGTCGGCGGTGATCGGAGCGATGTAGAACGCCACGTCCTTCATCACCTCCACGAAAATTCCCCCCAGCCCGAACATCAGCATCGGCCCGAACTGAGGGTCCCGGCTCATGCCCATGATTACCTCGCGACCCGGATGAGCCATCCGCTCGACCAGAACCCCCTCGAGCACCGCGTCCGGAACCCGCATCGGGATCCGCAGGATCATCAGATCGTACGTGTCCCGGACCGCTTCCGCGGTCCCGAGATTCACCTTCACTCCGCCGAAGTCCGACTTATGCAGTATCTGGGGCGACACGATCTTCATTGCCACAGGGAACCCTATTCTCTTCGCGATGTCCACCGCCTCATCGGACGTCCTCGCGACATGGCCTTCCGGCACGCCGAAATCATACGCGCGGAGAATCTCCTTCGCCTCGACCTCCCCGACCTGCCTGCGGCCGTCCTTCAGAATGCGACTCAGGACCCGCTCGACCCGCCGACGGTTGACGGTGAATCTCTCGACAATCCTCGCCGGACGCTGCCTCCATGCATTGTACTCCACCATGGACTTGAGCGCCGCAACCGCGCGCTCCGGCGCGGGATAGTTCGGAATCCCGCGCTCCAGAAGGATCTTCCGGCCCTCAAGAACGTCCTTGCCCCCTATCAGCGCCGCAAGGACCGGCTTCTCGCCTTTGACCTCGTCCGCAACCGCCTTCGCGAACTCGGTCGCGTTCGTCATCGACTGTGGAGCAAGAAGGATGATCACCGCGTCGACGTTCCTGTCCTCCTGGACTTTCCCGACCGCCACCGCGTATCTCGCCGCGTCCGCATCCCCGAGAACATCCACCGGGTTGCCCACACTCGCCGCCGGCGGAAGACATCGCCTGAGCTCGTCGGAAGTCTCCGGCTCGAGCTGCGCGATGACCAGGCCGGATCCCTCCGCCGCATCGGCGGCAATTATTCCTGCTCCGCCGGCGTTCGTGATGATCGCCACCCTCTTTCCCGTCGGCAGCGGCTGCATGTCGAACGCGATCGCGGTATCAAACAGGCTCTCGAATGTCTCCGCCCGGATCACTCCGGCCCGCTTGAACGCGGCGCCATAGGCTATGTCCGCTCCCGCAAGGCTTCCTGTGTGAGAAGACGCGGCCTTGATGCCTGCTTTCGAAACGCCGACCTTGAGAATCACGACAGGCTTCACGGCTGCAGCGGTCTCGGCCACCTTGATGAACTCGTCGCCCTCGTCGATGCTCTCCAGGTAGCCGACAATCACCCTCGTGCTCTCGTCCGCGCACAGCGCCTTGAGAAAATCGATCTCCGACAGATCAGCCTTGTTCCCGATGCTTATCAGCTTCCCCAGGCCGAGGTTGTTCCCGACCGCCCAGTCGAGAATGGCCGTGCACAGGGCGCCGGACTGCGATATCACAGATATCCCGCCCGGCTTGGGCATATGGGGAGCGAAGGTGACGTTCAGGTCATGGTGCGTATTGAGGAGCCCTACGCTGTTGGGACCCATCATTCTCACGCCTCTCGACCTGACGAGGCTGACCATCTCCTCCTCGAGCTTCGCACCCTCATCGCCGGTCTCCTTGAAGCCGGCGGAGATCACGATGAGCGACCTCGCGCCTGCATCGAGCGCCTCGTCCATCGTCTGGATGCAGACCTTCGAGGGCACAATGATTACCGCAAGGTCGATCTCGCCGTCATAGTCCCTGATATTCGCGTACGCCTTCAATCCCTGGACCTGCGCGGCCTTGGGGTTGACGGGAATGATCTCGCCGCCGAATCCCCCCTTTATGAGGTTCGCCAGGACGTCGTGACCGACTTTTCCCGGCGTATTGGAGGCGCCGACGATAGCCACCGATTCGGGGTACAGCAACTCCTCAAGCATCAATCAGCACCTGCTTCTTGGCCTCCCCAGGCCAAGCATATGGTAAAGAATCAAGAGATAAGGAACTTCGTGTGTCTTCGTGTCTTGGTGCCTTTGTGGTTTTCTTTTCAAGACTAACCACCAAGACACGAAGGGACCGGTAGATTATGGACTCCACGCCGGTCTTGTCAAGGCTCACGCGCATCCGGGTGCGCCGGCTTTCGAGCCGGCTTTGAATCATCAAGAAGATGCCGCTTGGAAAAGCGGCGCACCCGGAGGCGACACATTCGGAAGCGGCTCGCGATCACTTCCCGTCAGTCGATGTGTTGGACAGGATCATCCGGGCGTCGACCACCACCGGCTTCTTGCCGATCTCGCGAACGACGAACGGATTGATGTCCAGCTCGGAGATCTCCGGGAAGTCCGTCACAAGCTGGCTTATGCGCTGGAGCCCGCTCGCGATCGCGTGAAGGTCGACCCCCGCCTGGCCGCGCGCTCCCTCCAGAAGTGAATACGAGCGCGTGCTCTTGAGCATCTGCATCGCCTCTTCCTCGGTGATGGGCGCGAGGTAAAACGTAATGTCCTTCAGGACCTCAACGAAGATGCCGCCCAGACCGAACATCAGCAGCGGGCCGAACTCCGCATCCGACCTCATGCCGATGATCACCTCGAGCCCGGGCGAGCACATCTGCTCGACATAGACACCCTCGACGCGCGCGTCCGGGGCCCTCCTGTGCACCCTCAGCATCATCAGCTCGTACGTGTCCCGAACCGACTCCGCGTTCGCCAGGTTCAGCTTCACGCCCCCCACATCGGACTTGTGGATGATGTCCGATGACACGATTTTCATGGCCACGGGATAGCCGATCTTCTCCGCGATCTCGACCGCATTCTCAGCCGTCCCCGCCAGGAATCCCTCCGGGACGGTGAAATCATAGGCGCGCAGAATCTCCTTGGCGTGGACCTCGCCTATTTCGCTGTGGCCGCTCCTCAGGTGGCGGCTGATGACGCGCTCCACCCGTCGCCGGTTGACCGGGAACCGCGTCACCACCCTCGGCGGACGTCTCCGCCAGGCCGCATAGTCAACCATCGCCTTCAAGGCTGTCACCGCCCTCTCGGGCGAGTGGAAATCGGGCAGCCCGTTGGCCGACAGAGCGTGCCGTCCCGGCATCACATCCCTGCCGCCCATGAAGGCCGACAGGAGAGGCTTCTCTCCTCGATAGACCGAGGCGATGGCTTCCGCGGTCTCGGCGGGGTGGGTCATGGCCTGGGGGGTGAGGATGACGATTATGGCATCCACGGAGTCGTCTTCCTGCGCCGCCAGGACCGCCATGGCGTAGCGATAAGGAGCCGCGTCGGCGAGGACATCGATCGGGTTCACCACGCTTGCCGCGCTGGGCAGTCTGTCCTTCAGGCTCGAGATCGTCCTGCTTTCCAGAGTGGCCACGCGCATGCCGGATTCCTCGACCGCGTCGGCCGCCATGATGCCCGGCCCCCCGGCGTTGGTGATTATCGCCACCCTGTCACCCGACGGGAGCGGCAGCAGGGCAAACGCGCTGGCGTAGTCCAGAAGCTCCTCGAAAGTATGGGCGCGAATAACGCCCGAGCGCTTGAACGCCGCACCGTAGGCGATATCCGATCTCACCGGCTCGCCCGTGTGCACCGTCGCCGCCCTTCCACCTGCCTCCGTCGTCCCCACCTTCAGCATGACCACCGGCTTAGTCGAAGCCGCCAGCTCCGCCGCCTTCACAAACTCGTCACCCGCAGCGATCGTCTCAAGATACCCCACTATGACCTTCGTCTGCTTGTCCGTCGTGAACGCCTCAATGAAATCGATCTCGTTCAGGTCCGCCTTGTTCCCCATGCTCACGAACTTCGCGAGTCCCAGCCGCCGGCTCGCCGCCCAGTCCAGTATCGCGGCGCAAAGCGCACCGGATTGCGAGATGATGGATATCCCTCCGCTGAGCGGCATCTCCTTCGCCACAGAAGCATTGATCCCGCACTCAGTATTGATGAATCCCAGGCAGTTCGGGCCCATCAGCCGCACCCCTGCCCGCTCGCACATCTGCGCGATCTCTTTCTCGATTTCCGCCCCCTCGGGACCCACCTCCTTGAATCCCGCGGTGATCACGATAATCGCCTTCGCCCCCGCATCTATCGAGCTCCGGATCGCCCCCTTCACTCCCTCCGACGGCACGCTGATTATGCTGAGATCGACCTTCTCGCCGCACGATTCCAGGTCGGGGTAGCACTTCACATCCAGCACGCTCTCCGCGTGGGGATTCACGGGCACAATCTTCCCCTTGAAGCCGGACTTGACCAGATTCGACAGCACCTCGTGCCCCACCTTGCCGGGGATTCTCGATGCTCCTATCAGCGCTATCGTCTTCGGCCTGAAAAGTGAGTCATGCATGGCGCGCCACCGGGCCTCTGTCTCATCAGAATCCCCACCCCTCCGCGAATTCGTGCCTCTTATCTTAGTGTCTTAGTGTCTTAGTGGTTTTCTTTTTACACCTAACCACAAAGCCACCAAGACACGAAGGATCACGCCACTCATAATCAACGCCGCAGGCGTACGTCCGCCTATGGTATCATGCGATGGGAGTGTCAGCCACCCTCCCACGCGTGCGGGTGCGCCTGTGGCACACACAGCGCGAAGCGATGTGTGTGCGCCAGCCTTCCACGCGTCTGGGTGCGCCGCTTTTCCAAGCGGCATCTTGAGAAACATGCCGGTTGGAAAGCCGACGCACCCGGGAAGCGATTCTAATTTGTCGGCGCCCTGTCCGTTTCCCGGCCGGAACCGTCCGGACGGCCTCTTGCTGACCAATCGCCATGCCTAATGCCCCAAAGAAAATCCTGGTGGCCGAGGACGATCTCGCCTCGGGCAAGATTCTGAGGACCCTGCTCGAAAAGTGGGGCTTCCAGGTTCTCACTGCGACCGACGGCAGGCAGGCATGGGAGGTGTTCCGGGGGGACCCCGACATCCACATCATCGTCAGCGACTGGATGATGCCGGACGTGGACGGGGTGGAGCTGTGCAGGCTGGTGCGGAACCTTGAGGGACGGCGATACACGTATTTCATTCTCCTCACCGCCAAGTCGCAAATCGGCGATGTTGTCTCGGGCCTCGAGGCGGGGGCGGACGATTTCGTGACGAAGCCGTTCAACCAGTATGAGCTCAGGGTCCGGATTCGCGCGGGAGAGCGCGTGGTGGATCTCGAGACGCAACTGGCCAACAAGGTCGAGGAGCTGTCCAGGGCCTACCGGCAGATGCGGCGCGACCTCGAAGCCGCGGCCACGATGCAGAGAAGCATGCTTCCCGTCGCAAGCGGCGAGCTGCCCGGGATGGTGTACGCATCAAGGTACATCCCCAGCCAGGAAGTCGGCGGCGACCTGTTCAACCTGGTCAGACTCGATGCTTCCCGCCTGGGCGTCTACATCTTCGATGTCTCCGGCCATGGCATTCCCGCAGCCCTGCAGTCTGTCGCGATGGGAAGAATGCTCTCCACAGCGGACCTCCAGACCGGCCTCCTCTTCGCCGGTGACGAGTCCGAAGGAGGCACCGAGGTCCTCTCTCCCCGCGAGGTCGCCAGGAAGCTCAACTCCCGTTTTCAATCCGCCTCCAGCAAGGGCGATTTCATCACTTTCCTGTACGGAGTCCTGGACACAAAGGCCGCCACGCTGACCTACACCCGCGCGGGTCACCCCTGCCCCGTGCATGTCTCAAACGGGTCTGTGGTTGAGATAGCCGACCTGGGCGATATCCCCATCGGCATCATCCCTCACTACGATTATGCCGAGAACACGCTCAATCTGACTCCCGGCGACAGGCTGTATTTCTTCACCGACGGGATTGCGGAGGCCGCGAACTCCCGGAGGGAGAGATTCGGAGAGCAGCGCATGCATGAATACCTGGAGAGCGCGTCCGGGTTGACCCTGGACGAGAGCGTGAACGGCCTGGTCCAGAGGGTGCTCGAATGGCGGGACAGAGAGGTAATCAACGATGACATGTCGATCCTCGGGATCGAAGTCAGGTTCTGAAGCACGGCCGTAGTTGATCTACAGATCGTACTTCGCCGCTATCACCATCCTTCTTCCCATACCGAAAGCCTTCGATGTCACCTTCAGCCCCGGCGCCGCCTGGCGTCTCTTGTACTCGTTCCTGTTCACCGCCCTGACTACCCATTTGACGGTCTCCGACTCGAAGCCCTCGCCGATGATCTCCTCGACCGACCGCTCCTCATCAATGTAAAGCCTCAGGATCTCGTCCAGCACGGGATACGGAGGCAGCGTGTCCTGATCGGTCTGATTCGGTCTGAGCTCCGCGGACGGGACCCTGTCGATTATCCCCTGCGGGATGACCTCTTTCTCCGCGTTGATGAATTCGGCGATCCCGTAGACCATCGTCTTCGGGACATCTGACAGGACCGCCAGCCCGCCGCTCATGTCGCCGTACAGAGTGCAGTAGCCGACGGCCAGCTCGCTCTTGTTGCCGGTGGACAGCACGAGATGGCCGTACTCGTTCGAGATCGCCATCAGGATGTTCCCGCGAATCCTGGCTTGCACATTCTCCAGCGTAACACCCACCTGCGGACCGATATCAAGGGCCTTCCCGAGAGAATCGACGTAGGCCTGGTAGATGTCCGAGATCGGGACGGTTCTGAACTCGATTCTAAGATTGGACGCCAGTTCCTCCGACAGCTCCGCGCTCTCTTCGGCTGAGAACGGCGAAGGCATCGTAACGCCCATCACGTTCTCAGCACCGACCGCACTCACCGCCAGCGCGCAGGTCACCGCCGAATCGATCCCGCCCGACAGCCCCACTACCGCCTTCCTGAAACCGCATTTTCTCATGTAGTCCCCGATCCCCAGCACCAGCGCGTCGTGCATCGACCTTATCCGGTCGACCGGCTGATAGGCCCCCGCCCTGCCGGCAGTACTCGTGTCGATCGTCAGCAACACCTCCCGGAACTCCGGCAGGACCTCGACCGGATCGCCGTTCTTGTCGACGAAGATGCTCCTCCCATCGAATATCAGTTCGTCGTTGGCGCCGACCTGGTTCACGAACACGAACGGAATCCCGTGCCTCTTCGCGTGGCTCGACACGAGACGAAATCTCACTGCCTCCTTGCCGACATTGTACGGTGAGGAGGATATGTTTATGAACAAAGTCGCGTCCTGCGCGGCGAGAACCTGTATCGGGTCGGTCTCGTAGTGCCGTCTCGTCCGGAGCTCGGGATCGTTCCATGCATCCTCGCATATCGAGACGCCAAGGCTCTCGCCTTTGAACCGGAAGACGCGAATCTCGGAGGCCGGATCGAAATACCGGGCTTCGTCGAAAACATCATACGTCGGCAGCAGCGCTTTGTGCTGCATGAAGACAATCTCTCCATTGCTGATCAGCACCGCGCTGTTGTGAAGTCCGCAGCCTGTATCCGAGCCGCTCGCGGTCGGCACGCCCACCAGAATCCCGATATCCGGCTCGGCTTTCGACATCCGGACAACTTCCCCGAGAGCTTCAGTCGCCCGGTCAATGAACCATTTCCGCTCGAGAAGGTCGCGGGGAGGGTAACCTGTCAGGAAAAGCTCAGAGAGCACAAGCAGCTCGGAGGAGTCGCTCCGGGCTCTTTCAAGCGCCGCTTCCAGCTTGGCCAGGTTGCCCGGCGTGTCGCCGATAGTGGGGTTCAGTTGTGCGATTGTGAGTCTCATTCCGTTGGCTGCTTATCAGATCCGAATCATGCGCTGGAAGCGCATGCCACTCCGGCACATTCCGCGAAGTCGACTGAAAGAAGATAGATTATACTCCCCCTCAAACAGAGGGGACTACAGGCGGGCGGGCAATGAGCGCCCGACCGTGCAATCTCGTCTTGTTGGCACTATTCATCGACTTTCCCAACAGGCCCCGGGGCAACGGACTCATGGTCCGGAAAGAATCTCGACCCTGACCCGAACTCTGCCCTTCTTCGTCACGTCCGCTATTCCCTCGAACCGATACGCCCCGCCCCCGCGCACGGCCACGATATCCCCCGGCGCAAGCTCGAGTCCGGGCTTTGATGCGACCTGGTAGTTCAGCAGCACTCCGCCCGACTCCATGTGCTTCTTCACCTGCTCCCGACTTGGCTTGAGCGCTCCCGCCGACACAGCATCGATCCTCGGCGATGACACCGAGATTGTTTTCGGGCCGGACTGCGTCGCAGGGGGCAGTTCGGCGATTTCCTCCCGGCTCAGCCTGCGAATGGTGAATCCCCTGATGACTTCCGGCACATCGTCCGCCATGCCGACACATACCGCCCATCCGCCCTCGATTTTCAGAATATCGCCAGTCGATGCTCTGTCGCCGAGGTGCCCTCGAAGCGCGTCCAGCATCTCCGCACGTGACGGCGGATCGAAGAGGTTTTCTGGACGGACCCTGAGCACGTGGGAATCCGGCGCAGGCCAGTCCAGTAGGTTGCTGAAGTGGGCGACCTGGACACATTTCAGCCGCGCTGACAGGTTCGGCGCGACCGACCGCCATCTGAGGCGCGCCGCGATGAGCTCGCCTATGGTGACCGCATGAGTCCACGGCTCGAGGAACGGTCCCCACACAACCGCCTTGCGACTCGCATCGGCCTCAACCGTCGCCTTCATCCCGCCGACCCAGTCAGCGGCCTCCGTCCTGATCTCCGCGTTGGATTTCAGATCCTCCATCCGCGTGGATTATACTGCAAATCCCGCATGTGGCGCCTCCAAGCGGAGCTTGGAGGTGTTTCAGCTAATATTGACTAGAGCCAGGTCCGGACGAAGCAGGAGTCCACATTAGGAGAGACACCTCCAATCCGCCTGAGGCGGATTGGAGGCGCCACATACAAACGCTACAGCGGGTGAGCGAGATTCCCCGTGTTCGATCTTGTGCGCATGAACTTCGGCCAGGGCATGCCGTTGAGATCGACAGGTAGCGGATGGCCGGTGCTCAACGCGTGCATCTCATGGCTTTCGGTGCCGAAGACGATGTCCACATCGCCGTCATTGTCGACATCAGCGATCGTGGGAATCGTAGTGACGGGACCGTACGCCGGCTTGTCCCACGAATAGAGAGTGAGGCCATCAGCGCCGTTCAGGACGATGAGCCCCGAATCCCCGGACCCGACGATTACATCGATAATCCCATCATCGTTCACATCCGCCATTGTGGGCGATGTCGGCATGTGAATCTCATCATCGCTCTCCCAGATCAGCGAGCCGTCCGAGCCATCAAGAGCATAGACTCCCATGTACCGGGACGAAATGACGACATCCGGCACGCCGTCGCCGGTGAGGTCCCCCAGCGCAGGAGACGAATCGAAATTCTCGCCGATGGTCTCGTTAGACCACAAGAGGTTCTCGTTTGCGACATCCAAGGCGTAGATTCCCGAGCTGCCGCCGAGAACGACATCACCGACACCATCAAGATTCAGATCCCCCACAGCCGGAGAGCCGAGAGTCAGCCCCGCGTCGAAATCATAGCTGCATATGCTCTCGCCGGTATCACCGTCGACTGCGCGGACAACCCCATCGGATATGACCACCATGTCGTCGTTTCCGTCGCTGTTGAAATCCTCGAGCGCGACCGTCGCCTTCACAGGCGCGCCGGTATCATAAGTAAGCCGCTCGACGCCTGTGCCTCCCTCGAAAGAATAGAGCGTATTGTCGAAACAACCGGCGATGATCTCGGGTATCCCGTCCCCGGTCTGATCGCCGCAGACCGCCGACGACTCCACCATCCCGCCGGTTGTGAGCGTCAGTCTCGCGTACGGCTGGCCCATCAGGAGATTCAGAATGTAGATCGAGGCATCATTCGAGCCCACGACCACATCCAGGACTCCATCATCATTCACATCTCTTATCGCGGGCGTCGTCTTAACCATTTCGCCTGTCTGATACTCCCACTGGATCGATCCGCTGTCGCCGGCAAGCGAATACACCGAGCCGTCGTCGCACCCGAAGATTACGTCGCTGATGCCGTCGGAATCGATGTCCGCGACCGTTGGCGACGAACCAAGGTCGGCGGAGAACATCTGACTCCAGACGAGCGACATCGCGGTGCTCTTGCCGAAAATCTCGCGGGAGTTGTCGCCCTCATTGCCGGCCTGGTCTTCAGCCTCCACGATGAGCTTGTACTCGATGCCGTCCAGCGTCTCAACACAATAGTGAGACCAGCCCGTGGCGACATGTTTGGCGGGTGGAATCAGGGGCATATCGCTTGCGACATAGATGTTGTACAGGACCGGTCCGCTCGGGTCCGTCGCCGGGAAGAAGCTCACTATCGCCCTCCGGCTTCCCCACCAGACCTCGTCAATGCCGATCTCGCCGGTCCATTCCGGCGGCTCGGTGTCGGGAGTTACCTCGACTTTGATCCTCTGGAAAGTCTTCACGGTGCTCACCGAGTCCATGGCTATGAGCGGAAGCTCGTAGACGCCCTCCGCGAGCGGCAGCCATGAGCCCGGCAGCGTCGCATCGTACTGCAGAGTCAAAGTCCAGGCGCCGAATGTCTCGCCCGACATCCCTCCAACCGGTGAATCGAACGCCTGCAGGCCCGACAGCGGATTGAGCGGAGAGCAGTCGAGGTAGACGCCCTGCGCATCGCCCTGCCAGTCGAGAAGGTCCGCGGTGACTTCGAGCGTGTAGCCCGTCGGATGCACAGTGCCTTCGACGGAGATATTGGCGATTTCGACAGGCTCCTCGGCATGGCCGGGATAGCATGCATCGACGATGAACGGGACGAGGAAGTTGTACGGCTTGGGCAGGCTGATCGTCACGTGCGCGCTGTGCTCCTCCATCGGCCCGAACCGCCGCTCCTCTGCCTCCGTGGCGAAAAGGATGTACGAATCGGGATGATAAGGGTCGCCCGACCAGAGATCGGTCAGCCCGTCCTCCGACACGAGGCGACGCCCGGTATCCCATTCGTCGAGCAGCAGGACCCCCCTGACGTCGTAGCCCGAGAACGCTGTGGGATTCACCAGGACCGCGTCGCAGTCGATGATTCCCGCCGACTTGTCGAAGGAGAAATTCTCCAGCCTCACGCAGTTCGCGCACGCTGGTTTGGTCACCGCGCTCGTGACATCGAAATGCCCCTGCAGACTGCGATCCCAGGCGGTTACCGTCGCCGTCCCCTCTTCCGGACGGATATCGAGTATGTATCCGCCCCAGATCATATGGCTGCCGCTCAGGCTTGCATCCCCCGGATGAGTGAAAGGACGCCCCAAAGCCGACAACCGAGCGCCCGGATCGACCGGCGCGCCGGTCGGGTCCTTCCCTCCTCCGCTGCATCCGTAGCTTAGGAGCATCGAGCAGGCGATGCATGCTGTGATTGCGGTCAGCGTTCTGCTGTAGGAAATCACGATTCCTCCAACCGGCCATTCGGGCCGTGAGATCAGTGCGTTCTCAAATAATATGGCGCGTGAGAAAAGGCGGCTGAACGCATCGTTGCGCATGAATGATTATTCATGCCCGATATTTGCTTGTACAATTTGTGCTGAGACAATGCGATCAGGTCGGTATTGATCGGATGCGATGAGTCCAGATGAGATTTACTAAGCCGCGCACTGCTTCGGGATTATCCTGCGCCCGCAATGCTGGTATACTATGTGTGCGACTTCTTCTTGATGACTATGTCCGCCTACGGTACAGCGCCAAGCTACGTTAAGGGAGGAGAACGCGTGGCTAGACGGCGAGGGTCTAGACCGGAAGGCAGTGAGCTAATTCCGCGCCGCGGCGGTTTCCGATTCGCGGCGTTTTTATTTCTTCTCGTGCCCGTTCTTGTTGGATGCGGGGCTGAGAGCGACACCTCTGTGACGCCGGGGTACGAGTCCGCGGCCGGCCCGAGCGCAAGTTCACTCATCGCTCCGAGTCATCCCCGGAGTGTCTGGGGAGTGTGGACCTTCCGAATACCGGCCGACCATGAGTCGATTGAGATTGAGCCGATGAGGACGGGGGCCGGGCACGTCAACGTGCGGCATTTTCTTGAAAATCCCGCCTTCCCCGGCCGTCTTCAGATCTCCGATGTGCATCCTCAGCCTGGTGGTGTGCTCTATTTCAGACTCACTGTGGGGCATCCTTTCACCAGCCAGGTTTACACCGGCTTCGATGTTCGCGGCGTTTTCATAACCGATGGCGAGACGTTCTTCCCTGAAGCGGGGCTGACCGCCAACCTTGATGACGGCATACCCCCGGAGCATCCCCGGCTGTTGAACCCGTCCGGCTGGACGCGCATGTTCAATCCCACCGAGTTCCCGGAAGGCTCCGGGGAGTTGAAGGTTCTCAAGTACACGCGCGGCCGTTTTGCCACAGATGGTCCGCTCACCGCGACTCTCAGTCCCTACCTGGCGTTTCGGATCGAGGAGCCGAGGCGGTACTTCCCCGCATCGAGCGCCGAGACGCGGGAGGTCTGGATTCGCCTGCCGGACGGCCCGGTGGAGTTCGGTTACGCCGTTGATGCTTGCTGGATGCCGCCCCTGGTACAGCCGGTCACGGACCCCGTGACCGATTTCCCCATCAGTGCGAACTGCTCCGAGCCTTACCAGATCTGGGCTGCACAGGGGATCGGCCTGACTCCGCAGCCCGGCTCCTCGTGCGGTGTGACAGTGCGCACGCTGGACTGGCAGGACCCCTCCCAGGTCAGCCAGGTCACTTTGGAGGCGCCCGACTTATTCACCGGTGTGATAGCTGCCACGTTCAGTACCGTTCAGGACGAGACAGCCATCTGGGCAGCGGAGATTCCCAATTCGCTCGGAGCGGGTCTCGGCAAGTACCCGTGCCTGGTGACCGCCTGGGACAATGACGAGGACCCGGAGCTGGGGCCGGTCAGGGCCTACCAGGTTTTCACGTTGAACGTGACTGAGACAGGCCTGCCAATCGGGGATGTGGTGTTCGTTCCAGGCGGCGACTTCCTGATGGGCTGTCATGAGGATGAGGGAATGTGGTGCAATCCACCCGTCAACAAGCCGCAGCACGTGCACCATGTGGATGATTTCTACATTACCGTATTCAAGATACGCATTTCCGAATATACGGCATTCATGGCGGATGGCGGCTACGAGCGACCGGAACTTTGGAGCGAAGAGGGCTGGGAATGGCAGATCAGCTACCTCGACGGAGCTCCGCGCCACTGGAACGAGAACAAGTACCAGGGCAATGCCTGGCCGGACTATCCGGTTGTCGTCAGCTATTGGGAAGCCGAAGCGTTTGCCGACTGGGTTGGTGGGAGGCTTCCGAAGGAGCCGGAGTGGGAGTACGTAGCTGGAGGGAGCCACTATTATCTTTGGCCATGGGGCAATGAGTGGGGCCCCGTGTATCTTGACTGCTCGCCTCCCGAATGCGTGGGTGGAGACACGGGCACACCTTACCCGATCGACCGCTTCTATCCGGATGACCTCAGCCCCATGGGGGTATCCGGCATTGCCGGCAACTGTTCGGAATGGTGCATCGAGTACTTTGATCAGGACATCTACGAGGAGTGGGCAGTCCACGGCTACACCGCACCGTCGATAGGGGACCCGTATCCTGAAGCCAGAGTCTCGAGAGGCGACGTGGAAACATGCCCAATCGTCGATCCCGAGTGGTTCTATATCGTCGGCCGTACGCCTCGGGGTCCCACGGTCTACCAGGCTTTCAGGGTGGTTTTCGACCCATAATATGACCAACCCAGAAGGGGGAGAGGAGACGATGACACCAAACCGAGGGGCAGAAACCGCCCCAGCCAGCAGTTGCTCTTGCAGACTATCGGGTTTTCTCAATCCTCAGGCACGTCCGGGGGGATGAATCCCGGAGTTCCGGTATGCCATCTGTTGCCGGAGTGCTGTGTCCACTCGCGCAGAGCAGGGTCGGTCGGAACGGGAGCGTGCAGGTCGAGCACGAAGACATAGCCGCGAAGGTTGCAGGCGATGAGCTCCAGCTCGCCGTCTTTGTCCACATCCGCCACAGCCGGAGTACCGCTGATGTCATCGTAGCCGCCCACCGACGAAACCTGCGGGCTGAAGAGGATTCTCCATTCCTCGACGCCGGGAAGGTCGAGGTCCGCGACATTGACAAGATCGCAGAATCCGTCCTGCCTTCCATAGAACGCATTTATGTGACCGTCGCCGGTGAAATCGCCGATGATCGGCGCGGAGTAGTCGAACGGTGTCAAGGGATCGATGTCGGGCACAGGCGGCTGGGCGTATATGATGGCGCCTGTGGCGCCGTCGATGGCATAGAAGGAATGTAACTCCATCTGCGTGGAACAGACAAGAAAATCGTAGATGCCGTCGTCATTGATATGCACGGGCGCCGGTCCGCGTTTCGGGGTGCCCCAGATTTCGCCCTGGATCCAGATTTCGCCGCCGTCCGTTCCATCCAGCGCATAGATCGCGCCGGCGGTCGGCCCCACCCCGTTGCGGGCGCCTACGATGCAGTCAGGGACCGAGTCCTGGTTAATATCCACCAGAACGGGCGGGCACTCGATGTTGCACAGGCCCGGGCCGGCGTAGTATTTCCAGACCTCCCCGCCGGTCTCCCCGTTGACCATGTAGACCGTCTGATCGTACGCGCCGAAACACACATCCGGCACATCATCCCCGGTGACATCCGCCACCGCGCACGTCCCGGCGATTCCGTTGGTCGCCGGGTAGGTCCATATCTCGCTGCCGTCCTCGCCGTTCAACGCGAGCATGTCGCCTTGTCCCGTACCGATGACGACATCGTACGCCCCTTCATTGAGCTGCGCGATCGACGGCGAGGCCTGCATCAGGAAGCTCCCGCCGTCGCTGACGTCCACCTGCCAAATCGAAAGGCCGGTGCTTCCGTTCACGGCGTAGACATTCATGTCGTCGCTGCCGAAGACAACGTCAAGGGCCTGATCTCCATTCAGATCCACAAGCGCGGGCGAGCACTTGACCTCCCCGCCGGTCTGGAACTGCCAGATCGTCGTGTCCTGCGTACCCGTCCCCGCGCCTCCGAACGCGTACACCTTGCGATCCCTCGCGCCGACCACGATGTCCTTCTGACCGTCGCCGTTCACATCCCCGATGGCCGGACCGCTGAATATCCCGAAGCTCCCGGGAGGCTGACCCTTCAGAAGGCTCCATCGGGCGTTGATCGAGTAGCGCGTGCAGGAGTAGGTCATCTCGTCGGGATATCCATCGTTGTTGCCCTGGGCGTCCTTCATGTCGATGCCGAACCACCTGAGCTGATTGTCCGGAGCTCCACCGGCCTGGCCGAAGGTCGTGTAGCCCTCGTACGAGTCCGACAGGATCACCTTCAGGGTATTCGCAACGCTGAACGGCTCCTGCGCGGCGCTGCCGTGGAAAATGTATTGGAAAGGCACCGAGACGTCCCAGCCCTCATGGAAGAACAGCCAGAGGTAATTGCCGCCGGATATGTGGTCGTAGATGCCCTCCTCGTCGGGATCCTTCCATACCGGCCCGACATTGTCGTATACCACGGCCACCGTGAAATCGTACATGTAGAGCAGGGGATCGACGCTGTCCTGGGCGGTGATTCTCATGGTGCGGTTGCCGGCGGGATGTCCTCCTCCGGCGGTGAGCAGGTACTGCCAGGTTGACGTGCAGTTCGAGGGATCCTGACTCACCATGGTCATCGGTTGCGGATCGGTGATTCCGAAGGCCTCGTCAAGTGTGATGGTCACCCCGGCGACATCGTTCTGCCAGTCGGTGATCACCGCCAGGATCATCGCATTGGATCCCTGAGGATGGATAGGGCCGTCGATGGGCGGTACGTAGCATCCGACCGGCTCGGCCGCGTTGGTCGGCCAGCTCGCGTCAATCCGATAGACCATGTTCACAGCCTTGTAGTCCTTGTGCTTCCAGAGCCTGTAGCTTGTCCCGTGAATGGCTCCCCCGGCGAACGGCCTGAACAGCGTCTCCTTGTTGAAGGCCTTGTACGGATTAGCCGGCAGGTCCCCCGGCTGTGCCCAGAGAGTGGTCAGCCCGTCGAGATTCTCCAGTCCCGCCTTGCCGGGCTCCGGATAGATGATGCCACGCACATCGTAGCCGGTCACCTGCAGCGCGGGATTCGTGAGCTGTACGGTGACAACGACGGTCTGGATGGGATCGCCGGGAATGAACTCCGCGACGGCAATCTTGACGCATCCCTTGCCTCCGCAGTACGGAGGCTTCGTGAAGACGGTGACATTCACGTGCACTTCGCCGGACCTCAGCGGCTGCACATCCGCCTCGACAGTCACCATGTTTCCCGAGGCGTCCTCGACATCGCGGAGAGTGATGAGATACTCACCCCAGAGCTGGTGATGGGATGCCCGGGAGGGCGAGGCTCCTGCCGAGCCGCCCGTCAGGTCCGGCCCGGGCATTGTGGGAGCGTCCGAGGAGCATCCCACGACGGCAAGGATGAGCGCAATCATGCCGAGCGCATGCACAGCAAGCTGAAAACGTCCTCTAAACATACGGATACCTCCCGGCTGTCGGGCAAGCTATAGCGGCCGACGTTAATGTTATTATATAAAGCGATATAGAAGTATCGGCCGAAATTCATTATAGGAGCGGGCCGCTCTACAGTCAAGGATTTGCCCGAATAATCGTTCAGATTATGCCGTCAAAGACGTTTCAGACCGCCAGGCTCGACGGAGCGGGGATGCAGCGGTCCAAATCCCGATTGCGAGGATCGCCTTCAGACTGTCAACGGCTATGAAAGGCACCACTCCTGCCGTCCACGCCGAATGCACCGCCTGGCTCAGGCTCGACCCGGACAGCGCGAACCATCCCGCCAGCCATGACGCACCAAGCAAATAAATGACTGCAATCCCGGCCGCGCAGGCCGACAACCCACAGAAAACGCTCCTTCTCGACTTCGCCGCGATGGTCCCGACAACCCACGCCGCCGGAGGAAAAGCCAGCAGGTAGCCGAAAGACGGCTGGAGGATCACGGACGGCCCCCCCACACCCATCGCGAACACCGGCGCCCCCATGAAACCCGCCGCGAGGTACAACACGACGCTGAGGGTACCCCAGAGCGGTCCCAGTGTCAGACCGGCGAGCAGAACCGCCGCCACCTGGAGAGTCACCGGGACCGGCGAGACAGTAGTCATGAAGCTGAACCTGGCGCTCAGCGCTATCACCCCAGCCATCGCAAACGACAGCCCGATCAAGACCGGCTGAAGCGCGTCCAGCGATGTCAACGACTGTGCTCTTTCTCTCATGTCGATTCCCTTCCTGAAGGCAAGACCGAATACTACCGCGTTTCAATTATGCGGGCAAGGGGTCGTGTAGCAACGAGAAATCCAGGCGATTAATCCGGGCCAATCAGGAAAGAGGCCCACCAACCGGGATTACCGACCCTCAAGAAGCCTGCCGGGCGGACTACTCCCGGATCTTGTTGATTACGTCTTGGATGCTGTCGAGAGCCGCCTTGCCCGACTCGAATGTGCGGTCGAGGGTCTTCACGGCGTCCTTGAAGGCGCTGGTCGATTCATCAATGATATGGGACAGATCGCCAAGCACTCCCCCGGACTCATCCTGGCGCCTGATCCGGCTCTCGGTGGTCTGGGATCGCCGGCGCCGTGAGCTTTGCTCCTGAAACAGGTTAAAAAGCACGCTCGCGACCGCCGCGAGCCCGAATCCCGCAACCATGCCGCTCAGAAACATGGTCGCGTCGCGACGGCTCTTCTCGCGGTTGTCCGGGGCGCTCGTGCGCTCACCCCGCGGATCGTGTCTGCGATGTGCATCGGCCATCTCGTGCGCGAACTCCTTCGCCCTTCTCTTCCCTAGTGTATTAATATCGGCGGCGGTTTCAAGCCATATACGTCCCTCAAGGCCCGAAAAAACATTCCCGACAGGTTCTCCCGGCTCCTATCGCCCTCCTCGACGCCGTCGCATTTCAGTGCAGATAGCCCAGCCCCTGCAGAAGCTCGATCATTTTCTCGCTCTCGTCCGCGCTGACGGTCCCGGTCGGACCGCCCGCCGAGTCCTCAGGAGGCCCGCCGACCGGCTTGTGTGTGTCGAGGAAATCCCGCTCGAATGCCTCAGTGATTATCTTCCCGTCAACATCCGCCGGAATCGGCAGCCCTGCGAGCATGTGGATGGTGGGAAGCACATCCGCCAGGCTGGGCGCGTCGGTGAGACG
>Ga0315296_10000394_pt1 | contig 40303 bp, 36 predicted proteins | sample YL17G14_18_MG_FD_203921 | JGI IMG/M metagenome (GOLD analysis project Ga0315296, IMG submission 203921) | Sediment microbial communities from Yellowstone Lake, YNP, Wyoming, USA - YL17G14_18 | ecosystem: Environmental > Aquatic > Freshwater > Lake > Sediment | place: USA: Wyoming | collected... | reverse complement strand
GGCAGAAGACCATGCGATGGTCCTTGCTCCTGGCAGGATTGAGCCATAGATTGTCATATGGCGTCCATTATACTTTCCTTTCATATTTTTAGAAGAACGAGTGTATCATATCATATGAACCAGCGCATTTGGTTGACAGAAGTATGCAAAACTGATTAGATTAAGGCAAAGGTAAATATTAATATTAAATTTTAAAAATATGATTTCTACAGGTTTTATTTATTTTATTATTTTTATAGTCGTTTCGATTATTTTGGCGTCGATTAAACAAGTTAATCAATACGAAAAAGGAGTCAAATTTACGTTGGGAAAATATGTTGGCATAATGGAACCTGGCTGGAGACTGATATGGCCGGTTTTTCAGTCGTATATGAAAATAGATTTAAGAGTCAAAGCAGTAGATGTTCCCAATCAGGAAGCTATTACAAAAGATAATATTTCTGTTGGTGTCAATGCAGTCATTTATTATAAGGTTCAAGACGCTAATAAAGCAGTTTTAGAAGTGGAAAATTTTTATTATGCTATTTCTCAATTAGCCCAGACAACAATGAGAAATGCCGTAGGACAAGTTGATTTAGATGATTTGCTTTCTCAAAGAGACAGAGTTTCGGAAAATATTAGAAAAATTATAGATGATGCCTCTGACCCTTGGGGGATTAAAGTTTCAAATGTTGAATTGAAAGACATTGTTTTGCCGGAAGAGATGAAAAGAGTCATAGGAAAGCAAGCCGAGGCGGAAAGAGAAAAAAGAGCAATGATTATAAAAGCAGAAGGAGAGGTTGTCGCCGCTGATAATATGGCAAAGGCGGCAAAGATACTTTCTGAGTCAACAGGGGCCTTGCATTTAAGAACCCTTCAGTCTATTAATGATATAAGTTCTGACCAATCAAACACGCTTGTGTTTGCCGTGCCTCTTGAGATTTTAAGGGCATTTGAATCTTTTGGGAAAAAAGACCAGCAACAGCAATAGAGTTTTTATTTTGAAACAACAGTTGGTTCTACTGCCGGGAAATTCTCCCAGAACCAAGTTCTAACTGCATCCCATCGTTCGCGCTTTTTCAGGAAGCCACTTCTCAAAAAGGCGGCTTTTTTTATCCGTATTTTTGGATTACAATAAGTATAAGAATATATATTAAGTTAATGAATTAAAATAAAATTTTATAAAATGACCGAAGATAGACACAAAGAAATTCCTGCCTCATATTTAGTTTTGATAAACAACGGGAAAATTTTATTACAAAGACGATTTAATACTGGCTATATGGATGGGAAATATGGCTTGCCAGCGGGACACGTTGATAAAGGTGAGACTTTTACTCAATGTGTGGTTAGGGAAATCAAAGAAGAAATTGGAGTCGATTTAAATCCAGAAGATATGAAAGTTGCACATTTAATGCACAGATTTTCGGGAGCGGAATGGGGAGAGGAGGGATATCGGATAGATGTATTTTTTACTACTGAAAAATGGAAGGGCGTGCCTGAAATTAAAGAGTCTGATAAATGCGACGACTTATCTTGGTTTGATTTGAACGATTTGCCGGACAATATAATCCCATATGTCAGAAAGGCGATTGATTGTATAAAAAATAAAGTATTTTACAGCGAACACGGCTGGTAAAATTATAAAAATAATTAAACCATTATTTATGGCAATAATAAAAAAGAAAATATGGCCGGAGTATTTTGAACTTGTATCTTCGGGAAAAAAGAAGTTTGAATTAAGGTTAGCTGATTTTGACGTAAAAGAAGGGGACACGTTGTTGCTGGAAGAATGGGATCCAAAAACAAAGGAATATACTGGTAGAAAAATCGAGAAAAAAGTCGGTTATGTGCTAAAATTTAAGTTAGACGATTTCGGGCAAGAAGAGGCAATAAAAGATAAGGGTTTGGTTGTAATCCAATTGGAATAATGAAACACTGCCGTGTCCCATTAGCACACGGCCCATAAGTGCCTTTTTTGTGTGCCATTTGTGCCATTTCCCGACTAAACCCGCGACCCTGAGACATCGAATGAGACACTGCCGAAAAGCCCGATTTTGTTCCTGAAATCCAAGTTCACGACCCGAGTGGTGCGCAACGTTTTTTAACTAATTTTGTTCGTAAATTTTGTCCAATTTTAGCATACAGGCAAGGGGATTTGAACTAAGTCGCCTTTTGGGCGATTTTTTGGTAGAATTAAATAATTATGAAAAAAAATTGGTACGCAACTTCATTAGAAAAAGTTTTTACCGAAACAGAGGGCACAAAAGATGGTCTTACCAGCCGAGAGGCGGCGGAGAGACTAAAAAAATTTGGAAGGAACATTCTCCCACAAGAAAAACCGTATTCCAAAATACGGCTGTTTTTGAGCCAGTTCAATAGCCCATTGATGTATATTTTACTCACGACTGTTGTTATTTCTTTTCTGCTGAAGCACTATTCAGATTCCATCTTTATTGTCATCGTATTGCTCATTAACACCACTGTTGGGTTTTATCAAGAAAACAAAGCCAATAAATCACTTCTTGCATTAAAGAAAATGGTGAGAATCAGAGCGAAGGTTTTACGGAACGGCAACGAAAAAGAAATTGATAGCGAGGAACTGGTAGTCGGTGATGTGGTGCTTTTAAAAGCAGGAGATAAAGTGCCAGCCGATGGACGCATCATTGAATCAAAAGGGTTGAAAATAAATGAGGCGAGTCTTACTGGAGAATCGCAAGCGGTTGAAAAGGATCCGGAAAAAACAAATATGGTTTTTATGGGCACGATTGTGGAAGAAGGACGGGCGACAATAGTAATTATCGCTACTGGCATAAATACTCAAATCGGAGAAGTTGTGTCGCTTCTTAAGGAGACCAAAGAACGAAAAACTCCTCTTCAACGGAAAATCGCAGTTCTCTCAATCTGGCTTGGTGTTTTTATTTTATCTATTATTGCCATTATCATCATTGAGGGATATTTTATCGGAAAGAATTTTGTAGATGTTTTTATGGCCTCCCTTGCTCTGGCAGTTTCAGCGATACCCGCAGGATTGCTTCCCGCCATTACCGTCATACTTGTTTTGGGAATGCGGCGTATTTTCAAACAGAACGGTCTGGTAAGAAAACTTGCCGCCACAGAGGTTTTGGGAAGCGTAACTGTCATCTGTACGGATAAAACAGGGACTCTCACTGAAGGGAAAATGCAAGTAAGCCATATTTTGACAAACACAAAAGAATTGATGAGTGATGATATTAACGGACTTGCCAAAGGTGAAAATTTTAACGGTGTTGAGTCGCATATTTCGGCGTTAAAAATCGCCATTTTGGTAAACGATGCATTTGTGGAAAATCCAGCGGCGGAATTGCAAGAATGGGTGGTGCGGGGCAGGCCAACTGATAAAGCGCTACTTTTGGCAGGAATGCAGGCGGGATTAAATAAACACGATCTTGAGAGACAATATCCGGTGTTGGACAGGATTAGTTTTGAATCAAACTACAAATTTGCCGCCACATTCCATCGCAAAGACAAAAAGAAAAATATGCTCTATGTTATCGGGGCGCCGGAAGAAATTATCGCCCGTTCTGTTAATTTGGATATTGACGGCAGAAAAGAAAAATTAGGCACAGCTCAAGCGGACAAGCTGATGAAGAAACTGGAAACGCTTACGCAGAAAGGATTGCGAGTTCTTGCTTGCGCTCATAAAGATTATGACACGGAAACAAAATACCAGAATCTTATTGAATTGGTAAAAGGGCTTTCGCTCGTTGGTTTTATAGCTCTCAAAGACCCGCTTCGTCAAGACGCCAAGGAGTCAATTGCAATTACCAAAAAAGCCGGCATCCGCACAGTTATTGTTACGGGAGATCATAAATTTACAGCCAAAGCCATTGCCGAAGAAATTGGTCTTGAAGCAAGAGACAAAAACATAATGGAGGGCAAAGAATTAGAAACAATAAGCGATGACGAATTAAAGGAAAAATCAAAGACTATTTCTATTTATGCTCGCGTATCTCCGCGTCATAAATTAAGAATTGTTGACGCATTGCAAGCCAACGGAGAAGTGGTGGCAATGCTTGGCGACGGTGTTAATGACGCCCCTGCCTTAAAATCGGCCGATATTGGAGTTGCGGTTGGTTCTGGCACGGATGTGGCAAAAGAAGTGGCTGATTTGGTGTTGCTGGATGACAACTTCAAAACCGTAGTAAAGGCGGTTGAGCAAGGCAGAGTGATTTTTCAAAACATCCGTAAAGTATTCGTTTATTTGGTAGCAGACGACTTTTCCGAACTCTTTCTATTTTTAGCAAATATGGCAATGGGGTTTCCCCTTCCGCTGTTGCCGGCTCAGATTCTTTGGATAAATCTTATTGAAGACGGATTCCCGGACATAGCCCTCACCACCGAACAGGAGACAAAGGGAGTAATGGATGAGAAGCCAAGAAATCCTAAAGAGCCGATATTAAACAAACCATTAAAACTTTGGATGACCGCCGTTTTCTTTATTAGTGGTTTGGCGGCGTTTCTATTATTCTTCTTTCTTTGGAAACTGACTGGGGATTTACATAAGACGCGAACAATAGTTTTTGCTCTTATAGGCCTTGATTCTTTAGTTTTTGCCTTTAGCGTCCGTTCGTTTAAAAGGACAATTTTCAGGAAAGATATATTCTCCAACCGCTATTTGGTCGGCGGCGTAATTATTGGTCTAATTCTGCTTATCGGAGCTATTTATTTCCCGCCTCTGCAAAAACTTTTAACTACTCAGCCATTAAACATGGTGGAGTGGGCTGTAATTTTTAGTATTACCTTGATAGAAATTGTATTGATTGAGTTTTTTAAAAAGAGAATTTTTATCGCAAAGACCTATAGTTTCTAAAATATTAAAAGTCCGCTCTGTTTTACGAGAGCGGATTTTTAATAAATGAGGCGCGATTGTTATTGTTTCGGACAGCCGCAGTCGCAACTTCCGTCTTCTTTTGTGTGTTCGTGTCCACACTTTGGACATTTATTTTCTTCAGCCATATTATAACGTGTGTTAGCACGATTAGTTTTGTTAGCCGACCTTTAATAATGAAGTATACCATCTGGCACTCAAAAAGTAAATAGTGAGCCACAGGGTGGGGGTAATCAATAAATTAAAACAAAAAACACGAGTTCAACGTGTTTTTTGTTTTGCATATAGATTTGATTATGACAAATGTTTTGAAACTAGTTTTGTCATCTCAAACATATTTACTACGCCCTTTCCGCCAAAAACTGTTTTTAATTTGGCGTCAGCGACAATGTTCCTTTTGTTCTTTTGGTCCTGTAAGCCATTTTTTTTAATATACGCCCAAAGTTTTTTTACAACTTGGGGGCGTGGCATAGGACCCTTTCCCACAACCGCTTCTAAAGCAGCGGTGAGTTTGAGCGGCTTCATAAAAGCCGCGTTTGCTTTTCTTGGCATAATTTTATTATTTTAATAATATTATATCTTATATCATATTGGCACATATTCAGCTTAAAAGCAATAGAATCTTATCCACATTTTAGCCCTTGCTTTTGCCTCAAAAATTAGGTAAAATAAGAAAATAATATGCTGCGTAAAATAACCTAGAAAATACAAGAATATGCGCAAAACCATTATAATAGAGGATTCCAAGGAAAAAGCTTTAATTGAGGAGTTAAAAAAAAGAGATGATATTAAAGCAGAAAGAATTAAGAAATTATTAAAGCTTCCCGACCTCACAAAAAAAGAAGATTCTCCTGTTAAATTTTTATTTGACCAGATAATAAAATTGCCGAGATTTAAGGATTTTGACTTAGTTGATTTCCCAAGAATAGTTACAGTTCAAGATGATTTTGATCTTTTAAACACCCCAAAAGACCACCCGAGCAGAAAAGAAACCGATACATATTACGTAGACGAAAACCATGTTTTGAGGACGCAAATGACAGTTATGTGGTCGTTCTATTTAAGAGATCCGGAAGTTTTGGAAAGACTAAAAAAAGAGGGCCATATTGAAGCTCTTTCGACAGGAATAGTTTTCCGTAAAGACGAGATTGATAGAAGCCATTATCCGGCATTTCACCAAATCGATGGATTATATATTTGTAAAAAAGACCAAAAAATTATTACGATAAAAGATTTAGAGGATGTCCAAATTGATTTGGCAAAAGGTATTTTCGGTCCAAACATCGAGTGGAAATTTATCGTTGATTCTTTTCCTTTTACAGATCCTTCAGTTGAAATGGATATAATGTTTAACGGCGAATGGATGGAGGTCAACGGAGCAGGATTGGTGCATCCACAAGTGTTGAGGAATTTCGGATTGGATCCGGAAATTTACAATGGCTGGGCATTTGGATTTGGAGACAGGCTGGCAATGATAAAAATGGGAATTCCTGATATCAGAATTTTATGGTCAAACGACCCAAGAATCACCAGCCAATTTAAAGATATAAACAGCCAGTATAAAGAGGTGAGCAAGTATCCGGAAACATCAAGAGATATTTCTTTTGTTATTGATAAAAATATAAACTTAAATAACTATTACGAGATTGTAAGGGATTTTGCGAACAATTTGATTGAAGAAGTAAAACTTATAGATAGTTATGAAGATGATAAAAAATTCGGCAAAGACAAAAAGAGTTATACATTCCGCATAGTTTACAGATCGCCAGAGAGAACCTTAACCAGCGAAGAAATAAACAAAATCCAGGAAGAAATCCGCGAAAAAACAAAGCAAGACTTAAATGCTGTTTTGCGTTAACCCTTCACCTTGCGACAAAGAAAAACTATGTTTTTTGACCAAGAACTAAATCATAAAAATATACCACGCAAGGTGAAGGGTTAATAATAAAATAAATAATCAAAACTAATACTGTTATGATCAAGTTAAATATCAAAGATATTGATGATAAGCCGAAAAAGAAAGCAGTACCAGCCGTGAAAGAAGAGAAAAAGGCAGAGGTGGTTAAAGAAAAAGAAAAGGTAAAAAAAGATGGCGAGTATACTGCCAAAGATATTTATGTATTAAAAGGTTTGGAGCCGGTAAGAAAAAGGCCGGCAATGTATATTGGATCAACAGGGTCTGATGGCCTTCATCACTTAATTTGGGAATGTTTAGATAACGCAATCGACGAGGCAATGGTAGGTTATGCCAAAAATATTGAAGTTATATTATTGCCCCAGAATAGAGTGAGAGTTTCAGATGACGGCAGAGGAATTCCGGTTGAAAGACATGCCGACACAAAAAAATCAGCTTTAGAAACTGTTATGACCACTTTGCACGCCGGAGGAAAGTTCGGCGGCAATGCCTACAAAGTTTCAGGAGGATTGCATGGAGTCGGTGTTTCTGTTGTCTGCGCTTTATCAAGTTTTATGGAGGCCGAAGTTTGCAGAGACGGCGGCAGGTATGTGCAGGAATACTTCAGAGGAAAGCCCAAAACAGCAGTAAAAAAAGTTGGTGATTCAAAAAAAACCGGCACATCCGTTACTTTCGATGCAGACCCGGAAATATTTTCAGAAATAAAATATGATACAAAGAGAATATTAAACCACTTGCGCCAGCAAGCCTATTTAACAAAAGGGGTAAGAATGTTTTTTCGCGACGAAAGAGAAAAAAACAAGGAAACAAGCTACTCTTTTTATTTTGAAGGCGGAGTCGGCTCCTATGTAAAATATTTAGCTTCGGGCAACACCCCAAGACACCAGAATATTTTTTCAATCGGTTTAGATAAAGAAGGCATTTATGTTGAAGCTGCTTTCCAATATACCCAGGAAATGGAATGCGTTGAAGAAAGCTTTGCTAATAACATTTATACTGTTGATGGCGGTACGCACATTTCGGGATTTCGTACTGCTTTAACCAGATGTTTAAATGATTATGCAAGAAGAGAGGGATTTTTAAAAGAAAAAGATGAGAATCTTTCAGGAGATGATGTAAGAGAGGGTTTAACTGCAGTTGTATCTGTTAAAATACGAACTCCGCAGTTTGAAGGTCAGACAAAAGCTAAGTTGGGAAACCCTGAAGCGAAAAATGCAGTAGAAAGCGCTATTTCAGAAGGCTTGTCTGATTATTTAGAAAGGTTTCCTCAAGATGCAAAGGCTATTATTGAAAATTGTTTTTTAGCAAACAAAGCCAGATTGGCAGCCAAAGCTGCCCGCCAGACAGTTTTAAGGAAGGGAGCTTTGGAAGGTTTAGCTCTACCCGGAAAATTAGCTGATTGCTTGTCTAGAAAGCCAGAAGAATCAGAATTGTATATAGTGGAGGGCGATTCAGCCGGGGGGTGTTTTTCTGGCGATACGAGGGTTGCTTTAGCCGATGGTAGAAATTTGTCTTTTAAAGAAATAATTGAGGAGCATAAACAGGGTAAGAAAAATTATTGCTATACAATAAAGAACGATGGTAGTATCGGTGTCGAGTTGATACAAAATCCAAGAAGAACAAAACAAAACGCAGAGGTTATTAAAGTTATTTTAGATAACAACGAGGAATTAATTTGTACACCAGACCATAAGTTTATGCTAAGAGATAGCAGTTATAAAATGGCAAAAGATTTAAGTCCCGATGATTCCTTAATGCCTCTTTATAAAAAACTTTCTAAAATAGAAAACAGGATAACAATTAAGGGCTACGAGATGGTTTTGAATCCTCAGAATTCAAAATGGATTTTTACCCATTTGTTAGCCGATAAATATAATTTAGAAAATAGAGTTTATTCTGAAAGCGATGGCTCGCATAAGCACCACATTGATTTTAATAAACTCAATAATAGTCCCGACAATTTGAAGAGAATGGATAAAGATGAACATCTTTATTACCATGCAAAAATTGCAAGACAAAATCTTTATAGGCCAGATGTTTTGGAAAAATTGAGAAAAATACGCCAATCAAAAGAATATAGGCAAAAAATAAGTAAAATAATGAGTTCTCCTAAAATGAGCGCGATGCTTAGTCAAAGAGCAAAAAAACAATGGGAAAGCAAAGACTATAAAAAATTTATGGTGGGGAAATTCCTTGAATTTTACAGGAATAATTCAGAATACCGCGAAAGGAATAATAAAAATTTAGATAAAGTTCAAAGGAAATACTGGTTAAATGAGAATAATAGAAAGAAACAAGCCGAAAGAGTCAAAAAGTATTTTGAGATGCACCCCGAGGCAAAAGAGCTTCTTTGTCAAAAGGCCCAAGAAGAATGGCAAAATAAAGATTTGTTAACTTGGAGAACAGAGGAAACTAAAAAGCAATGGACGTCTGCTTTTAGAGTAAAAAGAAAAATTGCGTACAATAAAACCTATGTTGATAAGTTTTTGAAAATTATGAAATTTATCTCAGAAAAATATGGAAAAATTGATAAAGAGGAGTATCAAAAAGAAAGATTAAAAAACAATGATAAATCCCTCTTGAAATATGAGACAATAAGAGATAGATTTTTCGATGGAAACGAACAAAAGTTATCGGAAGCAGTTTTGGGCTATAACCACAAGATTAAAAAGATAGAAAAATTGAATGAAAAAGTCGATGTTTACGACATTGAAGTTCAGGGGACTCATAATTTTGCTTTAGCTTCCGGAGTTTTTGTGCATAACAGCTCAAAACAAGCGCGCGACAGAAGATTCCAGGCAATTTTACCTTTGCGTGGAAAAATTCTAAACGTCGAAAGAGCAAGGTTGGATAAAATGCTGGCGTCAAAAGAAATCAAGGCGTTGATTATTGCCATGGGAACTGGAATTGGCGAGGATTTTGATATTGAAAAATTAAGATACCACCGCATAGTTATTATGACCGATGCCGATGTTGACGGAGCCCATATCAGAACTTTGCTTTTAACTTTCTTTTACAGGCATTTTAAGCCAGTTGTTGACGCGGGCCATATTTATATTGCCCAGCCTCCGCTTTACAAAATTCAATCAGGAAAAAATGCGCAATATGCATATTCAGATGAACAAAGAGATAAAATTGTAAAAAATATGGGTAAAGCATCGGTGTCTATACAGCGATACAAGGGTTTGGGAGAAATGAATCCAGAACAGCTTTGGGAAACAACAATGAATCCGGAAAACAGGACATTGTTGCAAGTTTCAGTTGAGGAAGCCCACTTAGCTGATAAAACCTTAGATATATTGATGGGCGAGGAGGTAGAGCCGCGCAAGAAGTTTATCCAAACCCACGCTAAAGCCGCCAAGAATATTGATATTTAAATTGTGATATAATGTAAGGCTTGACTTGTGGATTTATATTGGCTATCATATAAATAGATGGCCTCCGGGCCATTTTAAAAACCAAAAATTATGACAATAACTCAAAAAATTAAATCGTTCTTCAGAGAGGTTTGGGTAGAGATGAAAAGGGTTAGTTGGCTGTCTCAAAAAGACGTTTTAAGATACACTCTAATTGTGTTAGGTTTTTCTATTGCAGTAGCTGCGTTTTTAGGCGGATTAGACTTTTTGTTTTCAGAAGTAATTAAGAAATTCATTTTTAGATAAAAAGCCATGCCAAAACAGCAAATAGAACAAGAAAAAAATTGGTATGTGATACATACTTATTCGGGATATGAGGACGCAGTAGCTAAAAACCTAAAGCAGAGGATTGAGTCTTTAGGCATGGAAGACAAGATTTTTAATGTAATAGTCCCTAAGGAAAAAAAGATAAAGATTAAAAATGGAAAGCGAAAAATAATTGAGGAAAAAATATATCCAGGGTATGTTTTAGTGGAAATGGTTGTAACTGATGCCTCGTGGTACGTGGTCAGAAACACTCCAAGAGTAACAGGGTTTTTGGGAGCTGGAACTACGCCAATACCAGTTTCAAAACACGATATTGACGACCTGATGAAGAGAATGGAGGTTACAGAACCCGAGTTTACAATTGATTTTGAAATAGGTTCTACTGTTAAAATAACAGATGGGCCGTTTAAGGGATTCGAGGGTAAGGTTTCAGAAATAGATAGAGAGAGGGGAAAGATAAAGGTATTAGTTAACATGTTTGGAAGGGATACTCCGGTAGAACTTGATTCTTTGCAGATAAAGAAGTTATAATATTAAATCTCCAAATTAATTCTTATTTTATGGCAAAACAAATAAAAGCTGTAGTAAAGATACAGATACCAGCTGGTAAGGCAACACCAGCGCCCCCAATCGGTCCGGCATTGGCTCAGCACGGATTAAACATTGCTGAATTCTGCCAAAAATTTAATGAGGCGACAAAGGACAAGTTAGGTTATACTATTCCGGCCGAGGTTACCATTTATGTTGACAGGTCTTATACTTTTAAGTTAAAAACTCCTCTTGCTTCAGAATTACTAAAGAAAGCAGCTGGAATTGAAAAGGGAAGTGGCGTGCCGAACAAAACCAAAGTCGGGAAAGTTACCAGAGCTCAACTAAAGGAAATCGCCGAAAAGAAATTAGAAGACCTTAACACAACAGATATTGAACAGGCAATGAAAATTATTGAAGGCACAGCCAAGAACATGGGAATTGAAATAAAAGACTAGCGAAAGTTAGTTTTTTATTTTTTTTCGCTTGTTTTAAAATTTATAAGTTGTATAATAATTTAAAAACTAAATAAAAAGATATGATATTGTCTGATGTTGATATCAAAAAATACATAGAAAAAGGAACAATTAAAATAGATCCATACCCGAATTTTGAAGAACAATTAGGCCCTTGCTCTTTGGATTTGCATTTGGGAAACAGTTTTAAAATATTTAAAGTAAGTCGCTATGCATTTATAGATTTAAAAAATAAAACTGATGTAGAGAAGATGATGGAGGAAATAGTTGTTAAAGATGAAGCGCCATTTATAATACAGCCCAGAGATTTTGTAATCGCCATAACAAGAGAAGAAATACTGCTTCCGGATAATATTATGGGCCGACTTGATGGCCGAAGCTCTCTGGCAAGATTGGGGCTGGTTATACACGTTACTGCCGCGAGGTTTGATCCTGGCTGGAAAGGAAAAGCAATAATGGAATTGGGAAATTTGGGAACAGTTCCCATTGTTTTGTACAGTGGAATGAGAATTTGTTCAATGACCTTTGAAACCTTAGTTGCGCCAGCTGAAACTCCCTATCTTCAACAAAAAGACCACAAATACGCGGGTCAAGATTCGGCGACAGCAAGCAAAATAAACGAAGAAACAAAATAATATATAAGATTGTGAACAAGCAACATCCAGAATATCAATATCTTGATTTAATGAAAGAACTTATTGATAAAGGTTTTGAACAAGTTGATGCCGGCACCGGTGTTAAAACGTATAGTCTTTTCGGCAGACAAATGCGATTTGACCTTTCTCAAGGATTTCCCTTATTAACTACCAAAAAAGTTTTTTGGAAGGGGCTTCTCTACGAGCTTTATTGGTTTGTAACCGGGCAAAAAAATATCAAATATCTCCTTGATAACAATGTTCACATTTGGGATGACTATCCTTATCGTATTTATCGTGAAAAAATAGAAAAAGGGATTGAGAAAGAAATGAGTAAAGAAGAGTTTATAGAGAATATAGCAAAAGACAATGATTTTGCGGAAAAACACGGAAATCTGCCTCATGTTTATGGAGATATGTGGCGCCACTGGCCGACAAGGACAGACAAAACAATTGATCAGTTACAATGGCTTGTTAATACCTTGCGCAAAGACAAGAGCGCCCATAATGCATTAATCAGCGTCTGGAATCCGGAATATCTTTATGAAATGGCTTTACCTCAAGATGCTTGCCGTTTCCCGATATGCCATAATATGTTTCAGGTTAATACAAATGGCGGCAGGTTGTCGCTTCAGCTTTATCAGCGCACGGCTGATGTATTTTTGGGAGTGCCTTTTAATATAGCGAGTTATGCCTTGCTGACACTAATACTGGCGCAAATAACCGGTAACAAACCCGGCGAATTTATCCACAATTTTGGCGATGTTCATTATTATGAAAATCACGTTGATGCTATAAAAGAACAGTTAGAGCGCGAACCAAAACCATTTCCTACAGTAAAAATAGATGCCAATCTTAAAGAGATAGATGATTTTAAGCCTGAAATGGTGGAACTTATCGGTTATGAATCGTATCCGCCTATTAAAGCATCGCTTACGCCGGTGGGAGGAATAGTGACTAAGGGTTGGAAAGAATTTGTGCAAAAAAATAAGAAGTAATTATTAAATTATGTTTCTTGGTTCAAAAGAATTATTGCAATTAGTAAAAGAAAAGAGATTAATGGAGGGGCTTTGCGAACGCGAGTTAACCGCGCCGGAAGGCGCTGGTTTTGACATAAGAATAGGGGAATTATATAAGATTTCGGGAAAGGGTTTTATGGGAGTGTTGGAGCGAGAAACGCCGGCTATGGAACTTATTGCAAAATATGAGGAAGGAAAAACCGTGAAAATAGCGCTAGAACCTAAGGTTTATTATTTGATGAAGACAATAGAGAAAGTAAATATGCCCGAGGACCTTCTGGCGATTTCTACGCCAAGATCAACTTTATTCAGGTCAGGGGTGTATATTTTTGGCGGGCAAGTGCCTCCCGGATATTGTGGAGAATTGTCTATGGGCATATATAATTTCAGGGACAAACATTTTAATTTGGAAATGGGAGCTCGGGTATTGCATATAATGTTCTCAGAAGTAAGGGGCGATTCTAATCTTTACCAAGGTCAATGGCAGGGGGGGAGAGTTGCAACAGAGGAAAAAGAAAAACAGGTTTAAAGAAAATAATTAAAATTTTTCCGAGTAAGCAGCTTGAAAAATAAGCTGTTTTTTTATATATTTAAATAATTATGACAATATTTAAAAAATTAATAAGATAAAATGAAAAAAGGAAAATTTTTCGTTTTTGAGGGGATTGACGGGTGCGGAAAATCAACTCAAACAAAATTGTTGGCAGAATATTTTACAAAAAAAGGATATAAAGTAGAAAAAATTGACTTTCCTCAGCACGGCGAAAGGTCGTCAGCATTAATCGATGATTATTTGACCGGGAAGTATGGAAGGTCAGAAGAAGTGGGGCCCTATGTCGCCTCTATCTTTTTTGCCATAGACAGATATGACGCTAGTTTTAAAATAAGAAATTGGCTAAAGAAAGGAAAAATAGTTGTGTCTGACAGATATGTTGTTTCGAATATCGGCCACCAAGGAGGTAAAATAATAAAGAACAAAAAAGAGTGGAAAAAATATGTAAAATGGTTATATAATTTAGAATATGGCATATTTAAGATACCAAAGCCGGATTACACCTTTATTCTGAAAACTTCTCTTGAATTTTCGTTAAAATTAGCGCACAATATAACAGACACAAAGAAACAGAAGAGAAGAAGAAGTTATTTGGGCGACCATAAAAAACAGGACATACACGAGAAGGATAAAAATCACTTAAAAAACGCATTGAATTCTTATTTAACTGTAGCAAAAGAGTTTCATCGGGATTTTAAGGTAATAGAATGTATAAAAAAAGGAAAATTGCTTGCTCCTGAAATAATAAATCAAAAAGTAGTAAAAGCAATCGAAAAAAGAATTTCATGATTTCAATAATATCAGCTGTAGCAGAGAACAGAGTAATAGGTAATAAAAATGCCTTGCCATGGCATTTGCCGGCTGATTTTAAGTATTTTAAAGAAGCCACACTGGGCAAAACAATTGTAATGGGTTTGAACACTTTCAAATCCATCGGAGAAAAACCCTTGCCAGACAGAAAGAATATTATTTTAAACAACGATCCAAATTATGTTCCGCCTGAAGGCTGTTTCACAGCGCATTCTATAGATGAGCTTTTAGAAATGACAAAATCAGAGCCAGAAGTGATGATTTGCGGAGGAGCATCTGTTTACAAACAATTTCTGCCTTTGGCAAATAGATTATATCTGACTTATATCCATCATAATTTTGAAGGCGATACATATTTTCCGGAGTTTGATATAAACGACTGGAAAGAAGTGAAACGAATAGACAATAAAGCCGACGACAAAAACAAATACGATTATTCATTTGTAGTATTAGAGAGAAAATAACATGGCATATAAACCAACAATTGGATTGGAAATACACGCGGAGTTGAAAACCAATTCAAAAATGTTTTGCAGTTGTAAAAATGATCCGGATGAAAAACGGCCGAATTATAATATTTGCCCCGTGTGCACGGCACAGCCAGGAACTTTACCTGTTGCAAATGAGGAGGCGATAAAAAAGGTTATAAAAACCGGGCTGGCTTTAAATTGCGAAATTACCGAGAATTCAAAATTTGACCGGAAAAATTATTTTTATCCGGACTTGCCAAAAGGTTACCAGATTTCGCAGTATGACCAGCCGCTTTGTAGCGGAGGATATTTGGAAGTTGAAGGGCACAAAATAAGAATAACAAGAATACATTTAGAAGAAGATACGGGAAGCTTGGTGCATCCCGAAGGAACTGACTATTCTTTAGTTAATTTAAACAGAGCTGGTATTCCTTTGATGGAACTGGTTACAGAGCCAGATATTACTTCAGGTAAACAAGCGAGAGAGTTTGCAGAAGAGTTGCAGACGATTTTAAGGTATTTAGGAGTTTCTAACGCTAACATGGAAAAAGGACAGATGAGAGTTGAGGTCAATATCAGCATCAGTAAAAACCATAAACTTGGCACAAAAGTTGAAATTAAAAATTTAAACTCATTTAAAGTAGTTGAAAAGGCAGTTGATTTTGAAATCGAAAGACAGCAAGAACTTTTGGAGGCAGGTGAGAAGATTGTTCAGGAAACGCGTGGTTGGCACGATAAAAAAGAGATTACGTTTTCGCAGAGAGAAAAAGAGGAGGCGCATGATTACAGATATTTTCCAGAACCTGATTTACCTCCAATGCATTTTGACGAAAAGTTTATTAAGGACATAAAAGCAACTATACCCGAGTTGCCAGAGCAAAAAAGAGAGAGATTTAAAAAAGAATACGGGTTAGAAGAAGCTTCAGTAGAGATGTTTGTTATTAACAAGGATTTGAGCGAGTATTTTGAAAAAGTTGTTTCAGAGTTTGAGGATTGGACCGATGAAGAAGAAAAAGACGAGGCGCACAGAAAAGTCTCAAAGCTGGTTGCCAATTACTTAATAACAGATATACAGGGGTTGTTGCAAGGTAAGGAATTTTCCGCCCAAGGCGGACCAGCCTCGGGCTGGAAAATTACACCGGAGAACTTTGCCGAATTTATAAAAATGATTTACAAAGGCGAAATTTCCAGCAAGGTTGCTAAAATGGTTTTAATGGATATGTTTAATACAGGAGTTGATCCATCTAATATCGTAGACGAAAATAATTTGAGGCAGCTCACAGACGATTCAGAAATAGAAAAGATTATAAAAGAAATTATCTCGAAAAATACAAAAGCAGTTGAGGATTATAAAGCAGGAAAAGCCAACGCTTTGCAGTTTTTGGCGGGACAGGTAATGAAAGAAACAAGAGGTACGGCAAAACCAGAAAAAGTTCAGGAATTGCTGAAAAAATTATTGTAAAAATTTTTTAGTTAGTTTTTCTACCTCCTTTTGATTTTTAACCCAATGAATACGACTATCTCTCTTAAACCAAGTCATTTGTTTCTTAGCATAATGCCATGTGTTTGTTTTCATAGTTTCTACCGCCTGCTCCAATGTCGTTTTATTGTTTAAAAACTCAATTATTTCCCGATATCCAATAGCGTCAAAAGCTTGTTGCTCTCGCCCATATTTTTCCATTAGTTTTTCCACCTCTTTAACCAAACCCTCTTTTATCATTTTATCAACGCGAAAATTTATCCTTTCTTTTAGTTTTTCTTTTGGCAGAGATATTCCAATTTCCAAAACATCAAAAAGGGGACTGCCGGACTTTCTTTGTTCAGAGAAGGGTTTTTTTGTTGAAAGCACGACCTCTAAAGCCCTTACAACTCTTCTTGGATTTTTGGGGTCCACAATATAAGCTGCTTCAGGGTCGAGTTCTATTAGTTTTTGGAAAACAAAATCTAGGCCGCGTTCTTGCATTTCTTCTTCTATTTTTTGGCGCAAAAGGGGATGGGCTTTGACTTTTGGAATGTTTAGATTATCTACGATAGATTTTATGTAAAGCCCGGTTCCGCCGGTCAATATTGGCAGTTTGCCTCTCTTTTGGATATTTCTAATCGCTTTGATAGCGTCTTTTTTATATTCAGCAACAGTGTATATTTGATTTGGATTTTTAATATCTAAAAGCCAATGGGTAATGTCTGAAGATACTATTTTATTTTTTTCCTTAACTATTTTTGGTTTTGCTGTTCCAATATCCATTCCTTTATAAACCTGTCTTGAATCAGCCGAAACCACCTCGCCATTGTATTTTTTAGCTAGTTTTATAGATAAATCCGTCTTTCCCCCAGCCGTCTGTCCCAAAATTACAATAAGTTTATTCATTAATAAGTTTTATCAATATTTTTTCGCGTCTCTTTTTTTCGGCTATTGGCACATTGTCTTTCATTTTTGATGCAACAGTGCCGGCTCTAGGCGAGTATTTATTGATGTAAGCCATATCAAAGCCAATATCTTTAAATGTTTTTACAGTATTTTCAAATTGTTTTTTAGTTTCGCCCGGAAAGCCCACAATAACATCGGTTGACAAAGAGATATCAGGCATTGCTTCCATGATTTTTTTGACCAGATTTTTGTATTGTGCGACACTATATGGCCGGTTCATTTTTTTCAAAATTTCGTCATCTCCTGATTGGATGGGTAGGTTCAAATATTTTGACAGTTTTCTACATTTTGTCATTGTTTTTATTAATTCATCTGAGAAGTCCTTTGGGTGGCTTGAAGTAAATCTGAGTTCGAAATTACCGGGAATATCATTTACTATTTTCAAGAGCTTTGGGAAATTGGTTTTGTTGTCTTTGTAGCTGTTTACGTTTTGTCCCAACAGCCAGATTTCTTTATAGCCGTGCTTTATTAAATTTTTTACTTCACAAACTATCTCTCTCGTCGGTCTTGAAACTTCTCTTTCTCTGGTGTAGGGGACAACGCAGTAGGCGCAAAAGTTGTTGCAGCCGGTCATTATGGGAACCGCGGCTGAAAATTTTGAAGAATATTTTGGAGTAATATCTAAATAATTATCCGCGTCTTCTATTTTTTTTATTCCAATAATTTCCGGCAATTTCTTTATGTCTCTTATATCAACAACATAATCAAAGCCCCTGACAAAGACTTTTTTGTCCTTTTTTAAAATACAGCCGGTTAGTATGGTTTTTAAATCAGGTTTTATACTTCTTATTTTTTTAAACTTTGGTATTAGCCCGTGCACCCTGTCTACGGCAGATTGCCTTATAGAGCACATTGTAACCATAACTAAATCGGCCTCGTTAATATCCGGGGTTGGTTTGTATCTTATGCTTTCCAAAACAGCGGCAATTCTTTCGCTGTCTGAGATATTCATCTGACATCCATATGTTATTATGTGGTATTTCATAACGATTATAATAAAATAAAAAAACGACTCCTACAAGGAGTCGTTTTTTTATTTTTTATTCGCATTATTTTGTCCTTTCTTCTATTCATTTACAGGGGCATTTGGTATGATGCAAAGAAATCTTACTGCGCAACCTTTTTCATCTTTTACAATTTTTATTCTTCCTAATTTGCAAAAATCCGTAACAGGTTTTTCAATAGCAAGGCAATTATTTGTTTCATTCTTTTGTTCTGCTTTTTCAATCACTTTGTTTACTATGTTTGTTTTTATTGCTTCTATCTTTTGCTGTACTGCTTCCGGCATTTTCTCTTTTATCTTTTCTAAAATTTCAGTATTGCTTTCGTCTCCGTTTTGCAGGGCATTTTTCAACTTTTCTACGATTTTATCTTTATTTTCTTCAAGTTTTGTCATTACATCTTTGAACCTTTCTAAATGCTGCTCTCGCGCTTCTTTTATTTTTTCAAACACTGCTTCTGGCACCTGTGTTTGTAATTTTTGGAGAATTTTTTCCTGCAGTACCTGCTGATTTGTAAACTTTTCTAAAAACTTATTCACTTCAGGATTATTTTCCGCCGTGTCTTTAATCTTGTCAGCAATATTTTTAATTTTTTCTACGGATTTTTGGTAGTTTTCTGTCGCCTTTTTAATTTTTTCCGGCGCAACTTTGTTTTCAGTCATCTTTCTTAACTCCACTAGTTTTTCATTGGAAAATTTGTTTTCAAGCTCCACTTTTTTAACATTATTAAACGTAAAAGCTAATCTGGTAGACCTTACCCATTCCTTTAAGAAATAAAAAGGGTTGTTGGGTAAAAGGGTGGGGTTTGAAACGCCAAGGTCTTGGGCTGAAATTTGTTCGTCAGTTGTTGCAGCGGTAGTGTCTATGTTTGTGCTGTCTTGAGCAAAAGAAAAAGACGCAGCGGTTATTCCAAGGCATATTATTGCAGCTGTCAGCGTAAATTTTACTATTTTTGCCATATTAAAATTAAAATATTTTAATTTTTGTTTTTCGACCTTTTATTTATCTTATTTCTTCTTTTCTTTCTTTTATAAAATATCGCCATCTTTCCAAGAACTCTACAAAAACGGAAAACGGCATATCTATTAAAGCATTAAAGAAAGCGGCAATTGCATTATACTTCTTCCATTTGTTAGAAAGCCATTTGCCCAAACCCTGCACTGGAAGAAAGAACACATCGGACAAAAAGCTTAAAAACCCTTCTTTTTCGTCTTCTATCGTAAGCTCCTGCGCTCTTTTAGCTACTGCGGTTCCGGCAAACAGTATTAAAGCGATAAATATTATGTTTATGATGATAGATGCAAGGGGGAAGCTAAAATAATCAAAGGCAAGGTATATTGCGCCAAAGGACAGAAAAGCTGACAAAACATACACCAAAGAAATAATCGCTCTTGAGGTAATGCCTCTTTTTTTACGAACCTTTATTTCATAAACGTCCGCCTCCTTTTTTTTGTAGGCGAGCTTCATGGTTTCCATTATGACAATATTCAGGTTTTTTGCCGAAGGTTTTTTTATGGCAGCCACTAAAATAAACATTAAGAAAGTGGGTATCAACACGTCGGCTATTAAGGTAATGGCGTTGAGGTGTCCCGTTAATATTTTAGACAGTAGCACCTCTAAAATTAACAAGGAAAGTATTTTGGTAACAAAGATTGATATAGTAGAGTATATGGCGGCTCTTCTAATTCTGATTTTTAACGTAGATAGTCTCTTGCTGTAAGCATCTTTAATAAGTTCTTCTAAAGTTGATGGTTCTGAAATCTCTTTTCCCGTTTGGATTGCGTTATTTTGCGCTAAAATATCTCCCAATAACAGATAGGGCGTATCATATTTTTCGCAAATCGCATAAAACTTTTTTGCCAGCGGGTTTGACAGGTCTTCTTCTATTTTGCGCCAGATTTTATATATATTTTGTGAGATTTTAAAAAGTAAATCTTGGTCAGCTTCCTGCCATTTCGGATATTTGTACTTTATTAAGTTATAGCTGATTATGGGGGTATCTAATTTAAAAAGCGCTTGCTGTACGGCAACGTAAATTTGCGTGTCTACATCCTCTTTCTTTAGAATGCCGGATTCGTAAACCTTATCGGAAACTTTTATTCTTTCTTTCATGAGCTCAAACATGTAGTCTATCAAGGACATTTCTTTTATAGAGGGCTCCAGAGTTTCTTCTATTTCGCAGGCAGCGACCTCTACTAACCAGTTATAGAATTGCAGGCCAGACCCAAGGGGTACCCCGCCTTTTTTATTCTCAGGACTGTTTTTTAGTATAAAGACATATTTGTTTATTATTTTCTGCGCATCCTGTATTTTTGATTCCTCGATTTTGTCGTTGGCAAAGTGTCCGCCCCTGATTAATTCAAAAACCAAAGATTCTGCCATATCTTCTTGCTGAGAAAAATTATTTAACTCTAAGTCTAAAAATCTTCTTTTCAGTTTTCTTATAATCGCTGCTCTGCGCATTAAATGCTCTTCTTTCCATTCAACTACTGTGCGGATTTGTTCATAAAAAGCAGCGACTTTTGAAGCAATCTCATCGACGTGTATGGTAGATACGCCCTGTTTTGGCAGCAGAGACAGTTGGGCAATATTGTATTCCTGTATTAATTTTTTTGTTGCATCGGATAACTCTTGCATACTATTTTTTTTCAGCAATTTCCTTTTTTACTTTTTCTACAAACTTAATTAAACTCATAGCTCCCGCATCGCCCTTGCCGCGCTCTCTTACCGACACTGACTTTGCCTGGATTTCTTTATCCCCGACAATCAAAAGGTAGGGGATTTTTTGCATTTCCGCTTCTCTGATTTTCTTGCCCAAAGTTTCATTCTCATCTTTTAATTCAACACGCACATCATTATCTTTTAATTCTTTTGCAATTTCCTTTGCATAGCTTATGTGTTTGTCTGAAATTGGTATTACGGAAACCTGAGTGGGGGACAACCATACGGGAAAAGCCCCGGCATAATGTTCAATCAAAAATCCGATTGTCCTTTCATGCGTTCCGAGAGGAGCGCGATGGATGCAAATAGGATTTTTTTCTTTTCCATCTTTGTCTATATAAGTTAAGTTAAATCTTTCAGGAACCGCAAAGTCAACTTGGTTTGTTGCCAAAGTGAACTCTCGGCCAACAGCCGACCAGATTTCAACGTCAATTTTAGGACCATAAAAAGCTGCTTCATTTAGCGTCTCAACAAAAGGAATTTTTTGTTTAGTCATAACATCTCGCACCATGGCCTCTGTTTTTTTCCATAGTTTTTCATTGTCAATGTATTTTTTCCCCAAGCCCTCTTTGCTGTGGGTGCCTAATCTCATCACATATTTTTTTATTCCAAAAATTTTGAAATATTCTAAATACATTTTTATAACCCCCATAAATTCATCGGCAAACTGGTCATCTCGGCAATAAATATGAGCATCGTTCATTTGCATTGACCGAACGCGCATTAATCCAAATAATTCTCCGCTTTTTTCATAGCGGTAGCAAGTGCCGTATTCAGCCAATCTTAATGGCAGGTCGCGATAGCTTCTTTTTTCTGAGGCATAAATTTGATGATGATACGGGCAATTCATCGCCTTTAAATAATAGGAAGTTTTTTGTCCGTCTTCTTCTAAAATCATTGGCGGGAACATTGTATCTGCATAATAAGGAAGATGGCCGGAAGTTTTGTACATTATCTCTTTGGCAATGTGCGGAGTTCTAACTTGCAGATATCCCGCGCGTTTTTCTGTTTCTTTGGCAAGTTTTTCCAACTCTTCAATTATTACAGCTCCATTTGGAAGCCACAAGGGAAGTCCGGGGCCGACAAGATCTGAAAAGGTAAAAATTTTTAAATCTTTGCCCAATTTTCTGTGGTCTCTTTTTTCAGCTTCCTCCTGCATTTTTAAATAATCCATTAATTCTTTTTCTGTTTCAAAAGCTATCCCATAAATCCTCGTCAGCATTTTATTTTTTTCATCGCCTTTCCAGTAGGCTCCGGCAATTTTTGTTAATTTAAAAGTATTCGGTTTGATTTCATTTGTTGCTTTTATATGTGGTCCTTTGCACAAATCAGTAAAGTCTCCATTAGTATAAATAGAAACAGTTTTTCCGGGTAGTTCTTTTATTATTTCTAATTTATACGGCTGGTAGTTTCCGCCCGAGGCGGATCCGCCTTTGGCGGAGAATATTTTTTTAGCTGCTAATTTTGTAATATTTTTTTTAATAAACTTCTGGTTTTGGGAAATTAATTCTTTTATCTTGTCTTCAACTTTTGGTAAGTCGTCGGGTTTAAAATTTTTCGGTAATTCAAAATCATAGTAAAATCCGTTTTCAATCGCGGGTCCCATTCCTATTTTTGTTTCAGGAAAAAGTTCCATTACAGCTTCTGCCATAATGTGCGCTAACGAATGCCGGATATTTTCTATGTTTTTCATATGTTTTTTATGAATTATAAAAATCTTCTTTGGGAACTAAAATTTCTTGTACATCGTCGGCGACTATTTTTATTTCACCGCCTCTGTCATCAACGCGGCCGGCAACAAAAACAATTTTGTTTTCTTGCAGGGCAATCGGGTTTCTTTCCAAAAGGTTGGGAAAGACCACGATTTCTGTTTTAGCGGTGAGGTCTTCTAATTTCATAAAGAGCATGGGCTTGCCGTTTTTTGTTATAATTTTTTTTACCCTGGATATGAGTCCTCCTATAATAACTTTCTTATTTACAAAAGCTGCGTCAATTTTAGAGATGGGCGTTGTTTTTGATTTAAAAAGTTTTTTAAATCCATTTAAGGGATGCGAGCTTACGTAGAGGCCCAAAAGCTCTTTCTCCCAAGTCAAACGCTCCAAAAGAGCAGCTGGCTTGGTATCAACCAACTTTATATCATTATTGCTCATTTTTTCGGTTTGGAAAAGGCCTATCTGGCCGTTGGCTTTTGATTTTTGGCTTTCTCTGGCTATTTCTAATAGTTTTTCTAAGTTTTGCAGAAGCTTGTTTCTTTCCTCAAAAGCGTCAAAAGTCCCTGCTTTTATTAAAGCCTCCATTGATTTTTTATTTAAATCTTTTGACTGAACCCTTCGCACAAAGTCGCCGATGGACTGAAATTGTCCATTGGTTTTTTTTTCTTCAACTATGGCGTCAACGATATTCGTTCCAACATTTTTAATTGCTAAAAGACCAAACCTTATCTTATTCTCGTCAGGAACCACAGTAAAGTTTTTTAAGCTTTCGTTGATGTTGGGGGGCAAAACTTCAACATTCATTTTTTTGCACTCGTCAATCAAAAAAGCTATTCTTTCTATATCTGCTTTTTCCGAAGTTAAAACCGATGCCATGAACTCAACAGGATAATGGGCCTTCAAATAGGCGGTCTGGTAGGCAATAATGGCGTAAGCCGCAGAATGGCTTTTATTAAACCCGTAAGCGGCAAAAGGTAAAATCCACTGCCAGAGTTCTTGGCCAATTTTTTTATCAATTCCGTTTTTTTCAGCTCCCTGAACAAATTTTTCTTCCTGCGCGTGTAAAAGCTCTATAATTTTTTTGCCAATTGCTTTTCTTAAAATATCGGCTTCGCTCAAAGTAAAACCACAGAGCTCTTGGGCTATTTTCATTAGTTGCTCTTGATAAAGGCAAATTCCCTGAGTGTCTTTTAAAATAGGTTCAAGTTTTGGATGCAAATACTCAATTTTTTGTCGTCCGTGTTTTCTTTCAATATAGTCTGGAATAAATTGCATGGGACCGGGTCTGTATAAAGCAATCATAGCAGTAATATCTTCAAAGTTACTGGGCTTTAATTCTTTTAAGTATCTTTTCATCCCATCGCTGTTATGTACCAAAAATCCATTAGCAACGAAATTATTGCCAGGTGATTTCATCTTGATATCATAGGTTTTTTCTCGACCAGCGTATTTTATTTCTTTTACTCTTATAAAATTAAAACTTTGTTTTACGGGTACTCTTGGGCACTCCCATTTTACAAGTTTTTTATACTGCAAAGCGAACTCAGCAAATTTTGTAGCGCTTATTAAAACAAAATTATATTGAGGATACTGCTCTTTGAACAAATCAATTTTTTCTGCATCCAATTCGCGCATCCATCCTTTTATTTCGTAAAAAGTATTCTTTGATGGAACATAAAAATCTGGAGTGTAATTTAAAGCTTCTCCATTTTTTCTCACTAGTTCAAATGTTTTTGGCTCGTATTCATATTCTAGATTATGAAGTTTTAAAATTCTTGCGAAATCTGCCTCCCAAGAAGAGCGGACATAATGATTCAAATCCCCCCTAAAACCTCCTTTTCTGTGCGGAGTTGGCATGCCAAACATAGAATTTCCTTTTCCGCTCATTCTTTTAGAATGTTCTTTTTTAAATTTATCGGCACGTTCTTTGCCCCAAAGTTCTTCTAATGGTCTTCCCGTAAGAGCTTTTGAAATTTTTTCACCAGTATATTTTAATGTTTCGTTTGTTTTTGCTGTTAATCCGCTATTCCAAGGTTTTCCACCGTTTTCATAAAATTTTATTCTAGATTCGCTGATTTTTTTTCTTGATTCGGGCTTGCTTGGGTTGCTATAAAATTTTGCAGAACACTTATAACAAAATTTACTCTTACCTTCTTTTTGTCCGTTAATTTGTTTTCCGCAGGTTTGACAGGTGTTGAAAATAAAATGATCTGCTTTTAGCTTCATTAAAACCTTGTCTTTTCCTGGTTTTATATCTTCCAATTTTTTCCACCCGTCTTCTGTCATAAAATGATGGTCTTTTGATGCTTTTATATACCAGTTATTTTCTGCGATTAGCGCATATAAATCTTTTTCTTCGCCACTCAAGACATCTAAAATTTCATTTTTATGTACCTTCCCCTCGTCTAGGTAAACCGATTGGATAACTTTTTTATCCTTCCTTTCGTATAATTTTTTAATAGTTGTAGTAGATACTTTCGTATCGCCACTTAGACATTCTAATTGGAATACAGATGTTGTTAAAGCGTCTTGTAAAAGTTTAAAAGTTTTTGCGTCGTCGTACGGAATATTCTCAATGTCAATTTTTAATCCGTTGTGAATGACATAAATCCTTGCCAAAGTGTCTTCAATAATGGTTAAGTTTTTTAATCCCAAAAGGTCCATTTTCAAAAGTCCCAAATCTTCAATAGCGTGCATTTCGTATTGAGTAACAATGTTTTCATCATCTTGAGTTGGGTGCTGAAGCGGCACGGAATCTGTTAAAGGACTGGCTGAAATTACAACTCCGCAGGCATGGGTTGAAGCGTGGCGGGCAACGCCTTCAAGTTTTTTTGCCAGGTTAATCAGTCTTTTTGCTTGGCTGTCGCTTTCATACTTTTCTTTAAATTCATCAACCTTTTCTAATGTTTCTGCCAAATCCATACCCACAGGTATCATTTTTGCCAGTTGGTCGCAGTAGCTATAAGTGTATGCTAAGGCCCTGCCGACATCTCTTACCACGGCGCGAGCTGCCATTGTTCCAAAAGTAATAATTTGAGCTACGTGGTCTTGGCCGTATTTTTGAGCCACGTATTTTATAACCTCGTCTCTTCTTCTGTCGGCAAAATCCAAATCAATATCAGGCATGGATATTCTTTCCGGGTTTAAAAAACGTTCGAAAAGCAAGTTGTGCTTTAAGGGGTCAACATTAGTGATGTTGGTAAGATAAGCAACCAAAGAACCACCAACAGAGCCGCGACCCGGACCCACAACTATCCTGTTTTGTTTTGCCCAATTGACAAAATCCTGCACAATTAGAAAGTAGCCGGCAAACCCTGTCTTTTCTATAACCGATATTTCATATTTTAATCTATTAATTATTTTTTGGTCAGGATTTTCTCCGTACCTTGTTTTTAATCCTTGGCAGCACAACTCTTCTAAAAATTGTTCTGAGGTTTTTCCTTCTGGCACAGGGAAAAGAGGGAGTTTCACTTTACCTAACTCAAATTGAAAATTACACTGGTCTGCAATTTTTTGCGTATTTTCAACGGCTTCCGGCGCATCTTTAAAAAACTCTGTCATCTGTTCCGGGCTTGTCATTGAAAAGTCATCTCCCTGCATAGTGAGTCGTTCCGTGTCATTGGGGTCGGCTCCTGTGTTTATTAGCATCAAAACATCCTGCGCCTCTGCGTCATCTGGTCTTAAATAATGGATGTCATTTGTAGCCACTAAAGGTATGCCGGTTTTTTTTGAAAGCTCTATTATTTTTTTGTTACAGCTGAGCTGTTCCGGTATCTTCTGGTGGGGCTGCAACTCTAAGTAAAAATTTCCCTTGCCAAAAATTTCTTCGTATTTTTTTGCCAGTTCTTCCGCCTCGCTCTCGCGGTTGGCTGAAAGCAGTTTAGGAATTTTTCCCTGCAAACAGGCCGATAACCCGATTAGTCCCTCAGCGTGCTGGGCTAAAAGCTCGTCATCTATTCTTGGTTTATAATAAAAGCCCTCTAAGTGGGCTTTGGTGATAAGCTTAACTAAATTTTTATATCCCTGCTCGTTTTTTACCAGTAGAATTAAATGGTGTCTTTTATTGTCTATGTTGGGCCTTTTTTGGAGCATTCCTTCAAGCGCAATATAAACTTCGCAGCCGATTATGGGTTTTATTCCTTTTGCCTTTGCTTTTTTGTAAAACTCAACAGCGCCGTATAAAACGCCGTGGTCTGTCAAGGCGCAAGAGTCCATCCCAAGCTCCTTTACATAATCCAAAAGTTCGTCAATTTTCGGCAGACCATCCAACAAAGAATAGTGACTGTGAACGTGTAGGTGAGTAAATTTCATGCTTTTGCCTAATATACCATTTTACCTTTTGTGGTGGTAAAATCAAGCCATGAAGTATCCTAATTTCAGTGAAGAAAAAAAGTTGTGGAAAAAGGGATATAAGTTTGTAGTTGGGTTAGACGAGGCAGGGAGGGGGCCGCTGGCGGGACCCGTGGTGGCAGGGGCAGTAATGGTTAAGCCATATAAAATTTTTGATTCTAGCGTTCGGGATTCAAAACTATTATCTCCGAAGAAAAGAGAAGAAGTTTATAATTTTTTTAAAAATCATCCAGATATAAAGTGGGGGATAGGGATTGTTTCAGAAAAAATAATAGACAGAATTAATATTTTAGAGGCGACAAAATTGGCGATGAAAAAATCAATTAAAAATTTAAAATCAGATTATTTAATATTAGACGGAAGTTTTAAAATTAATTCTCAAATTCCCCAAAAATCAATTATAAAAGCAGACCAAAAAGTTTTTTCCTGCGCCTTGGCCTCTATTTTTGCCAAGGTAACGCGGGACCGGCTGATGAAAAAATATCATAAAAAATATTCTCACTATGGTTTTGATAAACATAAAGGTTATCCGACAAAAGCGCATTTCGCCAATTTGCGAAAATTCGGCTCCTGCAAAATCCACAGAAAAAGTTTTCACCCCGTCAGTGAAGCGTGAAACTTTCTATTGTGCGACAATTAAAAAAATAAACATTTCTGTAATGTAAATTTTATGAATATAAAATATAGAAAAGCCAAAATAGAGGATGTGCCTTTCATTTTAGATATTTTAAATAGCGTTTCGGGTGATATTAAAAATATTGATTCTAATCAATTTTTAATTGCCCAAGATAAAAATAAAATTATAGGATGTGTGAGAATTCAAAACATAGATGGTCATTTTAAGCTGGCTAGTCTTGCCGTCTTGCCAAATTATAGAAGAATGGGGATTGGTAGCGCATTAATTACAAAGATATTAGATGTAAACATCAAAAGACCTGTATATCTTTTTTGCAATATAAAAAATGAAAGTTTTTATAAAAAATTAGGATTTAAGAGAATAGAAATTAAAAATATCCCAGAAACTTTAAAGAAAGATTATGATAATTTGCTTAATCTGAAGTTTGCAAAGAATACTGAACTGCTAATCGCTATGATTTTAGTTTAGCCAACGTTAGTTTTGATTTGACATTTTTACGATTTTTTAGTAGTGTAAGAATCGGATTGGTGGCTTGCGTTAAGCCATATCGACAGGACTTTTACAACTGAAAATGGGTAAATTGTCCTAAAAACAATGAAAAATCCGGGGCAAAAAGACACCACTTCTCTCGCGAAGGAGACTGAAGCCATGGCAAAAGAAAGTGAGAAAATTCCGACCAGAGTATTGGCTGGATTTATGGAGCTTCTGCCAGCAGATCAGATTGTTTTTAATCGGATGCTGGATACTATCAGAAGCGTCTATGAACAATACGGTTTTGTGCCGATTGATACGCCCGTGATAGAAAGAGCCGACGTGCTTTTGGCTAAAGTCGGTGGTGAAACCGCAAGGCAGATCTATCGCTTCACGAAGGGCGAGAATGAACTGGCTTTGAGGTTTGACCTGACCGTTCCACTCGCAAGGTACGTGGCTGAGCACGCGGAAGACTTGGCATTTCCATTTCGAAGGTATCACATCGGGAAAGTTTATCGTGGAGAAAGCCCCCAGAAGGGCAGATACCGCGAATTCTACCAGTGTGATATCGATATCATCGGCAACGGATCCTTGAGCCTGATCAACGACGCCGAGATCCCCAGAGTTGTTTACGATGTCTTTACGAAGCTCGGCATTGGTCCCTTTGTCATTCGCCTTAACAACAGAAAACTAATTACTGGCCTTTTGAATTCGGCCGGAGTTGGTGGTTTGGCAGTTGAGGTGATGCGGGCGATCGACAAAATTGAAAAAGCTGGAGAAGAAGACGTGCGTCAGACCCTGATTTCTTTGGGTTTGCCCGATCCTGCTGTCCAGCAGATTTTCGGATTCCTGTCGATTAAGGGGTCTGTCGATGAGGTCGTAGGACAGCTTCGTTCTCTCGGCATAGGAGAAGAAACCTTTCAACGCGGGATTTCCGAGCTTTCGGAGGTTGTCAAATGTATGAGAGGTCTTGGAATGCCAGACAATTCGTTTGCCATCGATCTCTCAATTGCTCGAGGGCTGGATTACTATACCGGCACAGTGTACGAAACGGTGTTGGTAGATCATCCCGGCGTTGGATCGATCTGCTCGGGCGGTAGGTTTGACAACTTGGCGGAGAAGTACACCGACAAGAAACTTCCGGGCGTCGGCATATCTATCGGGTTAACGAGACTTTTCTCGCAACTCAAGGAGGTCGGAATCGTGAAGTCTGGCTCATCAACCCTGGCGAAAGTTCTTGTGGTGCCGCTTGTCGACGATCCTTCCGTTCCCTTGGAAATCGCGACGAAGCTACGGGGACAGGGGCTATCTGTGGAGGTTTACCTGGAAGAGGGCAAGATGAAGAAAAAGCTTGCTTACGCCGACAAAATCGGGGTCCCATACGTAGTCCTTATTGGCGAGGATGAAGTTTCTTCTGGTATGTTCACTGTGAAGAATATGGCGACCCGGCAACAGGTCAAGATTCCGAAAGAGCAGATCTTTTCGGAGGTCAGCCGGTCGTAAAAGGAACGCGTCCTTTAGTGCTTGCACTAGAGGACTTTTTTTATATAAATTTTTTGATTTGGCATTTTACAGTCCAAATCGTTGATATTTTTTAGTTATTTTGCTATATTAATATTATCTAGGTCCAAGGTTGTTCCTTGGGCAACAGCACCTTTTTACAGAGGAGGATGGTACTATGACTGGTAATCCAGTCGCAGGGAAGTCCGGAAGAACCTACTTACTGGTTCTGGACTTACCAGAGATGATGGAGGCCTACGAGAGAGTCGGCCTCAAAATTCCCGACGCCGCTTTTTTCAAAGAGCGGCAACTGTGCTTGGCAGCGAAGATTCAGGAAAGCATTCCTGCCTGCTTAGTTGAGACCATCGAGGCTAACAAGCTCGTGAATAAAATTGCGAGCCTGTTGCACGACTTGCTTGCGGTTACGCCGGAAGCAGTCGTGATCAGCACGGTGCCTGTTGTGGCTTCGAAAACGAATGGCCACTGCATGCAGATTAACAGGCTAGTCGATCCGACTGGCAAGGCGCTGGGCCTGGGAGCAAGGCCGGGAAATTGTTCGCTCCGCAGTCAGTTCAGCGAGATCAAAGGGTGTTTGGAGAAGAGGCCTGTCATCCTCGTCGAAGACGGCAGTTTTTCCGGCGGTACGATGAAGTCGATGATTGAGATTTGCAGCGGAATGGACATCGAGATCAAGCACCTCGTCATCGGGCTTCTCTTTCCCGCTGCCCGGGAAAATATCCTTGAGGCCTTTCCGAGGGCGAAGGATATCCACTGCTGGAGGGAAGAGAACTTCATGGACTGGATGCCGGATCACGACTTCTATCCCTTCGTTCCCAATGCCGGGAAGGTTGTCGGGTTTTCGTACAACAGCTGCCATGTACCGGTGTATCTTCACAATGGCCTTTCCCTGTGCATGCCTTACATCCTGCCTTACGGAAAGCCGGTGGAATGGGCGAGTGTTCCGAAGGAGTACGCTCGGAAGTTCAGCGTTTTCTGCATCCGTGAAGCAAGGGCCATCTTTTGGGAGATGGAAGGGCTTAACCAGCAGAAGCTCACCCTGGAGAGCCTCAGCGGCACCTATCCTCATGTCAGTTTGCCTGTTCGCGATAACGAAAAGGAATTCCCGCACATCAAGACCAGGATTCTCGACATCCTGCTCGATCATGAGCATGTGGCCGAAATGTCGTGAACACATAGCCCCAGAGAAAAAGAATTTTTCTGGGGCTTCACTTTTTTTATAAATATGTTATTATTTGATTATGAATGAAGAAAATAGAAACAACTTTCAGATAGGAGTATTTGGCTCCGCATCTGATTTAAAATATAGTAAGGAATTAGAAAAATTAGCAGAAGAGGTTGGATATTTGATAGCTCAAAAAGGAGGAGTGCTTCTTTTTGGTTTGGAAAAAGATGGTGACTCTCTTTCCATGGCCGCAGTGAGAGGGGCTAAAAGAGGCAATGGATTAACAGTCGGCATAACATACGGCAGAAAAACGAAAACAGAAATACGCCCTGATATCGTTATTACAAGCGGGATGGAAAAAGGAGGTGGGAGAGAATATATATTAGCGGCAAACTGCGACGCAGCGATAGCAATTTCAGGCGGATCGGGCACTTTGAATGAAATAGCCGTAGCATATCAACAAAACATACCAGTAGTAGCCGTTTTGAACACAGGCGGATGGGCGGCAAAATTAGCGAATAAGTATTTAGATGAAAGAAAAAGACTAAAAATAGTTTCTGCTGAAAGCGCCGAACAGGCAGTAGATATGGCTTTTGAATTGGCTGAAAAGCATAGGGCATAAAAAGACTTGACTTTCAAAATTTGTAATGATAGTATGGGCTCAGCTCATAAAACAATGTGGAGCACGTAGCTCAACTGGCTAGAGCGTTAGACTGTGGATCTAATGGTTGCGGGTTCAAATCCCGTCGTGCTCCCTCATTGTTTTTTTTCGCAGGACCGAGCTTGTCTCGGTCTTTTTTTGTTTTACGGGAGAGGTAAAAGTGGTATAATAAGAAAATGTTAGAGCAAAATTTTTGGGAAGAAAAGTTATCCACAGAAGGTGAAGGGTTGACATTTGTTTTTATAATTTAGAAAGGGTAAAATATACTAATAAAATTAAATTAATAAAAAATATGAGACTAATTTCAGTAGTTTTATTGCTTATTGCAGTATTGGTTATTTTTGTTCTCGGCGGGGGTTTGGGTATTTCTTATCAGACGCAGAAAAACAGTCCCTTGCTTGAAAAAGCCGCACAATCGGAAGCAGTAATAAAAAACTTAAGTTCAAAAACAGTTCTTTCAATTGTGGCTTATGGCCAGGTGACAAATATACAGGGCAGAGACATTACTTTAACTTATGCCGGAGACACTTTGACGGTTCGCATTAAAGAAGACAGCATGATTTACTCTCTTGTCACTCTTCCCGCCGCACAAAAAGGCGCCGCTGCCACTTCTACACAGCAAAAAGCTGAATTTAAAGACATTAAAAAAGGCGATAATTTAAATGTTACTTTAAGATTATTGCCGGATGGCCAATTGGAAGGTTCAACGGTTATGATTATGTCTTCTTTGGTTAAGACAAAATAGAAATTCCCAATTACGCTTCAGAAAAAAACGCCCTGCGGGGCGTTTTTTGGCGTGAGATGAGTTTGTAAAATATTAAAAAATGCCGGGGATAAACATATATTTTACTTTTTTTGCGTAATCAATATAATCCGGGTCCTGCGATAAATGTCTTTCTTCTGTTAAAGCTCGGAGGAAATAAATAAAACTCCAGACAGCTAAGCTGAAAATTGCCACAAAACCATAAGTTTTTATATAAGGAATTCCCATTAGCCACCAGCTTAAATTTTTTGCGCAATAAGCCGGATGTCTTACGTATTTATAGGGACCTTTTGAAACGATTCCCCTGTTTGTTAAATTAGACGCTTTAAATCCCAAAGCAACAGAAGCCCAGACATAAATAACAAACAGCAAAAGCGACAAAAAACCTGTAATAATATTTATACTTACGTTTCCAAAATTACTAAAGTCAGACGAGTACCAGCCCAAAATTTTTCCGCTAAAGTCATTGAAGGGCGGATAACACATTAAAGCCACCAGCCACCCTAAAGCCGTCGGTTCCACTGATTTTACAACGTTTTTTAATTTAGGCGATTCAACAAGATAGCCAAAAGAAAATATGAGAGTGTCAACGGTTAAAATCAAATAAAAGAATAAAGGGAAATATAACGTCAATATGGCGTTTCCGGCAATTGCCGATGAATAAAATGTTTTAATTAAAGAGCCGGTGTCATTAATGGCGAATTTCAGCATTATTGGCGTAAAAAATAACTTTACGAAATAAAAAAGCAGGGAAACCTTTTCTTCTTTCAAGAGTCCCGATTCTTTTTTCAGCCCATTTAGAAAGATAAAACAAAAAACTTTTTTGAAGCCGGAATACACCAAATGAATCCTTTCGTTTTTAATAGCCGCCTCTTTTTTGAATAATAAAAAAATACAATACAGCAAAAGCAAATCAAATATAATTCCCAAAGAAGAAAACTTTATTTTTCCATAAATCAAAAAATTAAAAATAGGGGACTCAAAATTACCATAAAGCCCTTTTGTAAAAGGCAGAACAGACCATATAAAAAGGGGGATTCCGTAAACCAACAACGTTAAACCGATGATTTTTATTTTGTCTTTCATGTGGATTTAAAAAGCGAATTAATTGCGGGAATCGCTAAAATTATCAATAGGGGCTGGTATGGAATAAGATAACGTTCTTCTCCAACATTTTGCAAATAAATGATTATTGGCAGGCTTAAAACGATTAGAAGCATTAAACAAAGGTATTTTTCAGTTTCTTTGCTAATTTCAATCTTTTTTGTTAAAAACCCTAAAATTGTCAATAAATCAAAAAGTAAGAATAAGCCAATTAAGAATTTAAATGTTGCGCGAAAGTTTTCCCAATATGCAACGTTTCCGATAGTCGGAAAGAGGTGGCTGTGAAAGAGTTTTACCGCTGAATAAAAGTTTTTTAGCAATATTTCAGGGTGATTTTTTATGCAATTGAATCCAATTTGGTAATAGTATTTTTGGTTTTCAAAAGGAACCTCGGTAAAGATTTTTTTGCTGTCGGGATAATCAATGTTTGCAACCGAGCCAAACCAAAAAGAATAGCCGCTGTTTCTAAACCCAACAGACTTTACGTCGCACCAGGACATTGCAAAATTAAAACCTCCGCTGGAAGAAATTGATTTTTCAGCACCCTTTGTGTAATAAAAATTAAACAGCATCATAGAAGCGATTATTATTGCTGTCACTATGACAAAATTAATTAATAACCGCCAGTTAATCTTGTAATACAAACCCCAGATTACAAATAATGGAAGAGCCAAGATAAAAATTGGCCGCGTTATAGTTGCTAACCCCCAGAAAAGCCCGAGCCAAAAACCTGTCAGGGGTTTTTCGGAGCGCGTTATTAAAAAGTATAAACCGAGAAAAAATAGCGGAAAAAATAAATTTTCGCTCATTATAACGTAGTTCAGGAAAATAAAAGGATACCATAAAATTAAAATCAGCAGGACAATTAAAGCTGTTTTTTTAGAAAATAGTTTTTTTACAATTTGGTAAATACACCAGAATCCGACGATATAAAGCAAAGCGAAAATTACAACGTCAATTTTAATCCGCCAATTTTCAATTCCAAGCCAAACCAACGGCCGATAAATCAAACTCAAAACCATATGAAAGAATGGCGGCCAATAAGTTGAGAACATTATATACTGGTCCTTTGCCATTTGCAGGGCTCTGTGGTCATAACCTCCGGGGTCAGACCAAAGATATTTTTCTGGCGTAGTAAAAAGAAAAATATAAAAAAGACGGAACAAAAAACCAAAAACCAGCAAAGCATATGCTAGAATGTCTTCTTTTAAGACCTCTAAAAATTTATTAATTGAGCGCATTTTTCTATTGTACTTCCTTATTTTTTTGTGTCAAATTACAGTATTGTACAATACTGGGGTATTGACAATGGCTTATACGGGAGTATAATAAATTTAATATGAACACTACCCCTGCTTCGGCAAGGGTAGTTTTTTGTTCTAATCAGTAGTATAATTATGTCATATGGATAAGCAAATAAATGAAATATAATCTTTTTATTAAAAAGATAATTTTATCAGGGCTTCTTTTGTCTTGTGTTCTTGATTTTTTATTTTTTATTTGGTAATATAAAAGTGTATGGAAAAAGTTATTTCTATCCCAAAAGAATTATCAAAAAAAGGAGAACTTGTAATTATACCCCGCGTCCAATACGAGGAGTATTTGCGTTTTAAAAAAGCTTTCCCCCTTATTACCTTAAACCCTTCTGAGAAAAAAGCTATTGAACAAGGAAGAAAAGAAATCAGACAAAGAAAATATTTAACATTTAAACAGCTTAAAAATGAGCTGGGATGTTAAAATTGCCAAAAGGGTTTTAAAGGAGATGAAGAAGATTCCTAAAAAAGACGCTAAACGTCTTTTGTTTGTTTTAGAAGAAATATCAGAAAATCCATATAAGGGAGATATTGAAAAGATAAAAGATGAAGAAAATATTTGGAGACGAAGAATTGGTTCTTACAGAATTCTCTACGAAGTATTTCCTTCTCAAAAATCTATTTCAGTTTTTGATATTAAGAGACGAACTACGAGCACTTATTAGAATAAAGTATGAGAGACAATCATAGAAAACCGCAAGGGTAAGATATGAACAGAATAAGCAATAGCCAAAACAAAAAGATGTTCGTTGTACGAGCGATTGCTTGTACAGAGAACATCTTTTTTATTAAAAAAAGTAAAAAAAAGCAAAGAAAAAAGCCCTCATGGCTTGCGGCAGATGTCAGATGTTTTGAAGCATCCGACTAATCTGCAAACTTCCTTGAGGACTTATTGGGCTGACCTTGCGAGGTCGCCTTTTTTGGTTGACGCAAGAACAAATTAGCCTGCTTTTTGGCACGCAAAGACCAGCTATTACTAAACATCTAAATAATATATTAAAGGAGGGCGAGCTTAAGAAAAAATCAGTTAGTTCCATTTTGGAACATACTGCCAAAGATGGTAAAAAGTACAAAACAAAATTTTACAATCTTGATGCTATCATTTCAGTGGGTTATAGGGTAAATTCAAAAAGAGCCACGCAGTTTAGGGTTTGGGCTACCAAAACTTTGAAGGATTATTTCGTTAAAAACAAAATAAAAATTTCCGATTACGCTTCAGAAAAACGCCCCGCGGGGCGTTTTTTGGTCTTCTAAAGCAATGATTTTTATTTTATGTTCGCATCTTAACTTATTTTTCTGTTTTATTTGTGGTAAAATCAGTTAATGCAATTTATATTTATATTCTAAAATGTAAATCTTTAAATGAAAGAAAAAAAGAGCAATATATTTTATATATTGATAATAATTATAATTTTTCTGAGCGCATTTGCGAGATTTTATTATGTAGATAAAAGGCCTTTGTATTTTGATGAAGGAACTCATTGGTATACTTTTATAAACAAGATTTATATGGGAGAGAAGATACAATATTATCCAGATTTTCATGGTTTTACGTCCTGGTACTTGAGCGCAATACCTTTATTTTTTTTAGGCTCAACGGTATTTGCAATCAGGTTTATGGTTGCTTTAATAGGTTTATTGACAATAATCCTTATTTTTTTATTAAAAGACAAGCTCGGGAAATTCGGGATTTTTTTAACAGCATTATTTATGTCTATTTCACCAACCTTTGTCTTTTATTCAAGACAGGTTTCTCAATACCCTTATATTATTTTTTTCACTCTTCTATCTTTAATTTTTATTATTTTGTATTTGGAGAGAAATAAATCTTTTTACCTTTATCTTTTTTCAGCAACCTTAGCTTTTTTAATATCAACCCATGAAATTGCAACAATTTACATAGCGATTTTATTATCTTTTATTTTTTTTATTTATTATTTTAATCCAGATGGCAGAAAATTAATTTTAAAACAAATAAAAAAACATAAAGAGGAAAATTTTAAAACTTTAATCTTTTCATTGATTTTATTTTTATTGATACTAATTTTGATTATGTCTTCATTTTTCACTAACTTCAAGACCTTCGGAGAATTTTTGAAACAATTTTCTTTTCAATTTGATAAATCGTATGACACAGGTCATAACAAAAACATGTTTTATTACATTAAAACTTTCTTGATTTTGGAGATATTCGCATTTCTTGGAACATTTTTAAGCTTATTCTTTTTAAAAAGAAACATACTCTCTTTGTTTTTATTTTTCTGGACTTTTTTCAGCCTAATTATATTTTCTATAATCCCGTATAAAGTTCCTTGGATGTTTATGATTGTCCTTTTGCCCATGTACTTACTTTCAGGATTAATCTTTGGAAATATAATTGAAAAATTAAAAGATAAAAAAATAATCAAAGCCATTTTTTATTTAATATTAACAGGACTTTTTATTCTAACATCTTATAATTCTGTAAAATTAAATTTTATATATCCCACAGGAGATTTAAAAACTAATCCCCTGAATTACGCAGGCCCTACGGACGATAATTACAGGCTAATCAATGACCTTAAAATTTTAATCCCAAACAAAAGCGCAAAAATTCTTTTTGTTGGAGATAAACTCTGGCCCCTTCAATATTATTTAAGGGACTATAAAAATTCTTTTGTTGAAGAAAATGCAAGCCTGGAAGAATATTATCAAAATTACGATATATTCATTATCACAAAAAATAAATATTATGATAACAAAACTTTTTATAAACTCGGAGAATATGAACTTAGACAAAATTATTATATAAAAATATTGGCTAAAATTAGTTGAATGATATTCTAAAAGACATTAAAAACGCTAAAAACCTGTTGGTTAAACGCATTTCTCTATTGCACTCGCCTCATTTTTTTTGTGTCAAATCATTATTACGCTGGCAATATTTTATTGCGCGACAAGGGGTCTTGACTTGGTGTTTGGGTTGATACAATATAATAAGTGAAGTCACCTGCGTCTGCCGAAAGGTAGTGTGCAGGTTTTTGTTTGTATGTGGTATAATAAAAATGAAAACTATGGGTCGTAAAGAGTAACCTTAGAAAAATATGAAAAAATTTAAGAAAGCATTTTTTTTTAATACCTGTTTAGAGCTGTTTTTACCACCTGCAAAGGGTTATAATCTATTTCAATTATTTGTAAAATGTAGTATAATAAAATATAAGTAACTTTATGGCGAGAAGAGAGAAAAAAATATTCTGGGATTATGACATTAAAAAAATGGATTTTAAAAATCCAAAAGTTAAGTTGTGGTATCTGAATAGAAAATTACAGTTTGGCGATCTGACGGGCGTTAAAAGAACAGATATTAAAAGGTATCTAAACAAGCTCGATATAAGTACCTCCTTCAAAGAGCTTTTTAAAAATTTTCTAAAATCTAATGGCTAAAACAGGACTTTCCAAGTTGCAAAAAGATATTTTATCATTTTTCGGAAAAGATTCTTTTGCAGTAAATTTTTACTGGACAGGCGGTACTCTGCTTTCTTATTTCTATTTTTCTCATCGTATGTCTGTTGACCTAGATTTTTTTTCAGATGATTTATTTTCAGACGATCAATATCTAAATTTTATGAATAGACTTAAGAAGGAAATTAACGCTCAAAAAGTAACTCAAATTTTACAGCAAAATCGCAGGATTTATAATATTGAGAGAAAAAAAGAGACCGTTAAAATTGAGCTTGTTTTTTTTCCTTTTCCGGCGGCGGGTAAAAGAGAAGAACTAAAAGAATTCAACGTAAAGGCGGATTCTTTGATAGATATTATGGCAAATAAAACATTATCGACCTATCAAAGAAATGAACCGAAGGATGTTTATGATTTATATTGTTATTTAGAAAAAAAATCTGAATATAATTTAACAGGTCTTATTGGTTTGGTTGAGAAAAAATTTGGAGTAGCCATAGAGCCGATGCTCCTTTTAGTAAAAATAAATGAATTGGCCGATAATTTAAAGAATATAAAACCACTTTTAATTAGTCCCAAAAAAAATATTACTGCAAAAATCAAGTTTTTTTTTCAAAAAGAATTTAATAATTTGGCAAAGAAAAAAATTAAACAATAGTTCGTCAATTTATTTGATAAATAAAAGCAAAAAAAATCCCTCCGTGGTTCATTTTGAACTTGAGAGGGAATATGTTTACTGGGCTGACCTCGCAAGGTCGCCTTTTTTGGTTGACGCAACTGATGGGTTGATTGGGCCGCGCTTGCGCTCGTAGAAAACAGCGGTAAATTGTCCGCTCTTTTCCACCCTCACAGGCCTTATTGCCAGATAATTCTTATCATCCAGCAAGAAGACCAGCACATCGCCTGTTTCCAGAGAGATGCTGCCTGCGTAGTTCTGGTCTAAGGGAGCCTGCCTGAACTCAAGCAGGGAAGGGTCAACACTTGAAATGTCGCTCTGCTTTAGCAGGCAGAAGGCCATTGAAGTGTATTTCGCCTTATAGCTTAAGGTCAGGGGCTTTGGCTTTAGTTCCATAGAACCAGCGCTTGTGTCAGGGTTCAGAACAGGGGAGTCCCAAGTGAAGATGACTCCGGCTATATTAAACCCATTTCCCGACAGAGTTCTGAGCACGAGCGCATCTTCTTGATTGCGGACTGGCGTCCAGCGCACCCATTCGTACTTGACCGACTTCCATATCGGAGGCGTAGTAGTCCCGGACGGCCAACTAATCTTTGTCCCGTCAGAATGTTCTTGGTAGGGCTTGGGCATCTCGTTAAAAGACTTCCACATAGGCACAAACTCTGTTGGTTTAAGACCAGTATAGTTGCTCCCGGACCTAAACCAGATTACTCGATCTTTTTTCACCGTTATCCATAACGTTTCTTCAAATCCATTGGATAGCACTTCTATTCCAGGATTGAAGTCAACTCGGGAGCGGCTTAAGGTTGTTGCCATGTCTTGATACTTAAACCTCGTGGGATCAAGTTTCTCAAAACGAGCGCTCTCCTCGGCTGTGCAGAGGTAATACTGCAGGAAACCCCTGATTTCAATTTGCATCTCAGCTCTTCGGCTCAGTAACCATCCGAGACTAGCTTTCAGTCCGAGGTTGCTGGCACTGTCGCCAACCTTGATAAAAGGGTTTGAACCCTTAAAACAAGTGCTTGCAGGACCTCCACGAAATCCAGGGATTGAAGTTATTATTTTGGGAACTACCTCGCCTTGGCCTTGCCTGACAGTGAACTTCTGTGCTTCTTCTCCTTGCTGGGTTTGCTGTGCGACAGCCGAACCCTTCGGCAGGCTCAGGGCAAGCAAAACAACAAAGAGCATCGCGAACAGGATTCGTTTCATGGGTATCTCCCGTGGTTTGTGGTTGCGTTAACTGATATTGACAAAGAACAGCCTTTGTCGTGTACTAATTTAATCATACAACAGCCAAAATGCTTGTCAAGTCAATGTACTAGACGGGTACATAGGTAACACTTTTAAATATTTAACCTGAAAATTAATTGGCGCGATGTAGCCGAGTGATTGGTGGGGTCTCCTGAA
>Ga0315296_10000393_pt1 | contig 40353 bp, 60 predicted proteins | sample YL17G14_18_MG_FD_203921 | JGI IMG/M metagenome (GOLD analysis project Ga0315296, IMG submission 203921) | Sediment microbial communities from Yellowstone Lake, YNP, Wyoming, USA - YL17G14_18 | ecosystem: Environmental > Aquatic > Freshwater > Lake > Sediment | place: USA: Wyoming | collected... | reverse complement strand
CAGGTAACGGGGAACGGGGAACTTGTCGGCTCGGCCCACCGTGGGGCGAATCGTTCGGCCCACTATCAGCCGAACGGTTCGGCTCACCATTCGTCTGCCTCAGCAACGAGCGATACTGCTCACATTGGGCCGAACGCTCCGCCTGCGTGCCCCAGTTATTCTCGATGAACTGATTGCCTTCCCGAGTACGCACGCGGTCTTGCCAGCCGGCGGGCGGCGGGAACTTGGACGCGGCCGCCCACTGCATCGGCTGATGCTCCCACCAGTTGAGGATCTGAATAAGGCGCTTGCCGTCCGCTTCGTACCGATAGATGCGCCAGTCGGCCCGCTCGAATAGCTCCAGCGCGCTCTCGACATCCGCCAGGGGAACATCCTTGTAGGGGTAAGCGTCGGACCGTATCAGGATCGTGTTATCGAGGATACGCCCCTGGTCATCGGCGCACGTTGTCAGTAGCACGCGCCAGAAATCGCGCTCGAAGAAGTCCAGTTGCCCGAACCATTCGTCACGGTCTATCGCGGATGATATGAAGCGGCGACGTGCCATGTTGTCAGTCTCCTAAGCGCGACGCTTCCAGCAGGGCCTCCAACGCCCAGAGGGGAATGGTTATGCACGCATCTTCATTGCCCGTCGCAGTGTGCGTGACCGTGAATGTCACCCCATGATCCCCAAGGCTGGCCTCAGTGTGCGTATCGTCTGTGGCATCGATGATAAACGAGGCGCTTGCCACCAGTTTGCGCAGACCATCAGAGATCTCGCTTGCCATGTCTCACCGTCCTTTTGAATGGTGCCGGGAATCACAAGAGCCCCGTACACCAGCGTAGAGCCTGCACCTAACCGGCTAAGGCAGGAGCGGGACCCAATCGCTGATGCACGGGGCTCTTGCGAGCAACCGCACTCACCGGGGGTATGCTGTTGCGGACGCGCAGGCTCCAAAAACGCAAGAGCCCCGCATTCCTGCCTTAGCCTGGCCTCATTGTACCACCCTCGGCCCGCCACGTCAAACACCCTCCGCTCCGCTCATCCTATGAGCAGCCGATCCTCGTACTCGCGCACCTGCCGGCTGTAGCGCAGGTGGACCCTGCACCGCCTGGCCTTGCCGGTCCGCCATGATGGCTGCTCCTCAATGGCGACGATCCGGCCCATGAGCAGCTTGTTGCGCGACCGTTCGACGCAGACCCGCATGCCGATCACGGCCTCGCCGGCTTTGAGGTACGCCATGCGGGCGCTCGCCGTCTCGCTCACGCCGCCGGCCAGTCCGCCCCGCAGTTGCCGCAATGCCTCCAGAGACGGAGCACCGCCAGGGGCACGGAGATCGGGTCCCTGCAAGCTGGGCAGACATTCTGCTGCAGGCAGCCCTTGCTATCGTCGACTGTGGCCACCAGCGAAGTGCGGGTGCGGATCTCGATGGTGACCAGCAAGGGCAGGAAATAGTCTTTCGACACGGCGTGCTCGTCGCAGAGCTCGAGCACGTACACGGCGCGCCCGTCGGCACTCTGCTTCTGCTCGCTGCGGCAATTGGGACAATCGGCAAAGGCCGCCAGGACAGCGGCGACACAAGGGCTACTCATGGTTCCTCCCTCCCTCTCGAATCGGCACCGGGCGCCTGCGTCCAGCCTGCGCAATGCCGCGCCAATCGACTGTTCGTTCACTTTCTCCCTCTCCTCTCATGGCCTCACATGCTGTCGCGCATTGCAGTTCAGGCAGAGCAGCAACATGTTGTCATCGTCGCTTGATCCGCCGTCCTGGACCTGATGCACGTGGTGGACGCGGGCGATGCTGGGCACCAGGTCCAGCCCGCAGACCTCGCACACATGCGGGCGCGTGGCCCACAGGTGGTGCCGATCAACCCGGGCCTTGGCGCGCACCGTGCGATCAGGCTTCCTCACGGCACCACTCCTAGCAGAACCCACCAGGTTGTCGAACGCTTGGCGGCGACGCTCTAGGCTGGTGGCCATGTCCTCGACAAAGCAGCGGAAATCATCGCCATAGACGAGCCAGAGGCGCTGATCCTCGTCCAGCGCATCGCACTGACGGAGCATCTTTGCCAGCCTGACCCTCCCGACTAGCGGCTGATAGTGACTGCCGTACCGTTCCATTGCCGACTCCTCTTGTCAGACGTCTGGTGTCGGAACTTCACAACCTCGCCATAGAGAAGGTATGTCAATCTAGCGGCAGCGACTGCTGCTCCGGCTCCGCCACGAATACCGGCTCTTCCACAGCAGGCACGAGCGACAGTTGCGCGACCCGCTCCTGGGCCATGGCGCAATACTCAGGTTTCGCGTCTATGAGGATGGCACGGCGGCCCAGCCTCAGCGCCACGAGGCCAACGGTTCCGCTGCCGGCGAAAGGATCGAGAACGACGGCGGGCACGGTGGGCCAGGTCAGCTTCCCCGGCCTCCGGCGCGCTCGCCTCCACCAGTCGCCCGATCGCTGCCGCTGCCACCGCTTGCGGGCCGAACTAGCCTGGGGGAACTCGGCACGGTAACGGTCGTCGTAGCAGGAGCAGCAGGGACGCCAGCCGACGGTGCCCCGCGTTCTTGTCGTGCCTGTTGCAAAGACGCTTTTGTTCTCACTGCTACGCCCGCGGCCCTCACGGACAAGGTACGCGGCCTTCCTTGATGTACCATGACCACAGGGCACAACCGCACCCCTGCTCACTAGCCTCACCCACGGCACCCGGCACTTCCCACAAACTCCATACTCGCTCGTGCTCGCCTTGATGCAGAGTTCGACCAGTTTGGTCGGCATGACGGCGAAGTGGGCCAGCGGACAGGGCTCGGTGTTGATCTGCCACACGTCGCGGCGGTTACGACCTGCGGGGTTGCCCACGGCCCGCTTCTGGCCGATGTTGGTGGCCTCATTCGCCTTGCTCAGTGGGTCGGCCAGCGTCTTGTGCTTGCCGCCGATCCGGGCCCGCTGTTCCTCCATCTTGCGAATGTCTGAGGACCCAGACTGGCACGGTTCCCGTATCGCCTCCTGGTCATAGAAGTAGGTTTCGGCTTTGGCCAGGTGGAACACATACTCATGGCTGCTCGTGCAGCGGTCGGTCACCGACTCCGGCATGGGGTTGTCTTTGGCCCAGATAATGTCGCGCCGCACCCACCACCCGTCCGCCTGCAGGGCCAGGGCCACGCGGGCCGGAACCATGGCGTCATCCTTCGGTTTCAGACCGCAGGGCCTGAAGAACCGGCGCAAATGCTCAGGAATTCGAGTTTGACGTAGGCGCAATTCCATGGTACAATCTCCCCAGTATTAGGCATAGGAGGTTAGCGCATGAGACTCAATCACAACCCTTGCCCCGTCTGCGGTGGTAAGATGCATCGTCAATCGAAACGCTGTCATACTTGCTACGCGATCCAGCAATCCTCGCCAGAGGCCCGAGCCGCACTGTCTGAGAAGCGCAAGGGTCAACCCACTTACAGGAGAACAGCGGAACATCGGGGCCGCATGTCGAAGGCCCTTATGGGCAAACCCAGACCTTGGCTGCAGGGCCGCAAACGCCCGGAGGTGGCGCAGAAGATCGCCGCTGCCTGGACACCGGAGATGCGCGAGGCCGCAAGGCAGCGTGGCCTCCTGGCAGCAGAGAATCGCCAATGGCTCTTGAAGATTGCGGAGGCATTGGCTGGCGAGAACAACCCGAACTATCAGGGTAAAGATCAGGCATCGCCTTACGCGCTCGGGTGGGGACGCGGCTACAAGGACAAAATCCGCCAGCGCGCCGATGGCGTCTGTCAGATGTGCGGTAAGCGTCCCGATTATACTTTGGACTTGCATCACAAAGATTTCGGCAAGGACAATCACGCACCCGACAACCTGATGGTGATCTGTCGTTCCTGTCACAAGTCGCTGCACTTCGCCAACTCCGCCAGGACATAGGCCCGCTCGTCAGCGGTAAGGTCGTCGCGCAATTGCATCATGTCGTCCTTGCCACTGAAGTAGCTTGAGCCCAAATTGAGCCACAGCGTCCCATCCTTGCGCAGCACTCGTTTGACCTCCCGGAAGACCTCTACCAGGTGCGCGACGTAGAGATCGACACTGGGCTCGAGGCCCAGGACGCCGCGCCAAGCGCCGCAGGTAGAGCAGAAAGCATCCTCTCGCCAACGAGCGGCTTTGAGCCTAGCCGCATTATCCTCACCTGGACTTGAGAAGGCTTCCGACGACGCCTTGGCAGCACTCTTTTCCGTGTAGTATCGCTGTGCCTTCCATTGGTGTTGGCATTCCGCCTCGCCGCCCCAGATGCTCGGCTCTATCCCGTAGTCCCGAAGGGCGAGATAGGGGGGCGAGGTCACGCACAAATGCACACTCTCCGGTGCCATCTCGCGCAGCACGTCCCGGCAGTCGCCGCACCATATCTGCAGATCAACCCGCTCGTAGAAGGGCTTCATGCTCACGGTCGCTCGTCCATGTCAAGTACCCTCTGGCGGGGCCGCAGGCCAGGGCCTTGGCAGGGGCAGCAGGTGGTGGGATGCTGGCTGGCCCACTGTCAATCCGCTCTGGCTATCCGGGTGATTTCGACTAACCTGTCCTGGAGGCGCTGGCGCCACTTCATTTCTATGTTCACCAGTTCCTTCAATGCCTGCGCGTCCTCCAGCGGCCCGACATCTGGCCCACGTACCTCGCCCACGATGGCGGCGTGCATCTTGGCCACCGTTTCGCAAGCCTGGAAATAGTCTACTCGGAAACGGTCGCGGTCACGTTCGGCTTCCATGGTGCGATCTCGCCAGTATTCCTCGTTGCGCAGATGGCTCTTTGCAATCTCCTGCCAGTTCTCGGCCTGCTTCTGTGCCCCGTCAGGATCCTCGGTCGCTCGAATTAGCTCTGGCATCTTGTCCCCTCCTTATGCGTGGTCGCGCTTCAGAAAGCCATAGCGCCAGTGGATGCGGCAGAGTGGCGTCCAGCGGCCTTGCCGGTACACCCGCTCCCACGTCAACCAGCTTCCTGCGGCATGTGACCACCTCTCAAAGTTCAGTGCGTACATCTAGTTCGTCCCTTTCTGTTCTGCCAGCATCCCACCACCCACTGTCTCTGCCCCGTTCCCATGAACCCGATCCACGAACCAGCTCCGGCCCCTCCGTCGGCTCGTGCGTCGGCAGGATCACGTACACCACCTCGCGCGTCCCTGCCGGCACCCGCGTCCGCGCCGGCCAGGGCGTCAGGGATGGGATGGGCCGCGCCGTCTCCCAGGCCCACGCCGCGGTCGGCCAGGCGAACGGCCTTGCCGCAGCGAACGCCGAGGCGGGCCTGAGCAGTTCCCCGCACCCCCAGGCGATCGCGCAGACGCCGGCGCACAGTAGCACCAGCATGGCCAGGGCGATCCGGTCCCTGCGCGGCATCGCTAGTCGGCCTTCTCCGCGTTGATCTGGCGCATGTACTCCGAGGTCCAGGCGTCGCTCGCCCGCCTCTCCAGCAGTTCCTCGACCACCGCGCGGGCGAGATCCCTGCAGACGAAAACAAAGTTGCTAGTCCTCGGCGGCTCAAGAGTGTCCGCCAGGAACTGCGCGAGTTCCTCGTCAGTCGCTGGCCTCAGATGCTCCATCTCTACACCACCGCTTCCAGGCATCCCACCACCTCCTCCAGCGTGCCCACGCCGACCGCCCACTGGCCTCCCTGCCTGCCCCGCCAGCTGTCGAGTTGGTCGCGCAGCATGTGCAGGGCGTGGCTGGGCTTCGTCGCGCGCAAGTCGGCCAGCGCGAAGTTGAGCGCCCTGGCCTCGATACCGCTGGCCCCGCGCTGGCGCTCCTCCAGGCTGGTGATCAGTTCGGGCAGCGTCAGGTTGGCGGCCTTGTGCTTCTCCACGTGCCGGTGGAGGCGCTTCTTGGTCGCCTGCTGGGTCATGCACTCCTGGCCCGCCGCCGTGCGCCTCCAAGCCCGGCTGTACTTGGACCGGCAGCTCTTGCACCGCGACTGGCGGCCAGTGGCACTCCGGCTGTCGGCACCGAAGTCGGCTCGCTTGACTGGCCGTCCACATCCCTTGCACCAGGGCATCGCGTCACCTCCAGATCAGAGCAGCCCGGCCTGGCGCAGGCGGACGAGTATCGCTTCCACCGTCTCTACTGCGGCAGACTGTTCCTCCAGCGTTACGCTGTCGGACCACAGCGCCCGGTAGAGCCGGTCCAGCCCCCCTGCCGTGTCCCGCTCCAGCGCCAGGCGGTCGCGGCCAAAGTCGGAGGCGAGGGCAGGCTTGACGACCCGACAGCGGAGGCACCACCCGCACCCGCAATGGCGCCAACCACCCCAGTCCAGGAGGGCCTCCAGTGCCTGCCGCATCCCCGCCAGTGCTGCCTGGCACTCGGCAAGCTGCTGACGCAGATCGGTCTGCTCTTGAGAGTCGTTCATGTCGCCTCCGGCAGCAGCCCGGCCTGGCGCAGGCGGGCGAGCAGTAGCTTGTCCGAGCAACATCCTGGACACTGACAGTCATGGTGAATATAGAGAACGCCAGTGGATGCGAGCCGCTGCGCCGTATCTTGTTCCAGCGCCAGGCGGTCGCGGCCCAACTCAGAAGCAAGGCCCCTCCTGGCGATCTTGGCTGCCCCCCATGCACCTACTGTCTCACCGTGGTCGTGAACATCTCCTGCGTTGCTTTCATCTGGTATGTCAACCAGTACTGTGCCATCATAGTACCCCCGATAATCGCCAAGGGAGTCATAGGGTTGCCAACTGTCGGGCGGGTTGTCCTTGGCAATCTCTGTCAAGACTTGCTGCAGGCTCGCCAGCGCTGCCTGGCACTCGGCAAGCTGCTGCTGCAAGCCGTCCAGCGCGATGTTGTGCGCCGTAACTACTACCTGTGCTGCATCGGGCAGAAACCCGCCTAATCCTGGGCCCCCATCGCCGAAGCGGATACCTCCGCCGTCGAACGTCCACTCAGCCATGTTACCTCCCAAATGGCCTACAGCTTGCCGGCGCGGGCCTGGCGCTGCAAGGCCACGATCTCAGCTTTTGCCGCCTCGATGATCTCATCTACGATAGCCTCAACTTCGGCGTCATTGTTGGCATCCCAATAGATACCGGTCTTGCCCGCGATCAGGCGGAAGTAGTGCGTCAACAGGTCCTTGGCTTTTGCTCGTTGATCCATGTCACCTCCCAAATGGCCTACAGCTTGCCGGCGCGGGCCTGGCGCTGCAAGGCCGGGAACTCGGCCTCGTATTCGTCTGCTGTGATCTCGCCCTTCTCAAGCCGCGTCTTCAGAGCGGCCAGCAGCTTCATGCGGTTGACGATCTTCGCCCTTTGCTGCTCCGGCCACGCACGGAGTTGTTGTTCTTCTTCGGCAATCCGCTCCTCGCTCATAGTGGTATAATTCCCTCGCATTCTGTAAGCAAGGCCCGCAATTCAACGCACCAACCACATTTACATATCGGACCATGCGCGTTATCAAGCGAAAGCCGCCTCACTTCAGCCGCTATCTTGCCCTTCAGATCGTGCACGGATGCGAGGGCATGCTGCATGTCCGCCAGCGTTGTGCGCAACTCTCCGAGCCGCCCCTTCAGTAGTACAAGCTCTTCATCCATTTTACCTCCCAAAGAATGTCAGTCGCATCAGTTTCAGTGCTATGATCATGCCAGCGATGAAGCAGAGCGCACCGAACAACCCGAACCCCTCCCAACGTAGTGATACCATGATCCCCCCTTGGGCAGATCCCCCTAGTCCACTTCGTGGCCAGGCAGCGGCCCGAGCAACAGCAACCCCGCCGCACACACGACCCGGGCCGGGTCGCAGCCATAGCGCTGCCTGAAACGCCGGCGCGCGGCCTCCTCAGGCGTATCGGGCGCGAAGGCCAACCAGAGACCGGCTACCCGCGCCAGGGGCTCTGCCGGACCTGGAACCTCGACCGTCGGGCCTCGCCGTCGTGTCACGCCAGCAGCACCTTCGCCGCCTTCACGGCCCGATCCAGCATCCCCCTCAGCACATCCGCCTGGTGCATGGTCATCCGGTCCGGGGCCTCAAACGACAGGCTCAGCGCCTCCCTGCCGCAGACCTCCAGGAGCACTCTCAACTCCTCGCCATCCGCCTCCTGGGTCTCCTGCAGGATCGTCCGCCTGGCCACGCCCTGGAACCGCCCCATGCCCTCCGCGGCCATCTCGAGCTGCTGCGCCGTCACCTCCACCCGCCGCCCGCCGGCCTCGATCTCGATCGTCCCATCCATCACCGTGTCCACATCCTCTGGCGTCATATCCTCCATCTCCTCGCCCAGCAGGGCACTTCAATCCTCCAAATCCTCATCCGGCTCGTCGTAGTCGTCATCTGGGTCATCGTCCTCGCCGACATCGCCGACATCGGGCGGCGCGTTGTACTGCGGCTCTTCCTCCGGCGCCTGGCCCTCAGCGTCCAGGTACCCGAAACCATCCTGGACAGCCTGGCAGGCCAGCGACTTGGCTTCGGCCATGGCCTCGCCGGGATCGTCGCCATCCTCGACCAGCATGTTGACCGTGGCCTGGTGATTGCCGTAGGCCCGGTCAGACCGAACGCGGGTGTAGGAAACCGATGTGACTTTCATTGCTCCCCCCTTCTGGGGCCTGCTCAAACCATCGCCTTGGGCGGCAGCGGTATCTCAACCTGCTGTGGCCGCCACAGGTGCAGACGGTTAGTTACTGTTGACACGTACTCATTTTGTGGTATTCTATCGCCATGAGCGAAAAAATCTGCACGAAATGCCACCTCCCCTTTCTGGCGACTACAGAGTATTTCCCGCCGCGTCCATTATCGCGGTCCAAAGATGGCCTCGATAGTTGTTGCCGCACCTGCCACAATGCCGCCTCTGCGGCCCGTTATCGCCGCAATCGCGAAGCAATCAACGCCCGCCGGCGGCCTTATTGGAATCGCCGCTATAGACAACTGCGCTCGCCCGCCCTACGTACCTATGAGGAAATCGAGCACCTCACTGAGATAGAGTGCGCCTACATCGCTGGCCTGGTGGATGGCGAGGGCAGCTTTACCATTCAGGCCGCCGGGTCGACGAAGCGCATGTCGCCGTTCATCACCGTGGCCATGACGCATCAGCCTACCATCACTTGGCTGGCGGGAAAACTCGGCCTCAAAGCTATCCATTGCAAATTGAGAAACCCCAAGTATCGTGACCAATACCGGGTCACGGCGATGGGCCGCCGGGCTATCTTGCTGATCGACAGGATCATGTCATACCTCTTGACGAAGCGTGAGCAGGCCCAGGTCATTGCCGACTTTGCCGCCCTTGGCTTTGCCGGCATCGACAATGCGCTAGGCATTGATGACCTTGAGGCCCAGCGGAGCCTGCTCAAAGATCGCATAATGGCGCTCAACCGGCGCGGTCCAGCGGTTGCTGCGGCGTAGGCACCGGTCCCACCATCCAGGCAGGGGGCCGGGGTATATTTGCATGCTGTGGTCGCCACATATGAAGACATGTGTCGCATATCGAGATATGCTGCTCACGTGGTACGCTGAGCTGCATGACCGTTTCATCGTTCTGGAAAAACAGGCTGCGCACAAACTCCATCTCTGCCCAGGTCGGGCAACGGTCCTCCCGTGAGACAGAAACGTGGTCCCAGCCGGCACCGTTCGAGGCGATAACGTTCATGAGCTCGCGGTCAACCGGGCTCTTGACCAGGAAGGCGCCACAGCAACACCACGATGGATCACTCGCCATGGGGCCAACCCGGACCCTGCCGCGCTCTGCCTCCAGCAACGGAGCGTATCTCATGTCCAGTCCCTTCAAAACGGCGGCTCTTCGCAGATGCATTGCCCCGCCCTGGCCGCCTTCTCGACGCACTCCGCGCACACGCGCTCCAATGAACCCTCAACCTCCATGCACACGCAGAGCCGCACCTGGCCGCAGATCGTGCAGACCTCGTACAGCGTCTGCCGCTTGCGCGCCTGGACTGCCACGCCGCGCAGAACCTCGCCGCGATCGTGGCAAAGCGCACAATCCAGGACAAGCGGCCCTCGCACATAGGGATTACTACGCCCCCGGCACTGTGGGCAGCGAACCATCGATAGACCTTCCATGCTGCACCTCTCGATTTGACCGGGGGCGACCTTTGTGCTACACTCTGCACGTCGAGCCGCGCTTCCCGGTTCGACCAGGCCCCAGGTGCTTCGGGCACCGTGGGGCTTTCCCTTTTCTAGCTGCAAGGGCGGGGGCCGGAGTTGCACCGGCCTGCGCTGTCCCCGCCGAAAGGGGAGCTCAAGGACTCCCCCCACTACTCTTCCAGCGCCTCCCGGATGAGCACCTTCATGCGTTCCTCCCAGGTCAACGTCTCGGCTGCGGCCGGGCACAGATGCCCATGGTTGGGGATGAAGCGCTCGAGCACGGAACCCAAGTCCACCAGGGACCTGATGTCCTGGCCGCCCCAGCACTGCACGCCACACTCAGGGCACTCGCCCTTCATGACGAAAGCTCCATTGCGAGTTATGTAGCGCAGGGTGAGGCCATCGATCATGTACTGCAGGGTACTGAGAGAAGTGCCGTCCACGGCCGGGCGCCAGTCACCGAACATCCGGCCAAAGGCGTCCAGGGCAAGGGTCGCCGCCTCGGCAGCTTTCTCGCGCTGGAGTTGCGTGTTTTCCGCCTGCTGCTTCTCCCAAGCCTTCTGCGCATCGTCTTTGAGTCCCATCAGAACGGATCCTCCTCCGGCACGTATTCAGTAACGGCATCCTGCTCCACGGACACAGCGAGGTCCAAGGCCTGCCCGAGAGGATCCGCCGTCGCCATGGGTGGCTGCGAGAAGGCGGCCAACTCCAAGTTGAACAGGTTGCGCAGCCAATGAGCCTCGGCGCGCAACTCGGCTGCGCCCTGCTCTGCTCTCCCGAGCGCGTCTTCGTGGAGCTTGACCATATGCCCTAGGTCGCTGATGACCGGATCACCCTCGAGCAAGGTATCCAACTGCCACTTCCGGCCCTCGGCGTTCCTCCCGTCCAAAGTCCCTTCAACCTGCGCGTGCAGGGCAAACTTGGAGGTTTGAATCTCCAAGTCATGCCGAGCCCGGGCCATGACCAACTTAGTTCCCTGGACAAGAGCATCCAGACGAGATGCCCTGATCTCCGCATCGTGCAGCAGATCGGCCAATCGCTTTGCCTCTTCGTAGGTTCCACTCAAAGCATCGCCTCCTGGCGCGCTTGCTCACGCGCCTGCGTCTTCTGGGGCTTGGCCACCGTATCGAGGTAGTTGGTCAACCGCTCGATGGCCTGCGAGTAGGGGATCGTGCATTCCTTGGGCAGGCAGCCAAGGGCCTTCTGGACGTCATTCTCCGAATACTTGACCCTGCGCAGCTCGAACAGGTGGCGGGCCCGGGCATCAAACTGCCGGCCCGTTGCCTTGTCCCAGGCAGGCGCAACGGGCTCAGAGGGAGTTGGCACGACCTGCGTCTCACCCTCGGGCTTAGGCTCGGGCTCGGGCTCGGCTTGCGGCGATGGCTTGGCCCGATCTGCGCGCTTCTGAGGGCCATTGCGTGGGCGCAGAGATTCGCGCACCGGATCATCCTGTGCCTGCTTCCAGCCCGGCTCCGGCTCGGCAGGTGCAGGTGCCTGCTGCGGCGTCTCGGGCTCTTCGACCCGATAGTCGCCATTGACCGGCTCAGGCGCGGGTGTTGCCGCCTTCGCGGCCTGCGCCGCCTCAATCGCCGCGCGCTTGGCCGCCACGCCGGGGAACATCTCGGCCATCAAGCGCTGCCCGACCTCGGCCCACTCCTGCCGGACCTCCTCCGGCGTGCGCCCGACCAGGGCCAGGTTCACGCGCCCGTTCGGGCCCAGGACGCAGGCCGCATCGACCTCGGCGTTGGCAGCCTGCAGCAACGCCATCCGGGGATCCGGGAGCAGGGCCGCAGCCTTCTCGGCCTCGATCTGGGCCTGCACCCACTGGGCAGTCGGCTCGAGCTTCACCAACCACTTCTCGCGCCGTGCCCGTTTGCGCCGCTCGTCTTTGCTGAAAGGTGTGCTCACCTTGTTAGGCACGCGATAGAGACGCCAGACGATGCCGCGCAGGCCTAGCACGTTACGCTGCCGCAGACTCGCGGCATACTTGAGCGAGCCGAGGATGGAGTAGATGTCATTCCAGCTGTGGGTTTCCACGAGGATATGACCGGCAAACCCCTCTTCGACCAACTTGGGGAGAATGACGGTGAGGTAGCCAGCAGGCCGGCACCCGGGATCTTTGCTCGTGCGTAGTTTCGCTCCCGAGCAGTAAGGGCACGGCTTGGGGTCCGTGCGCATGTAACCGTCGTCGTCACGCCAGAGATAGGCAAACTTCTCGTCGCAATAGAAGTCGAGGCCGCCAGCGCGGTAGTACTCACGCATGTAGTCGAAGTTGGCCTCGACCGTGCTGTGGGGCAGCATGATCTCCATCGAGTCGGGTTCGGCGCCGTAGTGCTTGGCTAAGGCCGCCAACACTGCCGGATTGTCGGTCACGAACCGAAACCAGTGCAGGTCTTCCCCCCACGTTTCGTATTCGTCCCCATTGGCATCCCGTTTCTTGCGCTTCGGCGCACCCTTGCGCAGGCGCCCAATACGGGGGAACTGCTCGCGCACCCTCTGATCAACGCTACGGATGGGCATTTGACACTGCTCCTCGCCGCTGCTACAATAGCGGCACTTCCTGTAGGGGCCCCTGGCCGGGACCGAGCATCCCAGCCGGGGGCAATCTTTTATCCGCCGGACGCCACGGGGTACCCGAGCGCCCGGCACACCCGCACCGGCGGCATCAACGCCAGACTAAAGCGCACCGACGCCAGCTCGCTGCGCGCCGCCAACTCCCGCCACCGGACCTCCAGGTTAGCGTCCTTGAGCTCCTGCGCCTCACGCTCCAGCCAGGCGACCTGCGACTGGAGCCCGACCACCTCCGCATTCGCTGCCATCAACTCCGCAGTCAGGGCCTGGATCTCCTCGACTTCGCCACGCATGGTCTCCTCCTAGCTCTGGCCCAGCAGGGCCAGCAGCCCACCCACAATCCTGACGAAAAGCAGAACGCCAGCCAACGGCCCAAGGATCAGGGCCATGCCGAGCACCGCGACTACGACGACATCCGGGAGCAAACCATAAGTCTCCAAGCCTTCCCCCTCCCCGCCCAGAACGGCCACCGGACCAGGCCCTACCAGCGCCCCGATAGATAGGCGGCCAGCACGTGCGCCGCCAGGTAGACGATAGTGAAGGTGATCAGCGCGCCGTAGGCAATGCTGCCAAGGTGCTTTCGCACTGGACCTCCTTCGCGGCCTCTTCTGCCGCCAGCAACTCCTGCAACACCTGCGCCCGTTCCTTGCGAATGACGTGGCGCCAGACTGCCCGGACGGCCTCAGATGAGGCTTGGGGATCGGAGTCGACGGGGCCGATGGGCCATGAGCGCCTAGGCACGTGAGACCTCCAGTGCTGTACGCTCCCGGATGAGGTGCAAGACAAACTCGGAGTCCACGCCTCGCAGGAGAATATCCAGTATGATTCCCGCATGGACTGGAACGCCAAGTTCCCCTTCGACCTCGGTTCTGATTGAGATGAGTTTTGCAACCGTGTCGTAGCCAACGCTTACGTTGAGTCCCTGTCGCTTCCGAGCCATGATGCTCCTCCAACCGCTCATCTCTCGAACTTACATCCTGTAGGAATTATAACACGTTTTTAGTTTGCTGTCAAATGCCTTTTGCTACGGATTGTAGGATGGTATACTCTCTGGCAGCATAAGGTGACGGGAGGCACAGAGATGCAGGGGAGGAAGGGCCGCCCTCTGAGGGTGCAAGTGGAAGAGGAGCCAGCAGATCCAATTGCAGCGCGTCAAGGGGCTCGATTGCGGCTACTACATACAGAGAAGGAAGAGGAGGAAGGCGGCGAGATTACATATGACGACATCGGCGAGGCCATTGGCACTACAGGCGGGGCCTTTGGCCATTACGAGCGGGGCAGGATACGGATACCGTATGAGCTTCTGGCACCGCTCAGCCGGTATTATGGGGTATCCATCCTGTATCTGCTGGGCCTCTCAGATGATGTGTTCGCACGGCAGGACGAGCCCCTGAGCGACAGGGCCAGACTCATCTGCGAACTCACGAACAAAATGAGCCCTGAGGTGCAAGAACTCATGGTTACTTGGACAATGGCTCAATACAAACTGGATCAGCAGAGGCAGGCGGCCAGAGGCGCGTGACAATGCCCTCCAGCGTGGCAACGACGCTCTTGATCATCTGCAGGCTGTGAAGCATCTGAGTCCGCAGTATCTCCTGCTCTTCAGGGGAAAGCGTGCGCAGCGCGAGCCTCTCAGTGGGACCGTCTGGGGCAACGAGCAAGGTGGCTTTGTCCGGGGGCCTCTGGAGTGACATCGGTGACGCTCCATTCTTTTGGGGGTCTCCCCCATAGGGCGAAAGGTCCAGGGTATTCGCATTATACCATAGAACGGCTGTTCTAGCAAGAGCAATAGTCGGGTTTTGAAGAAAAGAGCCGCGCCGCAACCTTAAATCTCATAATGGCCCGTCAATCTGTACAGGAGGTGCCCATGTCGCGGTGGATGATGCGCAAGCTCAGACCGTTGATCTTCGGGATTATATTCCTGCCGCTCGTCGTCCGAGGGGGAGAGCTGCAGCCATTTTCTCTCTCGGTCTGGGTCTCGTCCGTTGCCTATCAGGCGACCATTCAGGAGCCGTTCGCGGAGATCACCGTGCGCTCTGCAGGGGGGCTCAGCTCTCCCCTTTTCCAAGGGTTCACCAACCTGCATGGTTGGCTTGAGTTGGGCTTGTTCACTGACCTGCCGCAGAGCCTGTACGTTGAGGTGAAACGCGACAGAGTCGACAGTCCTATGCAGCACACCTTGCCCCTGGTGAGGTGCAACGAGGTGCAGGTCGGGCCGAGAGAAGAGTTATGGTGCCATGCCACATACGACTATGACCAGGGCACCAGGGAGTGCGAGTGCGACAGTTGGTAGGGGAGACAGTGAACTTCCCTGCCAGCCTTCGTGATGGCCTGTCAATCCACCTGGGAGGTGCCGATGCCCAGGGGCCCGCGGCAAGCATCCCCCGACAGGCACCGCAAACTGCTGACGCTGCCGCAGGTTGCCGAGGTGCTGGGCGTGACCGTGCCGACGGTCAGGCGGATGCTGTCGCGGGGCGACATCCCCTTCTTCCGCGTGGGCTCCAAGCGGCGGCTGGTCTACCAGGACGATCTCGACTTCTACATCGACTTCTACATCGATTCGCAGGTCATGCCCCTGGCAGGGGACCCCCGGCCCGAGAGCAGGGAATTGCGCCGCCAGGGCTTGCTGCGGGCGGCCGAGGCATTGGAACTCCGGGCCAACGACCTGCGCGCCAAGGCGGCCATCCTGGAGCAGTGATGAACGATAACTCCACCGAAGGCTGGCCTGCCGCCATCCTGGCCGCCGTCAGCAAAGAGGAGCAGGCAGACGCCAAGCTGCCCTCCATCCCCGACCAACTCGCCGTCGGGGACAAAGCCTGCCAGGCCCACCGCTGGCCGGTCGCCGCGCGAATAAGCATCGAGGGGCACAGCCGCAACTACCGCAGCCTGGAAAAGCTCTGCCAGGATTGCCCCGACTACGCCAGGCTCGTGCAACTGATCGAGCGCAACCAGGTCAAGGTCGTCGTCGCCATCCGCTATGACCGCATAGGCCGCCGCTTCGCCCTCATCGCCACGTTCGCGGACCTCTGCCAGGGGCACGAGGTCTATCCCTACATGTTGGACGCGCCGGTCGAGCCTGGGCCCGGCCAGGACATTACCCGGCTATGGTTGACGGCGATCGGGGCCGCGCAGGTCGAGTACGACAACCGCACCCGCGTCTACAACTACCGTATGGGGCAAAGGGGCCGCGTCTACCGCCTCGGGCTGAGCAACGCCACCACGCCAGCGTATGGCTACCGCCGCGTAGGATCCCTCAAAGATGCCCGGCTAGTCCTGGAGGAAACGGAGGCACGCTGGGTGCACTGGATGTTCCAGCACCGGGCCGAGGGGGCCGGCTACCACACCATCGCCCAGGAACTCAACGCCATGACCGTCCCACCTCCCGGCGAGATGATCCGGCGCGGCCCCCGCCCGCAGCATGGCTGGCACACCCACGTCGTGCGCCGCATCCTGCACAACCCCGTCTATGCAGGCCTGGCGTGCTGGCGGGAGTGGCGCGCCCGCAGGCCCGACGACCCGGCGCCCGAGCCGGAACTGCTCGAGCACGAGGGCATCCTGGTCCCCCGGCCGGCGCGCTCCTGGCGGGACGGCATGCCCCTGCTCCTGCGCGACCTGCACGTCAACGCCGGCGCGCACCCTGCCATCGTCGCCGCGGATCTCTGGAACCAGGTGCAGCGCATCAACGCGGCCAACGCACGGACGTACCCCAACCGGAGCGGCAACCACTACCTGCTCTCTGGGCTGCTGCAGTGCGGCCTCTGCGGGGATTCGATGTCCCACTTCCGGCGACTCGACCGTCCCGGCGTACCCGTGCAGATCAAGTGCTCACGGTATGCCCGCATGGGCAAAGCCCTCCCCGGGAACCCCCACGGCTGCCGGTGTAACTGCCACAACGAGGCGCCGGTCCGCGACTTCGTCCTGGGGTGGGTCAGGGAGGCGATCGACAGGCCGGCGGAGTTCCTGCACGCGTTGGAGGCCGAGGCAGAGAGCAACGACCAGGCGGCCCAGGTGAGCGCCCTGCGGCGCGAGATCCAGGGCATTGAGCGGCGGCAGGGCAACATCGCGGCAGTGCTAGAGGAGCGCTGGTCGGAGATGGACGAGGCCGAGCGCGAGCACTACGACGGGCGGCGCCAGGCCCTGGCCGCGCAGAGGGCCAGGGCGCAGTCGGAGCTCGAGGCCCTGCTGGCCACGGACCGGCGCATAGGGCAACTGCGGCACACGCTGGAGGACCTGGCCGTGCTGCAGGACAAGATGGCCTCCTACGGCGACGAGGACTGGTCCCCGATCATCCGCATGCTCGTGCAGCGGATCGTGCTCGTGCGCGGCCAGCGACCCCGCATCATCCCCCGCTAACCGGGTATCATCAGCACGTCTTCGCCCAAAGGGGTGCGGATGATACCCGCCTGGCGCAAAAAGAAGAGCCCTGGCAATAAAGCAGGGCTCCTGCCCCTGTAAGCCAGGGCTGGCCTTGTCCTGCAGCTCATCCGCTGCCCTCTGCCCTGGCCGCCTGTAAGCCCACCAGCCTCGCCCGCGTCTACGAGCCGTCCAGCCTGCTAAGCCCAGGAGTCTGCCAGAGCAGAGGGCGGGGGACGAACCCCCGCGCTTGGACTATTCGGCATTCTCCTTGTCGCGCACCTGGCGCCGATAGCCGATCAGGTCCAAGTCGTCGGCGTGCTTGCCGATGACCGACGCCTCCCAGCCACCGCTCGACTCGTACTCGCCCTCTGCCTGGTAGACCCAGGCATGGATCACGACGCCATACCTGATCTCGATGCAATGGGCGAGTGGCCGATTGCAAAACTCCCGGTGCTCATAGATGCCATCCTCAAAATCCGTCCGTGGGCTCATGGTGTCTCTCCTGCCCGTTTTGCGGCCACGGGCCCGGGCTCATGGTGTGCCGACTTGCGGCATTATGCCTCGCGGGCCGCCAGGATGTGCTGCGCATAATCCACGAGCCGCCTGGCCACGTCGGCCGCATCGAGCTCTGGCGACCAGCCGCATTGCTGCTGCAACTCGCGGACCTGCTGCGCCAAGACACTCACGTCCTGGGCAGCAATCTCCGCAAAGGTGGCCGTGCTGCCGACGAACAGGTCCCAGAGATCACCGTCGCTGTGCTGGTATGACATTTTACTCCTGCCCGTTACCGGCCACGGGCTGGGCACTGTTACCACGACTCACTCCGTGATCGACCTAGGCTTCGGCCCACGCTTGCGAGGGCGATACAGGGCCAGATCCCCTTCGTGGACGTACCACACCAGCCCCCTGGCCTCCTGGCGCAACTCGCAGCGCGGGAACCAACCTCGGTGACACCAATAACGCAGCGTGTTGATCGGCGCGTGCAAGCGCCTTGCGGCCTCTCTAAGCGAAACCATGCTATCAGGCTCGGCATTCACTTCACCACCTCGACATCGTTGGGATAGGCAATCCGCCCCATCCGATGCACGTCTGCGCCGGCGCCGGGACCTCGGGCGCTGGGGCTCGCTGGTGCCTCATGGTGTGACCCACCAGTAACCATGGGCCGAGGCCGGCCAGGCCGCGCCACCCATTGCCCGGCCCATGACTACGATCGTCAGGTAGCCCTCCGGGGTGTGGCCCTCGTGGCCCGTGCAGAAGAGTTCGAACGCACCGAAGCGCTCCGTATGGTAATGGCTCACCATGTGCGGCGGGTGCGCGTCATCGCCGCCGCAATGGTGCAGCCCGCCGCGGAAGGAAAAGTCGTGGCGCTTGGCCACCAGGTCGCGCACCCGCCCCCGCACGAACTCGGCCACCTGTTCCTCTAGGTGGAACGTTTCCACCAGCCCCTGAATGCGGTCCATCTGCCTCCTGCCCGTTACCGGCCACGGGCCCGGGCTCTGAGCGCGGACTTGAAAGCCCCGCTGATCCTACGGTTTGTAGACCTCGCCGCACGTGTCGCATCGGACGCGCTCACCGTCCTCCTGCCAAACCAGCACGTCGATTCGATCCTCGCCACACTCCGGACAACCTGCGGTTGGGGCAACGAGGCCAGCCTGGGCGCGGTACTCATTGGCCCGCTCGATCACAGCGTCCAGGTCCAGGTCATCAACCGCCACGTTCTGAGTCTCAGCGAGGTCGGCCACCGCCCGCTGCGCCTCCGGCCTCATGTAGGGCAGCAACATGCTCACAGTGATCTCGCTCGCCTTCTTGCCGATGAACTCGCCTGCCATGTCCCTGCTCCTCTCTCGGGCCGTCCTTCGGCCCTCCGCTCTGGGTGGTCCCAGAGCGCGGGGCCGAAAGCCCCACTATTCCTGATTGTCTGTCACAAACACCCAGTGGGCATCCATATGCCCACAATCCAGGGTGCACATCCCCGTGAGCCGGAATGCTTTCGAGTTCTCCCGACAGGCTTGGCGGTCTCTCGGAAGCGGCGCCTTGCGGCCACAACGATTACATCGAGCGATGGTGCCCTTGGCGAAAACTTTGATCTCCATCTACTTTTCCTCCGAGCGGTCCCAGGCCGCCCAGGCGGCCGTCTTCTTGACCTCGCGGACCTGGCGGGCCTTGCCCTTGGCCTCGATCTCTGCCAGTACCACGGGGAGGCACATGGGGCAGAAATGGTCGACCGGGCCCCGGTCCTCGCAGAGGTGGAATGTCTGCCAGTCGGACTCGCACTTCTCGCACTTGCGGATCTCGACTACGTCCTGGCGCTCGCCGCGGGTCAGGATGGCGAAGCGGCGGTGGGGGGAACCTTCTTGAAGCTTCGTCAACTGCTCCTGGATTGTCATCTCCCCTCGCTCCTCTCTTGCCTCATGCGCCAGTTTCTACTATCCTAATTATACACGATGCGCCAAGAACTGTCAAGAGGGAAACGGAGGCTCAAGTTACGGGAGGGTTACGGCGAGGTAAAGACCAGCTAAGAACTGCAGGCGCAACAGCAGGGAGCCGGCCGCCGCAACCGGCCCCCTGCTGCCGAGGAGGATGCCGCCGGCGGGCTTGTCCAAGGCCGGCCGGACGGCAGGAGAGGTCAGACTTTCTCGGGTTCGGGTAGCAATCCCTTCTTGATCAGCGCGTAGTAGAGTTGGGCTGCCGCAAACACTGCCGCACAAGGCGTGCCAACCCAAACCACCACGGCCACCGCCCAGCCGATCACCGTTGGCACCCACACAAACGCGATGGCCACCACCCCAGTCGGTGGCGCGCCGGGCCATACCGGGAAGGGAGCCCCTTGCCAGCCGAGCACGATCTGCGCGGTGCCAAAGAGCACGGAGATTCCGACAACCAGCCAGAGCATTGGTCGCCCCTCCGGGCTCCAACTAAACTGCTTGATGAGGAGAGCCAAGAGGAATACGACGAGACCGCAGATCATCACCAGAGTCGGGTTGAGTTCCATTGTCATGCTCCTTTGCCCCTGGGGGCTCTTTTCTTCTGCAGCTCGGCAAGCTGCGCCCTGAGCTGCACGTTCTCATCCTCCAGCGCCCGGACCTTGCGGCGGAGGTCTTCGTTCTCGCTCCGCATCTCGACCAGGTCATCATGCAACCTGGCAATCTCCTGCTCGTTGGCCTCGATCCGCTTCTGCAGTTGGTCGCAGAGGGCGGCAAAGCCATCCAGGGCAGCCTTCGTCTCTTCGACATCAACAGTCTTGTCCTGCAGGTCGACAGCCTTCTCTTCGACGCGCAGACGCCGGCTGGCCTGGCGCAGGCCCCAGAGCGACACGCCGGCCCCGATCACCGATACCAGCGACCCGACAATCAAGGGTAGGCTTGCCAGGTCCACAGCGCCCTCCTCACTTGACCACCTTGCAGTCGCCCCAATTCCCGAGCCGCGCCCAGACGACACCCAGCGCAAAAACCTGGAACCGATAGGTCACACCGGCGATGGTGATGTCTCGCTCCGGCGTCAGCGGCATGCCCAGGTCATTCTGCCGGGCCGTTCGTGCCAGGGCTGCGACCGGGTTCCAGGGCACCTTGAGCGCCTCATAGGCCGCCTTGCGGATAAGTTCTTCCACGTCCTCACCTCCTGTCGGAACCTCGAATACTCTGTCCAGGAAGGCCTGCCAGTCCAGGTTGCGCGGGTCGTCCGTGTCGGCTATGTCGCTGTGCCGCTTGACCTCAGTGCGTGGGATGCCGAAGACCCGTGCCAGCTCCCGGACGTGCGCCGCCGCCGCCGCGAGCTGTGCTTCCGGCCAGAGCGGGCTGAGCGGCTTTGCCGGGCATTCGAGCTCGACGCCAATCGTCGTTGGGTTGAGCACTTTCGCATGATGCGCGGCCAGGTCATACGTCACGCAGCGCCACACGTGGCCGGCCACATCTACCAGGTCATGGGCGCTGGAGTTGTAGGGGTTCTCTGCCGACAGCCACCAGGCCAGGGCTGCGGCCAGGGACCCCTTCGTGTCGTGGATAATGATGCTCTTGACGGGCTGGCCCTCTCGGCTCGAATGGTGGTCAGTCTGGTACCAGTCATGATAGGTGACGCCTGGGGTCTCGATCCGCCTTGGGATGGCTGGGCCGAGTTGCCGCACGAACGGATGGCTCGCCCACTCGTGGCGCAGGGCGTCCACCGCCGGCAGATTGCCCCCCTTGGCCCACTGCTGGTTGTTGTGCCAAGCCGCCTCCGCAAAGTCCCGATGACCAAAGTTGTCGACCAGCCAGAGGCATTGGCAGAACAGAGCGTCGCGCCAGCGACGTTCACGGAAACCCCGGAGGATTTCCAGGTTGAGATCCGCATGCATCTGCGGCGTGATCGGCGTCCAGGTTGGGTCCTGCGCCCAACCCACCTCGTAGCCCGCCTCCGTCCCCAGGAGCGGCAAACTGCGGCCCACGTAGGTGCGCACCAGATCATCGATCCACTCGTATTCCTGGAACGTCCAGGGTGCGAGCGGCCGGTTGTGGACCGCCAGCGCGGCCCCCTCGAGGGACACCAGGTGGCCATGCAGCCGGAACCAATCGAACATGGTGCGATACCAGTCCCGGTGCGGATAGTCGCCGCCGGGGCTGAGCGCCGGCAGGAGCGGGATGCCCTCGCCACGTCGGATAGCGTCGGCGTTGCGCAGGAATTGCTCACACACCTTGTCGACGCGGGCCCCTTCATCCCAGGAGGCCCGGTTCCATTCCGCGACCAAGTTTGGCTCATTGCCCCACTCGAAGTAGTGGACCCCGGCCTCCACGTAGGCCCGCACGTCCGCCACCGACACGACGTAGCCGGGATGGGGCTGGGGCGCATACAGCCGGACGACAACCTCGATGCCCTCCTGGGTGAAAACCCGCGCCAGGTCAGTCTTGTTCTGCCCGCTGACTAGGGCTTTAAACCAGGTGATCCCCAAGTCCTGCCGCAGGTAGCGGGCATAGGCGGCCGGGTCCCTGACCTTGGCATCCGTCCCGGCGCTGTCGTGGAATCCCCAACCCGTATCGATCGGGGGCCTCGGATACTTGCAGAGCTCCATTCATCCCCTCCTATCACACCTGTCGCCAGTGAAATAGATTTGCGCCTGCGCCACCGGTGGCCATCGCAGTAACCAGAAACACGACCTGGTCCGCCGTCAGGAAGTCCGCCCGCGCCACGCTATGAACCTGCCACCAATGGATGCCGTCCCAGGAGATGTGCGTCTTGCGATTGACCCCATCATCCTCGATGCGCAGCCAGCAGAGGTGACTCCAGGCGCTGGTCATACCCAGGGTAATGTAGGTGGCGAGCCAGGTGGTCGGGTTGGTCCACTTGTCCACGCGCAGGCTCAGGTCGCCAACGCCCACGCCATAGCGTATGCGAGCATAGGCCAGTTTGCCATCGCTCGATTGCCGCCAGCCAACGCCGCAGCCCACCGAATCCGCCGGGTAGAGGTTCGGCAGAATGGCCGCCTCGATGGTGTACGGCGGCGCAGGCGCGGCCTTCATGAGTATGTGGCAGTTTGGTCCCCCCTCTGCCGCCACGCTCAGGTAGATGCCCCCATTCGTCTCGCTGGCAGTGGCCCCGCCCTGGTTCACCCAGGCCCAGGTCCCCAGGGCCGGAGGCGGCGTCAAATAGAACAGAGGCCCCCAATGCCGTTGGACCGCCCCGTCGTCGCGCACTACGTAGAAGGAGTCGCTCGGGAAGTAGAGCCGACCAGCCTTGGCAGCGGCAGGCAGGGCAGCGTAGGCACCGGAGGCGATGCCCGTCGTGCCGACCACAATCTCAGCGCTCAAACCGGCGTTTGCCGTCTCGACCCAGTAGTCGGCGTTGGTCGGCGCGCCGGCGGCCGGAGCATCCCACTCGACGGCGATGACGACTACCAGGTCCGCCGCGAGCGTGCCGATGGCGTCCACGTCCACGGTCAGCACGTCGTTCTCGGCTAACACCGTCACATCGGGAATGCCGGACTTGGCGACGCCATCGGGATCGTTCCAGGCCAACTCGGGCCGGTTCGCCTGCGCGGTGAAGATCGTCACCGCGTTCAGGTGCACGTCCACGATGGTGCTGTTGGCGTTTCCTGGCGTCTTGCAGCGGATGTAGACGTAGCGGATCACGCCGGCGCCGGGGCAGACGAAGGCGCGCAGATCCGTGTCGATCGCGAGCACGCCGTCGACGTGCAGGGCGACGGCCGGCGCGCCGTCCGGGTCGACCCACTTGAGCCCCGTGGCCTCACCGACGTCCGGCGTCAGATGCTGGCCAGCCAAACCACCCGGCAACCTGGCCGCAGCGTCAGGGCCGATCCCCACGGCCAGGTCGGCCTTGGCGTCCCAGATCGCGTCGGTGGCCACGTCGCCGGTTGGATCGGCCCAAGCGACGCCCTCTGGCTGCAGACTGTCTGCGGTCAGTACCTGGCCGTCCAGGCCCACCGGCAGCCGTGTGGCCTCATCAGGGGCCGTCGCCACCGCCAGGTCGCCCGCGGCATCCCACAGGCTGTCATGCGCGATGTAGTCGCCAACGCCCGAGTAGATCGTGTCCGTGCCGCCGTCGTCGAAGTCGCCGCTCACGCCGGAGTTGCGCAGGTCATTCTCGACCACGGCGTTGTCCGAGCAACCGGCGCCGACCTGCACGCCGTAGTTGCCCTGGTTGGCGGCGTAGCCCGGCTGGCAGGCATTGCCGCTGACGATGTTGTTGTCGGAGCCGTTCGGCCCACTGGCGGTCAGGAGAATGTAGGGGTAGGTGTCGTTGGCGTCCTGGCTGACCTCGCTGATCGTGTTACTGGTAACGCTGCAGTGCGAGGCGCCGCTCAGGATGATGCCGTACCTGCCGGAGTCGCTGATCGTGTTGCCGGAGACGGTCACGGAGTCGACCTCGTAGCCCAGGTTGATCGCGGAAACATCGCAATCGCTGATCTGGTTGCTGGTTATCGACCCGTCCCAGACGTTGGCCACGCGGACGCCATGGTCCACGGTGCAGATCACGTTGCTAGCGATGCTGAAATTGCTGAGCTCGACCACCTCGATCCCGACCTCGAAGCTGCGGATCTCGTTGCCGACGATGGACAGTTGCGCGTTGTAGTCGTTGGCCTGGTTGAGGTGCCAGGGGTGAGCCGTCAAGTGATTCATGTCCCCGAACACGTTGATGCCAGTCGAGAAGGCGGCCACGGTTCCGGCGATGAGGTTGGCCGAGATCGTGATGTAACGGCAGGTGATGTCGTTGGTGGCCATGATGAGCATGCCGCAGGACACGGTATCCTGCATCCTGTTGCCGGTCACGGTGATGTTGAACGAGTTAGAGATCTCGATCCCATAGCCGCAGGCGTTGAACGCGCAAGCAGCGACGTTGAGCGAGTTGCCGGCACCGACGAAGATAGCCTCGCTGCAGGATGCGAAGCTACAGCCGTAGACGCTCACGCCCTGGATGGTCGAGTCGGCGGGGAGAACCTTGCTGGTGTCGCCCCACAGCCCGACGCCGTAACTGCAGTCGGTGAAGATGCAGTAGCGCACCGTCAGGTTGGCGATGGTGGCGATCGACGGTCCCCGCACGGCCCTGGAGAAGTGGTCGAACGACAACCGCTCCAGCATCAGGTTGGTCGTGTTGTGCGCGTTGACGCCGTGGTCGGCCCGCGCGGCGAAGAGGCTCTCGATCCACATGTCCGAGAGGGCAACGTCGGCCACCGCGCCAACCGCCGCAAAGACGGTCGTGGCGACGGTACGGTCGGCGGGGATCTGCAACTTGGTTGCCACGCCCTGTCCCCTGATCTGCAGCCCCGTGACCAGGTTGATGCTGCCCGTGATGTCAAAGTGCCCATCAAGGAACGTAACCAGCCCCCCGCCCGCGCCCAGGGTGGCGATGGCGGCGTTGATCGTCTCCTGATCGTCCTCCCCGCCGCACACCCAATCGGCGTGGGTCTTGTCGATCGAGTCATAGGCGGCGATGACCAGGCCAGGGCCGCGCACCCAGGGCGCCTCGTAGGGTTCCACGGCCGCGTCGGCGCTGCGACAGCCCCGCCGGATGACATCCTGCACCTGGCGCATGGAGTGCACGATGGCGCCGGCGTCGCTCTCCGGTTGGCGCGGGATCGTGCTGAGTTCCAGGCCCGCCAGGTAGGTTCCCCGCTCCGTGACCTGCTCGCTCAGGCCGACCACGTGCAGGGGTGACGAGGGGTAGGTGTTGACGTCGACCGCCCGGTAGCCGTCCACCCACTGCTGCCAGACGACGTGCATCCGCTCCCCTGGCTGGACCGCGACGGCAACCTTGCGCACCTCCAACAGGTAGTGCCGTTGCGGCTCGTCGTGCTCCTGCAGGTAGTTAAACGCCGCGTCGTACAGGGCATTGCTGGCCAACTCGGGGCAAACGGTCCAGGAGTCGAGCTGCTGGTCGGAAATGGCGTCGAACTCGTAGACCTGCTCGATGCGGCCGTACGCCGCCTCGGCCACGTCGGAGCGGATCCAGTTGTTAGCCGCGTCCAGGGTGAAATCGGCCGGGGGCGTGCGCGTGGTGTGCTCCAGGGTGGAGCGCTGGTCGCCGATGCCGGCGCCGTGGGGAATGATCCGGCTGATCAGGGGGTAGGCGTCGCGGGTCTCGACTAGGCGCTCGATCAGGCAGACGTCGACGTTCTGTTCGAGGCTGAGCGGCTCCCCGTCCGGGCGAATGGCCCGCACGGAGGAGATCGGCTGGTCCTCTCGCAGCCACACCAGGTCGCGGCCCGTGCCGAGCCGGAAGCGCTCGCCCGTGGCCTCTCCCAACTTGACCAGCGCCTCCAGCACCGACTCCCCCGCGAACTCCAGGTAGGCTTCGTTCAGCGTCGTGGCGTAGCCGCCAAGCGCCCAGCCCGCGGGGGCGTAGGCCATGATGAGGCCAATCCCGTTCGTGGTGGCCACGTCGCCGTAGACCTCGACCTCGGCGAGCCGGAAGTGCGGGTTCACCCCGCTCCCGGCGACCTTGCGGATGCGCACCCAGAACCAGGAGCCGGCCGTCACCGTGGGCTGCACGCGCATCCAATCGTCGGGCCGCGTCCAGGAGATGACGCCGTTCTGGGCGAACGGGACCCCGGCCACGATGCAGCCGTCGCTGAGGCCCGCCAGATCCAACCAGCCCGGCACGCCCGGCCCCCAGTCCCTGGCGAAGTATTGATATTGCAAGAGGCAGGCGTGGGGGTTGGCGACCCACAGGGTGATCCGGGCGGCGTCGAAGCGTGCGTCGAAGCCGATGTAGAGCCAACGGGTGTCGCTCAGGGTAACGATGTCCGTCCAGGTAGCCGGATCCGCGTCGTAGGCCTCGGGCAGGTCCTCATCCTCGAATGGTTTGAGGTGCCGCACGGCGCCACGCCCGCCGTCCAGGTAGGTCCACTGCAACTCCTTGACCAGCAGATCGTCAACCGTCCGGCTGGCCAACTCGTGCAGCAGATCGGAGCCTGAGACCTGCAGCCGCGCCTCGCCATCGGCGCCGGCCTGGGCCTCGATCTGGTCCACGATGCCGGCGCCCACGAACCGCACTGCCCCGTCCTCGATGGTGTAGGCGTAGACCTGGCGCTTCTCCTGCAGCAGGTCGGCGCGGGGATCGCTGGCGGGCATGCTGAATCCCCAGTCCCCGGCCGCGTTGAGCAGGCGATGGTTCGTCCAGTCACTGGCGGTCGTGATCGGGCCATCGCCCAGCTTGGTGGTTCCCGCCGCGTCATAGACGTCGATCCACAGCTTGCTCATGGCCTACAGACTCCTGGCGCAGAGGGCATTCGGTTTCAGCCGAGCGACGAATGCGTCTTGAGTTCCTACAAAAAGGCGAGTATAATTGTAGCAATGAAGATCAACCGCGCTTACAGATTCCGCATCTATCCCAATAGGGGGCAGCAGGCAGCGCTTACCAAGCAGTTTGGCGCGTCGCGTTTTGTGTACAATCACTTCCTGCGAGCGCGGATTGATTACTACGCGGCCCACAGTAACGATAAGGGCAAGAAGGGTCTGACCTATCATGACACGGCAGCGATACTCACTCAATTGAAGCGTGAGCCTGAGTATGCGTGGCTGCAAGAGGCAAATGCGCAGGCATTGCAGCAGGCACTTCGCAATCTGGATAGCGCATACAATAACTTCTTCAATAAGCGTGCGCGCTTTCCCTGTTTCAAGAGCAAGCGAGCGCGCCAGTCGTTCCGGGTACCGCAGGGGTTTGGCATCAAGGGTAGCAAGTTGCATCTGCCGAAACTTCCGCCCATCCGCATGGTGATTCACCGATCTATCGAGGGTATTGTCAAGCACATCGTTATCAGCAAAACGCCCGCAGGATATTACTACGCTTCTCTGTGCTGCGAGTCCGAGGTGCCCAAACCGGAGTATCGCGGCAATGTCATCGGCATTGACCTGGGCATCAAGGATTTTCTGGTCACGTCGAACGGTGAGCATATCCCCGCGCCCAAGTACCTGCGCCAAGCCGAGAGGCGATTGCGTCGAACCCAGCGCCATCTTTCTCGCTGCAAGCGGGGTAGCAGAGGCCGGGAAAAGGCGCGCCTGGCTGTGGCCCGCCAGCATGAATACGTCGCCAACCAGCGTGTGGACTTCCTGCACAAGTTGAGTCGCCGCATGGTGGACGAGAACCAAGCCATCTGCGCAGAGACGCTCAACGTCAAGGGCATGTTGGCGAATCATTGCATCGCCAAGTCCATCGCTGACTGCGGCTGGGGCGAGTACCTCCGCCAACTCAGGTACAAGGGTGCATGGTACGGATGCGATTTGTTGCAATGTGACCGCTTCTTCCCTTCATCCAAGCGTTGTCATGATTGCGGGTTCATCCTCGATTTGTTACCGCTGTCGATCCGAGAGTGGACGTGCCCAGAATGCGGCATCATCCACGACCGCGACGAGAATGCGGCTCGGAACATCAAGACCTTTTGTACGGCGGGAACCGCCGAAACACACACGCCGGGGGAGAGTCGCGGTAGCGACTCGCTGAACCCGGAAACTGCTTGCCTTTAGGCAGCAGTAGTTCACTCCCACGCGTCGCAGTACTGCGCGCGGAGCGTTGCCGTAGCGACGGCGCTGTACGAGTAAGAATAAGAGGCGGAGACGGTCACGCTGACCACGACGTTATTGTTGCCCGGCTCCAGCCGCAACCAGTCGTCGATGGTATGCCCGGCGCCCAAGGCGAAGCCGGAGTAGGCATCGACGCCGCCCTTCTCGACGCTGCGCGCCCCGCAGTCCACGACGAGCACCTGGCCAGGGTTGAGGTCCCCCGTCCAGGTCCATTGCGAGACGCCGGCAACCGTCACCGTCACCTGGTCGATGTCCTCGCTGCCCGCGGTCAGGGTGAGCACCACGTCGTTCGTGGCGACGTTACCGCCGTTGGGCAGCACGACGGTCTTGGGCGAGGAGTCCAGGACGGTCGTGATGTCGCGCGCCAGGCCGCACCAGAAGGCCGAGAGCAGGACGAAGCGCAGGTCCAACTCCAGGTGCCGCAGGTTGTCGGGCCGCCAGCGCGTCTCCACCTCGGCCAGGCGGGCCTGGATCCACTCGCGCTGCCCGTCGACGTGCCGCCGGTAGAGCTGGTTGCGGGTGCCGCGCAGGGCGCGCAACTCGGCGTAGCGCTCCCGCAGGTCGGCCGGGCAACCGGCCAGGAGGGCGACCCTCATGCCCGGGCGCGTGAGTTCGCGCGGCGAGCGCCCCGTGCCCTGGCCGTCGAAGACCCCGCCGCCGGGGAGTTCGAGCAGGTCCAGGCGCGAGCCGCCGGTCCCGGCATCGGACGATTCCGGCCCCTCCGGGAGCAGCACCGAGCCGAACCGCTCCAGCCAGTAGCTCATTTCAGGCCCACCGCCCTGACGTCATCGAGCACGCCCAGGTAGGCAGCCCGGCGCACCTGGGCCGGCCCGCCGGGGGCGTGAATGGTCATGCTGCCGATGAGCGGACCCAGCCAACCCTGGCCCGCCTGGGTTAGGGGCGTGATCGTCACACGCTCGGGCACATCGCCCACGCCAATGATATGGGGCCAACGCGCGAGATAGTCTGCACCTTGGGCACGCCAGGGAGGTTTGAGCACTGGGCCTTGCGGCGGGCGCCAGACGGGGGGTGTCTCCGTCCATGGTCCAGCAGGATGCGCGGGGGCCATGCCGGGTGGCGGATTCGTGTCCGCCCAGGGGGGGTTAGCGATCAGATTGGCCAGTTCCGGCAGGCCCAGGAAGAAGGCGAAGAACTGGCCCATCGCGCCGAAAAGGTTACGGAAGAAGTTGACCAGGTCCAGGGCAACCAGGCTCTTCATGGCCTCAACGAACTTGCCCAGCATGCTCACTCCCCATTGTTGGCCATATATGATGATCTGCGCGAACGCCCACACGATGTCACGCAGGGCACTGGCCAGCGTGGTCGCCCAACCCGTCTTCTCGCCCACCTTGCCCATCTCGCCGAGGAGCGGTGTCAGGAGCTCGGCTATGTCGGCGAAGTTGTCGGCGATGTCGCGGCTGACCTGTCTCAGGAAGGACCAGTCCAACTTCGCCGCTTCCGTGAGCGTCTTTGCTATGAACTCGGCCACGGCCACCGCGGCACGCTCCAGGGCAGTGGCCAGGGCGGCCACGCTTTCGGCCACCCCCGGCGGGACGCCCCAGGCCACGAAGGCCTCCTCGAGTCCAGGCTCGCGTGGCGGGAAAGGTCCATACTTCCTGTCCTCCGAGGTCGGCACCCGTGCAGGCCGCCCGGTGAGCACGCCCGCCACGGCTTTGCCGATGATCTCGAAACCGAGCGCCGCCCGCTCGATGCGCTTGACCGTCGCATCGTCGAAGCCGAGCTCCTTGAGCGCCCCCTTGAAGTCGCCAGCCATCAACTCCTTGACCGCGGCCCAGATGGTTCCCAGCGCCCTGCCGACGGCGTCCAGCGCGGGCTGCAACCAAGCCTCCTTGAAACCGGCCCACAGCTCGCCCATCTTCTCGGCCAGGCCGCTCAGGTACATCTGCTGCTCCGGCGTCGCGCCCAACTTGTAGAGCAGGTTGGGGAAGGTCTCGGTGCCTCGCAGCAGGCCCAGCACGCTCTTCAGTACATCACCCAACTGGTTGCCCACGCCGCGCAGGCGCTCCCGGAACTCTGGGCTGGCCAGGGTATGCACCAAGCCCGCCAGGAACGGCTGCGCCGCCCGCCAGGTGCCGCCGAACAGCTCGCGCAGGCTGATCCCCTTGAGGTCGATCAGGCTCTCTTTCAGGCCGGCCAGGCTCTCCGCCTGCCTGGCCGCCGCCCCGCCAAAGTCCTCCTCCAGCGTCTTCACGATGGCCTCGATAGCCTTGTCGGCCGGGACCAGGCCCTCCTCGAGCATCTCCTGCATGCGTTCCGTGCTGACCTTGAACGCTGCGGCCAGGATGGTGCGCACGGGCAGGCCCGCCAGGGCCAGGTGGCGCAGGACGTAGGCGGTGGCCTTCCCCTCCAGGTGCATCTGGCCCAGGGCATAGTTGACCCGCTCCAGGGCGTCCCCGCTCAAGCCGGACCCTGCCGCGAAGTCCAGGGTGGCCTGGGTGAGCCGCTGCGCCTCCTTCGTCGTGAAGCCGTAGACCATCGCCATCCTGAAAGCCTGAGCGACAGCCTCTATGCCGAATGGGGACTTGATGGCCAACATCTCGATCCACTCGATCAGTTCACGGACGCGAGGGCTGGCCTGATCCATGGCCTCGTTCATAGCTATCTGGTTGACCCAGACCTTTGACTGCACCGCCGCGTAGGTGCCCTCTTTGGCCTCCAGCTCGGCTATGGCCGCCGTCACCTCCCCTAACTTCTCGCGCATGGCATCGAGGGCCTGCTGGCGCTCGTTGACGATGCGCGGGTCCTCGAACTCCAGGCGCTTCGCCTTGGCCGGGCCGACCCACTTCCCGGCCATCAATTCCTCCAGGCGGGCCTGCGCCGCCGGGATGTCCGCAGCGAGGCTTTCCTGGACGTCGCGCAGGTCCTCCAGCTTTTCGCGCTCTTTCTCGGTCAGGGAGATGCGCTGCTGGGTCATGATGGTGCGCTCTTGGCCTCCCTTGAGTTCGCGGGCGACCAGCGTGGTCAGGCTCAGGCCCAGGCGCTCGTAGGAAGCGACCGCCTCGAACGATTGCGTGGCAGCGTCCATGGCCGCCCCGGAGATGCGCCGGAAGCCATCGACGATCACATTGCCCACGACGAAGGCAAAGGCCGTATTGACAGCATGGCCCATGCCGCTCCAGGCACGCCCTACGCTGGAGGAGGCCTGCTGCGTCTCGCCCTGCGCCCGCGACAACCCGCGCAGGTACGACTGCAGCCCGCGCTGGAAATCCTTGTCATCCAGGACCGCCTTGATCCCGACCTGCTCGACCATCTACTTCTTCGCCTTCGCTCTCAAGCTGGCCTCCTCGATCTCCCGCTGCGCCTCCTGCTGCTCCCAGGCCGCCATGCGCGCCTCTATCAGCGCCACCGCTAGCATCTCGGCCTTGTCCTCGGCCCCGCCGGCGTCCCACTCGCTTGGGCGCAGGTGCCACGCCTTCGCCGCCTGCATCTCCTGCAGGCGCGGGTTGGCCGTCCACGGCCCCTGCCTGATCGGCAGGCGCTGCAGCGCCGTGCCTTTCCAGCGCACGGCGAAAAAAGCGCTCCATCGCCTCCAGGTCCGCCTGCGGCACGCCGGCCATGGAGAGCCGCAGCACGCCCAGCATCGCCTCCATCAGGTCGGAGGGGGTCTTCAGGATCTCGGCCTCGATGTAACGCAGTTTCAGGTCGCGCGGGTCATCCGGCACCTCGACCCTCAGCCAGCGCTGCAGGTCCACCCACTCCGCCGGCGGGTCCGGCGCGACCACGCCCTGGAACAGGACGTACCTGCTGACGCGCTCGCGCACCTCGGCCTCGAGGCGAGCGCGGGCCAGCAGGTAGGCGTCCCAGGCCTGCCTCTCCGCCTCGCTGGTCTCCTCCGCCCGCACCGACTCGGCGTCGTGGGGGTGCGTCTCCTGCCCACCCCCGGCCGTCTGGGCCGTGTAGGTGGGCGGATCCAGCGGCTCGCCCCGCTCGCGGTACTCCCGTTCGACGGCCAGGTCGATCTGCTCGAAGATGACCCGACTGAGGGGCCGCAGGCGGACCTCCAGCCCCTCCGTCGTCAGGATCGTGTCCCTGCGGTCGCTCATGAGGCGTAGACCTTCATCACGACGCCCATCCCGCCCTGCGCCGGCTCCACCGCGCCCACCGCGAACATGGTGTTGGGGTCGCAGACGTGCAGGTGCATCAGGCCGGAGTTGCTGGGCATGCCCGGCACGGTCTCCCAGGTGTAACCGCCGTCGAAGGTGCGCAGCGCGCCGCCCGACATGGCCGCAGTGGTGTAGACCAGGAAGCCCACGTGATCATCCTCCACCCGGAACCCGATGTCGTTGATGATGCTGGGCGCCACCGGCAGGGGCCTCCGGTACCAGTCCTCGCCCTTGTTCTCCGTGTACCAGAGCTGCCCGTCCGAGAAGCCGATGAACACACGATTCGTCGTGACCACGGCCAGGGCCTCGATCTCGTCGGCTGCCTTGCCAGCCGGCCCGGTCACGGCCGTCCAGGTCGTCCCGCCGTCCTCCGTGACCGCGATCTCGTTGTTGTCACCGACCACCCAGCCGTCGTCCTCGTTCACGAACTCGATCGCATTCCAGCCGGTGGCGGCCAGCACGCCCGACTCCTGCGCCGTCCAGGAGAGGCCCCCGTCCTCCGACTTGTAGATGTAGCCGTCATTCGTCGCCAGCCAGATGTTGTACTGGTCCAGGACGAACAGCCCCTCCCCGTCGAGCACGAACTGGCCATCGGTCGAGCCCACGTCCACCGGCGTCCAGGTGGCCCCCTCATCGTCCGAGTAGGAGACCTCCGCCGGGTTCAACACGTCCGTGGTGCCGCGAGCGACCAGGATGCGCGTGGTGTCCCGTGCGACCTGGAAGCAAACCCCGGCCGCGATGTCCTCGTCGGCCGCGAACGGATCGGCAGCGGCCTGCACCCAGGTCGCCCCGCCGTCGTCGGTGATCCAGACCTCGCCGGGCAAGAGCACCGACGCTGCTGGCGAGTTGCCGACGGCCACGCCGAAGGTACACACCGGCGCCGACGGCCCACACTCGCCCGCGCAGATAGCGGGGTTGCAGAAGTGGATCGCGCGCAGATCGCCGGTCGCGCCGATGACCTGCCGCCCCGCCGTCAACTTGTAGAGGCGCACCACCTCCTCCAGGCCGAAGTCAAACGATTGCCGCGAGACGGCCTTGTTCTCCTCGTCCGCCACGGCCAAGCCGGTCAGGCCCTCGTTGGTGATGCTGCCGTTGCGCAGCAGGGTGACGCGCTCGTAGTTGAGGAAAACGTCCCGGCGCCCGCAGGATTGCGACATCACGAAGATAGACGCGGGGCAGCGCATCTTCTCCAGGTAGTCTGCCGTGGCCTTGAGGTCGGTCGTGACCGTAACCGTCGGCGTCCCTGGCGCGCCGCGGTACGAGCCGCGGGTGCGGAACTCGCCGGTCTGCGCCCGGTTGGGCCGCCGCACGCGGGTCAGATCGCCCCTCGGGTTGGCCACGTCGCCAAGGTCGTGGCAACCTAAGTATTCAGGCTTCGTGTTCGGCCCGTCCGGCTGCGCCCACAGGCCCGACATGTGCGCGTAAAGCAGTTTCTCAGTCATGCTCCTCTCTCCTTGTCAAAGTGCTCCGCGGCCCGCAGCAGCGCCGCACGGTCAACGCCGTAGCAGGACTGCAGGGCCCCCACCGCGGCCTGCGGGCAAGCCCGCAGGTCGGCCAACGTCCAGATCCCTCGGCGCCGAAGCTCCTGGGCCACCGCCTCGGGCGTCGTCGCCAGTCGCAGCAATTCCTCCCAGGGCAGGCCGTAGGGCAGGCCGCGCTCCAGCGCCTCCGGTGCCACCTCATCATCCGACAACAGCGAGAGAGGCACGACGCACCGTCGCAGCGCGCCCCCCTCGAGGTATTCCACCAGGGCCGCCTGGCCCTTGCGCGAGACCAACTTCACCCTCATGTTCACCTCATCGCGTGGCCGCTCTTGCGAGCGCCCCGCAGCATGGCTGCCCGCATCATGACGGCGAAACGCAGTTGCCAGCGTTTCTGCAGGGTCGCCTCGAACTCGCGCGGCTTCGTGCCGGGGTGCTTTGGCACGCGCGCGCGAAGGACAGTCTTGCCACCCTTGAAGCCTGTATAGGCCGTGATGTAACGCGGCCTTGTCTTGGGCCGGAACTTGGACTTGAACGCCAGTGCCCGCTTGTTACTCCGGCCCGTATAGATTCCAGCCTCGATCGGGTGCTCCCTTGTGCCTCGATCCACATAGCGGTAGATCTTGTCCGGCGTGCCCACGAAGAGCCAGGGCGTCCGGCCCGACAGGTGCGGCTCGACGTCGAACTTCGGCTTGTGCTCCCAGGTCTTGATGGTCTTCTCAAAGTCCCCCTTGATGTCCGTGCCCACTTTGCGCAGGGCATTGAGCAACTCGAACCGCACGGCCTTGTCGTTCATCGCTTTGGGGTTGATCGGCTTCCAACTGATGACGGCCATCAGATCACCCCCGCCCTTCCCGGCTTCATGCGCTGCGCCTGGCACCAGGCCCACCAGGCACCCCCTGCCTGCCCGAAGGGGCAATTGATCCGCTCCCGGGTAAGCATCTCTGGCACATTCCGGTCTCTCTCCCAAAGGATCTGCGTGGGACGACAACCGCAGGGCTCGGATGGCATCTTGGCGTGCGCGAGCCTTATGACAACATCCTCAGCCTGCCGCGTGATCGGCGTCAGGCCCGCCCGGTAGTTGAGCAGCACCCACTGCGGCACGCACTCCAGGCACTTCGCCGTCCAGGTCCCGGAGGCGTAGTCGGCCCGCTTCACGTCCAGGTGCCCCAGCCGCTCGTCCCTGACGTAGATGCAGGCGGTATGCCGCTGATCCTGGCAACCGGTCAGCGAGCAGGCCATCGTGCAGGCATGCCGGCAGATGAGGGTCGCCTGCGTGCTCGCGTCGTTGGCGATGCAGCGCACGTCAACGGTTGCCGCACCCCAGGTGGCCACGTCGACGTAATCCCACCCGTCCGGCGGGTTGTCCGCGAAGGCCGGGTCGACCAGGCGGCACCACGGTATCGAGATAGTTGCCAGCCCGCCTGCGATGCTGAGGGAGGTCGGCACGATCTCCGTGTCTGTGCCAGCGTGGAAAACGTGAATGTCCCCCGTTGCGCAAGTCCCCACGCTCACCATGACCAGCGCGGGATCCGCCGTGTAGTCAACTGCCGCGCCGGCCTCGAGCATGGTATCAGACATGATCCCCGCCTCGATCACCATACCCCAGCGAGCGCGCACAACCGGCCCCCAGGATTGCCGCTCGTTCGTGACCCACCGTGGCACCAGGAAGTAGCCGATCTCCTGCTCGATCTCCTCCTGCGCCTCCAGGAGCGCCCAGGCGATCATGTCCCGCTGGCTCTTCGTCCAGATGTCCCGGCATTCGTAGCGTGGGTCATCGACGTGGCGGATGCCCCAGAAGGCGCAACTTCTGTAGCCGATGCGTTCCGCGTAGCGGGTCAGGGTCACGGCCGGGAACTCAAGCGTCATTCACACCACCTTGCTGGGCAGGACCAGGAAGTGCCCCTCGCTGGCCGCCATGATGTTGCCGCTGGCCTGCAGGCGATACCAGTAGCTGCCCGCGCTCGCGGGCTCCAGGTCGCAGTGATATTGCCCCTGCCCATCCCTGCTGAGCCCGTGGACCGTCACCTTGCCGGACTGCAGGTGGCGCAGGCGCAGCGAGACGGAGGTTGGGTCGGCCAGTTCGCCCTCCGGCAAACGGCGGATAGTGGCCGAGATCCGCACCCGTGTCCCTATCAGGTAGCGCGCCATTCGCTCACCCCCACTTCGACCTCCCCGTTCGCCATGGCCAGGACCTCAAGCTCAGTGGAAACCTGCATGCTGACGCTTATCTCGGCCTGAGCATCGACCTGTGCCTCGACCTGGCCGTTGGCCCATTCGCCGGTGACGATCTCTCCCTGGGCCGGGCGAACGGATTGCGCCCAGCCCCTGCCAACGATTCCGCCACCGCCACTGACGTTCGCCTGCCCGGTTGTAGCCTTCGCCCCGGTCGCCAGGGATGCACCGCCACCTGACACGCTGGCCTGCCCGGTGATCGGCACCGTCCCGCTGGCACCAGTAGCAATGACCTCGCCGCCACCAGATACAACCGACGTGCCCGCCGCAGCCTTGGCACCGACAACCTGTGTCTGGCCGCTGCCTGCGACGGCTGCCTGGCCCTGCGTTGCCTTGCGCCCACTGACGGCAATCGTCCCGCCGCCCGTTGCCACGGGTTGCCCCTGGCGCTGCGTGGCCCCCTGGGCGGCGACCGTTCCGGCCCCTGAGGTGGCACTGTCCACGCCGGCAGACTTGGCGCCAGCGATGGCAATGCTACCCCCAGCGACGATCCCGACAGGCGGAGCCCTGGCCGCCTTTGCGCCAACCACCGCCACCACACCGCCACCGTTGACCGCCGCCACACCCTCTTTGGCCTCGATGGCCGAGCCCGTGGCAGTTACGGCCCCGCCGCCGGAGACCGCCGCTATGCCCAACCCGCCCTTGGTGCCCGCTGCTGCCGGGATCCCCGCGCCCGTTACGCCGACGCTACTGGCACCCGCCTTGCGGCCTGTGCCGCTGACAACACCGCCACCGCTGACAGTGGCGCTACCCCCGGCCGCCGGAGGCGTGTAAGTGACCTGTAACTGGATGCAACTGACCCGCCATTTCGGGTTGGCGTCCGAGGTGTAGAGCCCGAACGCCTGCAGGGCGTTGGCCCCCACGCCGTTTATGTCGTCTACTGTCCAGTCCAGGCCGGTCTTCGGGTTTGTTGCCCAGCCGTACTCGCGCGCCGTGTAGGTCGTGCCCGCCGGGTTGTGGTAGGAGCCGTGGTTGTAGTAGTTGCCCCCGACTTTCAGGCGCGCATAGGAGCGGTTCGTCCCCGCTGCCGGCTCGGCGTCGTAATACTGGACCTGGACGCTGATCCCCGTCGATCCCGCTGATATGTTAAAGGCCGCGAAACCGAACGCGATGTTCCCGGCGACCGTGCCATGCTCCAGGTAATCTGCCGGCGTTGTGTCGGGATAATCGTCGACCGCCTGGTAGCGCGTCCCTGCCGTCCCGGTCCACGTTCCGGCAACAGAATCGTCGCTGGTCGGCGCCCGTATCTGCGTGGTCACGGCCAGCCCTTACAGATTCAGATCGAGCGCGACAGCCGTCACCGTGTACGTGCCTTGACCGGCAAAGACCTCATCGACCACGTTGGCCAGGGCGTACTGCGTCCCGCCCGAAACGGCGGACATGAAGCCCACTGCCTTGACGGTCGTGCCGGGAGGAATGTCGAAAAGTGGCTGGTTGCTGGCAGACATGCTGCCCCCCGAAGCCGCCCCCCAGGTGACCGCCTTGCGCGCATAGGCCGGGCTGCCGCCGCTGACCTCCACCGTGGCCGCGTCATCGGTGAACAGGGCTGCGTGGGTGATCAGGGCGCCCAGCGCGTTCAACATCGCGTTCTTGCCGGCATCCTTGTAGGCCATCAGACTGTCTCCTCAACGCTCATGACTGCCCTCCCTCTCCCCAGGCCTCCGCATTGGCCTTGAGGTATCCCAGCGCCTCGAGGTGCCCCCGCTCCCGGCTCGCCCCGACGCCTCCAAAGACGATCATCTGGAGGCGGTCCGTGCCCAGGTAGGTGAATGTCACAACTAACGTGTTGCCCGCCTCGCTGTAGGACCGACTCTCCGTCCTGTGCCCGATGCTGGAGACCGGCACGCCGAAGATGCTGCCCAGCCAGGCCTTCATCGAGGCGACAGACCACTCCGACTCGTCAAAGTTGCCGTGGAAGATCAAGGCGTTCTGGTCGGTTCTGATGCGCCAGTGATTATTGTTTATCGGATTCGGGTCGGCGTGCAGGCCGAAGTTCTGCAACGCTGCCACCAGCTGCGCCTTCTGTGTCCCGTTCAGGCTGACATTCAAGACCGCATAGTAACCCAACGGCATTGCACTCCTGTCAGAGTAGTGCTATACTCCCCCGTCGGAGGTGCCCATGCTCACACGCCGTAGCTTCCTCAGAGCCGCCGCCCTTTCCCTGCTCGCGCTGCTGCCCTGGCCGCGCTTCCTGCGCCCCAGGCCCACTCTGGCCGAAACGCTCAGCAAAGGCGCTATCGTCGTCTCGTTCGGCCCCAGCAAACTGACTGCGGTCGAATGGCACGGCAAGGTCGAGCGCATCTGGTTGGCGCGATACCCGGTCGCCATCTGGTCCCCGCCACTGACCATTGAGGAACTGGACGCCGCAGAACACGCCGTATATCCTCACGCCGCCGCCAGTCCCGCCGCCAGGGCGATGTTGTAGTTTTCAGAGGGCGACAGGGCGCTGCGGTAGACGAAACCGTGGGCGAGATAGCCGAACCAGACGAAGGTGGGTGTAGTGTCGAAGGCACCGACGTTTGTCAGTGTGCTATTGAGTGCCCCGACCCATGTCCCGATGCTCGTCAGTGTCGATTCCCGCTGCTGGCCATTCAGATATGCCCGAACGGCATCAACCCTCACCGACCACGTGAGGGTATACAGCATCCATCCGACTGCACGTAGGCCACTCAAGCTCACTACTTTTGCCGTGCCGCCACCGACCCGCCTCAGGTCTATTCGGTTGTTCGTGGGACTCCGAAACACGTAGATCTGATTGTTCGCATCGACGCGCAAGGTAGCCAACGAGCGCTGTGTCCCATCCGTCCACACGCCTGCGCCCGCCACCCTGGCGAAAATCCCCAAGGTCCCCTCGTTCCCATTGAACGCCGCTGCCAGGCTGGCAGAATAGATGTTGGTGTAATCGGTAGCCCCATCGTAGTAGGGGGCCGTCCTGCCGTCGCCCACCCCCGGCTTGGCCAGATCGACGCCGACGTGCGTGCCGTTGCGCCGCTGGCCCGCGTAGTCGTGCGCGCGGTTGTTCCGTTGCTCATCGAGTGGCCAGTAGCCGATCAGGTCCGCCGGGCGGGTGTTGAGGATGACCTCTTTCAGGTCCGGCTTGAAGATCATCTCTTCGCCCGCCAGGCAACATGGCGCCAGCCCCGCGTTGCGCAGCCGCGCGTTGATAAGAGCATCCCTGGGCAGCCGGTAGTCGCGCGCGCCGCTCACACTATCATCTCCAGCTATAGCGGACCGTGCCGCTGTAGGCGATGGTCCCCGTCATGGCAATGTCCTGCGACTCGATCCTCAGCATCGTGTCCTCACCGTCCGCCTGGGCGTCAATGGCGCGCGAGATGGGGAAGCCTATGTCAAGCTCCTCCATCTTCACGTTGGCACTCAGTGCCGCAGAGACCGACAGCCGCACCCAGTAGGCCGTGATGCCGTTGATGGCCGACTGCACCCAGCCCACGCCGGGATCGGTCCAGGTGATCTGGCCATCGCCGCTCATGGTCTTGCCTGCCGCGACGGTGGTCCCGTCGACCATGTTCGCCACCGCCACCCAGGCCGCGCCGTTCCAGTATTCGACCGTGAGCACGCTGGCGTTGGCGTTGACGTTCGCCGCGTCCATGTCCACGGGCAGCCGGGTGAAGCGCCCGGAAGGGCTACCCGCGACCAGCCAGTCGCCGTTGGCCACCGTATCGAGAGCGTCCAGCACCGCCTCCGTGGCCGCGCTGTTGTCGTTCACGACGGCGGAATAGTCGGTGTAGTTGGCCCCGTTGTCGGTGGTCTTCTGCAAGCGCACCAGGGTTGCATCGTCTTTGGCCCGCAGGCTCATCAAGGCCACGCCCGCCCCGCCCCTGGATTCGCCACCGGCCCCGCCAGTGCGATACCAGGGCCGCACGGTCAGTTGCGGATCGTCATTCAGAGCCGTCATGCCGCGGATATTGGCGTACAGGTCGAACCGACAACGGGTGCGGTAGCTAGGGTTCGCCAGCCAGGCCGCGGCGGCAGGCAATGGCTGGCCAGGGCCGTGCAGGCCGGTGATCGTGTAGTGCGCAGCCGAGGCGCCGATCACACGCCGGTCGATGATCCCGAAGGGGCTCTGGTCGCTGGCCACCACGACGGCCAGGCTCTGCGCCATCGTGCCCTGGCCCAGTGCTGCCGGGAGGCCGCCGTTGAGCAGGGTCCGCAACCGCTTCAGCAGGGCAATCTCGCTGCCGTTGCCCGCTGCCGCCTCCGCGTCCGTCGTCGCCCCGATGCTCACGATCCCCCCGTCGGGAGCGTACACGTCCAGGTCGTTGCCCGTGGAAGTCAGGGCATTGCCCGCCGTGTCCTGGATGCGCACGATGCCCAGCAGTCGCCCCGCCCGGTCCACGACATCCACGACCGCCCCGCCAACAGCGGCCACGGCGTTAGCAATAGCCTTGAGCAGGCCAATAACGCGCCCGCTCGGGTCGCCCGGCGCGTAAGGCGGCTCGCCGGGATGGCCGTAGAAATACTCACCGCTCACGTTATCCTCCTGAAAGCGACCATGCTGCCGGCCTGGCCCAGGCGTTGCCACCCCTTGGCAAACAGGCCGTCAATCGCCGCCTTCATCTCGC
>Ga0315296_10000392_pt1 | contig 40393 bp, 44 predicted proteins | sample YL17G14_18_MG_FD_203921 | JGI IMG/M metagenome (GOLD analysis project Ga0315296, IMG submission 203921) | Sediment microbial communities from Yellowstone Lake, YNP, Wyoming, USA - YL17G14_18 | ecosystem: Environmental > Aquatic > Freshwater > Lake > Sediment | place: USA: Wyoming | collected... | reverse complement strand
TCACGGACCTGAGCGAGAGGTGGCGATCTACGGGAAGGCGAGGTCCTCAATAGAGCGCGTCAACTCGAGGCTGGAGGACCTGGTCTGCCTCAACAGGCACCGCGTCAGAGGCCTCAGGAACGTGACAGTGCACATGGCCCTCTGCATCATAGCTATGCTCCTCGTAGCGGTAGCCGCGCTACGTCTGGGAATGCCGGAGAGGGCAAGGTGCATAGTCTCATTAGGATGGAGGTGAAAGTTAACAGAAAGATGCAATTTAGCAACGTCCTAGCGCGCGACCATGGTACAATTACCGCTACTCAATCGACGAACTAAAGCCATGGGTCCCAAAGGTCGGGGAAGTCGTTGAGAAGACGAAGACCACCTACGAGTACTTCAACAACCACTACCACGGCTCGATCGATGATTGTGAAAGATCGATCCGATCGATAGATAGATGAGCAAGCTGAATGAGGAAGACATGAATCGATCGGGATTTCTTTCTTGCACGATCGAAATCCAAGGACTTAAGGCTCTCCCAATAGTCAGGCTTTTTCCAGAATTCCTTGTCCTTTGCGGTCTTTGAACGCATGTACATGTCATGCAAGATCAGCAAGGCCGCGTTATCATGTTCCCTTACAACTTTCACCATACCTACCTGAAGTAACCAGACCAGAACTACTCCTGAAACGATAAAGAAGATCTCAAAACTGTATGGTTTCAATAGATCCAGTAATGGTGTTGATACCAGATAGTTAATTGATGGCAGATGGTTATTTTTCCATGCATGTATTAGTCGGATAACTACGCCGACCACAATCCCCAAGACTATAGACCACTGGATAGTTGCAATTGTACGATACAAATCCCATCTTCTGTTTACATAGGCTTTCAGATCCTCATTCTCAGATCGATCTATAATTTTATCCTCAGACTCATCTAATGTTCTTCAGGGATTTGGATGATCGACCTGTGGCTGATTCTGGGATGGGTGTTGATCCTGTTCATCGGATCTATGGTCTTTGTTGAGACTATCCTCAGACTTATCAAACACTTTCACCATGTACCCATACCCACATTTGCTGCACAACTCATCGATAACCCGATACGAAGGAGGTTCATTCAAAGACCAGAGGTAGTTGCGGAACGGATGCATCTGAAGACAGGTATGATCGTCGTTGAGATAGGACCTGGGAAGGGCTCCCATACGATAGCAATAGCTGAAAAGGTAATGCCAGGTGGCATGGTATATGCCGTGGATATTCAGGAATCTGTCGTGGAGCGTTTGAGAAAGAGGGTTGAGAGGGAAGGCATCACCAACATCCACCCGAGAGTCGATGATGCCTACAATCTCTCCTTCGGAGATGGTAGCGTAGACAGAGTGGTAACAATCGCATGTCTTCCCGAGATTCCAGAACCAGTAAGAGTTCTAAAGGAATGTCATCGCATTCTGAAGACCGATGGACTGGTCTGCCTCTCTGAAATCTTCCCCGACCCAGATTATCCGAGACGTAAAACAGAGAAACGCTGGGCTGATGAAGCTGGATTTGAGCTTGAGGAGGAGTTTGGAAACTGGTTCATCTACCAATTAAACTTCAGAAAAAAGGAAGGTGCTCTCCAGTAGCGAGCTTAGATGCTTTGGAATATGGCGAAGAGATTTCTCTCGGGATCTAGGGCGAGCGCCCACCAGCCTATTCCCGGGACCTCTTCCTTAGGTGCGATTACCTTGCGATCGATTCAGATGGACATCTCAGGCGATCGATCGAAATCGAGGCTTGAGAAAAGAGCATGAGCAATGAGCGCCCTTTTCACGATCGAAGGGAAGAGAAGGTTGATGCAGCATTCTGGACGAATTCCGAGGCATCGCTGAAAGGAAAACCTCCTCCTTGGCCTCACAGTCCCCGGGTTCGATCCTAGTCTGAGAAGGCCGAGAAACGGCGGGTATCTTTCATAGAAAAATCAGATCTCTTTCTGCAAAACATTAAAACAGTCAATTGAACAGAGTCTATCAGAAAGCCTATGTCTAAGGTTGCAGAACTCAAAGATACGCTTCAGAGGTTCGTGCAAGACGGTTGCGTTCTCTGCTTGGGCGGCATCTCGCTCTGCAGAAGACCTATGGCTGCCGCATATGAAATCATCAGGCTCGGTGTCCACGATCTTCATCTTATAGATGTTGCGGCTGGAATGCCTCAGCTTCTCCTCGCATTGTCGGACAAGGTAAGCGTGACAGAGGGTTGTTGGCATGGCTATGAGCTTTTTGGTCATCCTTACATGTGGAGGAACATGTTGGAGAAGGGGCCTCAAGCAACAGGGTACAGGTTTGACGATCTCTCGCATTACGACCTCGCTATGAGGTTTGTAGCTGGCTGGCTCGGTATACCCTTCATACCAACCTATAGCGGGAAGGGTTCTGATCTGTGGAACCCCGAGTTGGACAATCTAAGGGACTTGCGTGGCAAGAGGCGGAAGATCCCTCTGAAGAAATTTGAAGTGGTACAAGATCCTTTCTATATGGGAGATAGCATCAAATTGCTTCCTGCGGCTAGGCCAGATGTTACTATCATACATGCCCCGATGGCAGCTCCAGATGGTACAACTCGAATCTATGGAGCCCACTTCGATGATTTCATTCATGCTGCTGCATCTGATCATGTCATAGTAACCTGCGAGCAGGTTGTCTCAAGGGATTCTCTCGCCAAAGAGCCGGAGATGAACCTGATCCCAAGCGTCTATGTTGATGCTGTATGTGAAGTTCCGTATGGAGCACATCCCGGTCCTTGCCTAGGGGTCTATGACTATGACCCCTGGTTCATCAGCGATCTTGTTTCAGCAACCAGAAAGGGAGAAGACAACCCTGAACAGTTCAGAGAATGGCTTCAGAAATGGGTCTTAGGAATCAAGGATCAATCGGAGTACCTTGAGAAGCTCGGCGTCAGGAGACTACTGGCATTGAGGGCGGACCCAACTCTCGGATATTCTCCGAACCTACCTAGGAGGCTAGACAAGCTGCCTCCACCTCCGTGATCAGGAGGACTGAGGAATTGGAAAGCAAGAGAGGACCCTCAGAGCCTTCATACACGCCTCTTGAGATGATGGTTGTACAATCGTCAAGGCTGATAAAAGATGGCGATGTAGTCTTCGTAGGAACAGGCCTACCCATGATTGCTGCTATGCTAGCCATAAACCTTCACGCCCCCCAGGCAACACTCTGCTCCGAAGCTGGCTTCTGGGACTCCAGGCTCCTCCACCTCCCAATGACTGTCGGCGACTCAAGGTGGTACAGCGGTGCGACTTGGTGCGTCGGGCAGTCAAAAATGTTTTCTCTTCTTCAGCGCAAGCGTATAGACCTAGGCTTTCTTGGAGGTGCTCAAGTGGACAAATATGGTAACCTTAACTCCACTGGCATCGGCCTTGAAACAGATGCGCTATACTACAAGTTTCAGAAGAGGTTTGAGGGAAGCGGCGGTGCAGCCGATATTGCTTCAATGGCTAAAAGGACCGTTCTGATGATGAGACATGAGAAGAGAAGATTCGTGGAAACGGTCGATTACCTTACAAGCCCGGGATGGTACGTCTGGGACCATGACTACAAAGAGGAAAAAGGTCGCAAGAGGCTTGTTCCAAGGTGGGAACTAGGGATGTGGGGTGGCCCCGAAGCCGTCGTCTCCACAATGGGCGTCATGGGCTTCAAAGAAGACACGAAAGAGATGTACGTGAAATCCTATTATTCGGATCTCGGTGTGACACTAGATGGCATACGCGAGAACACTGGGTTTGAGATCGACGTAACACGTGCAAGGCCAGCTGAGCCTCCGACCGAGACTCAGCTAAGGCTTTTAAGAGAAAAGCTTGATCCGGAAGGAATCTTCCTGCAGCTCTAGCTATCTACCAAGAAAGTTTGTACACATCTTTGGGGCATGTCACGGGTGTCCTGCCAGAATGAAAGGTTGGATCAAGCATTCCTAGATCTTAGCAACTCCGCAGAAACAAAAAAGATTGACCAGAGGATCTTTGGTCCAAACCACTTGTTCAGCGATGGAAAAAAGAGTGGGATTCTTGTCCCAGTGTTCTGTTTGGCATGCGCTTCAACTGATCGAGCTGCAGCTCATCTTGTCCTTGTGAATTCTCTTCCAAGAACTTCTCTAGCTATGACTATCCTCTGAACGTTCTGCGTGCCCTCAGCTCCAATGCAGTAAGAAAGTACGCCTCTCAGCCCCATCTCGAGTGGGCATTCCTTTGTGTATCCGTACGCCCCAAACCAGAGCATTACATGGTACAATGTGTCAAAGGCTAGCTGAGGCGCGAGAAGCTTACACATTGAGAGCCATTTTGTGCACTCCAAGGCGTCGAAGGTGCCCTTCTGATACTTTTGATCCAACATCCAAGCAGTTCTGTAGATCAGCTGCTTTGTGGCCTGAAGCTTAGCATAGTCCTCTGCAAGCTCGAACTGAATTCCCTGGTTAGCTGCTAGAGGCTTCTCAAAAGCTACGCGTTGCTTAATGTAATCCAGCCCAATCTCGATAGCTCGCTCAGCTACACCAATGCAGCTAGCAGAGACGAGTAGTCGCGCGGCGTCAAATCCCTCCATGGTTATATAGAAGCCGCGTCCTACCTCTCCCATAAGGTACTCCTGCGGAATCTTCACTTTGTTCATCGTGAACCCGCCCGTAGAAATGGCCATTCTCCCCACATCGTCGAAACGCTTCGTCACCTCGACACCAGGAGCATTCAGAGGCAGATAGAAACCGGTCATGCCTCTATGACCTTTAGACCTGTCCGAGTATCCAGAGCAGAAATAGCCTCCACCCAACTCTTTGCATTCTTCCGTGCCGCTGATATATGTCTTCTCGCCATTAGCCACCCAGTGGTTCCCCTCTTTCGTGATCGTGGTCTTGAAGGCTGCCACATCTGATCCTCCACCAGGCTCTGTGACACCTATGCCAATGAAAGCCTGTCCCTTAGCTGCCCTGCGGAGAACCGCATCTCTCACGGCATCAGTACAATACCTATCCACAACGTAACCCCAGCTTGCCTGCACTAAGAAGAAAACAGGAAGTGCAACAGATATGTCCCAGTACCCGAGCTCCTCAGCCGCAATCGTGGCAGTAACCCAGTCAGCACCAGCTCCCCCATGCTCCTCCGGAAGAGTCATGCAAAGAAGCCCAAGATCCGCAACACCCTTTATTATCTCCTTTGGAAGCTTTCCTTTAGAATCGATCTCCCTAACTTTTTCTATTGGAAGATTCTTCTCGAACCACTCCTTCAGAGCCTGTCTAAACAGGTTCTGCTCCTCAGAGAAAGAAAAATCAATCACTCCAGACGCCAAACTACAATAGGCGAAAATGCATTTAAGTCTTGTCAGTCTCAAGAAGGCAGCTTCGATTTCAGATATATCCTAGTCACTGTGAAACACATCAGAACACAACAGGACGAACCTGCTAAGAAAACATGCTATGTTCATCGATCGATCGGACTTCGCATGGAGAAGAAAGGAGAAAAGGAAACAAACTGCCCGGCATGGTTGCACTTTCAACGCGAACAGCCATGGGAACTGAACTGGTGGAGGTCAAGTGATCGTTCGGAGGTTACTTCGAGAGCCTTTCCCTTAGCTGCTTCGTCAAAGCAGGCACAACCTTGAATATGTCTCCGACAATACCGTAATCAGCAACATTGAATATCGCCGCGGACTCATCCGTATTGATCGCAACTATGTTCTGCGCATCTCGGATACCTGCGACATGCTGGATTGTCCCCGACACTCCCAATGAAACGTACAAGCGAGGTCTGATCTTGGACCCTGACAGCCCGATCCATTCTTCAAACCAATGATAGTCTGCCGCAAGAGGACGAGTACAACTCACATGTGCACCAAGAACTCCGGCCAGCTCATCTAGTAGTGCCAAGTCCTCTTTCCTTCTGAAGGCTCTGCCGCATCCTATTACAATAGGAGCCTCCTTAAGCCCGAATCCAGCTTCTGCCTTGCTTCTTTGCTCGACCACTTTTACACGCGGTTCAGAAAGCACTACATTCAACCGTACGACCTGACTAGGTATCCCAGAGAGCTCCAGCTCGTCGTAGCTTCCAGGAGGAACGGTGGCCACCTGAGGCCTCTTCAAGCAAGCTACTTCAGCTACACTGAAGCCACCATACGTCAAGCGCTTACCTATAAGCCTGGACTCCCCATCCAAGCTCAGGGAAGTGCAGTCCGTCATACATCCAACACCAAGACCAGCAACAACCCTAGCAGTAAGCTCCTTCCCCTTTTTGGTGGCTCCTATAAGGAGAACTTCAGGTGACACAGTCTTGACTGTCTGAAGGAGCGCAGATCCATGTGTCTCACTGTTGAAGCGCTCTAGGCCTGGATCGTCAACCACATAGGTCTTGTCCGCGCCAAACCTCCCCGGCTCGTTGATCACTTCACTTGTGACACCGTACCCCATAAGGAGAGCCGAGAGAGAAGTCCCAAGATTATCTGCCAATCCCCTGCCAGCAGCTAAGATCTCGTGAAGGAGTTTCATGTCTTCGGAGTACACCATTACCTCATTGTGTTCTCTCACATTCACTTCAGAACACCATCCTTGAACAGTCGATCTACAAGACTTGAAGCGGCCTTTTCAGGCGTCTCAGCCTTGAAGATGATCCTCTTCCTTTCCATAAGAGGCGCCTTGACATCCAAGACTTTTATCCCAGAGCCGTGGGATCCTACCTCTTCTATCTGGAGCCCTAATGCTTCCCTGTTCCAGTCTTGGATGGGTTTTTTGGAAGCTCTCATGATGCTCATAAGTGCAGGAGTACGAGGCTCATTGATCTCCCTGACAACGCTTATCAAGACAGGCATTGAAACCTCAACAGTCTCGTCCTCCATATCATAGCTCCGCTCTGCGACTATCCTGTCACCTTTGACCTCAATCCTCCTAGCATAAGCTACCAAGGGCAGCCCCAACAATTCGCTGACTCTTGGACCGACCTGAGCGGAAAGGCTATCTAGAGTCATCTCACCGCACAGAATCAAGTCATATCTGCCTATCCTTCTCAACGCTGCTGCCAATATCCTAGAAGTCACCAGAGTGTCAGAGCCTTCAAAGCTCGAATCTCTCAACAAGTAGGCCTCGTCAGCACCCATAGCGAAAGCTTCTCGGATCGCAGTTCGAGTCTTATCATCACCAAGCGAAACCAGAATCACCTTTCCCCCATGCTTGTCCCTCAATTGAACAGCAGCCTCAACGGCTCTTTTGTCCAGATCACCTATCCTCCTGTTGAGACCCAATAGGATGGGACGCCGCGTCGCAGGATCAACCTTCAACTCCGAAAGCTCAACAGTATCCTTAACGAGAACGACTATGTCAACCAAGCAGATCTCCCAACTGTGAAGAGGGCTCCTAATGATATTTAGCATTTCTCAATCTGAGCGGTGCTAGCAAAATCTTTTATCCAGCACACAAACATGGAAATTGGAGAAATCAATGGGAATAGAAAAGATAACGAAAGTCACAGTTCTAGGCGCTGGCACAATGGGACATGGTATCGCCCAAATCGCCGCCGCCTCGGGATATACCGTGACTCTGAGAGACATCACACAGGAAATCCTTGAGAAGGCCCTTGGAAACATAAGAGGAAGCCTAGAACGGCTCGTTCAAAGAGGACGTCTAAGCGAGAACGATCTCAGGTCAACCCTCTCAAGAATATCGACGGAACTAGATCTAAAACAAGCCGCAAAAGAATCAGACCTCATCATCGAAGCTGTCCCTGAAAACCTCAATCTAAAGCTGAGAATCTTCAAAGAAGTAGATGATTCAGCTCAAGAAGAAGCTATACTCGCCTCCAACACTTCAAGCCTTAGCATAACAGACATCGCAAAAGCTGTGAGGAATCCCAGTAGATTCGTCGGAATCCACTTCTTCAACCCACCAGCGCTCATGCGACTGGCCGAGATCACACCAGGAGAGAAGACCTCTAAAGAAACCTTAGACACTGCCACAGCGTTCGCAAAGAAAATAGGAAAAACACCAGTCCAAGTGAAGAAAGACAGCCCAGGGTTCATAGTAAACAGAATTCTGATAACCTACATCAACGAAGCCGCAAAAACAGTTGAAAAGGGAGATAACGAGATCATAGAGGTTGACAGTGCGATGCAGTACCAGGCCAAGTTCCCTATTGGCCCATTCCTCCTCGCGGACCTCATAGGCATAGACATCGTGTACGCTGTTCTAGCGGTGTTTGAAAACAAGCTTGGCCCCTTCTACAAGGCTTCAGCAATGATAGAAAGGCTGTACAAGACCCAGAAGTTCGGAAGAAAGACTGGAGAAGGCTTTTATCTCTACAAGGAAGGAAGCCCCAAGATTCCTGACGATGCAGGAGCACGCTTCAATACGAAGAACCTTCTGGCCCCCATGTTGAATGAGGCTGCCAGACTCGTCTCTGAAGGCGTCGCCGAACAAGGTGACATAGACACAGCCATGAAGCTTGGTGCCAACCTTCCAGAAGGACCCTTCGAAGCTGCGAAACGCCTCGGCATAAAGAGTCTTGTTGACTCACTCAAAGAAATGGAGCGAAAACTCGGAAAGGGATACGCTCCTTCGCCTCTGCTCACGAGAATGATAGAATGAGTTCGGGAGATGTTTTCATGGAACAGAAATCTATTCTGATCAGGAAAGAGAAAAACATCGCTTGGATTTTGTTGAACAAACCCGAAAAATCGAATAGTCTAGACGACAAGATGCTAGACCTCCTCCAGACATCCTTTGAAGAACTCAGCTCCGACGAACAGATACACTGCATTCTCTTCAGAGGAGTCGGAGACCGAGCCTTTTCATCTGGTGCAGATATCTCAGCCATAGCCACCCTCTCAACAGAAGGCGCAAAGGAGTTCTCAGAGAAAGGGCATAGAATCTTTCGCAGGATTATGGAGAGTCCCAAGCCTACCATAGCCGTGGTCAACGGATACGCTCTAGGTGGAGGATGTGAACTAGCACTGGCATGTGACCTCAGGATAGCTTCAGATAAGGCTCGTTTCTCGCAGCCAGAGATAAACCTCGGAATCATCCCAGGATGGGGCGCAACTCAACTGCTCCCTAGAGTCATCGGCCTAGCAAGAGCAAAGGAGATGATCATGACGGGAAAGCCCATCGATGCAGGGGAAGCCCATAGTATCGGCCTTGTGAACAAGGTTGTGCCTCTTGAGAAACTCGACGAAGAAGCGCTTAGGATGGCTGAGACGCTGGCCATAGGCCCACAGAAAGCGATCTCAGAAGCAAAACGTCTTCTGAACTTAAGCCAACAGACCAATCTTAAGGATGATTCAGAAAAGGAGATCGACGGCTTTTCAGCCTTGTTCAGCACCGATGATTTCACAGAAGGAGTAGCCGCTTTCAAAGAAAAGAGGAAGCCCGTCTTCAGGGGAAGATGATCTAAACTGACTTGAACAATAGAACGGTTTTCTCCCCTTCTTTCTGGAAGTCTGCTCTGACTTTGTCTCCCACGTGCAGCTCCTCGCCTCCAAGCATCCTCGCCATCAAAGCTGGTCCCTCATTCAACTTGATGATACCCACTGAGTAGGGACACTTTCCGACCATTGACGTTGGGGGAACATAGATCACTGTGAAGGCCTCGATCTTTCCTTCTCCCCTCATCTCCGTCCAAGTCATGCTGCCCATTCCACACTTCGGGCAGAGCGGCCTAGGAGGAAGAAAGAGAGCACCACAACTGGTACACCTGCTTCCCATCAGCTTCTTTTCCTCGAGGAAAGCTTGGTAGGACTGATATATGAAAGGCTTGGCCTCACTCATAGCTCTCATCTCCCATAGACCTGAACCACAACCGTTCCACCTGAAGCTCCCACATTCTGTATCAGACCAATCTCAGCGTCGTCAACCTGCACCTTCCCCCCATTTCCTCTAAGCTGCATGAAAACCTCGTAGACCATAGAAGCACCTGTGGCTCCGACGGGATGCCCCTTTGCCTTCAGGCCGCCATCCGGATTCACAGCGATCTCCCCGTTGATAGCGGTCCTGCCTTCCACTGCCGCCTTTCCGCCAGTGCCCTTCGGAAAGAAGCCGAGATCCTCCGTGGCCAAGACCTCAGCTATTGTAAAGCAGTCATGCACCTCAGCCAAATCTACGTTCTTGGAGTCTATCTGAGCCATATCGTAGGCTGTTTTACAGGCGATTTTCGTTGCGTTGAGCGTTGAGAAGTCTTCTCTGCTGCTCAGGGCCATCGTATCGGACGCCTGCCCCAGCCCCTTAACATAGACAGGGGTGTCAGTATACCTCCTAGCGGCATCCTCTGAAGCAAGAATGACTGCAGCAGCTCCATCTGAAACAGGGCAGCAGTCGTAGAGCCTCAGAGGATAAGCAACATATGGGTTCAAAGGTGATCTTAGAAACTCTAACTCATCCTTGAAAGAGTATCCCCTTTGAGCGCCCTGTCTCCTCGCAACATCCATTATCTCCTCTTGAAAGTGAGCCTTCGGATTCATAACCCCGTTGTGATGGTTCTTGATCGCGACAGCGGCCAGATCCTCCCATCCTGAGCCATACTTCGCAAAGTATGCAGTAGCCATTGAAGCGTAAAGACCTGGGAAAGTCATGCCGACACTAGCCTCGTAGAACTGGTCGGAAGCCATAGCAAGAGTATCCGTGACCACCTCGTTGGATACAGCTCTCATCTTCTCGACACCCCCCACAAGCACAACATCAAAGGCTCCGGAAGCCACTGCAATCACACCCAACTGAACTGCTACGCCCGAACTGGCACACGCATCCTCGATCCTCACAGCCGGAACAGGTGTCAACCCCAGCCAATCAGCCATTAGCGCCCCCAGGTGACACTGGTGCTCAAAAGCGTCACTGGAAAAGTTGCCAACGTAGAGCGACTGAATGTCCCGCCGGTCAAAGCCCTTGTCAACTGAGTTGAAAGCCTCCGCCGCGGCCTCGACAAAAAGGTCTCGGCTCGACTTCTCAAGATGAAGCCTATGATGAAACCTCGTCATACCAGCACCAACAACCGCCACTCTCCTAGCTAGACCCATACAAAAACCCCCATTTGAATCACTGCATCTAAACAACAAGTTGAGGATTACAACGAATAAACCTTCTCAAATCAGATAAAGACCAAGGGATCGAAGGCCTCTTAGCCGTCCCTTAGGAGGTATTCTAGAACCTTCATAACAGTCTTGGAAGAGTGGTCCAGAGTCTCAGCTATGTCTTTAGGTCCCTCAGATGTCCCGGCTAGGAAAATGCCGTTCACTAGTGTTGTGCTTGTGTCGAATTTCGGATGAGCTACCTCGTAGAATCCGTCCTCTTCTGTGCCTATTCCCAGAACCGGAGCGAGATCCGAGTTGGGTGAGAGACCTGTCTCTAGGACGACGAGGTCCCCAGTTATCGAGAGGAGCTTAGAAGTCGAGCTGTCGAAGAGCTCTACACTAAGAGAGCCATGGCTGTTTGGCTTTATCTCTGAGGGCTGTCCCTGGATGAAGATTATCCCTGCTTTCATGGCCTCGTGGTAGATCTCCTCAACGCCGCGGCCCACGGCTCGCATATCGATATAGCAGACGTAGACCTCTACTTCTTTTCCGTACTTCCCCTTCACCGAAAGCGCTTGGTTCAGGGCAGCGGGGCATCCGATCCTGCAGCAGTAAGCGTTGTACTTCAGGTCTCTTGATCCAATGCAGGTCAGGAAGACAATGCTTTTCGGTCTCTTGCCGTCGCTCGCTCTCAGGATTTCCCCTCTTGTCGGCCCTTCCGGGTCCGTAAGCGTCTCATAGTCCATGTTGTTGATCACATCTCTATAACGCCCATATCCATACTGAGGGATCCTCGAGGCGTCAAAGAGGGTGAATCCCGTCGCAACCACAATCGCATCAACCTCAGCCTCGATATCTCCAGTCTCTTCCGGCTGCTTTGACGACATCAGTCTTATTCGCAGCCTGAAGCGTCGCCCCTCCTTTGTGGACATGATGATCTCTGCGTTGTTCATGACTTCGATGTTGGGGTTTCGAATCGTTTCATCGATCTTCGATCCAACCCATCCCCTTATGCTGTCTCCTGTCAGCATGTCTCTGTGCAAGAGATTGGCGTGTCCACCAAGCTTCGGATCCTTCTCCACGATTAGACTTCTTATATCTAGTGCTGCGAGCTGTAGGGCCGTATTAAGCCCTGCTACACCAGCACCTATGACAGCCACTCTTCTGTCGCTAGGCTCTCTCATCAATAGACCCTCACCTATACTGTAGACTGATCTCTATGAACAGATATTCTTATAGAGTCTGGTCTGCATATAGCTCTGAGTCGTCTAGGGGAGATGGTTCTTGGTACTGAAGGATCTGACTTCCGAGGCCGTCTCAGAGTCTGAGTTGAGGGAAAAGATCATCAACACATCGGATTTTGGAGTCCAGTCCTGTTTCCGATGCCTCCGGTGCACGAGTGGATGTACATCAATGAAGATCCTCGAATTGAAGCCTCACTTCTTAATGGGAATGGTGCGGTTGGGCCTGATCGAGGAGCTGATATCCTCTGGAATCATTTGGTCCTGCGCGCTCTGTCTGAAGTGTGAAGAGCGTTGCCCTCAGGAGACCTCTCCAAGAGCTTTGATCATGGTTCTCAGGAACCTAGCTGTCCAGAGAGAGCAGAATGTACCTGAGGGATACCTCAGAGTTGTCTCCTTGGTTCTTGATAGCGGGCTAATACAGCAGCCTATGGAGGTTGTCTCTAGGGATTTCGAGGAGTTCACCAGAGACTCTCTCGGTCTACCAAGAATCGCTGGGCCTGGAGAAGCTTTCAAGGAGAATCTCATCTCGATCATGTCTAGAGGGTCGGGTTGAGATGGACACAGCTGTGTATTGGGGCTGCATGATACCGACAGTCGAGTACTCCTATGAGTTGTCGCTGAGGGCCACGATGCCGAGGATCGGCATCAACCTAGTAGATCTTGAAGCCTTCTCCTGCTGTGGATCAGCTGTTGCGAGCATGGACCTGCTGACCGCGGACTATTTGGCCCTGAGAAACGTGGGCCTAGCCGAGAGAACTGGTTTGAGGTTTCTGCTGGTTCCGTGTAATGGTTGTTACCTTCGGATGGTTGAAGCTTTGTCTCACTGGAAAAAGGACATGCATCTGAGACAGGAGCTCAAGGAGCCTCTAGACAGGGAGAACCTGACCTTGAACGGGAGTATTCAGATGTTTCACACGATCAGCTTTCTTCACGATGTGGTCGGTTATGAGGCGATCAGAGCTGCCGTGAGCAGGCCTCTGAGGGGCCTTAAACTGGCAAGTCACACGGGGTGTCATCTTCTGAGGCCGAGCAAGCTTCTAAAGGTTGATGACGCTGAGAGACCTGTGAAGCTTGACCAGCTAATCAGGGCGCTTGGCGCTGAGGTCGTCGATTATGCTGAGGCCTTGGACTGCTGCGGTGCTGGGCTGCTGTTATCGAACTCCGAGAGCGCCACAAGTCTTTCAGCTGCGAAGCTCAGAGCGGTTCAAGAACTCTCTGTGGATGGCCTAATAGACTCGTGCCCCTCATGCCATATGATGTTCGACGCGAAGCAGGAGGCAGGGGGAAGAGCTACAGGCCAGAGGCTCTCCGTCCCAGTACTGTATTACACGCAGCTTCTAGGGCTCGCTTTGGGTATGGATCAGAGGGCCTTAGGCCTCCATCTCAATATGTCCCCGGTCGACACACTTATTGAGAAGATATCGGTTCTACCGCAGATGGGTTGAGAAGCGCCAGATCGAGATGAGAAAGTAACCCACATTTGAAAGTTGGGAACGGCCAGAACACCGGCCTCCTGACCCGAACGATCGAGAGTGTGACGATCGTTGGAACATGGAACCTGACACCCAAAGTGGGCTCATGCGTCTCTCTTCATCGATTTGCCTTTTTTCTGCGGTAGTATTCTTTCATGTAATAGAAAGAGTCATAAGTCCTCTTAGGATCAAGCTTACCTGCTCTCGCAGTGCATGTTTCACTTGAATATTCATATAGGAAAGTGGGTTTCCCCAGTCTCTTCAGCAACTCGAGGTTCTCAGCTATGACACCGCTACTGTTCATCCAGATTATGATCGCAGAGTCACAGTCCTCAATCATCTTCCTCTCTCTCCTTCAGATTCTTCCCATACTGCACATCTTCCCAGTTGCCAGCGTTATACCTTAATCTGACCGCATGCCCAACGACCACGTTTCTGTAACCCTTCGACTTCAGGTAGTCCTGATCGATCGCATAGGATGGCCCATGCAGCGTGAATGGAGTCTCTTGGGTCAAGCTTATATCCCTTCATGAGGTCTATTGGCGATCTTATCACAGGTTCATCGATGGGTATGAGCGTCAACTCGGGCATATCTGCAAAAGCTTCTCCGGCGCTGATGGCCTGATCAATATCTCAGTACTTCTTCACACCCCAGACAATTTCGTCGAAGGATAGGGTCGAGGAGGCAGCTTCCAGATTTCCCTGCTCGACATCTCTCAAGAGTCTTCTTGATCTCTCTCCGATTTCATCCAGATTCAAACATGCGTATAGGAAGACATTGGAGTCGATGTAGATCATGGTCTAATTCTCCTTTCTAGTTCTTCCTCGTAGAGATGAGGTTCAATAAGCTCAATCGAGGGGCCACTCTTAGCGATCGTCTCAAATCCGGAGACCGTGCTCAAGGTTGGCTTCTCGACGATAACACGTCCTTCAACAAGAGTCACTGTGACCTTGGAGCCTGGGCCAATCTTTAACACTTTTCTCATAGCTTTAGGAATCACGATCTGACCTTTTGGACCTACCTTCATCTCTTCATGAATCATCGATCGATTTGAGGGTGACAAGAGAATCCTTGTGCATAGTTGTTCGGGTCAAGATCCAAAGGCCAAGAGACATCAGAAAGCGACATAGACCTAGACGTGCTTCTCTCAGAACTCCCAAAGAACCAGCTGGATTTCTGTCTTGATCTGATTCAATCGATCGGACACACTATTCAAGACTTTCGGGACGATTTCAAGAAAAAAAGGAGGAGTGAGCGGTCGATCTGATTCTATCTCAAGATCGTATTGTAATCATAACTCGAAAGCCTTAAGATAAGTTCTTCTCGGGTTTAGGAGAGAGGAGGATAGAACCCTGAAAGAGATCACATTTCACGGAATGGGTGGACAAGGAGCAGTGATGGGTGCTTTGGTCTTCGCTGAAGCCCTATTCAGCGAGGGAAAATATGCGCAGAAGATTCCGGTCTACGGTGGGGAGCGTCGAGGCGGCTCTGTTACCGTCTACCTTCGGATCGATGATAAGCCAATAAGGAGAAACTGTGGAATCTACGAGCCTGACGGCATCGTCGTTCTCGACCCTCTTATCCCTAAGCTCGAGAATGTGACCAGTGGCCTCAAGAGAGGAGGCATAGCTGTGCTGAACGATACAAGGACTCCACAGGAGGTCAATCTCGGCGTAGAGCTGTCGAAAATAGCCACAGTAGACGCCACAGGTATCTCAACTCAGCTTTTCGGCGAGAGAGCCATACCGATAACAAACACAACCATGCTTGGTGCCCTAAGCCGTGCCACAGGTTGGGTCAAGTTCGAATCCCTAGTCGAACCTATCAAGAGAACATTCCCAGGTAAAATAGGTGATAGCAACGTTCAAGCAGCCCAACTGGGCTATGAACGTGTCAAGGTAATGGATCGAAAGGTGTGATGAAAATGACCTTCAGAGCATTTAGACCTGAAATAGACCAGGATCAGTGTAAGAGGTGCGGAGTGTGCGCAACATACTGCCCAGAAGGAGTCATTGCTAAGATGGACAACGACTACTACATAGACTACAGGCACTGCAAGGGATGCGGGATATGCTCAAATGAGTGCTCCTCGCACGCCATAAACATGGCTAGAGAGAAGGAGGTGAGCTAAGATGCCGGTAACAAGGATGATGGAAGGAAACGAGGCTGCAGCCTATGGCGCAAAACTCGCGAGGGTTGAAGTTGTAGCTGCATACCCGATTACGCCTCAGACAGAGCTGATATCGTCACTAGCCGAGATGATAGCCAGAGGAGAACTGAAGGCTGAATACATCAAGGTCGAAGGTGAGCACAGCGCACTGGCCGCAGTCTGCGGGGCAAGCGCGGCTGGTGCAAGAGCATTCACCGCCTCGTCATCGCAGGGAATTCTCTTCATGGAAGAGATAATCTGGATGCCTCCTGGCATGAGACTCCCAGTCGTCATGTGCATCGTAAACAGATCTGTAGCACCCTTGGGAACTCTGAGGCCTGATCACAATGACTCCCTTCTCCAAAGAGACACAGGCTGGATTCAGATATACTGTGAGGACGGGCAGGAGGTCCTTGACACCATCCTCCAAGGCTACAAGATTGCGGAGGACAAGAGGATCTACCTCCCAGTGGCCCCTTGCTACGAGGGATACGTCGTCTCCGCAACAGCCACGCCAATAGAAATACCGGATCAGAGCGATGTGGATGCCTTTCTGCCCCCCTACAAACATGAACTCTACTCGCTAGACCCCGCCGCACCCAAACCGAGAAGAAGAGGAGGAAGCATCGCTCAAGGCCGATATGATATCTGCCAAGCAATGGAGAGAGCCAAGGGAGTCATAGAGGAAGTGGATAAGGAGTACAGCAAAAGGTTTGGAAGATACTACGATGGCATGATTGAGAAGTACAGATGCGAAGATGCTGATGCCATCATAGTAACTATGGGATCAATTACAGGAACAGCAAGAGACATCGTAGACGAGTTCAGAGAAAACGGAAAGAAAGTTGGACTGGTCAAGCTAAGAGTCTTCAGACCATTTCCTACAGAAGAGCTCCAAGAGATCGGGAAAAAAGTAAGAGCCATCGGTTTCATCGACAGAAACACATCCTACGGAGCCGTAGCCGGCAACGGAATCGGCTGCGTGGAACTTGGAAGAGCGCTGTATCCACTCAAGGAGAGACCTGTGCTCCTGAACTATTTCGTCGGCCTGGGCGGAACTGATGTTACAATGCCACAGTTGAGGCACATAACTAAGAGAGTTGTCAAAGCAGCTGAGACTGGAAAGGCCGAGAAGGAAGTAGAATGGGTTGAACTAGAAAAACTGGAGGAATGAGAAAATGAGTCTGAATCAGAAATTTGATGAATACTACAAGACGAAACTCGTGCGTCCCGGGAACGGGTGCTGCCCTGCATGCGGAGGCCCAATCGCTTGGAGAATGATCCTTGAGGGCCTGGACAAGAACACCGTCCTATACGGTGGCGCACCATGTGCCAGCTGCAACATGTCTACCATCAACCTACCGCAGTTTGGTCTGCACTTCTCCTCTGTCGGCGACGGTGCAGCGGGCATCGCTGCAGCCTTCAAAGTGAAGGGCCGCGAAGACATCACAGTTCTTTGCTCCTCTGGAGATGGTGGCGTCGGAGACATCTCCTTCGGAAAAGTCTCAGCCTGCGCAGAGAGAAACGACAACATTATCCTGCTATGCCTAGACAATGAAGCATACATGAATACAGGAGGCCAGAAGAGTGGCCTAACACCCTATGGTGCCTGGACTACAACAACACCTGAGGGAAAGAAGACTAAGAAGAAGATGATACCTATGATCCTCGCCCAGCATAGAATACCTTACCTTGCAACTATGTCAATAGCCTATCCCCAAGATACCATAAACAAGGTGCGAAAAGCCAAGGGCATCAAAGGCTTCAAGTACCTTCATCTCGTCATGCCATGCCCAACTGGATGGAGATTCCAAGAATCTAAGACCGTAGAAGTGTCTAGACTCATGGTTAACAGCTGGACCTGGCCACTGTACGAGGTAGAAAATGGCGTCCTCAAGATAACGATGAAACCGAAGCAAATACCGGTGGATGATTATCTTAAGCTCCAAGGCAGATTCCGAAACCTCGCTAAACAGGAGATCGCAGAAATACAAAGCTTCGTCGACGAAGAAAGGAACAGACTTGTCGAAGTGGAAGGAAAGAACATCTGGATATAAGAGACCCTTTCCTCCTTTTTCGTTTTGTTGACATTCTAACAATTCTGAGCCCAAGAAAGCCTTCTAGCGATCGATCACACGCCAAAGCAATAGATAAGGAACCGCTGTTCGAGTTATTCATGCTACATAGAACGGTTTCTTCTTCCATCTAGCGATTATCTCAGCCTCCATTAGGATCTGTTCCCTCAGTCTGTCTCTCTCGGTCTCCTCTTCTATGCTTTTCCTCGCCTGCAATAGTAAGAGCTCCACTAGCCCATCCAAATCGGTCTTCGGTTTCTCTCCCTTTTTCTGCTTCCTTTTTGGCCCCATCTGAACGACCTCTAGACAGCTGTTAGAACACTCGATCAGAGAATTATTGATTATAACTCCAACCAGAAGATTGATCGGTGCTCAATAAGGCAGTTATGGACTGCTGATACGGTATTCTTCAACAGTTTTACATGCCCAGTCTCTGAATGCCACCTCTACGATGAAGGAACAAAAGAGTAAAATACTCTGAGCACCCCCACCGCCTTCGAGAAGTATGGAGGCTCAAACCTATCATACAGATGTCCTGGTCATCGGAGGTGGAGCTGCAGGACTCCGGGCCTCAATCGAAGCCAAGAGAAGAGGCTGCAAAGTACTCTTGGCGTCGAAGGCTCTGATTGGCTACGCATCCTCAACGATGTATGCTGGAGGTGGCTTCAGGGCTGCCTTGGGAGAATACACTCAGGAGAAGCATTTCGGAGAGACGATCATGGGAGGAAAGCTCCTTAACGACCAGGAACTCGTGAGGACAATGGTGCTAGAAGCGCCTGAGAGGCTAATGCAGCTGGAAGACTTCGGAGTCATAGTACGGAAAAGAGACATCGGTATAAACGTCACGGACGGCCCGGTAACGTCTGGAAAAGGCCTAGTCTTGCCTATGACAAGATATGCCAAAGAGATAGGGGTTGACTTCATCGAAAACGTGATGGCGATAGATATATTGGTCGATGACGCTGCCCGTGGAGCCATCTTCCTTGATATAAGAAACGAGAAGATCATTACAATTGTTTCAAAGGTGGTCGTTATGGCTACAGGTGGTTACAGCCAGCTATTCGCCAGAACCGACAACCCCATACAGGTCTCTGGAGACGGCTGTGCAATGGCCCTGAGGGCGGGAGCAGTGCTGTCTGACCTTGAGTTCACACAGTTTTTCCCTTTGGGCTTAGCGGAACCGGGCAGACCAGCGTGGCTGATCCCGGCTTATAATGCGAGACTCACAAACAGTCTTAACGAAGATGTCCTCAGCAAACATCAGTTCAGCAAACCCTTGTCAAGAGCGGCAGTGGAAAATAGGGACATGCTCTCAAGATCAATGTGGACGGAGATAACGCAGGGGAATGGTATAGATGAAACTCTAATCATGGACGTATCTGACATTCCGGAGAAACAGCTTGGAAGCCTATTCGTTCTAAACGTTAAGCGTCCAAGGTTTAGAGTTGCGCCCACAGCACATTTCACAATGGGTGGAGTGATGATTGACAAGAACTGCCGGACAAACATCAAAGGGCTACTCGCTTGCGGAGAAGTAACGAGTGGTGTCCATGGGGCCAACCGTCTTGGTGGCAACGCCCTCACAGAAGCCATCGTGTATGGGGCAAGAGCAGGCATCGAAGCATATGAAGAATCGGCAGATGGAGCAATCTACAAGCTTGACGAGTCACAAGTGAGGAAAGAGGAGATGCTGATTTCGCAGCTCAAGAGAGGAAGATATTCCACTCGGAACGTGAAGCGAGAACTGCAGCGAGAGATGTGGACAAAATGTGGGGTTATGCGAGACAAAAGCGGGTTAGAGGACCTCCTCAGTTTCATCAAAGAGAAGAACCCAGAAGTAGAAGACCTAGCTGCATGTAATGCACTTGAGGCCGCCGGCGCCATTCAACTCAGAAACATGTTTCAAGTCGCCGAAGTCGTCGCAAGGTCTGCACTGATTAGAGAAGAGAGCAGAGGAGCACACTACAGATCTGACTTCCCAGAACAAAAGGACAACACTTGGCTCAAAAGAGTAACCGTATCTGGCGAAAACAACACGCGATCTATGAGTTTCGCGCCAGTGGAACTTACGTACCTATCATTGAAGTGCACGTAGCTCTGAAATTGCAGAACAATGACCTAGAAAAATGTTGGGGTCAGAGCTTTCAACCCTTTGGGAATACACTGGTTGCATCAGGATTTTCCGAGCTTCTTGGCCACTTCTGCTAGTTCAGGATCTAGGCTCCTGCCCCTGTCCAGAATCTGCTTGCCATCAAGCCAGACAGAGACGTTAAGGCAGATCCCATCTGAATGCGAAGAGGCCGGTCTGAACGCCATATGACCGATCCCCCACTCAACAGCTCCCCAGATGCGTTCGTCCTCAACAACATCTCCGGTAAGTCTTGCTCCAGGGTTGAAGCCGTAGCAGACATGTCCTATCTTCAACATGTTTGGATCATTGAAGCTTCTCAGCCACGTTTCGTATCTTGCAGCATCAGCCCCTCCCTCAATCTTGATAATGTCGCCTTTCACAATGGTTAGCTCTATGGGATCTTTGATGAGTCCAATGGGAGGATTAACTGAGCCATCGAACACAATCTTACCATTCAGAGTTTCGAGCAGTATGCCCCAAAAGATCTGACCCCCTAACATGTGAACACCTGGAGTATCAGCATATCCCAAGGCATATCGAGGAGTCTGGCCCGGTCTATTTGTGAAAGTGGCATCGGTACCAGCAGGTGTTGTGATGTGCATCTGCTTTGCCTCCACTGTCAAACGTATAATCCTCGACATGAATTTGTCAAGCACTGTGAGGTTGATCCTGCCTATGCATCTGACCATTATGCTGGGATTCATTCCCACTAGATTCAGATATCTCAGCTTTGGGTTCCCTTGATTATCTTGTCATAGGTTTCCGAGTAGAAGATCCACTCGTTGTTGAACTCAACCCAAGCATCGGCTCCCGTGATGGCACCTACAAGTGTCTTGGAAGGCAGCATCGGATCAGCCGCCTTTCCTACACCTAACGGGGAAGCATTCCAGATGACAGCAGGTTTGGCTCCAACACTGAAGGCTGCACCCGCAGTCGCCTTCACAACTCTCATATCCGACTCCGTGTCAGCAGTGATGACGAATTCCTCTCCCTCCTTCAGCTTGAACAACTCACGCACGAGAACATCAGCTGCTTTCGTCAACTCGAAGTCATACAACTCAGGCATTTTTGCTACCGGAGTGTACTAGCGCTGATCCTCTTAAGAAACCTCCAGCCTTACAGCGCTAGAAGCTGGGGCTAACTCCACGCATCTTCTATGGAACTAAAGAGGCTTCGAACCTTTGAAGATCGGGTGGTCCCCTCAGTATGCCCGATCAGGTCGTGTACTTCTTCTCGGTGAGATATCTGTCCCTGCTGTCTGGAAGGACTGTTGCTACTCTCTTCCCTTTTCCCAGTCGTTCTGCGATTTTAAGGGCTGAATAGACATTCGCTCCTGCTGATACGCCGGCGAACAGCCCTTCCTCTTTCACCAGCCTGTCGGACATTGCAACAGCTTCGTCGTTTGTCACAGACATGGAACCGCTAAGCAATCCACTGTCCAAAATATCAGCTACTATGCCTCCGCTTATCTCGTCGCTTGTACCCGGGACTTTTCTGTGGCCTGAAAGAAGCGAGTACATGGCTGAAGCAGGCTCCACTGCGACAGTCTCAACATCTGGCACCCTTTCTTTCAGAGCCTTCGCTATGCCCAAGAGTGTCCCTCCTGTGCCAATGGATGCACAAAAGGCGTGAACCTTCCCGTCCATCTGCTTGAGAATCTCCTTTCCAGTCTTAACATGGGCCGCCGTATTAGCCGGATTACTGAACTGGCGCGCCCACCAGGTCTTTGGTGTCGACCTCTCAATGTTGAGGCACATCTGGCGAGTTGGGATCTCAACCTCTGATCCGGCAATGCTCTTCTCAGTCGAGCTGAGCTTCTCTGTCTTCAGTTGAACAACTTCCGCGCCGTAGCTTTCCATGATCTTGATTCTCTCAGGAGTCATACCTTCAGGCATGTAGATTGTAACCTTATAGCCTAAGCAGCTCCCGACAAAGCTAAGGGCGATGCCTGTATTACCTGTACTAGCCTCAATGATTCTGTAACCCGGTTTCAATTTCCCCGCAGCCTCAGCGGCACGGATCATCTCCAAAGCGATACGGTCCTTCAGGCTGCCACTTGGATTGAGATACTCAGGCTTCACAAAGATCTCAGCATCCGATCCGCCTGGAATGCTTCGAAGCTTGACTAAAGGCGTGTTACCAATGAGATCCAGAACACTGTTTACTGAGTTCAACATCGGAGTCCTCGATTCTCTTTGGCGTTGTCAGCAGAAATAACTCTTTTCACATTGAAAACCAAAAGAAGAGCGTCCGAAAAACAAAGGATCCCTAAAAAGCCCAACCATGTATGACTCACAGATCGAAGAGCTTCCCTGGATTAAGTATGTTTTGAGGATCAAAGGTTTTCTTAATGGCTTTCATAAGCTCAAGCTGCTCTTGGCCCACCTTCATGGGAAGATAAGCCTTTTTGGTGAATCCTATCCCATGCTCGCCTGACACAGTCCCACCTAAGGTTAGGCCTATCTCGACTAGATCCGATACCACTGCTCGGGATTTCTTAAGCCATTCCACCTGCTCCATGTCTTTTCTGAATATGTTCGCATGTATGTTACCGTCTCCTGCGTGGCCGATACAGTCTACGAGAATACCATGTTTCTCCATCACTTTCTCAGCTGCCTCTATGTAATCAGGGAATCTGCTCCGTGGAATGCACATATCGACTTCATCAAGGTCCGATTCAGCCTTGTGTGCGGTGAAGAGACATTTCCTAGCCTCCCAGAGCTGCTGTTGTCTCGCAGCTGTATCGGCGACAAAGGCGTTCACGGCTCCGCATTCCAAGCAGACCTCTCCCACAGTCTCAAGGGCAGCGTCAACCTCTGTGGAACTGTTCCCTTCTACTCCTATGAGGAGATATGCTGGATGCTTATTGTCTGGAAGGCTTCTATTCAGATAACGCTCTGCTGCGAGAACAGAATACTGGGAGATATACTCCAGCGCATAGGGAACGACTTTCCGTCGGATGATCTCTGAGACTGCCTGACTTGCATCTCTAGTGGAGTTGAAAGGTATGTAAACTAGAGCCGTGTTTCGAGACATTGGAACCAGCTTGAGGGTCGCCTCGGTCACTACCGCCAGAGTTCCCTCTGAACCGATGATCAGATCCATGAGCGAGTATCCAGAGGAATCCTTTATGAACTTCTCGCCAAGCCTGATCACATCACCATTCGCCAGGACAGCCACCAGGCCTTGAACATAGTCTCTTGTAACTCCGTATTTGAGGCCCCTGACGCCACCAGCGTTGGTAGAAATGTTGCCTCCAAGGGACCCAGATTCCTCTCCGGGATCGGGAGGATAGAGAAGGCCCTTCTTCTCCGTCTCTCTGTGGATCTCCATTATTAGAACGCCAGGTTGAACCACAGCCATCAAGTCGTTCTCGTCAATCTCAAGTATCTTGTTCATTCTTTCAAGGCTCAGGGCTATTCCACCGAAAAGGGGGTGAGCTCCACCACTTAGACCAGTCCTAGACCCCTGAGGAGTAACAGGTATTTTCTCTTGATATGCAAGCCTCATTATAGCTGAGACCTCAGCGGTCCCAGCAGGCTTAACTACCACATCTGGGAGATGTGGCGGCTCAGAGGTCTCATCCATCCCATGCTTCTCGAGTTCCTCAGGCTTGTCAGAAACGAATCCTGGACCGACGATTCCTTCTAGTGTTCGCCGTATGTCGGTGGTGACTTTACCGTACATTCCTATCCCTTTGATAGGCCCTGACCTTTCGTATCAGCCTCGGAATCACCTCGTACAAGTCCCCCACAGCACCAAGCGTCGCGACATTGAAGATCGGCGCCTCAGCATCTTTGTTCACAGCGATGATCACTTCGGAGGTTCTCATTCCGGCCAAATGCTGAACAGCGCCTGAGATACCGAAAGCCATGTACAATGTGGGACGAACAGTCCGTCCACTCAGCCCAACCTGATGATGATAATCTGTCCAGCCCTCATCCACTGTTGGCCTGCTAGCACCCACGGCACCTTTGAGAACTTGGGCCAACTCCTCAAGAAGCTTGAATCCCTTCGGGTCGCCTAGTCCTTTTCCTCCTGAAACAACCACGTTCGCATCCACAATGCTGACTTCCTCAGCCACAGGCTTGAAATCCAAGATCTTGACTCTATCAAGGAGAAACCTAGGCTCAACATGCTTCTTGATTATCTCTGCCTTATGGGTAGGATCAATCTTCGCCTCGTTCATCACTTTGTATCTCACCGTCGCCATCTGAGGCCTCTTCTCTGGACAGATAATCGTCGCCATGATGTTCCCGCCATAAGCGGGCCTTACCTGCACAAGCAATCTTGTCTTAGGATCAATCTCCAATCCAGTGCAGTCAGCAGTAAGCCCTGTGCCCAGGCTAGCTGCGACTCGAGGACCGAGAGACCTGCCCATAGCGGTCGCGCCTATGAGGAATATACTCGGCTTCTCTTCTCTGACAAGACCGACAAGAAGGTTCGAGTAGGGATCATCTCTGAAATCCGCGACAAGGGGATCGTCATACACAAAGACTTTGTCTGCACCCCTATGCACAAGCTCCTTTATCGCCCTATCAAGACCCCCGCCGACTATGACAACGTAAAGACGCTCGCCCAACTCACAGGCAAGCTCTTTGCCTTTGCTTAGAAGCTCATATGCAATCGGATGAACCTTGCCAGCCTTCTGCTCTGCAAAGACAAGCACTCCACGATACTCCGAGGTAGGAGCTTGACTCCTCATAACAGTCGAAAGTTGAGTGCACACGGTCTAACCTCCTAGATGATCTTGCATTCGATCAGCTTCTGTAGGATCCTTTCAGCCAACTCGTCTGGAGAACCCTTGACAACCTCTCCTCCCAGAGGAGGAGGTGGCGTGGTCACTTTGATGACCCGCGTGGCTGAACCGAGTGCACCGAATCTGTTGGGATCTCCACCAACATCTGCAGCAGTAATCTTCCTTATCTCCGCCTTCGTGGCTCGCAGTTTCCCCATCAGCGTTGCGAGTCTAGGCTGGTTGATCTCCTTTGTCACGGTTATCAGAGCAGGCAGAGAAGACTCAACTGTCTCAACGCCATCATCAAGCATTCTAGTAACCTTGATCTTGCTTTCAGAGATATCGAGAATCTTGTTGACATAACAGATGTGGGGTATTCCAAGGTTCTCCGCGATTTCTGGGCCCACCTGACCTGTATCACCATCAGTCGTCTTCAGCCCACAGATAATCAATTCAAAGGGAGCTATTTTCTTAATGCAAAGTCCCAGCGTGTAGCTGGTGGCAAGAGTGTCAGCCCCTCCGAAGACCCGGTCTGTTGCCAGCCAAGCTTCGTCGCAGCCCAAGGCTAAGGCGTCTCTTAGAGCAGTCTCAGCCATAGGTGGACCCATGCTCAGGACCTTTATTCTTCCGCTGAGCTTCTCCTTGATTCTGATAGCCTCTTCAACTGCATATTCGTCGAAAGGGTTGACCACGGCTGCAACCCCCTCACGTTTCAACCTGCCCGTCTTAGGGTCGATCTCCACCTCAGTAGTTCCTGGTACCTGTTTGAGACATACAATGATGTTTAGGCCGACCACGGTTTCACACCTTTTTATCTGCGTAAATACTTGTGACTCTTCTTAAAGATTCGTATCGCTCTTCAAGTTGGTCATGGGCTGAGCCTTCTAGCAAGACGCCTTGCGAGATACAGGGATTCGCCAACCATATAGTTGAAGAGAAGCTGATGGGTCGGCTGTATGAAACAGGGAGCTTCACGAATCTGCTTACTTGCCTTCCAAGATGGCCTGAACAGAATCTAGGAACTCGCTAGGCCTGTTTGTTTCAAGAATCTCAGCACCGGCCTGCCTAATCTTTGCCAGAACTGGTTCTGTGTAGGGAGCAAAGAGCTTGCTGCGCGTCAGAGGTGAGACACAGGCGAAAACGCGTATACCCTTCTTTACCATCTTGTCAATGATGTCGTAGTTCTCAAGTTTCTCGGGCAGATTTGTCCCCGGTTCTTCGAGGGCGAGGTCGCTGAAGAAGAAGCAGAACTTATCGCTCCTGTCTCTGAACATATTAAGCTTATCGTATGCCCAGTCAAGGCTGCTGTTGGGCACTGTGCCACCCCAGAACTGCGAGTTCCTTGTCCTACCGAAGTTTCGCTCAGACTCAGTCGTTGTGGAAATGACGAGAGAGAGAAGGACTTGGATCAATGCATCCTCATCGCCTATTTCCATTGGCTCCTTCATGACATGTGTGTTGCTTTCAAATAGAACAAGCCCATACTTCTCACGCCTCACAGCCCACATGAGGGGTATCAGAGACATGACGGAATGGCTGATTGAGTTCAAGCCTTCTAGCTCATAGAACATTGTGTTGCTAATGTCCAACACAAGAACGATGACTTTTCTCTTCTTCTCCTTCTTCCTCATGAGGAAGTCTTCATATCTTATCTCGTCAACTCGCTTTCCTTGTTCAAAGAGATTTTCCAGAGAACTCTCCTCGTCAATGAGTTCGGGGTCTTCTCCTGGCTCGAAAGGTCTTAAAACAGGGTTGTGAACACTCTCAGCTCTCCTCTCGAACTCCTTACCAAGCTTAAGTAGCATCTCTCTCAGAAGCTCGGAGAGAATACGTCGAGCTCTCTCATCAGTAGTCTTGCGCATAGACCGCACATAGGACTTTACGAGCTCATCTTCGCCCGGGCCTACGCCTAGATCAGGCCGGTTCACAAACTCTTTGAAGATGTCAATATCAGAATCAAACCTTGCTTGGGGCTCGCCTACGCTTTTCTTTTCGTCCTCATTGATGTAGATTGTCTCTTCACCTTTGGGAGCCAGCAGGTTCATAGGTGTCCGCTCACCTTCGGAGGAAGGCTGCTTCTCATCCTTCTCATTGAGCAGGATCTCCCAAGTGATCTTCTCTGCAAGCGCTTGGTTCTCCACCCTTGACGTTACGATAGCTATTGTTACGAGATCCTGAAAGTCGAGCATCCCTTTCTTCAGGTAGGCGACAAGGAGAAGCTTGTACATTGCCAGAGACTGCCTTGGGCTAGGCTTCTCTATGCACTCCTTGGTTCTTCTCATCCTAGTAATAAATTCTGGTATGAAATAGGTCACATAGGAGAAGGGGTATTGAAGAGACTCAACTCCCAATGGTTTCACCCAGTCTCTTCGCAAGGATTTCGTCTATGGCATTGCCAACGGTTCTTCCCTCGACTCTGGACCTCATCTCTTTTCCGAGGACTGCAGGGGCAAAGAACCGTATGGCATCATTTTCATTCTCGAACTTGCCGAGGTACTTGTTCACCATGCGAGCGAGGTAGATTCCTGCACGAGGAGATGCAGGTACCTCCAAGTTGGGATTGTTCCGTGTGTCACTGACTATCTCATAGATCTTGTGCAACGCACTGTCAGGGAGGCCGAACTCAGGCACGTTTACCTTGATGATCTCAAGCTCTGTATTTTGATCAGGGTATCCTAGCTTTATCCAGCACCCTATTCTGTCCATGAGAACCTGAGAAAGCCTGTAGGTTCCAGAGGTCTCCACGGGATTCTGAGTGGAGACAAAGGCGAAATCCTCATTGGCCTTAATCATGCCGATAGGGTAAAGGTAGTAGTGTCTTTCTTCAAGAGGAGAGATGAGGCTGTTCTGGCAGAACTCTGTTGCCCTGTTCAATTCCTGAGCTACGAAAATGCCGCCTTCAACCATAGCTCTTATCAGGGGGCCCGGATCAAAGCTCTCAATAGTTCTACCGATTCTGACAACAAGCGCTGGATCAAAAGCCCCAATCAGCCTTGACGGCGTCACGTTCTCATCGAAGAAGATCTCGTAGAAGGGCCTGTTTGTGTCCTCGGCCACCTTCCTCGTGAGCAGCGATTTTCCGACCCCAGGAGGACCGACAAGACAAGGGGTTATGCCTGTGTCTAGGCTCTCTTTCAGAAGTTCGTATGCTTTCTCGTACTGTCCCTTGAGGATAACTGCGTGTTCTATGTGAATGCTGTCAACTTTGCTCTTCTGGAGCTGTTCTCGGAAGCTCCGTTCCTTCTCCGCCATCAAGTTGGCTCATCCATTTTACATGAATCCCCGATTTAAACCTTATAGAGGCTAATCTGCATACAGGAATATTCCAGCATTTATGTTTCTTAAATAGTATCATTATGCTTATATAAGACGAAAAGCCAGTAAGAAGGATTACAAGAGGGAAATTTGATGATTGAAGTAAGAATACACGGCAGAGGCGGCCAAGGCGCCGTGACTGCCAACGAAATGCTGGCTGAAGCGGTATACCACGACGGCAAATGGTCACAAGCAATACCGATGTACGGTACAGAAAGACGAGGCGCACCTGTGACAGCCTTCTTACGTGTCGACAGCGTCCGTGTAAGGGAAAGAGACCTAGTCCACGAACCCGATATAGTCATGTGCCTCGACCCACTGCTAAGCAAACGCCAGACAATAGTCAATGGAATTAAGCCAGGTGGACTCGCCGTACTTAACTACCCGTACCCAGCTGACCAAGTACCTGTTGGTGGCAACTTCAAGCTCGCCGTAGTTGATGCGACGAAGATAGCTCTGGAAACCATGAACAGGCCAATCACCAACACAGCCATGCTTGGGGCATTTGCGAAGATTTCAGGCATTGTCAGGATGGAATCCGTTGAGAAAGCTGTTATGCATCGCTTCCCTGGACGAGTTGGTGAGATGAACATTGCCGCAGTAAGGAGGTCATATGAGGAAGTCTCTCCACTTGTGCCTGCGAAGCCTGAGCCAGTCAAAGATGAGGAAGGTATGGGTGGTGGCGGTGGATACGGAGTCATCAGAAGCGCTGCAGGCTGGAGAGTTTTCAGACCTGTCATAGACTATGATAAGTGCATAAACTGTAAGACATGCTGGTCATATTGCCCGGAGACGGCAATAAGCTGGGTGGACAACAAGCCCCAGATCGACTACCGTGTCTGCAAGGGATGTGGAATCTGCCCTCAGGAATGCCCAGTAAAGGCAATAGAGTACAAGAGAGAGATAGTGTAGGAGGATACAAAGAATGGTTTTTGATGTAATGGTAGGAAACAAGGCTTGCGCCTGGGGCGTTAAGCTGTCAAGAGTGAAGGTGATGTCAGCTTTCCCTGTTACTCCCCAGACAACAATAACTGAATATCTTTCACAGTTTGTTGCTGATGGTGAGATCGACGGCGAGTTCGTGAACGCTGAAGGTGAACTCGCAACTCAAGCCATCGTAAAAGCCTCGGAAAGAGCAGGCGCACGATCCTTCGTATGCTGTTCCGGTCCGGGACAACTCTACATGCATCACCCTATGCACGGAACATCCTCAGGAAGGCTGCCCGTTGTCATGGCAACCGTTCACAGAGGAAACAAAAGTATGCAGCCAGACCACACAGACCTTATGTCTCAGATGTGGACAGGTTGGATACAGTGGTATGTTGAAAACAACCAAGAAGTCTTAGACTCCGTAATAATGGCCTACAAAACCGCTGAAGACAAACGGGTCAGATTGCCTATTGCTCTTGGGTATGACGGGTACATCTTATCGTACACTGCGGAGCCAGTAGAGATACCAGACCAGAAGGATGTTGACGAGTTTCTCCCACCATATGAAGCTATTCCAAGCATACTACCACAGCCCGGCGTGCCGCAAGCAAGCCGAGGAATGGGCGGCATGGGTGGGGGAAGAGACCCCCAAGGAGCTTGGAAAACCCACCACGAGGCAGTAGTGAACTCCAAATCAGTCATAAAAGAAGTCAACGACGCCTTTGGCAAGAAATTCGGACGCAAGTACGGAAACGGTCTCATAGAGGAGTACAGGACTGAAGGTGCAGAAGCGGTAATAGTGGCAATGGGAACGATTGCAAGCACATCTAAAGCGGCTATTGACAAACTGTGGGATGAGCACAAGCCTGTTGGCTTGATCAAGCTAAGGACGTTCGTGCCATTCCCAACAGAGGACTTCCAGAGCATCGGCAAGAGGGTTCATGCGATTGGGATGATTGACAGAAACTGCTGCCTTGGTCTAGGCGGTGCAGGATTCCAGAACATCAGAGACACTTTATACGACTTGTCTGACAGACCGAAGATACTTGGCTTCTACGCAGGTCTTTCAGGAGCCGAAGTTAGAGTTGCCGACATAGTGAAGATGGCTGACAAGACCCTCAAAGCAGCTAGAGGCGAAAAGATCGACTCTATAATCGAGTGGCCACTGCTCGGAACAGTGAGTGGAGAGGAGTAAAATGAGTGAAAGAATAACATTGCAAGAGATTCCGCTTGAAGAGCTGACCATTGTACCTGGGAGCGCATGCCAGGGCTGCGGTCCAGCGCTAGCTTCCAGACTTACATTCAAGGTTCTCGGGCCGAACACCATTAGACATAGTGTACCTTGCTGCCCTGATGCTGTAACACGTACACCTGGGCAGGGTGCAGAGTTCGAAGCCGGAGGCAACGCTCTCACTGGTACTTGGAGAGCCCTTAAGGCAATAGGCAGAACAGATATCAACGTTGTTGGCTTCTTCGGTGACGGTGGAACGTATGACATCGGTCTGCAAGCGCTCTCAGCAGCTGCTGAGAGAAACGAGAACGTCTTTGTCATATGCAAGGACAACGAGGCCTATATGAATACAGGCAACCAGAGAAGCAGTTCTACGCCCCTATACGCTTTGACAACTACAACGCCACTTGGAATTAAGAGCCGGGGAAAGGACACACCAAAGAAAAATGTGCCCATGATCTTTGCAGCGCACGGTATACCATATGTGGCGACAACATCCATCGCATTCCCCACAGACCTAGTTGCCAAGGTAGCCTATGGCAAGGGTATCCAAGGCTTCAAGATGCTGATAATCCATGCTCCGTGCCCAACTGGATGGCGCTTCGAGCCCAACATGACCATTCAGGTTGCACGCCTAGCAGTTCAGACAGGCGCCTTCCCGCTCTACGAGATCATTAACGGCCAGAAGTTCAAGCTGAACTACAAGCCTAAGGAACTGAGGCCAGTGGGTGAGTATCTGAAGGCCCAAGGCCGGTTCAGACACATGACTGACGCTGAGACTGGAATAGTCCAGCAGATGACAACTTCCTACTGGCAGAAGCTTCTCAAAATGGATGAGGCTGGGGAAGTACTCTTTTAGGCCCCTTTCTTTTTTCTCTTTCTTCTGTTCGCCCTATCAAAGAATTCTCAGAAGCTGCTTCTACAAAATAGAAAAGTACCTGAGAGTATTCTTTTCAAGGTCGAAGTTGGTCTAGTACTAGAGACAGTCGGTCTATCTCGTTTCCGAGCTTGTCGTTCTCAACTTTGAGATCTTCATATTCTGCATTTAGATCTTTGTTTTCTTTTTGAAGTGTCTGAAGCCTGTTTCTTAGTTCCGACAGCTCTTCTTTCAGGACTTCAATGCTTTCATCAGCTTTACTCGGCACCTGCATCTATGGGACCTCCGTAAGAACCTGAGTTTCCTCGAGCAGCTCCTCAACAGCGATCTTGAGCCAACGGTTCTCTTCTTCCAGCTGCTGTATCATGTCCGCGAGTCTTTCGTTGTCGCTGGTCACTTCATCTATCCTTTCCTTGAGAAGAGCGATGTCTGCCTTCAGTTCTTCGACTGTCAACTCCTTCTCCTCGGTCAACGGCTTTCTAGCTACGTTGCTGAAAACTAAGGATATTAAGCTTACCCTGAAGAACTCATGGGAACCGGCGAGAAAGAGGAGTCTCACTCCTCAATGATTTCGACATTGGCTCTGGGAACTATGACCTTTCTGCCATCCTCAAGTGCTATTTCTACCACTCTCATCATTGATTCTGATTCCGCTTCTTGCAGCTCGATGGGTAGGCTTGCAACTTTTCCTATGGCTCCGAAGTAGGGTTCTCTGATGATCCGTATGGGCGTGCCTGGTACCATGCCCGCTGACAGTTCATCTGAGGTAGACTCAGCTTCTCCCTTGTGGGGGATTATGATCTCGGGCCGCTGGACTCCGGCTCTTATCTGAGTAGCTCCGTTGATGTGGGCAAGGTATCCATCGTAGGCTTTGAGAAGGTTGAAGGTTCGTTCGGACATCGTCATTCTTCCAAAGCCTTCGGTGATTATTAGCGTGAGACCTAGCTGCTCTTGCCCGGTTATGGCAACGCCTATCTCTCCGCCCATGAACTGTTTGAGAGTCAAGTGTTTTACCCCGCCGACGACGATTCCAGATACTCCTGCTTGTACTCCTTTCTGGAGTGCGTCAAGTGTGACTTCCGAGCCGCCTACGATGAGGCATCCCTTGCAGTCGTTCGTGATAGCTTCAGGTGTCAACACCTCAGCCGGGCTCTTGGCTAGGATCTTTATCTTTCCATGTGTTTCTCCGCCTATTCCGAAGATGCCTTGAATGAAGGCCGCATTGGTTTCGATGATGACAGCCTCGTTGGGCATGACATGCGCAGTCTTTCCTGAGATGTAAGCGTCAACGCTTACCGGAACTGGGTCGCCTCGCACTATGACCTGTCCTGTTGCTTCCGATACGGATTCCACTTCTCCGCCTACAGGGGAGTGGACGAAGTGTTTTGATAGTCCGAAGAAGCCTATGTACTTGGCGATGACTTCATCTTTGTTTACATGTTCACCCTGTTTTTTGACCATGTAATCCATCAGTTCGTTAGGCTCGATGCTTAGGCTGACCGCAACTTTGAGGACATAGGGATCTCCTCTGACATAGGTCTCGGCGACTATTTTGTTGTGTTCTATGATTTCGCCTTCCTTCACTAGCACTTTGCCGGGGACAGGGAGCCTTCTTTCCTTGCTGACAAGCATTGATTTCTTGACCTTGAGACCTGGCGTATAGGCCTCTGCCTGTTGAGATGTCTTTTCGTCCATGCTCTTTTCTCCTTTAGCCCAGCAACTCCTTGATTTTGTCCAGTGAGTAGAGCTCCACAGCCTTGAACCATTTGACCAGTAGCTCCTTTCTCTTGCTAAGGTCTTCGGGGATGTTTAGAGGCCTTCCTCTGGCGTCTAGGATAAGGCCTGCTTTCCCTCCCATAGCTTTTCCTTCGAAGGGCTTGCCAGGACCCATGCCCATATCAAATTTATTCGTTGGCTCAACGGTCACCTTTGCTTCGGTTCCTTCGGCAAGGGGGATCCTCATGACGTCCCACATCTTCAGTTTCTCCTCTCGTGTTGTTCCATCAGTCATCTCTATCTTGACTGACATCACATCTGTTCCATCTGTGGCTGTTCCTCTCGGTGCTATGATGGTTCCTAGGCGCACTAGACAGTCTTTGTCGAAGATCTGCCATGAAGCATCCGGGCACACTGTGGAGAGGACTCCCAAGTGTGGCATCATGAAGACACTGTCTTGGAAGAGCCATGTTAAACCCTCCGTCTGGAAGGCATCGTTCAGTATCCACAGGGACTGTACTCTTCTCGGAGCGTGGGAGAGTAGTCCTCCAGTGCCGGCGACGATGTCGATCTTCATCATGTCGATGTAGGTTTCAGCGACCTCTTGGTGGAACATGTCAGCGATGGTTCTCTGTATCTGGATACCCTTGAGCCTAGTGGCTATGCTCTTGTGGTGCATAAGGCCCAGTCGGAGTGCTTCACGTGCAACAGCATGTTCTACTATCAGGTCTTCCAGAGTCTGGGGAATCGTTGTTGGTCTGATCATTTTGTTTGTGAGTCTTGCACCGACTTCTTCTTCGTCTATCGCGTAGGGGAGCCATCTCATGATGTTCCGCATTCCAGCTTCTTTCAGGACGTTGGATATGCTGTAGCTCATGCCCAAGTTGGCGCTTACGCTTCGCACGAATCTTCCGTCGAAGACTGAGTAGATGTTAGTTGTGGCTCCGCCGAGTCCGACGCCTATCACGTTCCTGCCGTAGACCTTGGCTATTAGCTGCATGGCTAAGCCTTCACCCGCAGGTGTGGGCATGATGTCAACATCGGTCCATTTCATAAGCTTGTTGTAGCCGGGAGCATGGCTCATGACGTGCTCCATGAAGAGCTCGTGGATTGCCCGACGCGAAGGCTCTGTGTTCTCAATCTCAAGTACAGGTCTGATGTTGTCAACGATGTCTAACGCGAAGTTCTTCTTCATCAGCTCGGTTATGTTGGGTCTGAGATCTTTGTTTCCAGCGTATACCAAGGGAAGCTCATAGCCTATGCCTAGCCTTGGCTTCGGCTCAGCTGCGTTTATCAGTTCGGCTATGGACATGACGTGTTCGACCGCGCCTCCATCGGTTCCTCCTGCCAGTAGAATCATGTCAGGTCGGAGGCTTCTTATTCTCTTTATCTTCTCGAAGTCCGGTCGTCCATCGTCTACAGCCATTATGTCCATTACGATGGCTCCAGCGCCCAGTGCGGCTCTATTGGCGCTCTCGGCGGTCATCGATTTTATGACTCCTGCGACCATCATCTGCAGTCCTCCTCCTGCGCTGCTTGTGGTACAGTAGAGGTCAACGCCCTTTTCACCGTCGTAGGGCTCGATCATCCCCGTTCCATCAGCTGAAAGAATTCTGTGTCCAGTCAGCTCCTCAACTTCTCTTACCGCGTTTCTGACACCGAGGGTGACATCTTCGAAGGGAGCTTCCACGGTTGTGGGAGACTCTCCTGCCACGACGAAGCGCCATTCATCGTTCTCCATGCGCTTGAAGAAGCGTGCCTTGGTCGTTGTGCTGCCGACATCAGTGACTAGAATATACTTCATTTCTTCGATAGGCTTCTTCAAAGTGACCATGTGTTATCTCCCATTAGATTTCTCAGCATTCATTTAAGCGTTATCCCAATCAGAACACAGCACCTCACCAACTAAGGAGAGTGGGTTACCAGCTTCTCAGGGTTCGCATGGCCGAAGACCACACTACAGCCGGAGACGGAACGTAGTTTAACTTCCGAGTTCCCGGTAAGAGGCTATCATCTGCTGAAGAATATCCTTCTTGCTCGGACTAGTGAATCCAACCATTTGGGCAAACCTAGTTATGCTTTCTTTATCCAGTACCTTCAGTCTCCAACTGTCAACAGTTGCCTTCTTCTCTCCCTTCTGGACATCCAAGTAGATTCTTGACTTGATATCGAGCTTCGTCAACAATTGTTGAACAGTATTCAATAAGCATCTGTCCGAGTTCGCCAGATCTACGGCCCGAACATGGGGTTCGCCAGGTACATGATGGCCTTTTCGGTTCTTGTAGTTGTAGAACCTAGGCCCACCTTCTCCATCAAAGAATCCTCTAAGATACCTAGCTTGTTCGTTCGAAGACCAGTGGATCAGTTCTTCGTAGACGTTCTCCATTTGCAGACGCCTTCTTACTTTCGGAATGGGATCGGGTGGTTCCCACGCCCTATGGCCGGTAACCCGTTACCTTTTCTCTAAGGCTTTTTCATAAGTCTTTCGGTTTCTCCGCGGCATAGATGGGACATACGAAACTAAACCTACCACAACTCGCTGACGATCGCGTTTTTTAACAAAAGAAAAATTAAAAAGGAAGTTGACGATTAAGCGCTTTAGGAGGGGCCGTGGTCTAGCCAGGTATGACACCGGGAAGGGTCAACCCCTTTCGGCGTAAAGTCGGGCTCCAGAAACAGCGATTTGGGTTTGCTGACCCCGCTCGGGGAATGAAGAATTTTTGGAGCGGAAACCCGAATGTCGAGGGTTCAAATCCTTCCGGCCCCACTAATCCCTTCTCTTCTGTATCTTGTCTTCTCAATAGCTTCACAGTTGCCATATCAGGTTCCATATCTGTTTTCTTAGTTGATTGTGGTTTCATAGCTTTCACAGTTTTGATAGTCTTTGCTATTAGTATTCAGTGTGTGGGGTACTGCGATCGACTTCAAGCTACTCCGCTATCCAGACATACGGTCTTTCAATGACGTTTTGTACTTTTTTTGGGGGCATTGATTCAATGCGGTGGTCTTGGATGCTTGTCTACTCTGAAGAACAAGAAGGTTGAAGAACAAGGCGCACCGAGCAAAAAAGTGACGCTCTAATGCGCTGGTAGTCGAGGTAGGATAGCGACAACAGCGATTTATCATTGGAAACTGGACAGTAGCATTGCTAACCAGACGGCCATAAAGATCAGAGGTAAGAACTGCGTAACGTAGGATGGGCTTGAAAGAGGTTTTTGTTCGGCAAAACTCTCAACTTCAATGTAGCATCGAAATCGATCCAACTCTTTATCAAGTTTCATTACTTGTTCTCTCCATCGTTGAAGCCACTTGATGGAACCTCTAAGCACAATAAGCCACAATGTAGCAGTGAATAGCCCTACAAAGGGTATTCCTATACGAATAATCATTTGGAATCTTGTCATAGCAGGATTAGCTACAGCGAAGGCTGAAAGAAGACCTGCGTGAGCTACAAGGTAAAAGTTGGCTCGTGTCCAAAATTCACGTGTATCTTGTTTTAGATGGTCGGTGACGATCTTGAAGATCTCTATGTCCCAAGTAGGGGGAAGATTCTTCTCTCCTTCCATACGATCATGCTTCCTTCCTCATACTATCATACAGTTGGATTCTTAAGTGTTCATAACGGGCAGGCGACCTATCTGTTTTTTAAAACCCATAGTTCATATGTATTCCAAAGAGGACTCGAGCAAAGGCAAAGCGTGGTTTGATTATGGATTTGGGAAGATACGCACGGTACGCCATTGTCACTCTCTGTGGTCTTCTCCTCTTTTTTTTGGGCTCATCTCTTCCCTTTCAGACAGATGTAATGGCTCTTGTGTCACTTTTCGCCGCTATCTTGCTGACGGTAGCTATGAGCTACGGGAACAGGAGCCCTCTAGGTGGCCTCTTCTTCGGGTTATTCACCTCTACTGCCTTCATACTCGGATTTTTCCTTATGACATGTGTTTGGGAGCTAAGCACTTTTCATCCCTACATAATAGGTCCTATTGGTAGAGAATATGGACTGTTCCTTCTAGAGCAGGTTCTGTCCTCTTACGGCCTAGGCATGTTGTCCGCGGCCTTGGCCTTTGCTTCGATTGGCCTGTTCTTTGGTGTGCTCGGATACATCTTCGGACACATATCACTACAAGCTTCTGTATCGCAGCCGCGAGCATTCAGGGATTACTGGTCGAATGTGCATCTCCTAGGAAAAAGTGATAGGAGAGAGTACAGCTCTCTCGACAGAAAACTCAGCAGCTGGGGTCTCAGGAAGAAAGGCTGGTGGAGGAGACTTGTAGAGAAAATAACGGAGCCCCAAGATGATCTGCTTTTCGTCACACATAGCAGGAAAAGGGGTTCACCCGAATTCGGCAGAGGAGAATTATATGACATGTCCTCAGGCCGAATGATACATGGCGATCTCATAGATCCTTCTGATCTGCAATCCAAGTACAGGCCTCTGGTGCTCAAGGTCGCTGAGACCTCGTCAAATCCAAGAGGCATTAGAAGACTGGCAGCCGAAAGGCTTTTGGCAAGTTTTCTCGAATGGTTTACGCCATCACGTGCATTACGCCATCACGTGCAATTTGGATCTTCTATCTCTCACTCTCAGCACTTCTGGTCTCCTCAGTCTATCTAATTTGGGTTTCTAACATGGCTGCATATCCCTACTCTTCGGGAGTGGAGTATCCTGTCTTGGCATCGGCTGCAATAGCTTCTGCTGCGACACTTTTCTTCGTGTGGCGCTGGCGAGAAGCCTCGAAGGAATTACTTCAGAGACGCCCTGATGAAAGAGTCCTCATAACCATTGTGTACGCGATCCTAGCGCTTCTTTATGGATTCTACTTCCAAGTTATCGTGAACCCGCCGGCGACCCCTGAAGTTTGGGCAGGCTCCTGGTCTGTATGGACCAAATGGCTGCTACTTCTCGTCCTTCTCCTAGGTTTCGGATACCTTAGCATACACCGCGAATGCGAAGTTGTAAACACGTATTTCTACGATAACAGCCCATCAGGAGTCTCAAGGGTCTTGCCCTTCAAAGAGCCTTATGATGAACCTTTTTGGATAAAAGAAGACAACGTGAAAGCATATTGGGTTCTCCGGTTCATGTACTTCTGGCGATATGAAGTCGCCAAGATTCCGCATTCCGATTGGGAGCGAGTCGAGGTGTGGGTAGACGCAGAAAACGGAACGGCGAAATGGGTGGTAAGCGATTACCACTACAGAGAACTCTGGTACAAAGCAAAAGCAAACCTGCCCATGCTCTACATAAGATTCTTCCTAAACTTCCACACGCCCATTCCAATCGTCAACCTAGATGAGACCGAGTCAATTTCACGTGTACTTAGACAGAAAAATAGAAACCTAGTCAAGATAGCGGCCAGTGGGAAAGCATCAGAAATCGCTGAGAGCCTCCGTAGCAGCTTCGAAAACTCCTCAAAACTCATGACAGACCTACATCCCGCAGACTGGATCTGTGGCTACGGGCTTCCAAATGTGGCGGCAGGGTTCTGCAGCAAGTTACCTTGGACGTACTGGCGATATCCCCATGGCCTAGAAAAAGCCGAAACATATCTACAAAAACCAGCGGCCCAGATCGAAGATCAGCCAAAGGCGATCTCTGGAATCTAAACCGTATTAACGCGGCGAGCAAGAAAACTGCTGGACGACTACTGCAACACATGTCACTTGTTTTACCTCTCCAAGAAATGACGCGTCTCCATAAAGCCTTCGTTCCACAAAGTGAAGAAAAGCAGGATTCCTTCAGTTACATGATGTCCCTAAACTGCGATTGAGCATTGTTGCCCGAAATCAGCTCTCCATGGACCTGCGAGCTCTTTCTTAGCTGGATATCCTTGACGGAGAGACCATCATGTGATGCGGTGTCCATCCTCGCGCATGATTGATCGGGCTAGCGGTAGTGATGACAACATACTGATCATGGATCATACCGATGTACTCGTCCGCTTTCTTTGAGAGAGATCAATCGAGCTGAAGCTGTTCGATCCAATCGCGAGTTGCACAAGATAGATCATGATCTAGAGAACTTGATATAGTGCGGACAGGTCTTGGTGTTCGGTAATCATCGTAAAGAAGATTTCTACGGGCAAGGGATTCGAGCTTGAACTCCCGGAAAGCTATGAGACTATGAAGAAAGAAGCTGAAAAAGACATAAACGAGTGTCTTGCCGAGAAGCCGAAGGCGATGAAGCTTTGGAGACTTATGCAGAAAGACGCAGAGGTCAACGCAGACTGGGACATGTCAAACTACATTGCTGTTGCTCGGCTAGGATTCAATGACCATGGGGAAATCCATATGAAGATAGTTGCAGCGAACGCTCTTAAGATGCTTAAGCTTCTATCCGAAAACGGTGTGCAAGGAGACCTAGTGAAGCTGCGAGCAGGAGACTCGGACGACGACTTCCTAGTGGTTCTGGCTGGAGGCCTGTTACATGACATTGGCAACCAAGTGCACAGAGAGGGACATAACGTGCACGGAGTCTATCTGGCCATACCACTTTTGAACCGGCTTTTGCCTGAGATTTACCGAGACCCTGAGGTTATGTACGAAATACGCGGTCACATTCTGCACTGCATCTATTCGCATGAGTTTGAAGTCAAAGACCTCACCAGCGAATCTGCTCTTATCGGCATAGGCGACGGAACTGATATGACCAAGGGACGTGGGAGACTGGCCTTTGACAGCGGAAACATAAACATACACACAGTCTCAGCCCTCAGCATAGAGGACGTTCACATAGTGAAGGGTGAAGACCGACCTGTAAGAATCCACATTAAGATGTCTAACAGCGCAGGAATCTTCCAGATTCAAGAAACTCTCTTCAAAAAGATCATAGGAGGCCCCTTGGAACCCTATGTCGAGGTAGTAGCTGAATCAAAGCCAGATGAACCGGGTGTCGACCAAAGGATCGTACATCAAGTAGTTCTGATTGGCAATAAATTCAAAGCTCTTTGAGACCAGTCGATTTGACATGCATAGATTCCTGCGGGGGCGCTCATGTTTTTGCACTCGAATTCGGCACCGCAGAGGACTCGGCTAGCTGCTTCTCATAAACGATCTCCTCTCTCCCGCGCCAGCGTGTAACGTAAATTTTGGAATTGGCTGGTTAAGCATGTATTGATGGTTCTGTCGATTCTGATTTTTTCCTCATATCTCGACTTCACGTTCTCTGCTGGCGAGGTCATCCCATCGCCAGGCACCATCACATGGTTGCTGGTCGATTATCTCCAATACGGCTGCACCGCCGGACCTGGCTCCGCACCACCGTATCGGTCTAAGTTTCAGTGGCTTGCGTAGTATTCTATGCTCCTCGCATGCTCCGGCCTTCCCTGCCTATAGGACGCGGCCGCCACGAGAAGCATAAGGGTCAACGCCACCCCCACGTAGCTCCTGACCTTGCTCAGGCCTCTCAGTGTGTTCCTACCGATCAGCCTCTCCGCCCGGGAGTTCATCCTCTCCGAGGCCGTCCTCCTCCCGTACAGCCAGCACATCCTCGCGTCTCCATGGCACCTGAAC
>Ga0315296_10000391_pt1 | contig 40425 bp, 71 predicted proteins | sample YL17G14_18_MG_FD_203921 | JGI IMG/M metagenome (GOLD analysis project Ga0315296, IMG submission 203921) | Sediment microbial communities from Yellowstone Lake, YNP, Wyoming, USA - YL17G14_18 | ecosystem: Environmental > Aquatic > Freshwater > Lake > Sediment | place: USA: Wyoming | collected... | reverse complement strand
GGGATATTTGGCTAAAAGGCGAGGACGAATTATTGTTACTTCGAAGGGTAGAGGATATTTAATTAATGTCTTAGAGAAGAAGCAGAAGTGAAATAAGGGGAAAGGCTTATGATAACTATGCTACATGGTACAAAGTGCTTGAAAACATGAAATGGAGCTAGTGTAGATGGGAACTTTTTATCGGGATAAGGATGAGTATAGATGGGAAAGATTGCCTGTTGGGCAAGGTTATTATTTTTTAGCAGACATTGAAGCTGAAGCAATAAGACTAGCTGGCGCACATGTTAAGTCTAGCGATGATGTTATTGTGCTTCAGCGTTGGAAGCCTCGAGGTAGAAAGTTGATACTAGTAACTAGAGCTTCAGACTTTGGTTCTAGGAAAGAAATAGTTGAAACGTATGTAGCTCAAGGTTACGATAAAAGGAAACTAGAAGAAGCATTAAAAGGTGGAATGTTGTATGAGGTGCAATAGATGGCTAAATGTTGGTGGGATACTTCTAAGATAACTGCGAAGCAGTCGACATGCCAGCTTAGACGGATGATACGTGAAGCCTGTAAGAATTGTGAGGAAATTAATTGTAGAGGTTGTAGATTTCCGAAGCCAGCAAAAGAGGTTGGTTTAAAGATTGAACGCACTAAAGAAGGAGTAAAGATTCGAAAGTTATGGTGATATAGATGTCTACAGAACAGGAGTTTACGCAAACATTAGTAAAATTGGTTGCGTCAGAAGATGCTAAAGAAAGAAGGAAGCTCGCTAGTGAATTAAATAAGTTGCATTTTCGTTTGATAAATGAGGCTCTAGATAGTTTAGCTAAGAAGATATATGATAAAGTAGAAAAGAGATTGAGACAATGAGAAAGGCAGCTTTCAAAGAGCGTCTGTTTGAATGGCGCAAGATGAGATGTGGTGAGTGTGGTGAAGCTAGGCCGCTTGCATATTCGCAGAAGTATGATGGTTATCTTTGCAGAAAGTGTATGGAAGATTTTCAGAAGGGTAGTGCTGACCATAGATATGGTAGTAGAGGAAAATATGTGCATTAGATAAGTTGATGTTATGTCTAAAGCTAGCGATAATCTTTCTAAAGGAGCAGAGGACGAGATAAAAGATTTGAATAGACGTAATCGTTGTTACATTCATCCTCGAAGATTGGGAGTGGTTTGGCATAATTTAATGATAAAGAGAATGGTGGGTAGAAGAGTTAGATTATGTGAGCGGTGTGCCAGAGAGCGTGGCTTAAAGTAGCGTCTTAGTAAAAAGGTCAGTTATATATATCTGTATAACTAAGTTAATTTGATTGTTATGGCACCTGCTGAAGCTCTTAATCTAGATGCATTGGCTACAGGAAAGACATACAGTGTTTCGAATGTATTTAATAAAGCAGAGATACGATTAGAGCATATTGAGATTGTTGGAAAGGAAAGAATTAATTTAACTGGTCTTCACGATGAATTCTATTTAACTGATACTATAGACAGCAAAGGACAAAGAGGAATAAAAAGAGAGATGCGGTCAAACAGTCTTATATTGTCGATTTCGCTAAAAAATCTCATAGGCATAGTTGAAGTTGCTCAAGGTTCAGAATCATTACTTTTACTTGCAAAGGATAAGCACGCAGTTGGTGGGTAAATGGCCGACGGGAAAATCGAGAATCGATGTTATAATTGTTTCTTTTACATGAATCCCCAAGTAGCAACAACTAATTTGGGTATTTGGACATGCTCAAAATCAACAAAAGGAATCGGTGAATGTAAAAATTGGTTACCGAGGTTGATGAAAGATGACCGCTGAAAAAACCGAGGTGTGAGTGATGGCTAACTATACGACAAATCCGACATGCACCCGATGTGACTTGGCAGGTAGAGAAAGATGACTTCCGTTAAAACAGAAGCTAACGCACTTATAGAGGCGATGGTGCACCCAGAACGGTTTTGTCAAATTTGCTGGAAAAGAGTGGGCATTTGTAAGCATATGAGGCGATGAAAAATGCACGATATGATAGTAAAAATGTTCCAATGTATCGACTGCGACTTTATAGAATACGTTAAAGTTCCTGAAGGCGTAGAAAAGATAGACTGCGATGAGTGCCGTGGGATTATGATTTCTATTTCACCACTTGCTCATGCGTTACAAGACAAAACAACGAGATTGGAAAAAGTGGGCGATAGAAAATGACCGCTGAAAAGCAGAGGTGGTGAATGATGGAAGAAAGAGTTAAGGTAGCACAGGTAGCTTACCAGAATGCAATAATATTAGCGAGAGAAGCGTATGACGTCTATGAGAAGGCAAAGACAGCGTTGGAAACCTATGATAAGGCGATGGCGTCAGCATTAGAAGTCTACAAGAGGTCAAAGGCATCCGCATTGAAAGCCTACGAGAAGGTGATAAAGAAAGGTGATGAATGATGGTTAGATTGAGGAAATCTAAATGTTGTAATGCAGAGGTAATAGTTGATGGTGATACTCATTATTATGTGTGTCAAAGATGTGGCAAAGTTTGTGATATAACAGGAGAAGCGCCGCAGACTAAGCCTAAAGGCGAAATCTTATGTTAAAGACTGCTATGCATTCATATCCACTACTTAAAGCAAGAATAATCATGTATAAAGGAAATAAGTATCCACAAAAGACAATAGAGCTTTCTGCTATTAAAAGTTTGCAGCGTTGGTATAGAGCAAGAGTGAAGCAAGGTTTCAGAGTTGTTGATAGAGCAGTGTGGATAAAGATAGGAAATGCAATAGAGATGCGGAGCTGTTTAAATGTTTCGCAACTATGGCGAGCAATAATGAAAGGGAGATATGAAGAACAGCAAGAGGTTATAGATTGAAGAAGTTGCATAAGAGAAAGAAGATAGCGTTGGTGATACTTTTGTTAGGGTTTGTGTTTACAGGTTTAGCGGCTATTGGCAATCATACAGAGCATGGGATGTTAGCTAAGTTATCTGCTACAGCGGCAATAGGTTGTGTGTTCATAGCTTATTTAGTGGGAAAGCCAGAGCTGTGGAGAGAAGAGTCGGAAGAGGAGAAAGAAACATGAGAGTTTTAATTTGTGGTAGTAGACATTGGAATGATGCAGCTGCGATACGTAGAGTTTTGATTGAATTGAAAGATGAGATAGAAGTATTAATTGAAGGTGAAGCAGAGGGAGCAGATATGTTGGCGAGAATAGAAGCAGAGAAGCTAGGGATAAAAGTTTTGCCCTATGAAGCAGACTGGGATAAGTATGGACGTGCTGCAGGGCCTATTAGAAACTCTGCTATGTTAACTAAAGGACAGCCAAATGTTGTTATAGCATTTCATGAAAATCTTTTTGAAAGTCATGGTACGTTAGATATGGTAAAACGGGCGTTGAGGCAGGGAATCTCAATTCGTATTTATGGTACATCGGTTAAGGAGTTAAAGCATGCAGAAAGTAGATGAAGTAATTTTTCCAGATTTAAAGAGATGTGACTTTGAAGATAAAGAACGATGGCCAAGTGGAAGGAGGAAATGCAAGATGTGGCAAATGATAGGCGCTTGTGGGATAGTAAATCCTGAAGAGTGTATAATAATTAAGACGCAGAAGAAGGCAGTTGAAGATAGAGTGAAGGTTAAAGAAGTAAAAGAGATGGAAAGAAATAATAAAGGAGCAAAGTAAAAAAGTAAGATATATATACTTGTATAACTAAGGTAGAGTAGTAGGTTAGAACTATGTTTTCAGCAACTCTCGAAACAGCATCAGGAAGAAGCGGAATCGTAATCCGTGTGCGGCGGAGTTTAATCTCTTCGACAGCCGAGCGCATAATGCGTATTCTTGATGCTGCGAGAGAAGTTAGAATTTAGGTGATAATTAATGGAAGAAAAAGAATGTCAATATTGCGATGATTCGAATATAGCTGAGAGTCTATCATTTGGAATAACTTATTGCAGAAGTTGTTTAACAATTATTGCGCCTGAAGAGTTTGCTGGAGAGCAAATGTATTTTTGGGAAAAGGATGATGAAAGGAAAGCGCACTGTTTGATTATCTTACTGACAGATGAAGAAAGAAAAGACCTTGAAGGTAAGGCATTGGGTCTAATAGCGCGACCAATAAATCTTAAACATTTCAATTGTCGTGGTGAAATAGCATTCGTGGAAGATTGGAAGAAACTCTATGATAATTTATTGCTCAAAAACAAAGGTGATAATTGATGCGCATAGTTTTTGATAATCCATTAGAGTTCGGAGGGTGGATGGAGAAATTTGCTATGCCAGAAAAGTATGCGATGTATGAAACAAAGGAGAAAGAGCTTGTGCTAGCTCCCATAAAATCTACTCGGCCATTGTATTTTGCTTATAGGAAGTGTGAATCTGATATAGAGCTGGGTATGCTAAAAGCAATTGCTACAAAACGAAAGCTTAGTATTTTTGCAGTTCAAGACGTAGAGTGGGCAGATGACCGACCAGTTGGAATGAAGTTTAATGTAAATGAATAATAAAAAAGGAGAGTGAATGATATGCCAATATATATCGCCATAGCGCGAATAAAGAAGGGTGAAGAAAAAGTAAAAGCGCAAGATGTTAAAGCGCAGATAGATGAGAGCGTGAATAAGCTCAAAGAAGCATTAACTGCTGCTGGTTATCAGGCAGACATAACTACGCACTACCCAAAGGAAGTAGTTAAGAAAGAGAAGCCGCTTAAAGTTCCAAAGGCGCCGAAGGTGCCAAAGGTTAAGAAAGTCAAAGAAGCTAAGTCAGAAGAAGTCGCAGTGCCAGAGAAAACGCTCGAACAACTAGAAGCAGAGAAGAAGGCTAAAGCATTGGCGGCAAGTAAAGCAAAAGAGGAGCAAGATGAAAAGACAGCGAGAGAGTTCTTAGAGAGTAAGAAGAAAACTTTGCTGGAGCAGTATCCTTCGCAAGTAGCAGTCATTTGTTTGCAGGAAGTTATAATAGCGGGGAACTTAGATGAAGCAAACGCTATCGCTAAGAAGGAATTTGATAAGACTTTGCCTAAAATAATCTGGTTCATAGGAGAAGAGAGGACGATACTATTTCCTGCAATATACGACTCTTCAGTCAGCGCTGGGGAAGGGACTGGAAAGGAGGTGTAATCTATGGCGATAGTTGCCGTTATAAACAAAATAAAGGCAAAGAGCGATGCGAAAGTCTCTAAGGAACTGATAAAAACATTGAGCTCAAAGATGACTGCAGCAGCGAAGCAAATTTGCACAGATGAAGGCATCACTGCGCAAGTGAAGGTCTTTGTACCAGCTAAGAGAACAGCTGCAGCGCCCAAGAAGCCAGCTGGCTCTGCCTAGTTTATTTTTTTTTCGTTAATCAAAGAAAGGAGGAAAGCATGTCTAACATGGCCGAGTTGATGGATGAGTTAGAAGTGTGCGATAGGTGTACCGCAATGGTAAAGTCAAGGAGTGAGTTGCGAGGAGAAGGAGCTCCGCCTATATTTCCTAATGGGAATGAGCATGCTGCTGTAGTAATAGTTGGCATTGCGCCTGGGCATTCCAAAGTAGACGCTAAGTATGAGAGAGAGCGTCAAATAAAGAGGAGAGAGAGTTTTGGCTATAGAGAGGGAGCGGGTGGTTTACTAGATAAATGCTTAATTAGCGTTGGACTTACAAGAGCAGACGTTTGGATAACAAACATTTGTCATTGTAATGTACGAAGTCCTCGGCTTATATCGGATAGAGATGCAGAAACATGCGTAGTTAATTTCTTGTCTAAGGAACTAGCGTTGGTAAATCCGAGAAAAATAATTGTCTTAGGAATGGATGCTAAGTTACGTTTTACAAAGCATTTGAAAGAGTGGGAAAAGCGAGCTAGAGTTTATTATCTTACTCATCCCGCGTTCTTTTTACATGCACCCTTTGCCGATGTTAATGCTTACGTGGAGAGATGGATAGCGATTTTCGAATCAGATGATACTGCAAGGATAGAAGATTTTGCAGCAGCAAAGGAGAAAGAACAATGATAGAAGAGTTGGTAGTAGCTTTCGCAGCAGGCTTTTGTAGCTGTGGAGTATTGGTGTTTATACGTAATCGTAAGAAAGGTCATTATGTAGTAGCAGATGTAGTATACACAACTGGTGAAGAGGAAAATAAATGAAGCTTGAAGTTTCAGCAGATAGTTTGCTCGTGTGGTGGCGAATGATAAAAGATTTGGATATACCTAAGCCCAAGACTGAGGTTGTTATCTTGACGAAAGAAGAATTAAAAAATTTGTATTGTGGAGAGGTTCATAATTCTATTTTAGGGAAAGTTGTATCGGTGTGTGATAAGTTTGGCTATCCGTGTTTCTTACGAACTGATTTGGCGAGCGGTAAATTCGATTGGGAAAATGCTTGTTATGTAAAGTCAAGAAAGACGCTTATAAAGAATATTTTAGGAGTAGTTGAATTTAATAATTGCGCAGATATAATGGGTTTGCCTTTCAAAGCATTTGCAGCAAGAGAGTTTATTCCCATGGCTTATCGTTACACTGCGTTCTATAGTAAAATGCCAGTTTCTCCAGAGAGAAGATATTTTGTAGAGAATGGTGAAGTTTTATGTCATCATCCCTATTGGATAGAAGAAGCGATAAGAAATCCGAGCGCTTCAAATTGGAAAGAGTTGAGTGCAGAAATGAACTTTGAGGAGAAAGCTGAAGTATCTCTATTAACAGGTTATGCAGAGCAAGTCTCAAAGGTGATGAAAGGCTTTTGGTCTGTAGATTTCTGCAAGGCTAAAGATGGTAGATGGATACTAATTGACATGGCATTAGGAGATGAATCGTGGCATCAAGAAAAGTGCAAGCACAATAGAACTCCGATTATAGATTATCATCACATGACTGAAGAAAATAGAAAGTTTTTGGAAGATAAAATGAGTAGAAGAGTTGAAATAGAGGTTTAATGATGATAGATAAAAAGCAGAGTTTATCATTTATGGCGTATCTAAGAGATGTGTATAAACTTCTAAAGAAACTGCCAAGATGGATGTATCGTGAGCGGAAGGAAGTGGTTCCAACTTTGAGAAGGCATACAGCACTTACGTTTTTCTCGACAACAATGCTATTCGTAGGCTGTGGCGTAGTTATGATAATAGCGCCATATATGATGCTGCCTTATTTAAGCTCGTACGCACTTAATATGAGTATGTTAATTCTTAGCTATGCAGTTCGTGTAGCTGAGATAGTGGGTGCAGCCTTTATGTTGGGCTATTCTATATGGTTAGTCAGTAAGTTTCAAGCTATTAACGCTTATACTAGGTTGATAAGAGGAGTTAAGAATTGATGGTAGAGCAGCAGTCTGAAGTCAGGCCAGCAGAGTATGTGGATGGGACTTGGATACATTTTATGCTGAAAGAGTTGAGGGCAAAGACTAAAGTTTATGTCATAGCTAATAAAGATGATGGAAGCGTTCTTGGCGAAGTAAAATGGTTTGGACGATGGCGGAAGTATGCAGCAGCTCTTAATGGTATGTTTGAAGAAAAATGCATGAGAGAAATAGCAGACTTCTGTGAGAAATTAACGAGGGAGCATAAGCAAGAAAAAGCAGGGAAATAATATGATAAAAATAAACAGATGTAAGTACAGGTCTGCGATAGATATTTTCAAGATAAAAACTTATATAGGCAAGCATCGAATACATCACGGATATGTAGGTGGAATACTTATGGCTATCAGTTTGTTTTCTATGCATTTAGGACAAGATAGTCATATCATTGTGGGGATTGGAATAGGGAGTTGCATCGTATTAATAGATGATATTCTCGCTCATACAAGAAATAAGATTAGAGGGGTAGAGGATTAGCGTATAAAAACAAGGAGGTAAATAGATGAAGAAGCAAGTCAAGAAAGAAAAAGCAGAGAAGCTTTCAGCAAGTTTTGTTTCGCTGCCATCAATGGCGAGCAGAGCAGCACATCGATTAAAAGTAGATGAAGCAGAGCTTAAACGAACTGGAGTCGTTATGCTTAAATGTCCAAAGTGCGGAGGAGAGATGGAGCTCGATGATATGTGTTGTGGAGGGGAAGAAGTAAGAGAGACTTATCATTGCAAAGCATGCGGTCATGTAGAAGACCATAAAGGAATTTTTGCTCTAGAAATAATAATCGAGAAAAAGATAGAGGGCTTAGCAGAGTTTGCAGAAGTTTTGATTAAGGTGCCTTCATTAAGTCCAGCAGAGAGTATGCAGATGCTTGCGATGGCGACGAAATTACGAGAGCAAGCGCTTATAGCTAAAGCAGAGGATACAAAAAGAAGGCTCATAGACTATGCTGCTGCTATAGAGAAAGTTTGTGCATACTCGGTTATTCATCAAAAAATAGTGATAGAAAGATTTAAAGAGCTAATAAATAAAATGAAAGAGGAGTCTTAATATGTTTGTTGTATTTGAGGGCGTTAATGGGTCGGGAAAAACTACGCTGATAGAGAAAGTAGCGAAGCTATTAGACGCTAAAGTATTAGCATTTCCACGACCAAGTATATATTGTACAGATGTAAGTCAAGCAGAGGCATTGACAGAATATTCGTTCGAAGTTTTGAGGATGCTCTCTGAAGTATTAGATAGAGGCAAGATTTTTATTCTCGACAGATTTCTGGCTAGCGAATACGTGTATGCTAAGTTTGAAAGAACGCCTACTATGTTTCATGTAGCAGAAGTTTTAAAATATGATGAGCTAATGCGAGATAACTATTTGAATATTTACGTAAAGGCGCCATTAGAACGAATAAAGCATTATGTAGAGCATACAACAGGAGCGCTAGATAAGCTAGCTTCTTTATATGAAGAATTTTTCAAACTTTCTAAGTGCAGAGTTTTGGCTTTCTGGAATGAGGGAAAGGTAGAAGATATAGCAAAGCATATCGCAGAGGAAGTAAAAATAGCAAAGGGGATAATGAATGGATGATGAAGAACGCAAGCTTGCATTAGAATGGCTGAAAAGTGAAGAAAATTTTAATCAGGCGAAGAAAGTATTCGCAGATAATTTTATGCATTACTCATATAGCAATGATAGAGGAGATATTCAAAATAGCGGAGATGGAACAGGCTATTTAGAACTGCGAAATCCTAATGTGATGATAAGATTTGAGGTATGGGAAATTAGAAAGTTGTTGGTAGAATTAAGATTAAAGGAAAGGAGGTCTAAATGATGGCAGCTCAAAAAGAAAAGAAAATTGATGTAAATGCTTATATGCATGCTAACACTAGCTGCGATAGATGTGGCGCTATAGTAGAGGTAACGAATACATTTTTGCTATGCAAAGAATGCAGAACTAAGTATTATAAACTTTTAAAGAAGGAGAATTTAAAGGCTTTACGAACGAAAATAGAAGCTCTAAAAATTAAATTTAAGCCTTATGCAGATGTAGGCATTATTACTCGTAATAACGTTATAGATGGGATTCTCAATTTAATAGATAATGAGATAAAAGAGTTAGAAAAAAAAGAAGGAATGAAATGAATTTTTGTGCATGTGGTTGTGGAGTAGAAGTTAAGCATAGATTTGTTCGTGGGCATAGCTCTCGTACAAGTGCTGGTGGATGGAATTTGTATAATGCAAAGTTAATGTTGCAAAATCCTAAAAAATATCATGAACAGCATAGTACGGCAGGAAAATTGGGTGGCAAAGCATCTCAAAAAACGTTAAAGGAGAGTAAGTTGGGAGTTTATAATCCTGAAACTGGTGTAAAAGGCGGAAAAAGCACAGCAGAAAAGCATGGTGGTTGGTCGGGGTTTAACAAAGTATTTAGAAAAGAGCAGCCCGAAGAATATCTAAAACTGCTAATAAGAAAGGGAAAGGCAGTTCAAGAAGTTTTAAAGCGTGAAGGTAAGGCATTTTATAATTCGGAGGTGCAATCAAGGCTCGGTAAAAGGGGTGGTCAGAAGGGAGGAAAAAGAACAGCTGAAGTTAATAAAAGGAATGGCACTGGATTTTTCGACTCTACGCATAGAATTCAAGTGATGGGAGGGAAAAAGGGCGGACCGATTGGTGGACCTGCATCAATACAAAGTCAGCGTGAAAAGTTTCCGTATTACTTTATGGATGTCGCATTTCATTCTAATGGTGAAAGGCAGCATTCTATTTGGCAATTATTATCTTGGGGTGTTATGCCTGTTGAGGGAGTTAATTGTCATGTTAGAGTTGGAAGCTATGAGTTTGATTCTAGACCTTTTGATTGGCTATTTATTGAGTATCATCCCTGGGATATGCATGGACTGTCAGAGAAAGAATATTATGCAAGACGAAGAAAAATCTTAGATGATGCTAGTTATAACGATTGTGAGTTAATTGTTGTAAAGAATTTAGACGAGTTTAAAAGTTTGTTAGGAGATGGAGTAGTTGCGAATATTGTGGGAAATGCAGTTAAGTAGTTTTAATAAAACAGATGGAAAGCTTTTGCTTTCGCGTGACAGCAATTTTGCTTTTGCATATAACTTCTTAGTAGAGCTAAGTAAGTATGAAGACATAGTTTTATTAGTGCCTTCTAAAGAAGTGTTAGCTGAAGATGATATAGAAATCTTGGATGAGCTCGGAAAGTTTGTGAGTACAGTAGAATACGATTATATACTTAATCCATTTTTGCAAAGATTTTTTGTTTCTAAGGAAATATTAAAAATAGCGAAAGACGTATCTCCTGATTTCATTTTTTGCAACGACCCGACGCATGTATTGAATTGGAAAGTTGCTTCTTCTACTGCGAAAATAGCAGTATATAATCATTGGATAAGTTTACCAAATCACAATGTATTTGGTGATAATTATTATTTATTAAGGCAGGTAGAAGGGTTGCAATTTGCAGACTATGTTTTCACTAATACGTTGGTGTCTAAAGCTATGTTATTAGAGCAATATAGGATAGCAAGAGGAGCGAGTTCGCCAGATTTATACGATAAGATTCATATTCTTCCGCCGCCTATTCTAGAGAAATTTTTAGCTAGCAAGCCTAAAAGTGGCGATAAAGTTCGAACGTTCTTGTATAACAATAGGCTCTCGTCTTTTGAGGAATATCAGCAGTGTTTGAATTTCTTCATCGATATGGCGAATAAGCTGTATGAAGAGGATGTAATATTCAAGACGATTTTTACTAATCCTTCTGGTTATTCTCTTGCATTTGACAAATTAAAGCAACTTCACGCTTTCAGAAAAATGAACTATGAAGAGTATATGCAGATGATGAAGAAAGAGACTTTAATAGGTGGGGCGTTCTTCGATAAAGAAAGAATATGGAGCATTGCGCTGATGGATTTGGCTGCTAATGCTAATGCTGTGATAGCGCCTATGCACTCATGTTTTATCGAAATGTTTGCTACAGATGTTTTGTATCGTAATCCAGAGAGAGCTAAGTTTTTATTGAAGGAGCTATTAACTGATGGTGAAGCGTATGCAAGGGCATCTAAATTATGTTTGGAAGATGCTAGAAAGTTTACGTCAGATAAGATAGTAGAAAAGTTTCTAGAGGTAGTGAAGTAGATGACAAAAATCGTTATCCTTGGTTCATGCAGATATGCGCCCTATGAAATACTTGCAGTTCCTGAAAAAAATCAAAAATGGAATACTGAAGAAGGATACCAAATGGCTACTCAAAAATTTTATCCTGCTATTGAGCAAGCAGATGAAGTATGGGTTTATGCTCCAGCAGGAATAGGAGAGCATACTCAGCGAGACATTGAATTTGCGATAAAGACTGGAAAAACTATTAGAATTATGAGCTGTAAAGCAAATGATAAAGAATTCATAAAGGAGAAGAGGATACTTGCTAGCGCTTCAGGCTTTTGTCAGCTTTTGCAACGACAAGTAATAGATGCAAGCTCTTATGAGGAGCTGAATAGCATACAGAAACAGCATGCAGAGAATTGTCTGCAATGTAAAGGAAATTTATATATAGTTCAAATATGAAATGGTGAAGTAAATGGTTGAATGTAATTCTTGCGGAGGAAATTATCTGGAAAAAGATTTGCTTAATAGTGTTTTTTGTCCATTTTGTCATGAGAGAATAAGGCATGGAAAAATCATAGATTTTGAAAGCATAGAGAAGGCGTTTGAACTAGAGGAAAATAAATTGATAAAAAATCTAGCAGAAGCAAAAAGCAATAATGATGAGCAGCGAATGCTGTTATGCAGAGGGAATTTGCTTGTTTGGCAGAGTTGTAGAGATTTCATCGATGAATTGAAGATGAATGTGGAAAAACCTATTGAAAGAGGAAAGCACGCTCTTGACTTTTTGCTTTGGTTAATACGAGAAGTAGAAGCAGAATATCCTGCTTCTTCAAGATTGCTAGAATCTCTAGAAGCTGTGAGGCTTGATTTGCAACTCTTTGTTAAATTAGAAGATACTAAAAAAATACTCGAGCAGTGTGGCGAAGGTGAAAAATGATGGATGAAAATAAAAAGCTGGACATATTGAAGGAAAAATGTAGGACAGCTTTCTTCAATATTGGTGCAGGAAAACCAGAATCTCTAGGTTATGCTCAAGTTATAGTTTGGATAGAAGATTTGCAAAGAGATAGAGAAGTGATAGGACAAAATAAAGATGGTAGTCCAATATACGGGAAATTGGGTGGTTGAGAGTGGTCAAAAAGAAAATCTTATGCTTAAAATGCAGTGTAGAAGCAATTGAAGCTACTGTCTTAAATACAGCGCTGTTGTTTGCTATCACCTTTTCGTTTGATGGAATTGGCATGGGTACTTGCTCTTCATGTAAAAGAAGGAATGAAATTCTTTATTTATTAAAATGTGAAAAAAGGCGAAAATGATGGTAGAGATACGAGCAGCAGATTTGCCAACAGCGTATCAAATGGCGTTGAAAGAGGTGCTAGACAAAGGAGAGATAGTTTCGCCAAGAGGGCAGCAAACAAGAGAAATATCTCCACTAATAACGATAATAGAAAATCCTCAAAAGAGAGTCATTCCCTTTGTCAATAGGCAAATAAATCCGCTGCTGTCGTTAGTTCAAATGCTTTGGTATTTCCAAGGTAGAGATGATGTAGAGATGCCAAGCTTTTATGCGGCTCAATTGAAGAAGTATGCAAATCATTTAACTGGAAAGTTTGATGGAGCGTATGGTCCGCGTATAGTTAATTATGATGGAAAGATAAATCAGCTAGATGCAATGTACTTGAGACTGTCGATAGATAAAGATAGCAGGAGAGCGCTTATGACTATTTATGACCCGACTAGAGATTTCTTAGAAACATCTGTGGACGTTCCTTGCAATTTTGGTGCTCAAGCGATGATTAGAAATGGTAAGCTTGATTGGTATCAATTCATTAGGTCTCAAGATTTATTTTGGGGGTATTCTTACGATTTAACTGAGTTTTCATTGATGCAAGCTATTATGGCGGGTTGGCTTCATTTAGATGTAGGCAAGTTTACAAATATCTGTACGTCTGCGCATCTATATAAGAAGGATTGGGAAGCTGCAGAAAGAATAATAGCAGAAGAGAGCAATTTTTACGCTGAGGCTATTCCTTTAGATGCTAGAATGACTCGCGAAGAAACTCAGACTAATTTTCCATTTTTATATGCTGTAGAATTGCGAGCTAGAACTAATTCATTGAGCGAGGCATTCATGCACAATGAACTTCGTGATAAGGAAGATTTTGTTAAGACAATGGCAGCTATGTTATTTTTATATTCGAAGTATAAGCATACTGCGGAGAAGCTAGAGAATTATTTCAAGTTTTTCCCAGCGCAGCCTTATGATTTTAAGCTCTATATGTGGGATTGGCTAAAGCAGAGGAATAGAATATGATGCAAGAATTAGAGCAATTGCGAAAGGAATATGCGAAGTTTAAAAGCATAGAGCTAGTAGATTATTTTGAGCCTTTATTTGAATCTAAGCAACAAAAAGGTGGAATATATTTAGTGTCAGAAGATGAGCAGAAAAAGAGAGGGTGCACAAAGCTCTTATATAAGCGAAGATTCTTTTTGAAGGAGGCGGCTTCTGCGGCAGAAGAATTCATTTTGGCTATGGATTTGTCTACTACTTGCGCTAAAGATAGGATATGCTTCTTTGATATTGAAACAGACGATAGAGCGGGGAAACCCGTGATTGGACAAGCAAGAGTTGTGAGTGTTGCGGCGGTTGATAATGCAGGTAATGAATTTTTCTTTTGTTTAGATGATGAAAGAGCGCTGTTATTAAAACTTAAGAAGCTCTTCGAAGACTATGATTTAATTGTAGGTTGGTATTCGGCAGAGTTTGATTTTCCTGTATTAATAGCGAGAGGAGAGAAGCACGGAGTTTCATTTAAAGACGAAGACCGCAAGCATTTAGATTTTTTCAAGTCTATAGATAAAATCTATAATATTAAGCAAGTGATGAATGCTGCCAATCTTAAAGATTTTTCGTTGGGTACAGTGGGAGAGAGATTTTTAGGGTTAAAGAAAATAGAAGATGAAAGAGGAGCGTATGGTGGTAGGGTTTATTCATTATTTGAACGAGACAGGTTGGCATTAAGAAAATATAATGTTCGAGACTGTGAAATCTTAAGGGGACTAGAAGGAGAGTTTGAAGTTATAAAGACATTTAAATTGATAGCAGAGTTTGCACGAGTTCCACTAGCTAAGTTGCATATTTCTTTGAATCCTGCAATAGAATGTTTGATTTTGAAGTACATATTGGAAAAAAGCGCGGATAAAAGAGATTTCGATTTTCGACAGATGAAACTGATGAAATATGTAGATGTGATAAAAGAGAGTGCTTATAAAGGCGCGTATATTTATCTCTTGAAAGCTGGCATGTTTGATAATGTGATTATAGTAGACTTTTGGGCGATGTATCCTAATATCATAAGGACATTTAATATTTCATTTGACACTATAGTAGAAAAAGAAGAAGGGATAGTCGGTCAAGCAGTTTTGGCTTTGGCTGCAGCGACGTATAGTAGAGAATATCAGGGAATAATGTCTATGATAAGTGAAGATTTATTAGCAAAGCGAATTGAGTATAAGAGGTTAGAATTAAAATCGCAAGAAACTATTCTTAAACTAATTTCGAATTCTCTGTATGGATATTTCGGTTCTAAGTATTCTAGATTCAAAAACGTGAAGGTAGCAGAGTCTATAACGGAAGTAGCAAGAGTTTTGATGCAAGCGCTAATAGAACATTATGAAAAAACAGATACGTTTGTAATATATTCGCACACTGATAGTGCAGCTATATGTAATGTGCCCAAAGAAAAATGTGCTAGTTTCTCAGCCGAGCTAAATGTTTTAGTTAAAAAAATATTAAAAGAAAAGTTTGGTATAGAAGAAGATAAGAATTATTTAGAGCTTAAGTTTGTGATGCACATGACTAAAGCAATGTGGGAAGCTAAGGGTAGGTATGTTGGTCATGTAGATGTAGAAGGAGATAAGGAGGTGGATAAGCTCTACTTTAAAGGAATAGAATTGAATAGGACTGACTTTAATATTTTTACGAAGGAGGTAGCGTTAGAGCTCTTGAATAAGTTATTTGCTGGAGATTCAGTAGATGACATTAAGCGTTTCTTATTTGCTCAGAAGAAACTGCTATATGACTTTCAAATATCTCTGGAGAAGATAGCTTTTACGCAGAAAATAGGCATGATGGAAGATGATTACACGAATATTCCGCTGCAAGCGCAGATAGCATTAGAAGAAGCTAAGGCCGAAGGTAAATCGTACTTTGTTTCTAAGCGAGTGTCATATATTTTAACTGGAAGAAAGAAGCGTTTGCAGGGAGTTTCATTAGAAAAGGCAAAAAGAGAAGGGATAAAATATAGCGCTGATTTGCATTGGGCTAGAGCATTCTTAGCATTTGAAAGATTCTTAGAATTAGCGTTTCCTTTAGAGAACTTCGATGATGTAAAGAATGAGACTAAGATAATAAAACAGCTTAGGTTGGTGTAAAAAAGTAATATTTATATATTTGTATAACAAGCAGATATAGAGTAAGATTTTATGAAAAAACCTTCTGAAGTTCGTGCAGTATCTGTGCCAATGATTGATGAGCGCACTTTGACTAAAGTAGGTGCAGCAGCGTATTTGCTTTCTATTCATCCATCTTGGTTGTCGCAATACGCTTTAACAAGCGGAGACGTAGTTTTGATTTTGCTTGATTTGAAAGAGAAGCGTTTACTAGTGATACCGCGCTCAGATAAACGCAAGGCTAAGCTTGAAGCGGCATTTGGAAAAAAGAATGTTAAGGAAAAGCCATTGCAAGAATTTGGAGGTTCTATAGGAGTGTTTATTCCGAGCAAGTGGGTGGATAAGCTTCGTCTAGCGGGAGGAGATAAACTTTTAGCGTTAAGCAATTTTGGTATGTCTTTTGAAAAATATACGCCAGAAAAGAAGAAGATTTTGCATGAGAAGTTTAGAGTTCTAGGAGACGACTTCATAGAGTGAGGCTAAAGAGAAGGTGGTAAATAATGTTCATTGTTTTTCTTAAAAGTTTCGGTCACTTCTCTTCCTCCTTAGTTCAGCCTCTGAAAGTAGGAAGTGACAAAATCGGCGGGGTCAAGTCGAAGCGGCGCAATACTGGAACACATCCGTATGGCTATCCGTCTCGGCGTGGCCCTGCCGAAAGTGTGGAGAGATGAATGATGACTAAAAATAAGATGATGATTTGTCCTAAAGCTTCTGATTGCTCAAACACTAGTCCCTCTTTAGGTGAATGCTATCATGCAAAAGAGCACGAGTTAAGTGAGAGTTGTAATCTTCATTCAGAAGAATATTGTCCCATTTGTGTTGAGGTGAAAAAATGACTAAGATTTTATCGCATTTAGACGCGGACGGAATCACTGCAGGAATTTTGCTAGCAAAAGCCTTAAACTTGGAAGCTACTGATATAAGTTGTCCTGCGAAATTCGGAGATGTTTCAGATGTTGCAGATTATGTTGTAGATATGAGACCTTATAATGCTTATCATGGTATTGTCATTGACCATCATGACGGGCATGCATTAAATCCAACGTATAAATTAATTTGGGACACAGTGCCCGCATCTGTTATAGTTTTTAATAATTTTGCAGATAAGATTCCAGAAAAAGAAAAATGGAAAGTCGCAGTGGGTGCTAATGGTGATGGGCAGCCAGCGTCAATTCCTACAGAAGTATGGCGAAAGTTTCCAGAGCTTTTAGAAAAAGAAGAGATATTAGTTGATGGAGGTACTAGAGTAGAGTCAACGTATAGATATAAGTTGTTAAGTGCTCCTATTAATGCTGCAGCTAGAATGAATAGAGTTGGTGTTGCTATAGCAAGTCTTTTTGATGCTCAAAGCATTGATGATATTTTGTCTAGTCCATTGCTGATAGATGCGCAAGAAAAGATAAATAGTGAAGTGAAGCGTGTGATGGAAGCTTTTGGTAAAAGAGCGTATCGTCCTCTATCTATTGGGCCCTTTGGTGTTTGTGAATATTCTTCTGAATTCAAGATAGGAGGCAGGATAGCGATAAAGTTCGCAGAATTGACTAAGCAAACTATTTTAGCAATTAATGCAAGGACGGGTGGGATAAGCATAAGAGGAGATTTGGCGGGACTAGCTACGGAAGTGCTGATGAATGCTGGTATAAAAGCTGGTGGTCATTGCAGAAGTGGGTTTACTGGAGCCGAATTAGATGAAAGACAAAGCGCTAGAGATGTAGAGAAGATGCTGCGCGGAATATGGAGGAATTGTAGTGTTTGAGAAGTTAATAGAACTAAAGCTTACAGATGAGAAGAGGATTGCTCGTGCTAAAGACTTAGAAGTGATAACATTCGAAAAAATAGGAAAGAACTCGTATGGCTTAAAGACAAAGGGAGAAAAAGGTTGTACTCATAACTCTTTTATAGATTTCGATGGTGGTACTTATGATTGCTCGTGTGCAGATTGCTCTATCAATTCTAAGGTATGTGCTCACTTACTCAGAGATTTGGTGGAAATAGCTAAAATAGATGTAAAGCTTGTAGAGCGATTTGGGAATAGCATAGACATTAAAAACTTTAAAAGATTTGAGCAAAGTCTTCCAGAAAATCCCGCTTCGTATCTTCCTACTGGCTGTAAAGCGTTAGATGAAGTCTTTGGAGGAGGGCTTCCGCATCAATCACTTGCAATAGTTTATTCTGATTATAACGTAGGCAAATCGATTCTTTGTCATCAGATAGCAGCGATGTGTTGGAAGCTCAGAAAAAAGAAGACTTTATATATAGACACAGAGAGATTACTTGTTCGAGAAGACCATAGAGAAAAGGTGCAGAGTTGGTTTAGAAAGAGATGGGATATTCCAGATTTTAAAATTGAATATCGCTTGCTAGATGCGCTAGAAAAGTTATTTGATTATTTTGGTTGGACATTAAGGCTACGTTATGGTGAAAAGGGAAAAATGGATTCTATAATAATTCCTATAACAGATAAAGAAGGATTTCCAATTGAGAAAAGCAAGATTCAGGTGTATAAAGATTTTAAATCTCATGACTTCGGACTGATAATTTTAGATAGTATTACTCAGCCCTTAGAAGGTTTAATGGGTTCTGGTCAAGAGCAGTTCCCAGGAAGAAAGCCTATTTTAGCTAATTTAGTTTCAGATATGGGAAAGCTCTCGACTGAATTTAATATTCCAGCATTGATTACTGCGCATTTAAGCAAAGATAAAGCGAGACCGATGAGTCCTGCAAGCTTCAAAGGTGGTACGGCTTTGGGATTTGGTTCTAAGTATATAGCTTACTTAAAAGGAGGAGAGCGCATAGGTCCGAGAGCATTTAAACGCGATAGAGCGTGGTCTTTAGAGCCGAATTTGGAATTAGATGCAGAGCTAAAAAAGGATTATGGGTTTACATGATGATGAGTAATGCAGCCATGAGGAACGCAGTAGAGGCAGAATGGCTAAAGCATGCGCAAGGCAGCAATCGTACATTTTTGCCACTAGAGATGGGATTTCCATATAGGATAGGTGTGGTAGCAGATGAAGATTCATTTTTAAATGAGATATGGCGAAAGGTAGAAAAAAGCGATGTCTTTTGTGGTGTATACGATAGAGTTTCGTCTCGCAATAATCTATTTGATAAAATCTATACAGACTTAGATTTTGATAAACGACCTGTAAGTTTGATGCCAGCTAAAAAGGTCTTTACTTATTTAGAGGCGCAATTTCATACAACGCCAAGGATTAACTACAGCGGTTGTAGAGGTTGGGCTATTTATATAGATTTTGAAAAAATTAAATTGAAGCATCCTTCAGCTCTGAGAATGTTTGTATTAAATATGCGAAGTATGTTGCATCTAGATGAGGAAATAGTTGATACTAAAGTATTAGGAGATAAAAGAAGGATTAGTAGATTGCCCTTTACGCTCAACTTTAGAAATACTATGCTCGATGAGCCACGACCACCTCGTTTGTGTATTCCTATTGATATAGACTCATCATTAGAGGATATAGAATATGCATCAATGCATGCAGAGTTTCCATTTAGAAAGGTTGTAGAGATAAGTCAGGCTAGTCATGAATTAGTAGAAGAGTTACAGCGATTGGATGCTGAAATAGAAAAAGAAGCTGCGAAAGTTAAAACTACTACGTACCAAGTATTTCCTGAAGTAGCAGAGGAGAAGCTTAAGCAATTAATGACTATAGCGGGTAAATTTGATAATGGAAGGAAGAAGCTCATGTTTCATATTATTATTCCTCGCTTGATAGAGGCTGGACGTACAGATGCTGAGATAAGCGCGTTTTGCAAAGGTTTCTTAGAAAGAGCTAATGCTGTTTATTTAGACTATGTAGCATATATTAATAGAAGCATAGCAAGCACTAGGCGTGGAGAGATGGGCGATGGAAGTAGACCCTTTAAAGCCATGTCACCCGAAACGTTTATAGTAAGATTTCCAGAAATGTCAAAATATTTTGAAAGGGAGCAAGAGATGAGTAAATAAAAATAGGGAGATGAGATAAATGAGCAGTGGCATACCGCAATATGCAGAAATAGAAAAGTTGTTGATAGAGAGTGGGAAGATAAAGAAAGCAGAGATTCCCAAAGAGTTAGAAAAGATAAGAGAAGCGTTTCAGGGATTTATCCAAAGCAAGAATGTATTAGCATTCCAGTTAGCTAAAAGATTGGGGATAGAGATATCGCTATTTCCGAAGGTAGAATCTGTGACATTGTCTAGACTTCCGAAAGCTCCGACAGATGACTACTTTAATGTGGTTGGCTATGCAGTTCAAATAAGAGCGGGTACTACGAAAAATAAAAAGAAGAAGCTGGATGTTACTTTAGTAGATGAGACTGGTTATGTGCAAGGTACAGCTTATGGTGAAGCGTTGAAAGCATTTGAAACTAGTGGTGTAGTAAGAGGAGACTTAATAGAAATAAGTAATGCTAGAGTAGAATTTTGGCGAGATGGCGTTCCGCGATTGGCGCTGTTTGGAAACAATGTATCTGTAAGCAAAGCTATGAACACGCTTAAACCATTATCTGAGTTTGCAGCGAAAGATGAATTGAGTGGATTAGGGAACGAATATTACGTGCTGACAGCGTTTTGTCATGGAGTGAGATTTAGAAAGTACTTTGGCTGCCCAGTTTGTATGAAGAAGGTAGAAGGTGGAATGATAGGCGCTACGTCGCCATGCTGTAATGCATCAATAACAGAGCATGTGTGGCAGACTCTTTCGCTAGTTTCGTCAGATGGGCTTTCTGGTGTGAATGTTTTGCTAGCGCCTAAATTGACTGAAGACAAAGATGAGGACTACTATGTTGATAAAGTAGTAAGAGCAGAGGGAATTTACAGCACAAAGGATAAAGAGTTGAAAGCGATAGCGATTGATGTTGTACCACTTGATAAGAAATTTGCAGGATTTTTTGGTGAAAAACTAGCATAGAGCACTTTTAGTATTTTAAAGAAAGGTTTATATGGTATCAAAAGAATTCTGTTATTCGGTAATAAGAATGAAGACTACAATATCTGTTCCTTCAGAATTGCGAAAGTGGATTAAGCGAAAAGCTGCTGAATTGGATACTACGCAAATAAAAATACTAGAGAATGCTCTTAAGAAAACGTATGGTTATGTGAGAATAGAGAAAGAAAAAGAGTGAACAGAATGCAGAAAAAAAGAGCTTATCCTATAGAATTATATCCCAATTTTGGTATGCGTAATAAACATCTTACTAAGAATACGAAGAAAAGGATAAGCATAGCGTTGACAGGAAAAAGTTATCCTATAAAGTTATATCCTAATAAGGGCATGCGCAATAAGCATCTTTCTACAAGAGCAAAAGAAAAAATACGTGTAAAATTAGAAGGAAAATGTTATCCAGCAGAGTTGTATCCTAATAAAGGTATGCGCAATAAACATCATTCTGAAAAAACAAAGAAAAAGCTACGCATAGCAATGACAGGAAAAATGTATTCTGTTGAATTATATCCTAATCATGGTATGCGCGATAAGCATTTTTCTGAGGTATCGAAAGGAATAATAGGTAAAAGTCAAAGCGAATATGTCAAAAAGAATCCGAAAAGAAGTCATGAGCAAGCAGTAAGAAGAGGAAGACTTGGTGGTAAAATGGGTGGACTTGCGGCAGTACGAAGTAGACGTGAAAAGGCGCCTTATTATTTTATGAAAGTTCCTTTTGATTCTGGTGATGAAAGAGAAGTAGCAAAAAGTCTAAATAGTGAAATAGAATTTATTCCAGTCGAAGGTGTTAACTGTCATGTCAGGATAGGCAGCATTGAAATTGACTTCAAGCCTATTGAAAAAGCATTTTTAGAGTATCATCCATGGGACCATAATGGAGAAACGAATAGAGGGTATTATGCGAGACGACGAAAGATTCTAGATGAGAATGGCTTTAAAGACTGCAAGTTAATTGTAGTTAAATCTTTTAAGGAGTTAGCAAAAGTTATTAAGCTAATAAAGAGAATGAAAGGGCAAAGGTAATAAGAATGCTTTTTTGCGATACGCGAGAAGCTTCTAAGAAGAAAAGTTTTATAAAGAGTCTTTCTAAAGCTGTGCTAGTGAAAGAGCAATATATGACTGCAGGCGATTGGCTTTTTACGGCAGCAGAAGGTAAGCGTCTATTGTTAATGGAATATAAGACTTTGAATGATTTAGCAGGAAGTATGGTCACGCATCTATGGGACCAATTGACTAAGATGGAAATGGCAGCAAAAGAGAATGATTATGATTTGTGTATTTTGGTGGAAGGCAATTTATGGTGGTTTGAAAAGTATCGTAAGTGGAATATCGCTTCATTTTTGAGACTGGAAGATTCGATATGGTCTGATTGGAAAATTCCTATGCAATTTACGCTAAACCCGCGGTGGAGTTTGATGTGGATGATTGCGAAAGCTAAAGACTTAGATAAGCCTTTTGAAGAGAAGGAGTTTTCTATGCGACAGGTAAAGCTTCCAGCTAAAACGCCAGAAGAGATAGCGCAGAGAATTCTGGAAGGAGTAACAGGTTGGGGTCCGAAACTAGCTAAAGACTTGCTAATGACTAGAGGGAGCGTTAAAGGTGTAGTAAATTCTACAAAAGAGGAACTATTAGAAGTAAAGAGAATATCTGGAAAAAGTGTAGATAGCTTCATCGAAGCGATAAATTGCCATTTTACCAAGGGGAAGTTGGCGCAAGACTTAGTTCTTAGTAAAAAGGAAACTTATAAATAGCGCTCTGTCATATAGTATGCTTAGTATAGAGGGACTTTTATGGCGATAAAAACTTTTGTTGCAAAAGATGGCACAATAGTAGAAATTTTAAGAGCAGATGTTTTGGGCTCTTTTCAATTAAGCCCAAGAATAAGAGTTGACGCAAGCATAACTCAGTATAGCGTAGAAAAAGAAGCAAAGTTTGAAATGCGAAAAATGCTTGTTAATGCAAAAGGAGAAGTTCGCTATACAAAGGATGCTATGCGAGTTCCTCTTAGCATTTCTCTACAATTTATTGAATGGGTGAAGAAAGAAATTATGCCAAAGCTAGAGAAAGAAGTTGTAGAGGTAAAAATGTGATGAGATTTCTTAAAAGAAAGAAGAAGACAATTAATTATGATGGCAATAAACTTGCTTCAGATAAGATAGCTGCAGAGACGACTATTTTTTGTCCCAAATGTGCTAAAGAGATAACTAAGAAAGAGGCTGTATTTAATTCACTTTTAGATAGGCTAGGTTTTTCTGTAGAGTGCGGTGGCTGCAAATGGACGGGGATTATCTTTCCGAATAATTTGAGGAGTTATGCAGCAACGATAAACAAGGGAAAAATACCTTTAACGATTAAACGGTGATGTGAATGCCAGCTGAAGCAGATAATACAGCAGCACAAGAACAATTGAAGGCACAATTTGCGATGTACATGATGCAACAGGCTGATAGGTTGCAGAAGGAGGGTATGACAGACTTAGTTTCTCCAGAAGTAGAGAAGTTGATTAAGGCGTTCAATTTTGGATTTGTAGGAGATACGGACCCTATACGGTCTTTTCATTTCCAAGCAATGTTACGCGTATTAGAGAAAATAGCATATATAAAGAAATGGGCAATGAATCATGGTCTAAAAGGAGATAATGATATGTTTATGGCAACGCTTAACGCAAAAGCAGATGCAGTTTTTCAAACGTTCATTACTGGGTTAGTTGATGAAGTGACTATTCGGATGCAGAATTCTAAGCTCATTCCTTTTGGTATGTCTAAAGTGATGTCTGATATTATGCGTCCATCGCTGCCTTATATTGAGCCCTTTAAAAAGAAAGAGGAAAAACCAGCAACAGTAGTTGTAGAAGCGCAAGCTTTGCAAGTGACATCTTCTTCTAAGTAGGTGCATAGTATTTGATAAATGAAGAAGAGTTAGATAAGCTCTTCGATGAAGATAAGCTTAAGCGACTAGGCTTGGCTAGTATAGGAATTTATCAAGTGGGAATCTATGAATCAGCAGATGCAGTGTGGATAGTAAGAAGTCATCGTGAAGCAGCAGATACTTTTATAAAGGATAGTGTTGTTAAAACTCTGCTATGGCATGATAAATTGGATTTGACTAAAGCTTCTGCCTTAGATGAAGACTTTCTGAAGAAGTTAGCGTTGGAGATTGTTACAAGAAAATATCCAGTTCCACCGATGTGGAAGTATTTGTTGAAGCTTAGAGATAATCCGAAGGAGCTGGAGACACAAGCGTATGTGAATGCATGTGAAAATTCTGATTGTTTGTGCTCATTGTTCTTCTCTACTGGGTGTTTGCAAATTTTGGATAATCCTATTGAAGGTCTTTACACTCCGTATGAATTGATAAATCGGACGTTTTTTAGACTGTTGGCTAATGCTTTGCGACAGACTTTATCTCCAACTCAGATGAAAGGTTTGTTAGAAGAAGCAAAAGAAACAAAAGACTTGGAAGATGGTTTATTGCGAACTTATGATGAAAGGAGAAAGACTAAATGATGGGGCCTAAAAAGATGCTCACTGAAAGTATGGCTGACGCTATGCTTGAATATAAAGCTAGACTAGTGCGAGACTTTGCTGGTAAACCAATGCCCGTAATTCCGAAGGAAGTCAATATATCATTCGAAAGTGATAAAGAATTTGTAGATTATGTTCCGACAGACAGAGAGAGAGAGTTTGTTAAAGTTCTAGAGCAGCGTTATCCACAGATGGCGCCAATTTTATTATTGTCTATTGCTGGGTTGTGCGCATGGAAGAATGGGTTATTGCTAGTAGGCCCGAGCGGGCTAGGGAAATCTGCAGTGCTAGAAGCGCTAGCATCTTTGCCCTTGAACATCGTACGCCAAAAAATTTGGGCAGATGCGCTTTCTCCCGCAGGTGCACGCTCGGAAGGTATTGACGAGCAACTTTCAAATCATGACTCTACGATTTTCATTGATGACCTTTCAACATTTCTTGATTCGTACACAGGCGCTGACAGTTTTAAATTATTTTCGCAATTGATATACCATGGAAGTTGGCATGGATTCACAAGACTGCAAGCGACAATAGAAAATGCTAGAGTTAAAGTATATATCGGTGGTACTCCAATTTCTGTGGCGAATTTAATTGATAGCGATTTATGGTCGTCCCACATAAAGGAGAGATTTTTTAGAATTTTTATGCATTATTACAATAGACCACAAGTGACTACTGAAAGAGCTCCTAATTTATCAGAATTTTTTAAAGATGTGGATGTAGACGTAGACTTAAAATGGAATGTATCTGCTGAAATGATGGAAAAATGTAAGGATATGCTCAGCGGTCAATTTACGCCCACGCGACAAGAGCTATTTATTCGGAAATTTTTGACTGGGAATGCGAGAATGAATTTGCAGAAAGAAGTGAATGATGAGAATGCTAAGTTCTTTCTTATGTTTGAGCCCTTTTCTATCATTCAGAAGAATTTCACGTTTAGGTTTAAAGAAGCTGTTCATAAAGATTTCTATACTGCGGGAAATTTAAAATTCATTGACATATTTTCGGAAGTACTTTTCTGGATTGCTGAGTATCCTCGAAGTTACGAGCAACTCGAGGAAATAACTGGATTAACTGTAAACTTTTTAAAGGAGATAGTCGAGAAGCTGGAACAGCAAGTTGGAGTTGTAGCTTCAGACGGAGTGAAAATTAGGTGTGTAGGGAGATTTGCAGAGTCGTTGAAGCACATATATAAAACATTCGGATGTGAAATCGCTTTTTAAGGAGAAGAGTCTAATGCCAAAGGGAATTTATCGTAGGACTAAAGTGCATAGCTTGCATATAGGAGAAAGCTTAAAGGAATATGCTAAAAATAATCCCGAGAAAAGTCATGAGCGAGCTATAAGAGCAGGAAAAATTGGTGGACCTGCAGCTCAAAAAAAGCTGAAGCGTGAAAATAAGTCTTTTTACAATTCTGAAGTGCAAGTAGTGCTTTCAAAAAGAGCTATAAAAATGCAAAGAGAGAATAAGCTTGGTTTTTTTGATAGCAAGCTTCAAAGTCGTTTAGGAAAAATTGGTGGAAAAAAAAGTGCAGAAATTAATCGAAGAAATAAGACTGGGTTTTATTTTGATAAAAGACTACAAAGTAAGGGAGGACTTGCATCAGTAAAAAGTCAGCGTGAAAATTATCCTTATTATTTCATGGATGTTCCATTTCATTCTGAAGGTGAAAGACAGCTTTCGATTTGGCAGCTGTTGAATTGGGGAATTCTGCCAGAAGAAGGTGTCAATTATCATGTTAAAGTCGGTAGTCATGAATTTGATTCTAGACCATTTAGTTGGTTATTTGCTGAATATCATCCGTGGGACATTGGTGGATTGTTGAATGAGAAGTACTATGCTAGCAGAAGAAAAATTTTAGATGATAACGGATTTCAAGCTTGTGAATTAGCTATCATTAAATCAGTGAAAGCGTTAGCAGAAGTTCTTAAATTAATAGAAGGAGAGAAGGAGTTATGCTTGTATGGAAGAAGCTAAACGCGTCAATTGTCCTCTAATAAAAAAGTGCGATGAAAAAGTCTCTGCTAACCATAGGAAGCTTATTTGTCATGGAGTTATGTATGCTAAATGTACGTTCTTTTCTAAACATGTAGAGCCAAGCGCTTTTCAATTAGCGTTAAAAAGAACAAGAGCAACAAATAAAGAATTCTATGCAGAGTGTGAGAAAGTAGGAGTAGATGTGGCAGCAGTTAAAAATATGATGCAGGTAGCAAAAAGGGATGTATTTCTTAAGCATAGAAAGCTCTCTTCAGTCCATAGTGGTTTATTGGAAGCATTACTCAGTAAGCATCTGCGTTTTCATTCTATGTCTTCTAGACGATTTGTGGCTTTAGGCTTAAGTGGTTATTGTATTTTCTGTAATGAACTTTCTTCTAAAACAGTTTGTCCAGTTTGCGAAAAGCATCATCATTTAATTTTAGCTCAGTGCTCTTGTGGAGCGATGTCGTTTAAAGTAGATGCTAAGGTGTTGTGCTTATGGGAAGATTGGATAGACGTTAAGCAGTTGATACTTAAGAAGAGAGTAGAAGAGCCTAAATGGGGAGCAGGACAAGAAAGGTCTCAAGAGATACTTCTGGGGTACGGACTGCTAGTAGAGAAAGAAGCTTAAATATGCAATTTTAAAAGAAAAGAGCGATAATAAGGGGTAATTAAGCTGTTTGAAGTTAAAGTTGGTAGGTATATAAACCTACTAGCATATAATAAAGACCGTAAAAAGAGAATCAAATCTCAGGGAGGGAGATATAAAATGAAGCGAACATCGTCTATATTGCCACATGACAGCAAAGGAATAGCTCCAGCATGGGGCGCAGTAGCAGTGGTTCTCATACTCGGGATTTCGGGTATGTATGTTTGGTATGTTAGGACGGGTGCTGTTACACCTGTTACGCCAACTACGCCAACTACGCCTTCTGTACCATCAGGAGCTGTTACGTATGCTACGCAGGGTACGTTAGTACCGACATTCAGCGACTCTATGGCTAATTCGCTTAGCATAATTTCTGGCACTGTAACGTCTTATTCGGGTCTTAGCCCGTATGAGGCTATTACATGGACAGGTGCTAGCGGCACAGGAGTTCGGATTTATTGGTCAGACACTTCGTGGCTATTTAAGCTAGAAAATGTTTCTACCACGTATGTGACTCAGTGGGTAACCAAGACAATGCCAAGAGAGTCTTCGTCTTCGGCTACAACGCACAATGTAAACTTTGATATGACTCGAGCAGCTCAGATGTCAGTGAAAGTTGCAGATACATCGGGCACAGACATAGACAACAAGGCGAGCTATAGCAAATCTACTAGTTCGAGTCCAGTGTTTGGATTCGAGGCATATAACACTTTGGACGACAGTGGTTGGGTCGAATCTTACGACCCATTGCTAGGGATTACGTACAAGCTAGTCTTCTACATACAAGTAGCAGATAACAGCGGCACGAATGCGCTGTTCCAGAATGTTAACGTTACAGGCGCAGTGAACAGCAGGAGCTACACAAATAAGACTATTTACTTCTGTGATATACCAGCAGCTGCAGTAAGGAGAAGTCTATTGCCAAATGGTGTACAATACGAATCTATAGGAGCTTGGCAGATACCGATATCTATGAACCTATCAGGAGTGACATTGACTGTTTCTTCGGATAACTTGAAGGTGTCGTATGGAGTCGTATCTTACACTGACGCGAGCTACTTCTTGGCACATGGCACCTGGGACGCTGGTAGTGGCATAAAGAAAGAACTGACCGCAAAATATTTCTATATAACAGTCTAGGGCGGCATTTCTCTCGTCTAAGGCTTTGTGGTGGGCCGAAAAGCATCCTCTCTCCACTGAACTCAAAAAATGGGGGTGCTTCACAATCATAGTATCATAAAAAGTGAAGGTTTAAATAAAGAAGGAGCAGAAAGAAAATTGGAAGATTGATGGAATGAAGGGCGTTTCGTTAGCGTCTATTTCAACATTTGCAGTAGTAGTATTGTTTATCATCTCATCTGTTAGCGTGATGTCAGTGCTTACTACTCTTCGTTTGAGTAGCATTTCTTTGGACCCTGAATTAGAAGGTGCATTGTGGGGTACTGCTCTTACTTTATTTATAGTAGGTATTCTGTTTGCTGGCACTAGAGTGAGAAAATGGGTAAAGAAGTGAGGGTGAATTAATTGTTGCGAGGTCGTTTTAAGTTAGCTTTTGGAACAGCGAAGAAGAGAACAGAAGGGATAGTCCTTGATAATTTTGCGTTAGTTATGCTTACTACAGGACTTTTAATTGGATTGTTTATAGCGTTGAGCTCCGACCCATTAATTGCTAACAAAGGTTCGACTATGGTGGAGATAGGCATGGTAGGATTGGCAATGGGGTTGCTCTTTTCTGTTATACAAACTTATCGCACTACTGGCAAGTTTTCATTAAGAAGCATTTACGATAACAGAATAGATATGATAGAGAAAAATATGATTATAAAATGGGTAGTGATAGGAGCAGTCTTAGTTATGGCTTTTCAAGCTGTGACTGGATGGACTGATTATTACAAAGGCGCAGTGATGCCTCTTGCAGGTACGCTAAATCTTAGTTTATTTTATATGGGCATGGGGTTTGTAGAAGAGCCACTTTTTAGGTATGGTTTACTTATGATGTTTGTAATTTTGGGTTGTGGAGCATTTATTTCTGCGCTGTTTTCTTCTACGCTTTTTGCTCTTTATCATTTGTATGTTCACGCTCTAACTGAAATAGTTCCATTCATTGCGATATTTGCTAGCGGCTTAGCGTTGTCTGTAGTAGTTCTTAGAACTAAGAGATTATCAACTGGGATGTTTATACATGGAGTAATGTGGAATTTCATACAAGCGTTCAAGGGAGGATAAAGAGTGCTACAATCTCACGGAGGTGAAAAGCATGGGAGCACATGGTATTAAGACTACTACAGTTCCAACTTACTGGACAATATTCTTAGTGCTAGCATTGATGGGGCTTACGCTATTTGCTGGTTGGAAATTGTCTACAACTGGAGCGGAAGGCTCGAGCTATCCTATTGAATGGATACTAGGAATACTTGCTGCATTTGGCATTATAATGGCGCTGCTAGTAGTAATGGGTAAGCTAAACATTCGTGTGGGATTGAAGCGCCTTAGAGGGTAAATAGCATGGTAAAAAAGAAGCATCCTAATACGAAGGCAGCGATAGGAGTAATTGTATTAATACTTACAGCTACAGTAGTTGTAATACTCTATCAGGCCAATGTTTTATCTATACAGCAGAATTTTACTTCTACGATGTATGCTTATGATGATTACACTTTGAATTATAATGCTAATGATTGGAATATGGGAACTACTGCTATTTTATCTTTTGTAGGGCCGATTGGAGAATACGAAAAAGTAGGTTGGTTAGGGCCATTGATTTCAGGTCCGCAAGGTATAGGAGACTATTGGCACAAATATGAAACTATTGTAAAGTTTGATTTTATGAATGGCATGCCAGCAGAAATAGGAGCAGAGAATGTTCAAATTCAAAGTGCTAGATTGAAATTAACGTTTAAGTCAGAGACGCATACTAATAATGTGCCAGATAAAGTGACAATATGGTATTTTGGGGCTAGCGCTCTAAATTATCTTGGAACTGTGGGTATAGCAGATGCGAGGTCTAATGTAGATGTAGATGTCACTAACATAGTGAAATTTGCGCAAACATGTAAAGGTAAAGCAAGCTCTATGCTGTTTTTTTATATCACTCCTAATTGGGGACAAGTAGACACGCCTTATGCGGGTTGGCCCGATTCTCTTGCTGACCAGACTGACATAATAGAATATTTTGATAAAGAAGATTCTGATGTAGCCAAGAGACCACAGTTAGAGATTACTTATACTGCTAGACTGTCTTATTTGCATGATGTTAGTGTGCTAGTGAAAGATTATGATACTAGTCAACCCATAGATGCACTAATAAGATTGACGAATAGCGTGAATGAGTATGAAGAGCATTCTACTTCTGGTGGGATTTATACTTTCTCTAGCATAGAAGCTGGCGCGTATACTCTCAAAATTACTAAATTGGGCTATGTTATGAAGGTGTTGCCTATTACAGTAGGAGACCAAGATTTGCCTGTAGAAGTTTTGCTCGAAAAGGTCACGTCTGCGCAGAGGACTTTGACAGTGAATGTTTATGATACTGATGGTGTGACTTTAGTGAGTGGAGTTTCTGTTTCTTGCGCAGCTGGTGTGAAGACTACTTCTGCAGGTGTAGTAGCATTTACTGTGATGAGCAATACTACATATACTCTTACAGCTTCATATATGGGGAGAACTGCTTCACTGACTGTTGTTATGATGAATGATGACAAGTCAGTATATATGATTATGGGTCAGGGTCCTGTGTCACCTCCAGAAAACAAAGTGCTGCTGTATGGACGCATTACAGATAAAACAACGGGAGGTTCATTGTCTGGTGCAGTTGTATACATAACGGGTGAGGGATATGATAATTCGTATAAGACTGGTAGTACTGGCTATTTCGAATTTCGTGTATCAAAACTCAAAACGTATAGTTTGCAATTTGTTAAAGATGGCTATGAAACGTATTCTGCTGATGCTTCTGTTGGTACTGCTAGTTTTGAAGCTTCAATAGCGTTAGTGCAGAAGCAAATAATTCCGGGCATGTCTGATACAATAGTTTATGCAATAATCGGTGTGTCAATATTTGTGTTAGCTCTTATAGCAACATTTTGGGTGGCCGTACTTAGAACAAAGAGTGTGAAAGCATGAAGAAAAGTTATGGTAAGTCGATGATAGTAGTGCTGATTGTGATTTTGATGGCAACTCCATTTATAGTTGCGGGAGGATATAGTCTTTCGACCATGAGTGGTCGTCCGACTAATTATCAGGGTGTTAATTTTACAATATATGGAGCAGATGTTGGTCAAGCAACTTGGTGGGATGATACATGGACAGGAGGAGATTATCGAACAACTAATTTGCATTATTTCTACAAGAACAATTCATATCATACTTATTATGATGCAAAAGGTGAATTTTGTGCTACTTCTGTGAGTCATTTTGGAGGGACTGAATTTGATTTAGATGTGGATAGTCAAGATAGTAAAGCTCCTAATCTCAGAGGTAGCGTCGACCAAATTTATCCTAATCCAGATTTTGAAGATTCTTACGGCAAAGGTCATTTTAAGACGTATAGTTGGGATTATTCGCTCGGCAATGGAGAGAATTTGCATTATGAAATGGATGAATGGATATGGGAAATTAATATGAATATTGTAGCAAGTCCTTCAGTTGATTTGGAAAAAGATGGGCGTTATTCTGCTACGGATATTTGGTTGAAGGCAGAGCAATTTATGCCGCAATATTTTGAAGTCGAAGGAGTAGAGTTTGAGCGAGCATATATTGCAATAGCTAAAATAGAGATAGAGCGAGTGAGTCAAGGATTAGGAGCGTTTACTCAAGACCAATTGACTAGGTGGGGCATAGGAGAAGCTAACAGCCCTACTAGTTTGATACAAGTTAATTTGAATGAAGGGTTAGAATTGATGATGTATGACAGTGCGCCAGATGCAGCTCTTACAAATCCTTCGGGCGATAGGACAGCCGCTATAAAAGCGTACTGGTATAATGGTGCGCGACTTAATCCAGACGTATTTAAGGACGTAGTTTATATTCCAATTCACTTGGGCTCATTTGGCACTAAGACTGAAGGCTATCTTTGGGGTAATGAATGGCTAGTAGATGCAGTGACATTTAAAGCAAGAGTTCATTTGTTTACAGTAGGAGAATGGAAAGTTAAAAACGAATTACACGTAGACTGGGGCGCTTTAGTTGGGGTGTATGGTGAAAAAAGTGCTTGGGATAACTTTTGGAGTGGTATAGGGAATTTCTTTGGTAGCTGGCAAGGTATTTTGATTATACTAATAGTGGGATTCATTGTGATAATTATAGTTTATGCATTTTCGAAGGCGGTGTTTGGAAGAATAGGTGGTGCTAAGACTACAATAGTTCAGCAGCCCGGGCCTGTGCCGTCGTATGCTCCACGACCTATTAGGCGTAGAGCTAAAGGGAGGAAGCGTAAGTAAAAGGAGTTAACAAATATGAAGATGAAAGAGTTTATTCAAATAGAAAAGTTTATAATAAAAGAAGTGCTAACTCAAAATTGCAATTATAGATGAAATAAAGAGATGAGATGAAATGTCGAAGCATAAATTTTCTGGAGCAGCAGGCCAAGCGATAATGTTAGTTGGAGTGGCGTTTGTTGTCTTTGGGTCGATGGGTTTATTAATTGCTACTTTAATTGTAGACCAAACACCACCTACGATGACTCTTGCTAATCCAACTGGGACACAAGCGTCTCCAACAGCTTGGGAATATAACAGTTCACAAATCGTAAAAGTTCATTATTACGATGCGGGAGGAATAGCATCTGGGTATCCGACTGGTTCAATTCGATATCCAAGCGGATATACCACAGATTTAGCATTGGTTTATGATGGTGTGTACTACTATTACTACGCGATTCTCGCGAGCTACACTGGCACATATGCAGTGACATTCATAGGGAGAGACCCGGCTGGTAATACAACAACGGTTGTCGGTTATGCTTTGGTCGCTTCTCAACCTACTGGAACGTGGTATTGGGATGGAGTAGCGACATCGCTTGGAGCAGATTTGGGTATTACAAATACAACGAGTCATACTGTAAAGTTTGTTCTGTCAGGTGGCTCAACACCAACAAGTGTTTATGTTGTCTTAAAGAAAGGAAGCACTATTTATAGGACGACAACTATGACTCAATCACCTATTGGCACATGGACTGCAACAGTTGTTTTAGACCAAGGTGATGGAACATATACAATAGAAGGACATACAGTGTGGAGTGGAGGAGATGTAGTTGGATTATCGGTAATAGCAAGTTCTAATGAAATCGATGAAGGACTTGTTGATGGAGGACTTAATACTGCACCCATCTTTTTTGGTTCTATGCTAACGGGATTTGGGCTAATTATTGCTGGTGGATGTGTCTCAGTTGTGAAAAAGAAAGGAGTTAAGTAGATATGAATAAGCGTACAGCGCCAATAGCAGCGTTGATTTTCAGTTTGATTCTTAGTATGTCTGTGATGCTTTTAGACTTATCGAATGCTCCTGTTGCAAGTGCTATTTCTAGAGATACTATTAACTTAGAGAATTGGACGCAAGCAACTTGGGTTACGGGAAGAACTACGCCGAATTTGAATGTGGGTAAGTGGGCAGATTCTAATGATAACTATTACATAGGAGAGAATGAGAACTATGCAGACGGAGAGTTAAAGCTAGATAATGTAACTACTATTGCTTATTATGAAAATGGATATATAGAATCTTCTATTTATGATGCTGGTGTTGTGATTGACATAGAGAATGTTTATTGGGATAATTTAACTCCTACGAATACATCGTTAGTAATTAGTGTTCGTACTGGAGGAGACAACGACCCTTATGATGGAGGATGGAGCGCTTGGTGTGTTCATGAGAATAGTGTAGAAAATGTGTCTTTGCTAGATAATCGCTATGCTCAGTATCGGATAGATCTTTCGACGACTGACAATACAGTGACGCCTATACTTTATTCGATAGTCTTACTTTACTATGTTAATCATGCGCCAGATGCACCTACTAATTTGCTAGTAGAAAGCTCTTTATCTCCACAAAACTTAATTACATTTACTCCGACGTTCTCTTTCTTATATGTAGATAATGATAATGATAATAGTGCTGCCATTAATATTCAAGTCGGTACATCTGCTGGAGATAACTCGTTGTGGAATAATCTGCAAGACAATGTGGCTGAAAATAATACTGTAATTAGTGTGCCGTACGCAGGGTCTGCTTTGTCGAGAGGGACTCTCTATTGGTGGCATATAAGAGTGCGAGATAATACAGGAGATTGGAGTGCATGGAGTGATAATGAAAATTTCAAGATAAATCAATTGCCCACAGCGCCAACGCTCTATACTAATCTTGGTACACGTGAAACTGACCATACTCCAGCTATTGAATGGGTGAAGGGTACTGATGCGGACAGTGACACAGTAACGATGTATGTCTATCTCGATAATGTGCTGGATGCTTATCCTGCGACTACGCTAGAAAATTCGACTACAGAGAATATTGAAAACATAGGAGAGAATTCGATTATTTTGATTGACGGAGAGAATTATTCTTATCGCTTGCGTAGTTGGGATGGATATGAATGGAGTGCAGCTTATTCAGCTAGTGATAACTTTAAAATGAATACGTTGCCAGAAGTAGAGAATCAGAAAGTTGATGGCCAAGTTAATCCATCTGAAGTAGCAACTCTTGCACCAACACTTAGCTGGAATTATTGGGATGCAGATAATGACAATCAAGTGAGAATTCGTATCCAAGTCGGAACGTCGCTGAACGATAATTCTATGTGGGACGATAACAGGCTATATTCAACCGAAAGCTTAACTTATGCAGGCTCTACGTTAACGAGAGGTGTTATTTACTATTGGCGCATCTGTGTATTTGACAACTACGAGTGGTCTAATTGGCTATCTGGAGGAACGTTCAGAAGCATATCTTCTTCTGGTGGTGGAGGCGGTATCAGCTTTGTTATTTCTATTAAGACTTATACTTCAACTATGCAGCCGATAGCATCTACGACTTTGCAGTTGAAAAAGGATAATGCATTAGTCCAATTTGCTCAAACAGATGCGATGGGCGGAAGCATAATATATCTAGCTAATACAGGAACGTATGAAATAAGTGCTAGTAAGGCAGGTTATGTATCGCAGACTAGAACAGTTAATATTACTGGCTATACTGAGGTAGTTTTCAGGTTGCTTACTATAGCAGAGGATAATGCTCAAAATGGTACACATGGAGGTAGTATAATTGGCATACCAATACCAGAAGTTGACATACCAATGATTGTAGTGATTGTTGCGGGTGTGCTTTGCGTCATAGTTATAATAGCTGTGCTAGCAACGAGTAAGAGCAAAATCGGACCTTTAAGGAAGAGATGAATAAATGGCAGGAACCATTTTCTTTCCAAGTAAGCATCCTGCGTTGAGCGAAATCATTTCTTTGAGTACATCATCGGAGGCAAGAGAGTCAGTGCATAAACTTTTTGCTCTTTTTAATAGAGGAGATAGGAAAAAGCGAGTCTTGATAAAGCGAGCTGCAGTTTTGGCAGCTACAAGAGCAGGCGTTATGGCAAATAATAAACGATTAGAGTTAGAAACAAGAGAAGAAAAGGCAGAGGTAGAGGAAATTTATAGACGAGCGTATTCAAGAATGATTATTTAGATAAGAAGGAATGGAATGAAAGGTCACAATTGGGGAAAATGCGATAAATGTGGGAAAGTTCATATAGGGCCTGGGAATAAGGGGAAGCGAGGAGTTCAGAGTGCTTGGAATAAGGGTTTGACTAAAGCGACTGATATTAGAGTAGCTCAAATTGCTAAAAATACAAGCAGTAATTCAAAGCAGATGTGGATAAGAAAAAGAGCGTATATTATTCAAAGACAAAATGCAGGAAAGAAAAAGTCTTTGCATTATCCGTGGAATAAAGGTTTATCGCTAGATGAAATTCGAAGAATACAGCATATTGATAAATTTATTCATAGTGGTGTACAACGATTAGAAGAGCATTGGAATTGGAAGGGAGGCGTTTCAAGAGGATTGTATGCTATAGATTTCTCCTTTAAATTAAAGGAGAAAATTCGTAAAAGAGCTGGTATGTGTGTGCTTTGCGGAGTATTAAGAGGAGAGCATAGCAATGAATCTGGCGAGGATTTATGTGTTCATCATGTAAATGGTGTAAAAACTGAGTCTTCTGAGCGAAATTTAGTTGCATTGTGCAGAAGTTGTCACGCGCAACTTCATGATTCGTGTGATGTGCTGCCTAATTTGATGGGCATGTGGTAAGTGAAATTATGAACTCTATGACTCTTGTGGGTGCAATAGTTATGATAATAGCTTCAGCAGCAGGTGCAATGGTGATTATACTGAGATATGTATTAGGGGAGGATAGCGTTCTTCTATTACCAATAAGTATTCCATTGGTCATAGTAATATTTATCATAATAGCATTTATAGGAATGGGAGCAGCGTTGAAACTAAAGAAATAGATGATAATGATGGCGCATGAAGAACTAGTACGAGAATTAGAAAAAGGAATAAAAGATGAAGAGGAAGCCATACGATACTATGATAAACTCTTAAATGCTGCAGATAGTGTGATTAATGCTGAGACTAGGTATAAATTTATTAGAAGTATGCTTTTTGCTATTCACAACGAAGAGGTTTTTCATAAGAGAAAGTTGCAGGCTATTTTAGAGACGCTGAAGAGTGGATAGTTATGATGAGCGCGAAGCAATACGCAAAGCGAGAAGCGCTGGGGATTATTTTGACTCCAATTGTAATAGTGGCAATAGTAGTTTTTCTAAATGTTTTTCACATTTTGGAAGAAGAAGTGCAGAAATATGTAAATATTGCAGCTGCTATTACGTGTACGGCTGCTTTGATTGCTTTTGGTATTTCGCATGTCCTAGTCTTTAGGAAGAGGGCGTTCAAGTGAAATATATTTTGCTTAATGGGCACGCGTGCCCTGTTTCTAAAGAAGCTTGTGTATCAATAAAGAAAGTAGATTTCAATTACGCGAAACGTTGGCTAATAGGACATAAGGCAGAGATAATAAATGCAATAGGGCATGTGGCGACTGCGGAATTTATAGAGAGTCTTTTTGGAGTAAAACTACCTCCTGCTAGGAGATTGATGTTATATTTTGATGAAGACGCGCCCGTTGAAGTTTTGGCAATTGTGCTAATGGAGCGTGTAGAGGAAGGTCGAATTCTAAACAAAGAAGAACTAACTAAGCTTTCTTCTGATGGTAAGGTAGAATTTCGTATGATGAAGGTGGAAAAAGATGAAGAGGATAAAGCTTGAGCGTTGCAAATTTAGGTCAGTTTTTAATCCCATTAAGCTTAGAGTAGAGATATTTGGACACAGAATTCATCATTTTTATATTGGAATATCTATGCTATTACTGACGCAGTTTATTGGGCATTTGAATTTTGTTGATAGTTTTGGACAGATGGGAACGCTGGTAGTTCCAACTCTTTCAGCAGGAGAAATACTGTTTACTTTGGACGATGCTTTTGCTCATTTGCGAAACTGGATACGAGGCGTAAAAGATTAATCTTAGTTATTTAGTAAAAAGTAAACCTTTTTATTCTATATTTACTAGTTAAAGGTAAGGATTTGTGATACTTTGGGTAGGCGCGTTGCTGTTGACGAAGATATATATGTTTTAATTAAAGAGCATAAGGGTTCGAGTACTCAAAAAGAATATGCGTCAGCTATTTTTAGAAATTATTTTAAGAAAGGCTCAAGCGCTGTTAATCCCAATGGTTCTCCCGTTATGTTGTTTATGTTCAAGAGACCAAGTCTAAAAACGATTTTGATGTGGCTCGGTTTGGCAGCGCTTTTCGTGGCAACGGGTGTGGGAATAGGAGTTGCGATAGTCAAATTGGGTGGAGGAGCAGTAGGAGTTTTTGGGGTAGTCTTATGAAGAGAATCGCTTTGCTTATTATGGCAGTGCTGGTTCTAGTGGTGTTTGCAATTTCGCCTTTCGCAAGTGCTGCATCGATAACGCTAAGCCCTGACAATGGAGTAACTGCGACTACGATAAGCGGTGTGGGGTTCGAAGAGAATTCGATAATAACAATTCGTTGGAATGGGATAATTGTTCCTACTATTCCAAGGATTGTGAAGGCAGACAACGAAAATAAATTCGTTGCTATCATTAGTGTTTATAATCAAATGGCAGGCATTTACACAATTAGAGCTGACAACGGAACGGACAACGCATCAGAGAATTTTACTGTGAACATCATTCAAGGAGTAGCACTTGATAATAATGAAAATCGCTTAAGTGCATTAGAGAATCAGTATCATGATGTGATAGCTCTTGTGTATGAATTGGAAGATGCGGGTTTTTTGACAGAAAATGATAGGTTAAACATTATGAATGCTGTGTATATAGAGTTTCAAAGTTATATTTCTACTGATGGATTTAGAGCTTTTGTGGATGCCATAGAAAATAAAATAACAGAGCAGGACACGAGTATTGATGCATTGGAGTTTGCAGTGGCAGAGCAAGGCGGTATTTCTACAACTACGATTTTTGTGATAGCGGCTGTTGTGACTCCTGTTATTTTATTGCTATTAATAGTCGTTGTGATGCAATTCAGGAAGAAGCCAAAGCAATTGCGGCAGATTAGTGCAGAGAAGCTAACATTTCCAGTAAAAAGTGCAGCATCACTTGCGTTTGAGAAGCCAAAAGATTACGAAGAAGCGAAAGCTGTGGAAGCTGCAGAGAAAGCAGCGGAAGTTGCAAAATCAGAAGCAGCTAAAGCATCTTAGGAGAATGTAGCAGAAGTTCTCAAGTCAATGAATATCATATAGCGGAGATATGCATTATGGAAAATCAACAAAAGGAAGAAAAAGAAGAAGTAAAGGAGTTTGAGATTAAGTTACCGCAACCCGGTTCCATGATGTCGCAAATTCAGTCTATCGTGCTGTTTAAAATGCTCCTTGTGGCTTTTCCGTTTTTGGCTGGGCTTTTATGGATAATCATCGCCTTTCAAATTAAAGTTTCTGCGGCTATGGGGATAGGGATTTACCTTAACCTCGTGGTAGGGTTATATTTATTAGGAATGCTGTATGAAAATTACAAGGGGAAAATGATTCAGGGCAAGCGTTTTCTGGAATATGTTTATCGCATTGGCGCAAATTGGCTTGCGGATATCTCTATGATAGATGACGACAAGGGAATCGATATCGTGGGGATAAAAGAAGTTGCGGGCAAAATCTGGTATTCGTTTATAATTCCTTTTGTTAGTGAAGATTTTCCTCGTATAATGGTTATTTCTCCAAGGCCAATAGGCGAAAATTTTGAATTTAAGGGTGCTGAAGTCCCTTGGGGGAAGCTGCTGCTTGGTGCTCAAGAAAGTTGCGCAGATTTTGTTCATCTGGATTATGTGTACCTTGGCTCTGAGACAGACATGTGCGCAACGCCTATGGCCCTTATGCTCGCAAGCGACGGACACGCTAGGGAAGCTCAGGAACTAGCTAAGAAATATATGGGAGAAAAAGGAGGTTTAGATAAGCTATTAGCAAAGGTGCCCGGCGCTGAAGTGCCAGAGCGAACTACGTTGCAGTATTTTGCTCAATCGTGGGATGTCAAAGAAGCTGCTAGAATGTCGCAGGAAAATAGAGTTTTGCGACAGGAAATAGCAAAAGTGTATGAATTTATGAAGAGGACGGGCGATAGAGAATTCAGAGCGGTAGCGGCGTTGCTAGAAGACCTCAAACTTTTCGGTGGAGGAGCTAAGCCGACTGTCATGCAGAAATATTTCCTGACGTGGAAGCGCAGATTACTGCTAATAGCAGCAATAGGTATCGCTATCGCTATCGTGGCAGTGATAGTAGTTATTTCTACAAGGGGAGCACCATCGCCACAAGTACCATAATCAAATAGATGGCTAAAAAGAAAAAGTTTTTATACCAACAGGTCATAAATTTCTTAGGTTGAGTGAATAGAACAAATAAGAGTTTATTGAATGAGAAAACTTGAACTTGGCTTTTTGGTCGTTCTGATGGGGGCGATGCTTCTCCTGATACTGTTCTCTGCGACCGCGCCGAGTGCTTCTGCATACTCTTATCATACCACGATAAGCATCGATGATAACAGAGGTAGATAAGATGAAAATAAAGAAATCAATAATGATGTTGGTGATAGCTATATTGGCATTAATTGTGTTAGAGTTAGTTATGAGTCGAACTTTGGATGCAAGTAACACTGGGTTTTGGCAGTTGCATTACATTCCAGAAACTATTGGAATGTTTCTTATCGGTGTAGGTGTGGCTGTAATGCCGAAATCATGGCATAAGGTAATGTTTTCGGGATTGCTGTTGTCGATGATGATAACAATTGTGTATGTGTATTGTTCTCCACAATGGCTGTTTTTTGGGTTTTTTATTGGAGCAATTATGTTTAACAGCATCCTTGTATTTGGGTATGGGATTGGTAGATTTGTTTGGAGGTTAGTTTGATGAAG